>Ga0097691_1000704_pt1 | contig 27451 bp, 23 predicted proteins | sample NGESurdeep072012_8_FD_72858 | JGI IMG/M metagenome (GOLD analysis project Ga0097691, IMG submission 72858) | Arctic peat soil microbial communities from Barrow, Alaska - NGEE Surface sample 210-1 deep-072012 | ecosystem: Environmental > Terrestrial > Soil > Wetlands > Peat ... | reverse complement strand
GGAGAAGTTTGTGAAAGACTTCGTGGCGGCGTGGACCAAGGTGATGAAACTGGACCGCTTCGACCTCGCCTGATCTCTGCTGAACGGTCTTCCTTCGAGGGCTTCTAGAGCGCAGCCGCGACCAAATATTTGGTGATCAGAACCTGGTCGAGGCGACGCAAGATGCCGCAGGCGCAAGCGGCGGAGTAGACGCCACACCGCAAGCGCCAAATCAAACGGCCGGGGATGTCCCCGGCCGTTTTTTTCGTCCGATGACAAGAACCGCTTACTGCCCGCCGTCGGTATCCACCGCTCCATGCGCTTCCTTGAGCGCCTCCGGCTGCGGCATGGCGATGACATTGTAACCGCAATCGACGAAGTGCACTTCGCCGGTCACGCCGGTCGACAAATCCGACAGCAGGTACAATCCAGCGCCGCCCAGTTCATCCAGCGTCACACCGCGGCCGAGCGGAGAATATTTCTGCTGGAACGCAAACATGTAGCGCGCCTCGGTGATGCCGGCGCCAGCCAGCGTGCGGATCGGCCCGGCCGAGATGGCGTTGACGCGGATCTTCTGCGGCCCGAAGTCCACCGCCAGATAGCGCACGGAAGCTTCCAGCCCGGCCTTGGCCACGCCCATCACGTTGTAGTTCGGCATCGCGCGCTCGCCGCCGTTATAGGTCAGCGTCACCATCGAGCCGCCGTTTGGCATCAGCGCGGCCGCGCGTTTGGCGGCTTCCGTGAAGGCGTAGCAGGAGATCACCATGGTGCGGATGAAATTCTCGCGCGTCGTATCGGCGTAGCGGCCCTTGAGCTCGCTCTTGTCGGAGAAAGCGACGGCGTGCACGAGGAAATCCAGCGTGCCCCATTGCTTCTTGATTTCGTCGAACACCGCGTCGACCGAGGCGATATCCTCGACGTCGCACGGCATCAGGAAGGATGAGCCAACAGATTGCGCGAGCGGCTTGACCCGCTTGGCCAGCGCATCACCCTGATAGGTGAAAGCGAGCTTGGCGCCATGGTCATGAAGCGTCTTGGCGATGCCCCAGGCGATCGAATGGTCGTTGGCGACCCCCATCACCAGCCCGCGTTTCCCGTCCATCAATCCCGGCATTTTACTATTCCTACCTCAGCGTCATTCCGGGGCGCGAGCGGAGCGAGCGAACCCGGAATCCAGATGCTAGTGCCGGCTCTGGATTCCGGGTCCGGCGCTGCGCGCCGTCCCGGAATGACAGGAAAAACTATGCTTCCAATCGCTTGAACGCCACCGAGGCATTGGTGCCGCCGAAGCCGAACGAGTTCGACAGCACGGCGCCGAGCGTCACGTTGTCCTTGCGTTCGCGCGCGATCGGCATGTCGGCGAAGGCGGGATCGAGGTTCTCGATATTGGCGCTCTCGCAGATGAAGCCGTTTTGCATCATCAGCAGCGAATAGATCGCCTCCTGTGCGCCGGCGGCGCCGAGCGAGTGACCGGTGAGCGACTTGGTGGCGGAAATCGGCGGGCACTTGGACCCGAACACTTCGCGGATCGCCTCGATCTCCTTAAGATCGCCGATCGGCGTCGCGGTGGCGTGCGGATTAATGTAGTCGATCGGCGCCTTCACGGTTTCCAACGCCATCCGCATGCAGCGCGCCGCGCCCTCGCCCGAGGGCGCCACCATGTCGTAGCCGTCGGAGGTCGCGCCATAGCCGGCGACCTCGGCATAGATCTTGGCGCCGCGCGCCTTGGCGTGTTCGAGCTCTTCCAGCACCAGCACGCCGGCGCCGCCGGCGATGACGAAGCCGTCGCGGTCCTTGTCATAGGCGCGCGAGGCCTTCTGCGGCGTGGCGTTGTATTTGGACGACATGGCGCCCATGGCGTCGAACAGGTTCGACATGGTCCAGCTCAGCTCTTCCGAGCCGCCGGCGAACACCATGTCCTGCTTGCCCCACTGGATCAATTCGGTGCCGTTGCCGATGCAATGGTTGGACGTGGCGCAGGCCGAGGAGATCGAATAATTCACGCCCTTGATCTTGAACCAGGTGGAAAGCGTCGCCGATGCGGTGGACGACATCGCCTTCGGCACGGCGAAAGGCCCGATGCGCTTGGGCGAGCCTTTTTCGCGGGTGATATCGGCCGCCTCGACGATCGTTAAGGTCGAGGGACCGCCCGATCCCATGACGATGCCGGTGCGCGGATTGGAAATGTCTTTCTCCTCGACGCCGGAATCGCGGATCGCCTGCTCCATGGCGACGTGATTCCACGCCGCGCCCTGGCCGAGGAAGCGCATGGCGCGCCGGTCCACCGATCCCGCCGGATCGAGCGTCGGCATGCCCTGCACCTGGCAGCGGAAGCCGCGCTTGGCGAATTCCTCGGCATGGGTGATCCCGGACTTGGCCTCGCGCAGGCTGGCCAGAACTTCCTGCGTGTTGTTACCGATGGATGAGACGATGCCCATCCCGGTGACGACGACCCGTCTCATTGCCGCATACCCTCATTCGCGCCGCGGATTGTCGGTGATTGGTCCATAGATGGGCCGCCCCAGGCAACCATGCAACACCGCAGGCTCTGCTCAAGCGCCGCTCGGCTGCAGCGCTTCGTCCTGCTTGAACAGGCCGACCTTGAGGTCGAAGGCCCGGTAGATCACGTTGCCGTCCGCCGAAAGCCAGCCGTCGGCAATGCCGAGCACCAGCTTCGAGCGCATCACCCGCTTGAAGTCGACGCCATAGACGACCTTTTTCACCGTCGGCAACACCTGCCCGGAAAACTTGACCTCGCCCAGACCGAGCGCGCGGCCTTTGCCCGGCGAGCCCAGCCAGCCGAGGAAAAATCCGACCATTTGCCACAATGCATCGAGGCCGAGACAGCCCGGCATCACCGGATCGCCCTTGAAGTGGCAGAGGAAGAACCAGAGGTCCGGTTTAACGTCGAGCTCGGCACGGATCAGGCCCTTGCCATGTTCGCCGCCCTGTTCCGCGATTTCGGAAATGCGGTCGAACATCAGCATCGGCGGCAACGGTAACTGGGCGTTGCCCGGCCCGAATAGCTCGCCCCGCCCACAGGCAAGCAGGTCTTCGTATTCGAAGCTGTGACGCTTGGTGTCCATAAGCGCGATATCCCCGCTTGGCGGGCCTGCTGGCTGAATTCCCATGAGCGGATTCGTAACACACCAAGGCTACCGGGCAAAGATGGCGGAACCGCGCAGCACGGACAATCTTCCTGCTGGAACAGCGCGACAAAACGACCATGGCGGCAATTGCGAGAGAGTTGCATCTAGGGCGCTAATGCGTATATGTTGCAAATGAAACGGTTATTTGCCGGCCCGCCGGGGCTGGCTGTTTGGGCGTAACGATGAACCAACCGCGCACCATGGTATTCCCGTATGTAACGCCCGCCGCGGCGGCGAAGGCGGCCGACCGCTCGGAGCTTACGGGTTGCCCGTGGCATGACGTGAAGGCGATGCTGCGCCAGGTCAGCTTGCGGCCGACGCGCCAGCGCATGGCGCTCGGCTGGCTGCTGTTCGGCAAGGGCGACCGCCACCTCACCGCCGAAATGCTTTACGAAGAGGCGACCCGCGCCAAGGTGCCGGTGTCGCTGGCCACCATCTACAACACGCTGCACCAGTTCACCGAGGTCGGCCTGCTGCGCCAGGTGGCGGTCGAAGGATCGAAGGCGTATTTCGATACCAATGCCTCGGCCCACCATCATTTTTTCGTCGAGGGCGAGAACGAATTGGTTGACATCCCATGCGCCGAGGTGATTGTCGGCAAGACCCCGACCCCGCCGGAAGGTTTCGAGATCGAACGCGTGGACGTGGTGGTGCGGCTGCGGCGGAAGAGCTGAACGGCCGCGCCCTTATCTGTCATCTGCTGAATTTGAATTTGTCATGGCCGGGGCTCGTCCCGGCCATCTCGCTTAGGTGGGCATTGCGTCCCTAATCGGGATCGCCGGGTCAAGCCCGGCGATGACAGAATCAATCCACCTTCTCGTTCGGATAGGCGCCCCACAGCCGCTCCTGGCGGATCCAGCCGTCGAAATTCTTACCCACAAACTGGCACCAGGTGCCGTTGCAGGATTTGAGCTGGCCGAGCACGCCGGATTGCAGGCGGGCGGTCTCCGGGGATTTGGCATCCGGGCTCTCATAAAGCGGCACCAGATCGTCCTTCAAGGTCGGCACCACCACCGCGGAGCGCTTGCCGGACAACAACGAGTGGTAGACCCAGCCTTCTGCCCCCTCCCAGTCGCGGATGCGCCGCCAGTTCTCGAACTCGGCGGTGACCTCCACCGGCATGCCGGCGCGGGTATAGACCCAGCGCACCTCCTGGTCCTTGTTCGGGCCGGAGCGCACATTAACCCGATCCGACTTCAGACTGACGAAGCGCGGGACCGGCAGGCCGCTCACCGAACCGGTAGCGATGGCGATGTCGCCGCCCGTTTGGGCGGACATCGCCATGCCGGTTGGGTCCACGACAGACAGCGCGGCGGCCGCAAACGCCGCGCAGCCCAGGCGGCGGAGCGCCGCTGCAAAGCTTTGTGTTGTCACTGCCATCTGGTAGGAAAAAGAACGGATTTTGACCCCACGCGAGAGAACCGGGAGTGTGGGCGAGCACGGTTAAAGAGGGCTGAACGGCGCCCAAACGGCAGTACGATAGGCCGCCGGATGCCGCGGTAAAAAGGCCATGACGAAGACCAAAAAGCCGCTAGTCGTCGTCACCCGCAAGCTGCCGGACAGCGTCGAGCTGCGCATGCGGGAACTTTTCGCCACCCGGTTCAATCCCGACGACAAGCCGATGACGCAAGGCCAGCTCGCCGAGGCGGTGAAAACCGCCGACGTGCTGGTGCCGACCGTCACCGACCGCATCGACGCCTCGGTGCTCAGCAAATCGGGCGAGCAGCTCAAGCTGATCGCCAATTTCGGCAACGGCGTCGACAATATCGACGTCGCCACCGCCGTGCAGCGCGGGATCACCGTCACCAACACGCCGGGGGTGCTCACCGAGGATACCGCCGACATGACCATGGCGCTGGTGCTGGCGGTGCCGCGGCGGCTGGTGGAAGGCTCCGCTGTGCTGGCCTCCGACACCGAATGGACCGGCTGGACGCCGACCTGGATGCTCGGCCACCGCATTTGGGGCAAGCGGCTCGGCATCATCGGCATGGGACGGATCGGCCAGGCGGTGGCGCGCCGCGCGCGCGCCTTCGGCCTGCAGATCCATTACAACAATCGCCGCCGGGTGGCGCCCAAGATCGAGGAAGAGCTCGACGCCACCTATTGGGAGAGCCTCGACCAGATGCTCGCCCGCATGGACATCATCTCGGTCAACTGCCCGCACACGCCGGCGACCTATCACCTGCTGTCGGCGCGCCGCCTCAAGCTGCTCCGCCCCGAGGCCTATATCGTCAACACCTCGCGCGGCGAGGTGATCGACGAGAACGCGCTCGCGCGTCTGATCGAGTCGGGCGACATCGCCGGCGCCGGGCTCGACGTGTTCGAGCACGAGCCGGCGGTGAACCCGAAGCTGGTCAAGCTGGCGCGCGCCGGCAAGGTGGTGCTGCTGCCGCATATGGGCTCGGCCACGCTGGAAGGCCGCATCGATATGGGCGAGAAGGTCATTATCAACATCAAGACCTTCATGGACGGACACCGCCCTCCGGATAGAGTCCTTCCTTCTATGCTTTAACGCCTCGGCCGGTGGTCGGTGATTTTTTATTGGACGCCCCGCGCAAGCGCGGGGCTATAGGCCGCCCGTCAGAGTTCACGGCGCATTATGCGTGCGCTGACAAATCTCTGATCGTCGGTTTCTCGCCGCTGAGCGGATTGCCCGGGTCCCATTCATAATTCAGCGTCTCGAACCGCATCGAGCGCGCGTCGACCATCAGCAGGCGTCCAACCAGGCCTTCGCCGAAGCCGACGATCTCGCGGATCACCTCCAGCGCCATCATCGAGCCGAGCACGCCCGGCAGCGCACCGAGGATGCCGGCTTCCGCGCAGGCCGGCACCGTCCCGGCCGGCGGCGGCTCGGGAAACAGACACCGGTAGGTCGGATTGCGCACACCGTCGGCGCGCATCTCGTGCGCGCGCAGCGTGGTCAGCGAGCCGTCGAAAGTGCCGACCGCGGCGGTGACCAGCGACTTTTTCGCAAGATAACAGGCGTCGGAGACGAGATAACGGGTGGCAAAATTGTCGGAGCCGTCGGCCACGATGTCGTAACCCGAGATCAGCTTGAGCGCGTTGCTGGCATCGATCCGCGTCATGTGGGTTTCCACCGCCACATGCGGATTGAGCCGCGCGATCACCGCCTCGGCGCCATCCACCTTGCGATTGCCGATATCATCGGTGGTAAAGATCACCTGCCGCTGCAAATTCGACAGCGACACCGTGTCGTCATCGACCACGCCGAGCGTGCCGACGCCGGCGGCCGTGAGATAGAGCAGCACCGGCGCGCCCAGGCCGCCGGCGCCGATCACCAGCACGCGCGCGGCCTTGAGCTTGGCCTGCCCCGGGCCGCCGACCTCGCGCAGCACGATGTGGCGCGCATAGCGTTCGAGTTCTTTTGCATCGAGCATCAATTTAACCCTATGGCTTTACAGGCCTTTCGGCCAGCCTCTTGATGCTTGCGCACCCGCTTCGATGGGCTAAGGTGGCCGCAAAACAAGATCAGGGTGGCGTGAAACGATGCGTTGGGGACCGATTCTGGTGATGCTCGTGTTTTGCCTCGGCGCCATTCCGGCGCCGGCGCAGGATTCGCCCGGCATCATCCCGATGGCCAAGGAGCCCGACGCCAAGCCGGCCACAGTGAAGCCGGCCGAAGCCAAACCCACCGAAGCGAAAGCGGTCACGCCCAAACCTGCCGATGTGAAGCCTGCCACTGTAAAGCCCACCACGGTGACGCCCGCCGCCGCGAAGACCGTCGCCGCAAAGCCGGCCACGCCGAAACCTGCCGCCGCCAAAGCCGAACCGGCGCCCGACGTGTTCGCGGGAATTCCGCCGGACGAGCGCCTGAAAATCCAGGCCGCGCTGCTGTGGGCGGGCGACTATACCGGCGAGCCCACCGGCGGCGACCCGATGCTGGCGGCAATCAAGAATTTCCAGAAGCGCCACAAGGCGAAGATCACGGGCGAGCTCACGCCACCCGAGCGCGCAGAGCTGCTCGCCGCCGCCAAGGTGCACGAGGACGAATTCGGTTGGAACGTGGTGGTCGACCCGGCCACCGGCATCCGCATCGGCCTGCCGACCAAGCTGGTGCCGCATGCGCGCGACGCCGCCCGCGGCACGCGCTGGTCCTCGGCCCATGACGAGGTGCAGGTTGAAACATTCCGCATCAAGGATCCCAAGCTCACGCTCGCCGCGCTGTTCGAGCAGCAGAAGAAGGAACCGGCCACGCGCAGGATCGAAACCAGCGTGCTGCACGACGACAATTTCTTCATCAGCGGCATGCAGGGCCTGAAGCTGTTTTCCGTGCGCGCCAAGCTGCGCGATGGCGAGGTGCGCGGCTTCACCATGCTGTACGACCAGATGATGGAAACGATCGTCGCGCCGGTGATGGTGGCGATGGCGAGTTCGTTCTCGCCATTTCCCGAGCGCAGCGCGCCCTATGCCGCGCTGGCGAGGTCGGTGGAATACGGCAACGGACTGGTGGTGAGCGCGCAAGGCCACATCGTCACCGACTTGAAACTCACCGAAGGCTGCCAGGTGATCGTCGCTTCCGGGCTGGGCGACGCCGACCGCATCGCCGACGACAAGGACAACGGGCTCGCGCTGCTGCGCGTCTATGGGCCGCGCAAGGCGTCGCCGCTGGCGCTGACGCGCGATGCGCCCAGAACGGGCGAGCTGACGCTGGTCGGCATTCCGGATCCGAAAGAGCAGGACGGCAGCCGCAAGCTGACCGAGATCAAGGCGCGGCTGGCGGACGGCAGCGCGATCGAATTGCGCCAGCCGGTGCCGATGGCCGGATTTTCCGGCGCCGCCGCGCTCGATGCGCAGGGGCAGTTCGTCGGCATGATGGAAATGGGCCATGCGGTGCTCGCCAGCGTCGAGGCCTCGGCGCCGCCGGTGCGGCTCATCAGCGCCGAGACCATCCGCGGTTTCCTCGCCGCGCATGACGTTCAGACCGCGCAGACGACAACCGGCGACGCCAAGACGTCGGTGGTCAGAATTATTTGCGTCAGGAAATAGTTTAATACCTGTCCCGGGCGCAGCGCAGCACGAAGCGAAGCGTAGTGGTGCGCTGCCGACCCGGGACCGTTACGAGTACGGTTCGTAGATTTGGTCGCCGATGCGCCAATCGTACGTATATATTTTGGCAAATTGCCGGTATGGCGTTCTATACGTCGGCGTAACTAACAATTTGGTGCGGCGGATATCCGAGCATCAACAAAAGCTATCGGAATTCACTAAAAGCTACGGCGTCATACGTCTTGTTTATTTTGAGGAATATCCATCGGCACTAGAGGCCCGCGCGCGTGAACGCCGCTTGAAGCGTTGGCGGCGAGCTTGGAAGCTTAATCTCATTGACCAATTCAATCCCGACTGGCGCGATCTCACGCAAGACCTGGCCGCTTAGGCCACGTTTTTATAAGACCCCGGATCTGCGGTGCACCGCTTCGCGCTGCACCGCGTCCGGGTCAGGACCTGTTATTTATTCTTCCACACCGGCTTGCGCTTCTCGACGAAGGCCTTCATGCCTTCCTTCTGATCTTGCGTCGCGAACAGCGCGTGGAAGATGCGCCGCTCGAATACCACGCCCTCCGATAAGCCGCCCTCGAAGGCACGGTTGATCGCCTCCTTGCCCGCCAGCACCGAGGGCAGCGACATGTTGGCGATGGTCTCGGCGACCTTCATCGCCTCTTCCATCAGGTTTGCCGCCGGCACGACGCGCGCCACCAGCCCGGACTTTTCCGCTTCCGCGGCGTCCATCATGCGGCCGGTCAAGATCATATCCATCGCCTTGGCCTTGCCGACCGCGCGCGTGAGCCGCTGGGTGCCGCCGATACCGGGAATGACGCCGAGCTTGATCTCGGGCTGGCCGAACTTGGCGTTGTCGGCGGCAATGATGATGTCGCAATGCATGGCCAGTTCGCAGCCGCCGCCGAGCGCGAAGCCGGCGACCGCCGCCACGATCGGCTTGCGGGTGCGCGATGCGCGGTCCCAGGTACCGGCGAAATTGCCGAGATAGACCTCGATGAAGGTCTTGTCGGCCATCTCCTTGATGTCGGCGCCGGCCGCGAAGGCCTTCTCGTTGCCGGTGAGCAGCATGCAGCCGATGCCGTCGTCGGCCTCAAAGGCGTCGATCGCCTGGATCAGCTCGCTGATGAGCGCGCGGTTGAGCGCATTGAGCTGCTGCGGACGGTTGAGCCGGATGATGCCGACCCGGCCTTTGGTCTCGACGATGATGTTTTGATAACTCATGGCTGTCTCCCGGTGGGCGCGGTTATTTCTGGCATGACGGACAATAGAACGTCGAGCGGCCGGTCTGCACGATGCGTTTGATCTTGCCCTTGCAGCTCGGACACGGCGCGCCCTCGCGGTCATAGACCTGGAAACTGTGCTGGAAATCGCCGAGCGCGCCGTCGGTACGGCGGTGGTCGCGCAGCGAGGAGCCGCCGGCTTGAATCGCGTCCTTGAGCACCGCCTTGATGGCATCGACCAGCGCGCCGGCACGTGCGTTCGGCTTACCGTTGCGGTCGGCGATAGTGGAAGCAAGCCTCTTGGGAGAGAGCCGCGCGCGGAACAGCGCCTCGCAGACATAGATGTTACCGAGCCCGGCGACCACGCGCTGGTCGCTGAGCGCGGCCTTCAGCGCGGTCTTCTTGGCCATACAGGCCGTCGCCAGCATTGCGGCGTCGAATTCATTGCCCAAGGGTTCCGGCCCCAGCCCGCGCAGCAGCGGCTCCTGTTCCAATTTGCTGCGCGGCACCAGTTTCATCGAGCCGAAGCGGCGCGGATCGTTGAACGTCACCGTGGCGCCGTTCGACATGTGAAACACCACATGGTCGTGCGCGGCACTCTTTGAGCGCTCGTGATAATAGACGCCCGGCTTGGCGTCCTGACCGACGCGAAACGAGCCCGACATGCCGAGATGCATCATCAGCACGTCGCCCGACGACAGGTCCGCCAGTAGATATTTCGCCCGCCGGCCCAGCCCCTCCACGGTCTGCCCTTGCAGCCGCTTGGCGAAGTCCTTCGGCAGCGGCCAGCGCAGGTCGCGGCGGCGCGCCTCGACCTTGGCAAAGCGCGCGCCTTCCATGGCGGGCGCCAGGCCGCGGCGCACGGTTTCGACTTCGGGGAGCTCGGGCATGGTTAACTCTGGTTCCGTTCACACATAGCGCCCCTTAGGTTCCCGCGCTATGGTCCTGCCCGCAAAGGATTATTCCTATGGGCAAGGCCCAAGAAAACACCAACGCAGACACCCATTTTGGCGAAAAGACCGTGCCGCTGGCCGACAAGCAAGCGCTGGTGGACGACGTGTTCCATTCGGTCGCGCGCCGCTACGACCTGATGAACGACCTGATGTCGGGCGGGCTGCACCGGGCCTGGAAGGACGCGCTGGTCACCGCGGTCAATCCGCCCAAGGGCGACAGGCCATTCGCCCTGCTCGACCTCGCCGGCGGCACCGGCGACGTGGCGTTCCGCGTGGTGGAGGCCGGCGGGCCGGGCGTGCGCGTCATTGTCTGCGACATCAATGCCGACATGCTCAGCGTTGGCCGCGAACGCGCGCGCGAACGCGGGCACGACTTCGCGGTGACCTTCGAGCAAGGCAATGCCGAAGCGCTGCCCTATCCGGATCGGCACTTCGACTGCGTCACCATCGCCTTCGGCATCCGCAACGTGCCGCGCATCGAACGCGCGCTGGCCGAGGCCTATCGCGTGCTGCGGATCGGCGGGCGCTTCCTGTGCCTGGAATTTTCTTCCGTTGACTTGCCGGGCCTAAGTTCGCTGTACGACGTTTATTCCTACAACGTCATCCCGCGCATCGGCGAGGCGGTCACCGGCGACCGCGACGCCTACAAGTATCTGGTGGAATCGATCCGCAAGTTTCCCAAGCCGCCGGCCTTCGCGAAGATGATCGAGGCGGCCGGCTTCCGCCGCGTCTCGTTTACGTCGATGACCGCCGGCGTGGTGGCGCTGCATTCGGGTTGGAAGTTGTGATCTCCGCGCTCTCCCATCTCACTCGCCTCGCGCGCGCCGGCTTCGTGTTCGCGCGCGAAGGCGTGTTCGCGCTGGTCGATACCAGGCCGTTACCGCTTCCAGCGAAGACCGCAATCGCGCTCGCCCGCCTGATTGAGCGCCCCACGGCAAAAGACGGCTCGAGCCGGCTCGCCGCCGCGCTCACCAAGCTCGGACCGACCTACGTCAAGCTCGGCCAGTTTCTCGCCACCAGGCCCGACGTGGTCGGCAGAGCCATCGCGCGCGATCTCGAAAGCCTGCAGGACAAGATGGCGCCGTTTCCGCAAAGCGAGGCGGAAGCCGTGGTCGCCGCCGCTTTCGGCAAGCCGGTGGCGGACGTCTATGCCAGCTTCGGGCCCGCCGTCGCCGCCGCCTCGATCGCGCAAGTGCATCGGGCGGAGGTCGCGCAACAAGGCGTCAACAAGCCGATGGCGGTGAAAATCTTGCGGCCCAACATCGAGCGCCGCTTCAAATCCGATCTCGATGCCTTCTTCTACGCCGCGCGCAAGGCGGAAAGCCTGTCGATCGAAGCGCAGCGACTGCGGCCGGTCGAAGCGGTGGCGACGCTCGCCCGCTCGGTGACGATGGAAATGGATTTCCGGCTGGAAGCGGCCGCGCTCTCCGAGATGGCGGAGAATACCCGCGCGGACTTGGACTTCCGCGTGCCGACGGTGGACTGGGACCGCACCGCGCGTGAGGTATTGACGCTGGAATGGATCGACGGCACGCCACTCAATGACCGCGCCGCGCTCGAGGCCCGCGGCCTCGATCTGCCGGCGCTCGGCCACACCGTGCTCCAAAGCTTCCTGCGGCACGCGCTGCGCGATGGCTTCTTCCACGCCGACATGCATCCCGGCAATCTGTTCGTCGACGACGACGGCCGTCTGGTCGCGGTCGACTTCGGCATCATGGGAAGGCTGGGGCCCAAAGAGCGCCGCTTCCTGGCCGAGATCCTGTTCGGCTTCATTACTCGCGACTATCAGCGCACCGCGCAGGTGCATTTCGACGCCGGCTATGTGCCGCGCCACCATTCGGTCGACAGTTTCGCGCAGGCAATCCGCGCCATCGGCGAGCCGATCCACAACCGCACCGCCGAAGACATCTCGATGGCCAAGCTGCTGATGCTGCTGTTCGAGATCACCGGCCTGTTCGACATGCGCATGCGGCCGGAACTCCTATTGCTGCAGAAAACCATGGTGGTGGTGGAAGGCGTGGCGCGCACGCTCGATCCCAAGCTCGACATGTGGAGCGTGTCCGAGCCGGTGGTGCGCGAATGGATCGAGCGCAACCTGGGGCCGGTCGGAAAGCTGGAAGACGTGGCCGAAGGCGCCGGCGAGATCGGCCGCTTCGTGGCGCAAGTGCCGGCGCTGCTCAGCCGCGCCGCCACGCTGATCGACCAGCTCGACGACATCACGCGCGACGGCCTGGTGCTGTCGCCGGAAACGGTGGAAGCGATCGGCCGCGCCGAGCAGCGGCGCAATCGCTGGACCGCGGTCGGCGTCTGGATGATTGTTATCGTATTGATATGGTTAGTTATTTCACTGTACTGATTGCAATGATTGCAATGCCATCATAGTTGCGCCATGATCGCTGGGCCATGGCTAGCATCACCATCCGCCAACTCGATGAGGCGTTGAAGAAGCGCCTGCGCCTGCGCGCGGCGAAGAGCGGGCGTTCGGTCGAGGACGAGGTGCGCACGATTCTGCGCGCGGCGGCGGCGGAGAGCGGGCTCGAAGCGCTGGAGACGAGCAACCCGCCGGCGCCGAAATCGTCCCGCCGCGCCACGCCGGCGCCCGCCGCCGGCACCAAGCGCGTACTGCTCGTCATCGGCGGCGGCATCGCCGCCTACAAGTCGCTCGATCTTATCCGGCGCTTGAAGGAGCGTGGGCTAGCCGTGCGTTGCATCCTGACCAAAGCCGCCGAGCATTTCGTCACGCCGCTGTCGGCCGGCGCCATTGTCGGCGAGCGCGTGTTCACCGATCTGTTCGATGCCGGCAGTGAATTCGACGTCGGCCATATCCGGCTGGCGCGCGAAACCGATCTCGTCGTGGTGGCGCCGGCCACCGCCGACCTGATGGCAAAAATCGCCGGCGGCCACGCTGACGATCTCGCCACCGCGGTGCTGCTGGCAACCGGAACGAAGATACTTCTCGCACCGGCGATGAACCCGCACATGTGGGCGAACAAGGCGATGCAGCGCAATCTCGCGCAGCTTGTCGCCGACGGCGTCGCGCTCATCGGCCCGAATGAAGGCGAGATGGCGGAAGCGGGCGAACGCGGCATGGGGCGCATGGCCGAGCCGCTGGAGATCGCCGCCGCGATCGAGAAATTGCTCGCGAGCGAAACGACGCAGCCGCTTAAAGGCAAACGCGTGCTGGTCACTTCCGGCCCGACCCATGAGCCGATCGATCCGGTGCGCTATATCGCCAACCGCTCGTCCGGCAAGCAGGGCCACGCCATTGCCGCGGCGGCGGCGCGCGCCGGCGCCGATGTGACGCTGGTGAGCGGGCCGGTGAATTTGCCCGACCCGCCGGGCGTGACCGTCGTGCATGTCGTTACCGCGCGCGAGATGCTGCAAGCGGTGGAGCGCGCGCTGCCCGCCGATGTCGCGATCTTCGCCGCCGCGGTCGCCGATTGGCGCGTGGCGCAAGCTGGCGAGCAGAAGATCAAGAAGAAGGCCGGCCAGGCCACGCCGGAACTATCGCTGGTCGAAAATCCCGACATCCTCGCCACCATCGCCAAACGAAAAACCCAGCGGCCGAAGCTGGTGATCGGCTTTGCCGCCGAAACCGAAAACATCGCCGCCAATGCCAAGGCCAAGCTCACGGCCAAAGGCTGCGACTGGATTTTGGCCAACGATGTCTCGCCGCAAACCGGCATCATGGGTGGCGATCGCAACACGATTCAATTGGTCACGGCGCAGGGCATCGAGCCTTGGCCGCCGCAATCGAAAGAAGCCGTGGCCGCGATGCTGATCGCGCGCATCGCCAAGGAGATTGCGACGAAATGAGCGGAAATATTTTACCCTGTCATTCCGGGACACCGCGAAGCGGTGGACCCGGAATCCAGATACAAGCTCTGTGCATGCTTCTGGATTCCGGGTTCGCGCTGACGCGCGCGCCGGAATGACCGAGGAAAGACTTCTTGCATGACGATCGAAGTCCACATCACCCGCCTGCCGCACGGCAAGGATCTTCCGCTGCCGTCCTACCACAGCGCGCTCGCCGCCGGCCTCGATCTGATCGCTGCAGTGCCGGCAGATCGCGCGCTCAGCCTCGCGCCCGGCGCGCGCGCGCTCATTCCCACCGGTATCGCCGTCGCGCTGCCGCCCGGCACTGAGGCGCAGGTGCGGCCGCGCTCCGGCCTCGCCGTGCGGCACGGGCTCACCGTGCTCAACGCGCCCGGTACCATCGATGCCGATTACCGCGGCGAAATACAGGTGCTGCTGGTGAATCTCGGCGGCGAAGCGGTGGCGATTACACGCGGCATGCGGATCGCGCAGTTGGTGGTTGCAACCGTGGCGCGCGCGCAATTGCGTGAGGTCGAATCGCTCGACGAAACCACTCGCGGAACAGGCGGGTTCGGTTCCACCGGAGGTTGAAATTAGCTTTATTTGTTTTCGGCTAGACGGATGGCCGACTGTAGCCTATTACCGTTAAGATTAGTTGCGACTGGTGCCCTTCATGCCGCTGGTGTCCCGCAAGGGCATTCTTGCCATTGCCGCCGTGATCGATGTGGCGATCAACGCCCGCAGCCGGCCGGTCTCGGCCAAGGCGCTGGCGGCGCGCCATAAGCTTCCGTCACGCCATCTCGAACCGGTTTTGCAGGCGCTGGTGCGCGAAGGCATCCTGCGCGGCGTACGCGGACCGCACGGCGGCTACGAGCTCGCGCGCGAGCACCGCCGCATCAGCGCGGCGGACATCCTGCGCGCCGCCAGCACCGCCGAGGATGCCGACGATCCGCCGCTGCCCAACTCGGCGCTGGTCAATGACGTGGTGAAGCCGGCGCTGGTCGAAGCCGAGCGCACATTTTCGTCCGTGCTCGGCCGCATCAGCGTCGAAGACATGGCGAAGCGGGCGCAAGCGCTGAAATAGCGGGCGCATGACCCCGAAAAGCTTGTCCTCGACTTGATCGGGGATGGGTACCGGTTTTCGGATAAGGTCATGCGCAAACAAAACCATAACTAGCGGCCAATCCAGCCCGCGTTCACGATCTGGACTCTTTCGGCATGATTCCCCTTGGGGGTAAAGTCCTGCGATTCGCGAACGGCGCGGCGGACGCCGCTCGCATTCCTGGGGCAGGTCTGAATGCCGGAGACGATCCGGACGGCGAACGAGAGGCTGCGTTCTCGTCCGCGGCGGGGCGGATTCCTCGCCGCCTTCGTTTTTGCAACGCTTTGCAGCGCGCTCAGCACGCCGGCCCGCGCCGACGGGAGCGCGGCCTTTAGCCTCGTCGAGGACATGATCCGCGCCGTCACGGTGTTGAGCCGCCAGCAGGTCGCCACCCTCACGCTGACGTTCGGGCTGCTCTGCTTCGCGGTACTCGCCACCATCGTGCTGTTGCGCACGCGCAAAGCAGCCGCCACGATTGAAACCGCGGCGCACGACGAAACCATGGCGCTGCGCGCCGAAATCGACCGGCTCAAGACGCTGCTGCTGTCGCAGCCGCAGGTGCTAGTGGCCTGGGCCGCGGGCAGCGACGAGCCAGAAATTTTCGGCGATACCGGCATCGTCGTGTCGGGTTCCGTGCCGGAGCGCGTGCTCGCCTTCGGCGCCTGGCTAGAGCCGGCGGCGGCACAACGCATGCAGCACGCGGTCGACACGCTGCGCAGCGACGGCCGCGGCTTCGTGATGACGCTCACCACCAGCGCCGGCCGTCCGCTCGAAGCGGAAGGACGCGCGGTGGCGGGGCGCGCGGTGCTGCGCCTGCGCGACGTCAGTGGCATCGAGAGCGAGCTCATGGACCTTGCCGCCCGCCACGACCGGCTGATGGGCGACGTCGAGAGCATGAAGACGCTGCTCAATTCGCTGCCCGCCCCGGTGTGGGCGCGCAACTCGGATGGCCAGCTGATCTTCGTGAATGCGGCATACGCCCGCGCGGTGGACGCCGAGGACGCCTCCGATGCGGTGGAGCGCGAGCTGGAACTGCTCGACCGCGCCGCCCGCGCAAAGCTCAACGATGCGCGCGCCGGCGGCGGCCTTTATTGCGAACGGCTGCCGGCCATCGCCGCCGGCCAGCGCCGCATCTTCGACGTGGTGGACGCGCCGAACAGCGCCGGCAGCGCCGGCATGGCGATCGACGCCACCGAGGTGGAGGCCATGCGCGCCGAGCTCGCGCGCATGATCGAGGCGCACCGCCGCGTGCTCGACCAGCTGGCCACCGGCGTCGCCATCTTCAACGTCGACCGCAAGCTGATCTTCTACAACGCGGCGTTCCGCTCGCTGTTCGAACTCGACGCTGGCTTGCTCGACCAGACGCCGACCGACAGTTCCGTGCTCGACACCCTGCGCGCCGACCGCAAGCTACCCGAGGAGCAGGACTTCCGGCTGTGGAAGCAGCAGCTTTACGAGGCCTATCGCGCGGTCGAGCCGCAGGAGCAAATGTGGCACCTGCCGGACGGCCGCACGCTGCGCGTGGTCACCGCGCCCAATCCGGAGGGCGGCGTCACTTATCTTTACGACGACGTCACCGAGCGCCTCGCCATGCACCGCCGCTACGACGCGCTGATCAAGGTGCAGAGCGAGACGCTCGATCACCTGGCCGAAGCGGTCGCGGTGTTCGGCAGCGATGGCCGCGTGCGGCTGCACAATCCGGCGTTTCAGCGCATGTGGAAACTTAGCCCCGAGGCGCTCGACCAGCACCCCCACGTGGCAGCGGTGACCGCCTGGGCGCAGGCGATGCATGACGACAATACGGTGTGGCGCAATTTACGCGACGCGGTGACCGCGATCGACAACCGCGAGCCGATCGTCGCGCGCATCGAGCGGCGCGACGGCATGATGATCGACATGACCACCATGCCGCTACCCGACGGCGCCACGCTGGTCACCTTCCAGGACGTCAGCGACACGGTCAACGTCGAGCGCGCGCTGCGCGACAAGAACGAGGCGCTGGAGGCCGCCGACGCCATCAAGATCGATTTCGTGCACCACGTGTCCTACGAATTGCGTTCGCCGCTCACCAACATCATCGGTTTCGCGCATTTCCTCGGCGATCCGGCGTTCGGCCCGCTCACCGACAAGCAGCGCGAATATCTCGGCTACATCACGGCCTCGACCAATGCACTGCTCGCGCTCATCAACAACATCCTCGACCTCGCCACCATCGACGCCGGCGCCATGTCGCTCAACCTGGGCGATGTCGACATCCGCGCCAGCATGGAGGAGGCGGCCGAGGGCGTACAGGACCGGCTGGTGAAGGACGGCATCGCGCTCGACATTCGCGCCGCGCCCGGCATCGGCAGCTTCACCGCCGACGAGCGGCGCCTGCGGCAGATTCTGTTCGACCTGTTGTCCAACGCGGTCGGCTTTTCTCCGCCGGGCGAAACCGTCACGCTCTCCGCCGAGCGGCGCACCGACGCGGTGGTGTTCACGGTCACCGACCACGGCCCCGGCATTCCGCCGGAGGCGAAGGACAAGGTGTTCGACTGGTTCGAGACCGACTCGATGGGCTCGCAGCACCGCGGCACCGGCCTCGGGCTCTCGCTGGTGCGCTCGTTCGTCGAGCTGCACGGCGGCACGGTGACGATCGACTCCACGCTCGGGCAGGGCACCACGGTGACCTGCGTGTTCCCGACCGTGCAGGAAGCCAAGCAGACAGCGGCGTGACGACTTAGGCCCGTGTCGATAAATTGATGATCGTAAGTAACAGTTAGCCACTGGCCGCAATCGGGCGTTCGAAGCCGACAATGCAGAGCCATTACACGAAACTGCTGCGTGCAACGCTAACGGCATCGCTCATGCTTGTTGCGATGGCGGGTGCCGCTGTTGCCGGGCCGCTCGAGGATGCCGTTGCTGCGAGTGAAAGACACGACTACCGCACGGCCCTGCGGCTTTTTCGCTTATTGGCTGAACAAGGCAATGCAATAGCGCAGTCTGCGCTCGGCTACATGCATGAAACGGGTGAGGGCGTGCCGCAGGATTATAGCGAGGCTGCGAAGTGGTATCGCCTCGCCGGCGAACAAGGCGATGCATTGGCGCAGACCCGTCTCGGCTTCATGTATGAAATGGGCAAGGGCGGTTCGCAGAATTTCGCTGAGGCGGCGAAGTGGCTTCGCCTCGCTGCGGAACAGGGCCGTGTCGCTGCGCAGAATAGCCTCGGCGGCTTGTACGTTTCCGGCAGAGGCGTGCCAAAGGATTATGTCGTCGCGTACATGTGGTTCAGCTTGTCAGCCGCTCAGGGCGACCACGATTCGGCCATACAGCGAGACCTCGTCGCGAAGCTCATGACTCCAGCACAGATCGCGGAAGCGCAGAAATTGGCGCGCGAGTGGAAGCCGAAGCCGTAGTTCCATGCAGTAGCGGGAAGGCGTCAGGCGTGCTTGGCGCCGATGCCGCTTGAACGCAGCGCGCCCGGATTGAGCCGCGGTTCGGCGCCGGTCCAATACAATACGTTAGCCAGGATGCAGAGGCCGGTCGCGGCAAACCAGACCATGGCGGTACCGACGAAGCCGATGAACAGGCCCCACCACGGACTGTGCGCCAGAAACAGAATCGAGCCGAGAGTAATATTGAACCCGACCGTGACGTAGATGCGCCGCTCGAGATACCAACTGTCGGTCTGCAGGAAATAAAGATTCCAGCGCGTCGGCGCGCTCGTGCCAAGCCGCGCCTTGAAACCGAGCAGGCGGAGCACATTGCCGATCGGGCAGAAACCGGTCAGCGCGACATTGATGGAGACAAGTCCGGTGGCGATGACCCCGAAAATCCACAGCGGGTTGACCAGCACTGCCAGCAGCGTGCTGGTCAGCAGAACCACGCCGGCGATCAACCAGACCGTGCGCTCGATATACCAGCCGTCGGTGGGAACGACGTAAACGCCTTTGCGCAGTGTCATGGCTGCAATGTACTCCGCTCGAAGGCCGACGCAAGTTCTACAATTTTTTTAGTATAGTAAATCTATGCGAATGCATTGATCTACATCACAGAACCAATCCGGCGCTGAGCAGCAGGCTAAACAACATTTGGATTTGCACGGTCCAAAGCAAAATCCGATTGAAGCCGCGGCCGCACGGCTCGCGCATGAAACGGTAAATCAATGCCAGTGTCAGCGGTAATGTGATCAGCGCAGGCCAGACATGACCGTGCGGCAGGGCACGGCCGATCAGCGGCAACAGCGTATACGGCAGCAACATCAGCCCGGCAAAAATCCAGCCCGTCCCCTGCGGCCCCGCCACGATGGCGAGCGTCCGACGTCCCACCCGTGCATCGGCTTCGACGTCGCGGAAATTGTTGACCAGCAGAACGGCCCCGGTCAACAGGCCGAGCGCCAGACCGGCCGCCAGCGCCGGCGCGCCGAGATCGGCGGTGCAAAGCCAATAGGTGCCGCCCACCGCGCCGACGCCGAAGAAGGCGATCACGAACAATTCTCCCAGCGGGGTATAGGCGATCGGCAGCGGGCCGCCGGTATAGGCCCAGCCTGAGGCGATCGACAGGATGCCGAGCAGGAGAATCGGCCAGCCGCCGACGGCGACCAGATAAAGCCCCATGAGCGCCGCCGCGGCGAAACACGCCGCCGCGCCGCGTTTGACGTTGCGCCCGCTCAACAGGCCGGACGCCGTCACGCGCGGCGGTCCGACGCGATCGGGCCCGTCGCCGCCGCGTTCGGAATCGACCGCGTCGTTGTGCAGGTTGGTGCCGAGCTGAATGCACATGCTACCGAGCAGCGCCGCCAGCACCGCCGGCCAATGAATCTGCCGGTCCACCGCCCACGCCAGCGCCGTGCCGACCGCCACCGGCGTGATCGAAAGACTGAGCGTGCGCGGCCGCGCCGCCATGAGCCAGGACGACAGATTCATAATGAAACTTTGTGCGTAGCCCTATATGCTTGCTTTCGGGAACAATTTCCGACGCCGGCCGTTGACACCCCAGATTGGAGTGCAATTTCATGCTCAAACTGTGTGCTATCGCTTCACTCATCACGATCATAGCTCCGCTCCCAGCCATCGCCTACACGCAACAGGATGCGGATGCCTGTACGCCGGATGCGATGCGGCTTTGCCAGAACGCCATTCCCGATGAGACGCGGGTGGCGCAATGCCTTGTCCAGAACAAGCGGCAGCTCAGCCCCGCCTGCAAGATCGTGTTCAGTCGCCCAAATACCGCAGCCGCCACACCGACAGCGGCGAGTGCCCGCCCGACCGGGCGCCCGCTGGATATTCACAATACGAATTTCTGAATGCGTTAATACCCGGCGGCTACAGCTTCACGGTAGCGCTCGCCGACGAAGAAGCCACGCGCCGGCTGATGGTCAACATCGCCGCCACGCTATCAAACCGCACGGGCAAGCGCCGCCGCAATCAATTTTCGCCCGACGACACCTGCATAGTCCGCAATCGGCAGCGGCCGACCGGTTAGATAACCCTGAACCTCGTCGCAACCTTCCTTTACGAGGAACGTATGCTGGGCTTCTGTCTCGACGCCTTCCGCCAGAATCGGCAGATCAAGGCTTTGGCCGAGACCGATGACGGCACGCACGATTGATCTGGAGTGGTAGTTGTCTTCCAAGTCGCAAATAAAGACACGATCGATCTTGATCTTGTCACACCTGAAGGACTGCAGATACGATAGGGAAGAATATCCGGTTCCGAAATCGTCCATTGCAATCTTTATGCCGAGCGACTTCAGCTGATTGAGGATTGATACCGCGCGCGAGAAGTCGTTAATCATCACGCTCTCGGTAATTTCAAGTTCGAGGCGGGCCGGAGCAAGGCCGCTTTCAAGCAGGATTGAATGGATGAGCCTTGGCAGGTCGCCATGGCGAAACTGGATCGGAGAGATATTGACCGCAATGGTCAGCGGCTGCGGCCAGGATGCGGCTTCGCGACAGGCCTCGCGCAGAACCCATTCGCCCACCGAGATGATGAGACTGCTCTCTTCGGCGATAGGGATAAACGTACCGGGTGGGACCATGCCGCGTTTTGGACATTGCCAGCGGGCCAGTGCCTCAAACCCGATAGTTTCGCCTGACATTTTCACCTGCGGCTGATAGTGCAACAGCAGTTCGCCACGATCGATGGCTGAGCGCAAATCCTCTTGCAGGGCGTACCGCTCGTGTAGCCGGGCGCTCATTTCGAGTTCAAAGAACATCGCCATCCCACGCGTTTCGGCTTTGGCACGATAAAGGGCGGCATCGGCGTTAATCATGAGTATTTTCGCGTCGGTGCCGTCGGCCGGATAGATCGCAACCCCGATGCTCATGCCTAATTTTAGGCAGTGACCTTCAACCTTAAAATCGTCCAAAAGAGTCGCGAGCAGGCGCTCGGCGAGCACTGCTGCGCCCGCTGGTTGCGCACCTTCCGCCAAAATGACTGCGAACTCGTCACCGCCGAGGCGCGCAAGGAAGGTTTCTCCGGCAGCGGCTTGCAGACGACGGGCGATTTCACGCAGGAGTCCATCGCCAACCATATGTCCGTAAGTGTCATTGATCTCTTTGAAGCCGTCAAAATCAATGCTCAGAACGGCAAACAGTTCGCCAGTCGTCGTCGCACGGTTGATCGTGGCGTCCAAAGTTTCGTTAAAGGTTGCCCGATTGGGCAGGTCGGTTAGCGTATCATAATGCGCCATACGCACGATGCGTTGCTCCGCCTCCCTGCGCTCCGTCACATCATCGATCAAGGTCAGAACATATTTCGGTTTTCCATCGTCACCTTGGATGGCAACCTTCTTCGCGGCGACGAGCCGAACTCCCCGTTCGGGTGTAGGAATTGGATGATCGGGAATAATGATCGCGTGATCGGAGAGCAAAGATTTCCTGTCCTCAGCTACAACAAAATCAGCGCGTTTTTCGTCGTATACATCGTGCGGGGTTCTGCCGATAACGAGGTCGCGGCTAAATCCGAATAGCTCTTCGCCGGCCTTGTTGATCAATGTAAAGCGACTATCGTTGGCGGTCTTCACCAGAATCGGCATAGGAACGTTTTCGATCACCGCATCGAGAAACATTTTCGTGCGGCGAAGATCGCCCTCGGCCAGCTTGCGGTCTGTCATATCGTCGATAACGGTCAGAAGATATTCCGGTTTTCCGGCGCTCCCTCGAATGGCAACCTTCTTTGCCATGATGAGGCGCGTACCATTGTTGGGCGTGACAAGCGAATGATCAAAAACGAGTAAAGCCTGATCGGAGTGTGACGCCTTGTTGTCGAGCGAGATGAGCACATCGGCATGCTCCTTCGTGTACACCTCATGTGTCGTCTTTCCGATTATTCGGTCGCGAGAAACGCCCATGATCTCTTCATAGGCTCGATTGACCAAGGCGAAGCGGCAGTCGCGCGCGTCCTCCGCGGCATTGGCAAAATCCTTCACGGAGATCGGTAAGGGAACATTTTCGATCACTGTATTAAGAAACATTTTCGTGCGATGTAGATCGTCCTCGGCCAGCTTGCGGTCGGTAATGTCGTGGATCGCCACCAGTCGAGCGTCCCGATTCTCGTAGTTCAAGAGTCTTGAATAGACCGCTGCGTGAATTTTCGTTCCGTCGGACCGTTGGTGTTGCCCGACATACTCGCCATTTTGGACGTCCGGACGCGCACGAAGAAACGACTCGGAATCGTCGGCTTGCGCCGCGCGAATGTCGGGGACCGTCATCGCTAGAAATTGTTCGCGGCTATATCCATACTGCGCGACCGCGGCATCATTGACCGCCAGGAAGCGAAGGGTTTCGCGATCGAAAACCCACATCGGCACCGGGTTGGCTTTGAAGAGCAGCCGGAATGACTCCTCGCGTCGCTTTGCCTCCGTCACATCTTCGTGAGTCGCCACCCATCCGCCGTCCGCCATCGGCCGATGAACGACGGAGACGTAACGTCCGTCACGCAATCTATTTATGATCTGATAGGGCTTGTTGATCGATACTTCGTTGAGCCGATCTTTGATGTAGCTTTCATGGTCGTCCGGCGCGCTACCCATGGCAATCCGATGCTGCAGGATCGCGCGCAACGTCGTACCAGGCCGGGTCTGCTGCTTATTCAATCCATATAAATCGGCATATCGCTTATTGCAGACGATCAAATGCTGCGTGGCATCGAACATGCAAAGCCCCTGTGACATGTTCTCAAGGGCTGCATCGAGTTGCAGCGCTTGCTTCTCGATTAAATCTTTCACACGCAACTTGTCGGTCGTGTCTTCGTGGGTGGTCACCCACCCACCATCGGCCATCGGCCGGGTCACAATTTGAATTGTGCGGCCGTCGGGAGTTTCTATCGATCTTCTCGTCGTCTGTCCCATGGTGGTGTCATTGTGTAATGTTGCATAATATTGATCCGGGTCGCCTTCAAACGATCCGCATTCCTTTCGCTGCTTGATGAGTTGAAGACGCGTCACGCCGGGCTTAACCATTTCGGGCGACAGACCATACATTTGAATATAACGTTCATTGCAGACGACAAGACGGTCGGCGGAATCGAACATCAATAGGCCTTGCGTCATATTGTTGACCGCCGTGGTCAGTCGTACAGCGTGATTGGCGCTTTTTCTTTCGGCGTCGCGCCGCTTGAAAATTTCCCGCTTCAAATCCTGCACGCGCCGCAGCGCATAAATCGCCATGAGGAAGCCGAATACGATTGCAACGACGATCGCTTCGTCGAGTTCGTAGGCCTCGTAGCGTTTTATAAACTCGTAAGTTTGCCCAAAAACGTCGAAAGTTGCGGCGGCGATGTAAGTGACGAGGCAAAGGCCGGCAATCGTCACCGCGTCGCGAACGCTGCGGCGGCGCAAGGAAAAAAGAACTTTTCGCGATCGGTGCACCATCGCCAGAATCCAAATCGGATCGGGCGAATCTAGCGATTAGCGGTGATGAAAAGGTGAGGTATCACGCTTAATCACCTATGTGCTTAATCAGCTACTAAGAGCGTTGGTTTGGAACTCGGCGCTCCGTAGAATTACGTAGCTGTCCATGTCTATCGATACGACCCCGGATCGCTACTACTGCCCCTCATGAAAACGAGTTCCACTTGAATTGAGCCCGCTTATCCCTCGGAACAACCCATCGTCTGGCCCACCGCTACCCGCCCCGTTTATAAGGTCGTTGCCTCAAACGGATGATTCGATGTTCCCCACCACCTCCGGCGGTTTCAGCTTCACGGCGGCGCTCGCCAATGAGGAGGCCACGCGGGCGCTGATGGTGGACATCGCCGCCGCGCTCGCGCCCGGCGACCTGCTCACGCTGTCCGGCGATCTCGGCGCCGGCAAGACCACCTTCGCCCGCGCCTTGATCCGCCATCTCGCCGGCGACCCGACCGTCGAGGTGCCTAGCCCCACTTTCACGCTGATGCAGAGCTATGAGCTGCCGCGCTTCAATCTGGTGCATGCCGACCTCTACCGGCTGTCGGGGCCGGGAGAGCTCGCCGAGCTCGGCTTCGAGGACGCCTCCGAAGACGCGGTGACGCTGCTGGAATGGCCGGACCGCGCCGGAAGCCATCTGCCGCCCAACCGACTCGATGTCGCGTTGACGCTATCGCCGCAGCAAGCTGAGACCTTCCGCCAAGCGCGCATTACCGGCTATGGCACGTTTGCGCCGCGCGCCGAGCGGATCGCCGTCATCCGGGCGTTCCTCGCCCGCTCCGGCTTCGGCGAGGCGGGGCGGCAATACGTCCAGGGCGACGCCTCCACGCGCGCTTACGAGCGGCTCACTCTCGATGGCGCGAGCTATATCCTGATGAATTCGCCGAAGCGGCCGGACGGACCGCCGGTGCACGACGGCAAGCCCTATAGCGCGATCGCGCATCTCGCCGAAAACGTGACGCCGTTCGTCGCCATGGCGCAGGCGTTGCGCGCGCGCGGGCTTTCCGCGCCGGGAATCTTTGCCGCCGACCGCGCGGCCGGATTGCTGGTGATCGAGGATCTCGGCAATGAATTGGTGGTGGCTGGCGATCCGCCGGCTCCGATCGAGGCGCGCTACGAAGTGGCGGCCGATCTGCTGGCGGCGCTGCATCGCGCGCCGCTGCCCGATGTGTTGCCGGTCGAGCCGGGCGTCGATTACGCCTTGCCGCGCTACGACCTAGAGGCGTTCCTGATCGAGGCCGAGCTGCTGGTCGACTGGTATCTGCCGCGGCTCGACGCCAAGCCGGCGCCCGCCATGCGCGACGCTTTCGTGGCGCTCTGGCGCGACGCGTTGGCGCCGGCGTTCGCGGAGCCCGCGATCTGGGTGCTGCGCGATTATCATTCGCCCAATCTGCTGTGGCTGCCGCAACGCGAGGGTGTCGCGCGCATCGGCCTGCTCGATTTCCAGGACGCGGTGATGGGTCCGGCGGCTTACGACCTCGCCTCGCTGCTGCAGGACGCGCGCGTGGACGTGCCGGAGATGATGGAGATCGCGCTGCTGTCGCGCTACACCCGCGCGCGGCGCGCCGCCGATGCCGCTTTCGACGCACCCGCTTTCGCCAAGGTTTACGCGACGCTGGCCGCCCAGCGCGCCTCCAAGATCCTCGGCATCTTCGCCCGCCTCGACCGCCGCGACGGCAAGCCGCAATATTTGCGTCACATGCCGCGGGTATGGGGTTATTTGCAACGGTCGCTGGCGCATCCGGCGCTGGCGCCGCTCGCCGTCTGGTATCGCGTCAACGTGCCAGCGCTGAAAACGGTCTAGCGCATGATCCCGACGCCAAAAAAAGCCATGGTGCTGTCGGCGGGCCTCGGCACCCGTATGCGCCCGCTCACCAACAAGATGCCGAAGCCGCTGGTCGAGGTCGGCGGCAAGGCGCTCATCGACCATGTGCTCGACCGGCTGGCGGAAGCGGGCGTCGCGCGCGCGGTGGTCAACGTGCATCACTTCGCCGAGCAGATCGAGCGTCACTTGGCCACGCGCACGAAGCCGAAGATTATGATTTCGGATGAGCGCGGTCTGCTGCTCGGCACCGGCGGCGCGGTGGTGAAGGCGCTGCCCGAGCTGGGCGGCGCGCCGTTCTTCACCATCAATTCCGACACGCTCTGGATCGACGGCGTTGCGCCCAATCTGACGCGTCTGGCGAAGGCCTTCGATCCCACCGCCATGGACGCCCTGCTGCTGCTCGCCCCCACCACCGGCAGCATCGGCTATGCCGGGCGCGGCGATTTCGCTTTTGCCCCCGACGGTCGGTTGCGCCGCCGGGCTGAGCGCGAGGTGGCGCCCTTCGTCTATGCCGGTGCGGCAATCCTGACACCCGCGCTGTTTGCCGGCGCGCCTAAGGGCGAATTTCCGCTCACCGATCTGTTCGACCGCGCGGCGGAAGCCGGCCGCCTGCACGGGTTGCGGCTGGAAGGCCTCTGGATGCATGTCGGCACCCCCGACGCCATCGCCCTGGCGGAAAAGACGATCCGCGCCAGCACGGGGTAGCGCCGCGACAAAGCGTGTATGATTCACGCGATGCCGGTCGCCAAACTCAACGTCTTCAACATCCCCGCCTCGGCGCCGTTTCTGCCGGCGCTGATCGATGCCTTGCGCGCCGGCAAACTGGTGCCCGGATTTCCGGCCACGCACGATCCGCTCGAGCTCGCCCGCGCCACGCTCTATCTGCCGACCCGGCGCGCCTGCCGGCTGGCGCGCGAGGTGTTCCTCGACCAACTCAAAGGCGACGCCGCCATCCTGCCGCGCATCGTCGCGCTCGGCGATCTGGACGAAGACGAAATCGCCTTCGCCGAAGCCGCCACCGGCGAGCTGGCCGAAGCCGCGCTGGCGCTGCCGGAGACCTTCAGCACGCTAGAGCGACGGCTCACGCTCGCGGAACTCATCTCGAAATGGGCGGCGACCATCGCGCCGGAGCAAGGCGCGCCGCTGATCGCCAACACGCCGGAGGCCGCGATGGCGCTGGCCGATACGCTGGCGCGGCTGATGGACGACATGATCACGCGCCAGGTGCCGTGGGACAATCTCGACAAACTGGTGCCGGAAGACCTCGACGAATATTGGAAGCAGTCGCTCGACTTCCTCAAATTCATGCACCCGCGCTGGCGCGCGATCCTGGCCGAGCAGAACGCCATCGAGCAGGCCGAGCGCCGCGACAAACTGATCGAGGCCGAAGCCAAGCGGCTTGCCGGCAGCGACGCGCCGGTGATCGCCGCCGGCTCCACCGGCTCGATGCCGGCCACCGCCAAGCTGCTCGCCACCATCGCCAGACTGCCGCATGGCGCGCT
>Ga0097691_1000703_pt1 | contig 27454 bp, 29 predicted proteins | sample NGESurdeep072012_8_FD_72858 | JGI IMG/M metagenome (GOLD analysis project Ga0097691, IMG submission 72858) | Arctic peat soil microbial communities from Barrow, Alaska - NGEE Surface sample 210-1 deep-072012 | ecosystem: Environmental > Terrestrial > Soil > Wetlands > Peat ... | reverse complement strand
AAGAAAAAATGGTCGTCCGCATCGCCCTGGCGCGTAAACTGTTGGTCCGGCTCAACGCAAAAGCACGCGATGCGCGTGCCGTATACGCTAATGCAACTTGACTCCTCAGATAGTCGCTCACCCCAGCCCCCTCCCCGCAAGCCGGGAGAGGGAGCGGTCCTCGTTCTTGCGTTGCCTTACCATCGCAACTTTGCGAGCAGGTGTAGCCCATGCCGCTGCAAAACCGGGTCACGCCATCAGGAGAGATCGTTGCCACTCCGCATCGCGGATTGTTCACCGGCAATCGCGGCATCATTCACGATCCCAAGACCAGGACCTTGCTGGCGCGGCGCTGGGCCGGCAAGGCGTGGCTCACCTGCGTCTGCGAATTCAGGGGACGGCGGCGCGAAGTGATGGGCGGACGCAGCTGGACCGAGCTGTTCTTTCTCGATGAGGCGACCGCGTTCGCGGCGGGGCACCGCCCGTGCTTCTTCTGCCGCCGCGACGACGCGAACCGGTTTCGCGCCGCATGGGAAGAGGGCAATGGCGTCACGGATATTCTCGCTGATGACATCGACGCCGTGCTTCATCGCGAACGGCTGGATGGTCGGGCGAAGCGGCTGCACGAGCCGCCGGTCCCGATCGAGCGGCTTCCGGATGGCGCGATGGTCGCGCTTGACGGTGAAAGCTATGTGATCGCGAAGGGCCGGGTGCTGCGGTGGTCGTTCGACGGCTACCATCGCGCTGACGTGGGCGCAGGCACTGCAATGTTGTTGACGCCACCCTCCATCGTGCGGGCGCTCCAGTCCGGCTATCGGGCGATGCTGCATCCCAGCGCGGTGACGCCGACCTCGAACTGATTGCGTGACGCGGTGTTAGCGTTCAACACACCTACCTCGGCGAAACGAGGTCGGCTTGAGTTCTCACCCAAACCGCTGCCTTGCGAGACACGCGCCGCTCGATTCAGCGCTGCGGCCGGCCGTGCTCGTCGACGGTCATCCGCGAATCGCGCAACGTCCATTCACGAATGATTTGCTGGCACCGCCGCAGTTCCGCGTCGTCCTGCCTGGTGCCTGCTGCACCCGCATCCCGGGCCGATGGCGCCGCGCGATCGACCAAGGCCTGACAGGCATTGAGCCGGGTGCGATCATCGGCGCGCGCCGGCAGCGATATCGCAGCCAGTGACGCAACAATGATCCGGGCGGCCAATCTCCGGGAGACAAACATTACCCCAACCTTTGTCTCGCCAGCTCGGCGCCGGCGCCGAGCGCCATCAGCTTGGCTTCGGCGATATCGCGATGCATCGGCGCCATGCCGCAATTGGTCGTGGCGATGATGTTGCTCTTCGGCACGAATTTCGAGACGTCGTCGATCACCTTGACGACATCCTCCGCGGTCTCGACGGTGTCGCTGGCGACGTCGATCACGCCGGCCTGAACGACCTTGCCCTTGAGCAGGCCGAGCAGTTCCAGCGGCACCCGCGAATTGCGGCATTCGATCGCGACCTGCTGGATCGGGCTTTTGGCGATCGCCGGAAAGATATCCTCATACTGCCGCCACTCGCTGCCCAGCGTCTGCTTCCAGTCGGTATTGGCCTTGATGCCGTAGCCGTAGCAGATGTGCACGGCGGTGGCGCAGGTCAGCCCTTCGGCGGCGCGCTCCAGCGCCTTGATGCCCCAGTCGCTGACCTCGTCCATGTAGACGTTGAAGGCAGGCTCGTCGAACTGGATGACGTCGACGCCGTCGGCCTGCAACGCCCGGGCTTCCTCGTTGAGCAGTTCGGCAAAGGCGAACGCCATCTTGACGCGGTCGCCGTAATATTTGTCGGCAATGGTGTCGATGATGGTCATCGGGCCGGGCAGGGTGAATTTCAGCTTGCGCGTGGTATGGGTGCGGGCGATCCGGGCCTCGTCGGCATGGACGCGGCCCTTCAGCCGCAACGGCGCCACCACCTGCGGCACCATCGCCTTGTAGCGGTCTTTGCGGATTCCCATCTCGACCTTGTGGGCGAAGTCGATGCCGTCGATCTTCTCCAGAAAACCGTGGACGAAATGCTGGCGGGCCTGCTCGCCCTCGGTGACGATATCGATGCCGGCGTCCTCCTGCAGCTTCAGCGCCAGCATGGTGGCGTCGCGCTTGGCCCGCGCCAGCTCGTCCCCCTTTGATTTCCATGGCGCCCACAGCGTGTTGGGTTCGGCCAGCCATTCCGGCTTCGGCAGCGAGCCGGCGATCGTGGTTGGAAACAGCATTTGAGCGTATCCCCGGTTTCTTGATTGGACGGTCTATCTGCCATGTCTTGTGAATGAGGTACAGAACAACAAAAGTCGTCGTCATGGCCGGGCATGGTAGCCTGCCTTGCGCAGACTGCGTAAACTTGTCTGCGCTCCCGGCCATCCGCGTCTTGCTTGCTGCAACATTTCAAGGAAGACGTGGATGCCCGGCACAAGGCCGGGCATGACGACGTAGAGACTTCAACCGGAACATACTCTGTTCTAGGATAAAGCTATCAAATGGCGGACCTCCCATGATCGACCTCTATTACGCGCCGACGCCGAACGGCTGGAAAATCTCGATCATGCTGGAAGAATTGGGGCTGCCCTATACGGTTATTCCCGTGAATATTCGCGCCGGCGATCAGTTCAAGCCGGAGTTTCTCGCCATCAGTCCCAACAATCGCATTCCGGCGATCGTGGATCATGCGCCTGCCGACGGGGGCGAGCCGTTTTCGGTGTTCGAGACCGGCGCCATTCTGATCTATCTCGCCGAGAAGACCGGCCGTTTCCTGCCTGCGGACATGCGTGGTCGCTCCAGGGTGGTGCAATGGGTGATGTGGCAGATGGGCGGGCTCGGTCCCATGCTCGGCCAGCACGGTCATTTCGCACTCTATGCGCAGGAGAAAATTCCCTATGCCATCGAACGCTATCGCGACGAAGCGGCCCGGCTTTATCGCGTGCTCGACACGCAACTGGGCAAGACCGGGCGCTTTGTGGCGGGCGATTATTCGATCGCCGACATCGCCTGCTTTCCATGGACCATGACGCACAAGGCGCAGGGCTTTACGCTCGACGATTATCCGCACCTCAAGCGCTGGTATGCCGAGGTTCGGGCGCGGCCTCAGGTGCAGGCGGGACTGGCGATCGGTAAATTCGTCAAGGAGCCGTTCGACGAGGAGGCGCGAAAGAACATGTTCGGGCAGGCCGCGAAGGCGATGGCGAAGCAAAAATAGCGCCCGTCATTCCGGGGCGCGAGTGAAGCGAGCGAGCCCGGTATCCATAACCACGATCGGGAGTATGGATTCCGGGCCTGCGCCAAGCGGCGCATCCCGCAATGACGAAAATTTTGATCGACTCCGTCACAGCAGCAATGGGCATAATGCAGGCCATCACGAGGAAACGCCGCCATGATCGAATTCTTCTTCGACTGCTCCAGTCCCTGGACCTATCTCGCCTTCCACAATATCCAGCCGCTGGCGAAGGAATTCGGCGTCGGGATTTCGTGGCGGCCAATCCTGGTCGGCGGCATTTTCAACTCCATCAACCCCAGCGTCTATGCGTCGCGCGAACATCCGGTGCCGGCCAAGGTCGCCTACATGAAGAAGGACATGGCGGACTGGGCGCGCTCGGCGGGGCTCGCGATCAAGATGCGGCCGACGGTATTTCCGGTCAACAGCGTCAAGGCGATGCGCGGCTGTATCTGGCTGGGCAAGGACATGGTGCCATTCGCGCGCGCGGTGTTCGAGACCTATTGGGGCAGTGACAAGGACATCTCAAAGGATGAAGTGCTGACCGAGATCTGCAAGAGCGTCGGCGTCGACCCCCAGAAATTCTTCGCAGGCATCGGCGAGCAGGCGATCAAGGATCAGCTCAAGGCCAACACCGATGAAGTGATGGCGCGCGGCGGCTTCGGCTCGCCGACTATCTTTATCGACAAGACCGACATGTATTTCGGCAACGACCGGATGCCGTTGATCCGCGAAGCGCTGCAGCGTCGCAAGGCGAGTGCCGCCTGATGCCGAAGGCGGTGGTCTGCCGCGAACTCGGCCCGCCCGAGCGCTTGCGGCTTGAAACTTTTGCCTCTGCGCCGCTGGCGCCGGGCCAGGTGCGCGTCGCCATTCATGCCGCCGGGATCAACTTTCCCGACATATTGATGGCGGCCGGCGAGTATCAGCTCAAACCCGAGCTGCCGTTCACGCCCGGGGTGGAAGCGGCCGGTGACGTGATCGAAGTCGACGGCGCGGCTGACGGTGCAGCGGTCGGCGACAGGGTGATCGTCAAGATGCGGTACGGGGCCTATGCCGATGAGGCCGTGGTGGCGCCGTCGCAACTGACGCCGATGCCGTCGACCTTCGACTACGCCGAGGGCGCGACATTTCTCGCCGCCCACGGCACCGCCTATCATGCGCTGATCGATCGCGGCCAGATTCGACCCGGCGAAGTGCTGCTGGTGCATGGCGCCGGCGGCGGCGTTGGCCTTGCCGCCGTCGAGATGGGCAAGCTGCTCGGCGCCACCGTGATCGCGGCGGCGTCATCGGAAGAAAAGCTTGCCGCGACGCGGGCGCGCGGCGCCGATCATCTGGTGCTGTACGGACGCGAGCCGTTCCGCGACGCCGTCAAGCGCATCACCGAAGGCCGCGGCGCGGACGTGGTGTTCGATCCGGTCGGCGGCGAGATCTTCGAGAACAGCCTGCGCTGCATCGCCTGGGGCGCGCGCATCCTCGTCGTCGGTTTCACCGGCGGCATTGGGCTCGCCCGCACCAATCTGCTCCTGATCAAGGGGGCGAGCGTGCTCGGCGTCCGGGCCGGCGAGGCTATCAGGAGAAATCCGGCGGCGGGCGCCGTGCGGATCAAGGCCTTATTGGCGTGGGCGGAGGCGGGAAAAATCCGGCCCAAGGTCTCGCACCGGCTGCCGCTGGAAGATTATGCGCAGGCGATGCGGCTGCTGATCAACCGCAAGGCCATCGGGCGCGTGGCGCTGATGATGCGGTAGTTTGTCCATCATGCCCCGCGAAAGCGGGGCATCCAGTATTCCGCGGCTTCTCGATTCAATCGCTGGCATCAGTGACTACTGGATCACCCGCTTTCAAGCGGGTGATGACGACCGAGGGAAATGCCGAAGGCTCGCCTCACTCATACTCCCGCTCTTCCCACCACGGAAAATAATTGGGCATATCGGTCGAGACCTTGTCCTTGAACACAGCCGGGCGCTTTTCCAGGAATGACACCACGCCTTCTTTCACGTCCGCAGAGCGGCCGCGCGCGTAAATGCCGCGGCTGTCGACCTTGTGCGCTTCCATCGGATCGTCGGCCCCCAGCATGCGCCACATCATCTGCCGGATCAGCGCCACCGACACCGGCGCGGTCTTCCCGGCGATTTCGCGGGCGAGCGCGCGCGCGGTCGGCAATAGTTCGTCCGGCGGCACCACCTTGCTGACGAGACGGCCGGCCAGGGCTTCCTGCGCCGGAAATACCCGGCCGGTGTAACACCACTCCAAGGCCTGCGCGATGCCGACGATGCGCGGCAGGAACCAGCTTGACGCCGCTTCCGGCACAATGCCGCGCTGGGAGAACACGAATCCGAAGCGCGCGTTCTCCGAGGCGATGCGGATATCCATCGCCAGCTGCATGGTGACGCCGATGCCGACCGCGGGGCCGTTCACCGCCGCGATCATAGGCTTCAGGCATTTGTAGATGCGCAGCGTCAGCTGGCCGCCGCCGTCGCGCACATTGGGATCGCTGTAATCGACCTTGCCATTGGCCAGCCGTTTCACCGGTCCGCGCCGGGCGTCGCGATCAAAAGTGTCGGCGCCGGCAGAAAGATCGGCGCCGGCGCAAAATCCGCGCCCCGAGCCGGTGACGATGATGGCGCGGATATTGTCGTCCTTGTCGGCCTGATCGAAGGCGTCGATCATTTCCCTCTGCATGGCGCCGTTGAAGGCGTTGAGCTTGTCGGGCCGGTTCAGCGTGATGGTGAGAATCTGCTCGGCGACCTCGTATTTGATCGTCTCATACGCCATCGGGGGTTTCCTCTGCTGCTGTTGTTTTGAGACCGTCATTCCGGGGCGCGCGAAGCGCGAGCCCGGAATCCATACTCCCGATCGTGGTTATGGATTCCGGGCTCGCTCGTTTCACTCGCGCCCCGGAATGACGAAAGAAGTTATTTTACAGGCGGGCTCGGCCACGGCCGTTGCGCGCCCCGCATCGCCTCGAACGCCTTGGCCATCCCGAGCACGCCGAGATCGTCGAAGCGTCGGCCGACGATCTGCACGCCGATCGGAAAACCGCCGGCGCTAAAGCCGCCGTTGATCGACACGGCAGGATTTTCCGACATGTTCCACGGAACGGTGTAGGCGATGTGTTCGAACGGCTTGTCGGGATCGTTGATCGGGGCGGCGAGTTCGGCTGCGAAATTCACCACCGGCGACACTGGCGAAATCACATAGTCGATATCGGCGAACAGCTTTGCCGCCGCTGATCGAATCGCCATGGTGGCGTTGAAACCCCTGACCACGTCGACACCACTGAGCTTCGCGCCGGCTTCCGCCCATTTGCAGATATAGGGCAGCGCCTTGGCGCGCTCGGCCGGCGTGAGCCTGGAGAGATCGTCCCACATCCGGGCGCGCCAGAAATTGTCGAGCCCATCGAGCATCTCGCGCGTCAGTATACCCGACACTTCGGTGACGATGGCGCCGGTCGCCTCGAACGCCCGCGCGGCCTTCACAGCCACCTCGCGCACCTCCTGCTCCAGCGCCTGACCGACGCCGAGATCGAGCATCAGCCCGATGCGAAGTCCCTTCGGCGGACGAGCACGTATGTTCCAGTCGAAATCGTTGGGCGGCAGGCTCATGCCGTCGCGGCTGTCCGGCAGCGACAGCACGCTCATCATCAATGCGGCGTCATCGACAATGCGGGTGATCGGTCCGGCGACGCGGCCGACGTAAGGCGGATCGATGGGGATCCGTCCCAGGCTAGGCTTCAGCGCGACGAGGCCGCACCAGCACGCCGGCAGCCGCAGCGAGCCGCCGATATCGGTGCCGAGATGCAGCGGGCCGTAACCTGCGGCACCCGCCGCACCCGCGCCGGCGCTGGAACCGCCAGGGTTCTTGCTGAGATCCCAGGGATTGCGGGTGAGGGGATGAAAACTTGAAATTCCTGAGGACAGCATGCCGTAATCCGGCATGGTGGTTTTGGAAAAAATCACAGCACCCGCTTCGCGCAACCGCGCCGCCGGCGGCGCATCCGCCGCTGCCGGCACGAGTTTGGTGGTGGCGGCACCAAGCGGCACGGGAACGCCTTTGGTGGCAATGTTTTCCTTGATCGTCGCGGGGACGCCATCGAGCGGACCTGACGGCTGGCCCTTCTGCCAGCGTTCCGTCGATGCCTTTGCGGTTGCGCGCGCGCCTTCGGGATCGAATGCGTACAGCGCCTTAATGTGCGGCTCCCACACCGCGATATGCGCCAGCACGTTCTCCAGCACTTCGGACGGCGAAAATTGCCTGGCCCGGAAGCCCGCGATCAGGTCGACGGCGCTGAGATCGTGCAGCGACGTCACCGTTTGCTTCGATGCCGATTTATGCATGTGCGCCTACCGGCAACCGGGTTTCGATGATGCGCGCGAACATGCTGGCGCCGATCGGCAATATCTTGTCGTCGAGGACGTAACCGGGATTGTGCACGGGCACCGATCCGTCGTGGCCCACCCAGAAATAGGCGCCGGGCACCGCCTGCATCATGTCGGCAAAATCCTCGCTGCCCATTTTCGGCTGCGACCTGGTCAAGACCTTGGCGGGGTCGACCACCGTGCGCGCCACTGCCTCAACCACCCTGGACTGCTCTTCCTGGTTCACCAGCACGCTGAAAGTATCGCGGATATCGGCGATGATCTCGACGTGGAAGGCGCTGGCGATGCCGGCGCAGAGCGCGCGCATCCGCTCGCGGATCAGCGCCCGGACCTCGTCGGAAAAGGCGCGGACAGTGCCGCAGAGTTTCGCTTCGCCGGGGATCACGTTGTAGGCGGAGCCGGCGTGAAGCTGCGTAATCGACAGCACCGCCGATTTCAAGGGATCGACGTTGCGGCTGACGATGGTCTGCAGCGCCTGTCCCAGCGTCATCGCGATCACGATCGGGTCCTTTGACCGCTCGGGCATCGCGCCGTGCGCGCCGTAACCATGGATGGTGATGTCGAAAAAGTCGGCTCCCGCCATGGCCGGCCCCGGAAGGATGGCAACCTCGCCGTGGTTCAGATCGGGTGCATTGTGCAGCCCGTAAACCTCGTCGCAGGGGAATTTCTCGAACAGCCCGTCCTTGATCATGGCGCGGGCGCCGCCGAGACCTTCTTCGGCCGGCTGGAAGATGAAATGCACGGTGCCGTCGAAATTCCTGGTCTCCGCGAGGTAGCGCGCGGTGCCGAGCAGCATGGTGGTATGGCCGTCATGGCCGCAGCCGTGGAAGCGGCCGGGGATGGTCGAGCGCCATCGCAGGTTGGTGTTCTCTTCCATCGGCAGCGCATCCATGTCGGCGCGCAGCCCGATGCGTCTGCCGCCGCTGCCTTTGCCCTTGAGCACGCCGACCACGCCGGTGCCGCCCAATCCACGATGCACCTCGATGCCCCATTGCGTCAGCTTCTCGGCAACGATCCCGGAGGTGCGGACTTCCTCGAAGCCGATCTCGGGATGCGCGTGCAGATCCCTGCGGATCGCGGTGAGTTCGTCGGCATAGCCTTCGATGCGGTCGATGTTTGGCATGTCTGTTATCCGATGGCGGGAGAGGGTGAACATGATTCGACGGCGGGAGCGAAAGCGGGACCGTTCGGCTTGATGCGCAGGCCCGGACGCAACCGGGTCCACGGCAATGCGGCGGTGTCGGCGGGCATCGCGCCGGGCGCGGCGCAGATGATCAGCTTTTCGGCGATCGGTTCGAAATCGGCGCGGAAATGCACCGAGCTCTTGTTGACGAGGATGGACTGCTCTGTCGGCTCGATGCCGACATAGCGAAACATCGCCTGATCGGCGAGCTGCGCCTTGCGCGAGCTGACGACCACGCGGACGCCGCCGATGCGCAGGCTGGCCGACGGGCCGAGATTCATCCCGCTGCCCCCGAAATACGGGCCGGGCGCGATGAACCGGCCGTCGGACAGTTGCTCGACGACGAATGTTTCCTCGAACGGCGCGTCGCCGGGAATTCCGGACTTGCCGCCGAGCGCGAGCCTGATGGTCGCACCTTGTCCCGCCGCGTGCGCGGCTTTCGCGGACTCCGGATCGACGATCACGCCGATCGCAGCCCTGGTGGCGCCGTTTCGGACCAGCGCGCGCAGCATGCCCGTGGTGTCGGAATCGCCGCCGGCGCCCGGATTGTCCTGGGTGTCGGCGATGACGATCGGTTTGCTGGCGCGCGTGGCCAGTTCCATCGCATGACGCACGCCTTCATCGGGCGTGAAGATACGGCCGTCGAAGTCGCTTTCGTGGCTCTCGATCAGCGCGGCGACGTTGTCCGCTGCGGCGTCGGCATCCAGCTGGGTGCGGCCATAGGCGAATACGGTCGCACCGCAATCGGGAAAATCCGCCGCCGGGAAACCCGGCGCGAAAGACAGCGTCGGCACCGCGTCGCTCTCCAGTGCGGCCAGTTTGTTGTAGATGCCTCTGCAGGGTTCGTCGTTGGTGCATTGCCAGCTGATCGGAATCAGGAACGGCAATTGCCGGAACGCTTTTGCAAATTTCTGTTTGGTGCGCAGCAGTAACGCGAGATATTTCGCCGCGGCGCGGCCGGTGTCGGCCATGTCGACATGCGGATAGGTGCGGTAGGCGATCAGCGCGTCGGCATGTTCCACCATGGCGGGCGTCACATTGGCGTGCAGGTCGAGGCTGATCACCAGCGGCAGCTCCTTGCCGATCAGCTTGCGGACGCGGGCGAGGATTTCGCCTTCGCCGTCGTCGAGATGTTCCGTGACCATGGCGCCGTGCAGATCGAGATAGACCCCGTCGATTGAGCCAGCGGCTTTGATGCCATCGACGATGACCTTGGCGACGCGCTCATAGGCGTCCTTTTCGACATGTGCCGATGGGCTTGCTGCGCACCAGATGGTCGGCACCAGCTCCCAGCCTTCCGCTTCCGCCGCTGGTACAAAACCCGCCATGCCAACATTGATGTCACGCATTCTCTCGAGCAGCTTCGCACCTTGCGACATCGGCGGCCAGCCGCCGCCATGCACGAAATCGTCATAGGTCGCCTTCGTCGGCGCGAAGGTGTTGGTCTCGTGCAGGAAGCCGCCAACGGCGATACGGGTCATGAATTCCAACTCAGCCAATTGTCCGTGTGAGTGACGTTAGACTCGTCATTGCGAGGAGCGCAAGCGACGAAGCAATCCATCTTTACCTGTCGCGCGAAAGGTCTGGATTGCTTCGCGGAGCCTGTCATCGGGCCCGTATTCGCGCGACCCGTTGGCCCGCAATGACGGTTATTGCGCGGCCCCGGCGGCCGCGAACGGCCGGAAATTCGCAAAATCCCACCCCCGTCCGGGGGCGGCGTCAAGCAGCTGCCTTGTATAGGCCTGCTGCGGATTGGTCAGGACCTGCGCCGCCGGCCCCTGTTCGACGATACGGCCGTGCTGCATCACGGCGAGGTCGTCGCAGATTTGCGCGGCGACGCGCAGATCATGGGTGATGAACAACAGCGCGATGCCAAGCCGGGTCTGGATTTCGTCGAGCAGTTCCAGCACCTGCGCCTGCACGGAGACATCGAGCGCCGAGACCGCTTCGTCCGCCACCAGCACGTCGGGATCGAGCGCCAGCGCACGGGCAATGGCAATGCGCTGGCGCTGGCCGCCGGAGAACTGGTGCGGATAGCGCGAGATGGCATCGACGGGGAGATCGACCAGTTCGAGCAGTTCGCGCGCCTTCGCCAGCGCGTCGGCATGCGGCATGCCGTAATTGACAGGGCCTTCGGCAATGGTCTCGCCGATGGTGATGCGCGGATTGAGCGAGCGATAGGGGTCCTGGAAAATGATCTGGATGTGCTTGCGGTGCGGTTGCAGCAGCCGGCGCGACAAGTCGGATATTTCGCGCCCGGCGAGGCGAATGCCGCCGGAGGTCGGGTCGATCAGCCGGACGATGCAGCGCGCCACCGTCGATTTGCCGGACCCGCTTTCGCCGACGATGCCGAGCGTGCGCCCCTTGCGCAGGGTCAGCGTGACATCCTGGGCCGCTGCCACTTCGCGGACGGCGCCGAAGAAGGAGCGCTCGCGATAGACCTTGCCGAGTTCGTTGGCCTCCAGCACCACCGGTTCGGCGGTGTCGGCGCGCGGCGCACGCGGCACCAGGCTCGGCACCGCCGAGAGCAGGTTGCGGGTGTATTCCATGGCCGGCGTGCGCAGGATAGCGTCGAGCGTACCGGTCTCGACCAGCCGTCCTTGACGCATCACCGCGACGCGGTCGGCGATCTCGGCGACTACGCCCATGTCATGGGTGATGAAGAGCACGGCGGTGCCGTGATCCCGTTGCAGGTCGCGGATCAGCGTCAGAATCTGCTTCTGGGTGGTGACGTCGAGTGCCGTGGTCGGCTCATCCGCGATCAGCAGTTTCGGCTCCAGCACCAGCGCCATCGCGATCATGATGCGCTGGCGCTGGCCGCCTGACAGCCGATGCGGATAGGACGCGAAAATGCGCTCGACCTCGGGCAGCCGCACCTGTTCCATCATGCCGAGGATGCGCTCGCGCCGCGCGCGCGCATCGAGACCGGTGTGCGCGCGCAATACCTCGTCGATCTGGCGCCCGACCGGGACGACCGGATTGAGCGCCGTCATCGGCTCCTGAAAGATCATCGCCATGGTAGTGGCGCGCAACTGTCGCAGGCGGCGGTCGCTGGCGGCGAGAAGGTCCTCGCCGACCAGTTTGACGCTGCCGCAGGAGGGCACCAGCGAACCCTTTTGCAATAGTCCCATCACGGTCAGCGCCGTGACGGATTTTCCCGATCCGCTTTCGCCGACCAGGCACAAGGTTTCGCCTTGGCATACCCTTAGCGAGACGCCGTCGATGATCCGCTCATTGCGCGGATTCTTGCCGAGGCCGACCACGAGATTGTCGATGTCGAGAACCACGGCGTTCGGATTTGGTGCCGCGGTCACTTGCCGCCCTCCCGCCGCTTCATGCGGGGATCGAGCGCGTCGCGCGCGGCGTCGCCGATCAAATTGACGCTGAGGATCGCGATCGACAGCAGCAATCCCGGCCAGAAGATCAGCGATGGCTTGATCTGAAAATAGGCGCGGCCTTCGGCCATGATGTTGCCCCAGGTCGGCGTCTCCGGGCTGATGCCGGCGCCGAGGAACGACAGGATCGCCTCGGTAAGAATGGCGGAAGCGCAGACATAGGTGCCTTGCACGATCAATGGGGCAATTGTGTTTGGCATCAAATGCCGCCACATGATCTTCGGCAGGCTGGAGCCGACGGAAATCGCGGCTTCCACATAAGGTTCTTCGCGCGCCGAAAGCACGACCGAGCGCACCAGCCGCGCCACCCGCGGAATTTCCGGGATGGTGATGGCGACCAGAACCGTCAGCAGGCTCGCGCCCGACAGCGAGACCACGGCGATGGCGAGCAGGATGCTCGGGATCGCCATCAACCCGTCCATCACCCGCATCATGATGGCGTCGACCCATTTGAAGAAACCGGAGACGAGGCCGATCACAAGCCCGACGCCGACGCTGATGACAGCGGCGCCAAGGCCGATCAGAAGCGATATCCGTCCGCCGTAGAGAATCCGCGACAGCACGTCGCGGCCATAGCCGTCGGTGCCGAGCAGGAATTGCGCGCTTGCCGGCCTCAGCCGCTGGGCCGGCGCGAGCAGCAGCGGATCGTGCGGCGAAAGCCAGGGCGCCAGGATGGCGGACGCGATCACCAGCGCGAGGCAGACCGTCGCGACGGCGATGATCGGCGTCGCCGTGAGAAATCCGAGCCCCGGCCGCAACGGCGTGGTGACCGCAACAGAGGGTTCGGGGAGGGTTTCGATCGCCATCAGTATCGTATCCTGGGATCGAGCAGGGTGTAGGCGACGTCGATCAAAAGGTTGACCGTGATATAGACGCCCGATGTCAGAAGGATCATCGCCTGGATCACCGGATAGTCGCGCGCCAGCACTGCATCGACGGTGAGGCGTCCGATGCCCGGCAGGTTGAACACGCTCTCGGTGACGACGACGCCCGATATCAATAGCGCGAAGCCGGTGCCGATTACGGTGATGACGGGCACGGCGGCGTTGCGCAGCGCGTGGCGCAGCAGTACGGCGCTCTCCCTGATGCCCTTGGCGCGCGCGGTGCGCACATAATCCTCGCCCAGCACGTCCAGCATCGCCGCACGGGTCATGCGCGCGATCAGGGCGACATAGATGAAGGACAGCGTGCAGGTCGGCAGGATGATGCGTTCGAGAAACGGGCCCAGGCCCGCGGTGATGCTTTTAAAACCCTGCACCGGCAGCCAGCGCAGGTCGATGGCGAAGATCTGGATCAGCACATAGCCGATCACGAAGACCGGGACCGAGAAGCCGAGGACCGACAATCCCATCACGAAGCGGTCGATCCAGGTGCCGTGCTTCCACGCCGCGATCACGCCGAGCGGTACCGCGACAACGATGGAAAGGATGATGGTCGACACCGCGATCGAGATCGAGGGCTCAACGCGCTGGCCGATCATTTGCAGCACCGGCACGTTCGAGATCAGCGACACCCCGAGATCGCCATGCAGCAGCTTGCCGAGCCAGGAGAAGAATTGTTCGTAGAGCGGTTCGTTCAATCCGAGCGAGGTGCGGATGCGCTCAAGCTGCTCGGTCGTCGCATTGTCGCCGGCCAGAATGGCGGCGGGATCGCCCGGGGTCAGCCGCAGCAGCAGAAACACGAACAGCGCCACCACGCCCATCACGGGAATGGCGGCCAGCACGCGGCGGAGCAGGTATCCGAGCATCAGGCGCACCCACTCCGCCGTCCCTGCGAAAGCAGGGACCCATACGCCGGGGAGTCTCGATGTAATGCTGGAGCGGACGGGAACGACGACACACGCCTGGGGTTATGGGTCCCTGCTTTCGCGGGGACGACTGATCGAGATTGCGGAATGCTGCAGAAATCCATCATGATGCCACTCTCGCACTCTGCGGCCCCAATGCAAGTTTCAGCAAATCCCGTGCCATCGGGACTGGAATGAAGCTCGTCTTATTCCAGCGTCGCCAGCAAGCCGGCCATCAGGCGGCCGCGCTCGGCGAGACTGTCGACTACGATATGTTCGTTCAGCGTATGCGGATCGGCGCCGCGAACGCCCAATCCATCGAGCGTGGGGATTCCCATCGCGCCGGTAAAATTGGCGTCGGAGCCGCCGGCGGCGCTGCCATGGGGAAGCTCGGCGCCCATCGCTCTGGCCAAACCGCGCGCCTTTTCGTAAAGCGCCATGGTACCCGCATCGGGCTCCCACACCGGCCGCGTCACCCCGCGCGTCACTTTGAACGTGACATCATCGGCGGTCCCGGAAAGCGCCAGCATCCGCTCGACGCCGCGATCGAGATCGGCCTGGCGCTTGGCCATGCTCAGCGCTTCGCCGCTGCAGGTGGTGGCGACGCAATTGACCCATTGCCCGCCATGCACGATGCCGACGCTGAAGGTGCAGTCTTCCGTCGTCATGCCGTCGATGGCGATGATCTGGCGCGCCATCTCGCGGATGGCGGAGCGGCCGGAGGAGAGATTTGCGCCGGCGTGGCTCGCCTTGCCGATGGCTTCGAGATTGAACCGTGCGATCGCGTAACGTCCGGTGACGACGCCGTTGTTGGCGCGGCCCGGCTCCGGCACCAGCACATATTTGTTGCGCGCGGCCTCCGCTTCGATGATGTCGCGGGTGGAGGGCGTGCCGACTTCCTCGTCCGGCGTGAACAGCACCGTGATCGGCAGCGGCGTCGTGAAGCAGGCGCGCGCCAATTGCCGGATCGCTTCCAGCGCGAGGTAATTGCCGCCCTTCATGTCGAAGATGCCGGGGCCGAAACACTTGTTGCCCTCGCGCCGCCATTGCAGTTTTTCCAGCGTGCCGACGGGATGAACGGTGTCGAGATGCCCCGCGATCAGAATTCCGGGCTCGCCCTGCCTGGGATGCGGAAAGCGCGCGCGGACGCAGCCGCCAAATCCCTGCGTTCCGGCGATGCGCTCGATCGACGCACCCATGATCGCCATGTCGCGCGCGGCAAGGTCGAGCATGCGGTCGACGGCGCTTGCGTCCCAGGTCGGGCTTTCGCATTCCACCCAGCCGCGCAGCCCAAGCAGCATGGCCTCGGAATCAAACGGAAGATTGGCGGGGTTCATGGGGATTCTCTCAAGTTTCGAGCGAGATGTTCCGGCTGCGGGTACATCGCCAGATGCTTACGAGAATGACCGGCGACGAATTTGTAAAGGGAAACATCTGCGAGTGTCAGGCCTATTGGCCACGCAGCCATGAGTCAAAACCCGATTGACGCGCACCATGCTTGGTGCAAGTCTCAAAACTCCAAGATTTACAGCGTGTTAGTGCGCCCAAATAACGGACCGCATGCACAGCGAATCATCGGCCTTTGACCAGTTTCACGTCAGGAGAGATCGAATGTTCCACATCCCGCGTCGGAAGCTTTCCACCATAGCGTCGGCCCTCGCGCTCTTGGCTGCGCTGGCGATACCCTCGCTGGCGGACGCCAAAACGATCACCGCGGTGATGCATGCCGACCTGCGCGATCCGGGCATGATGACGACCGCGTATATCGTGCGCGATTTCGGCTACATGGTCTATGACACGCTGCTGGCGACCGATTCCAACTTCAAGATCCAGCCGCAGATGGCCGACTGGAAGGTGTCCGACGACAAGCTCACCTACACCTTCACGCTGCGCGACGGCCTGAAGTGGCATGACGGCACGCCGGTCACGGCGGAAGATTGCGCGGCGTCACTGAAGCGCTGGGGCAAGGTCGATGGCATGGGCCAGAAGCTGATGGACTTCACCGCGAGCATCGAGGCGACCGACGCCAGGACCATCACGCTGAAGCTGAAGGAGCCCTACGGGCTGGTGCTGGAGTCGATCGGAAAACCGTCCTCGCTGGTGCCGTTCATGATGCCGAAGCGGTTGGCGGAAACGCCGGTCGGCACGTCGATTCCGGAACAGATCGGATCCGGTCCGTTCAAGTTCGTGAAGGCCGAATTCCAGCCCGGCGTGAAGGCGGTGTTTGAGAAGAACAAGGACTATGTGCCGCGCAAGGAGCCGTCGAGCTGGACCTCCGGCGGCAAGGTGGTGAAGGTCGATCGCGTCGAGTGGATAACGATGGCGGACGCGCAGACCGCGGTGAACGCGCTGCAGTCCGGCGATATCGATTTCATGGAGAACCCGTCGTTCGATATTCTCCCGGTACTGGCCGCCAACAAGGACATAAAGGTCGAGACCCTGAACAAGCTCGGCTTCCAGACGCTCGGGCGAATGAACTTCCTGCAGCCGCCCTTCGACAACGTCAAGGTACGCCGCGCGGCCTTCATGGCGATGAACCAGAAGGACGTGCTGGACGCGCTGGTCGGCAATCCCGAATATTACAGGATATGCGGCGCGGTCTTCGTCTGCGGCACGCCGCTTGCCACCGATCTCGGCTCGGAATCGCTGGTGAAGGGCAACGGCATGGCGGAAGCGAAAAAGCTGCTGGCCGAATCCGGCTATGACGGCACGCCCATCGTGGTGCTGGCGCCCGGCGATGTCGTGACGCTGAAGGCGCAGCCGATCGTCGCGGCGCAATTGCTGCGCGAGGCCGGCTTCAAGGTGGATGTGCAGGCCACCGACTGGGGAACCGTGATCTCCCGCCGCACCAGCCAGAAACCGACCAAGGAGGGCGGCTGGAACATGTTCTTCACCAACTGGGCCGGCGCCGACGTGGTGAACCCGGTCGCCAATCTTTCGATCAGCGGCAAAGGCAAGAACGGCGGCTGGTTCGGCTGGGCGGAAGACGCCAAGATCGAGGCGATGCGCGATGCCTTCGCGCGTTCGTCCTCGCCGGAAGAGCAGAAGAAGATCGCCGCCGACATCCAGAAGGAAGTCTATGATGAGGTGATTTACGTTCCGCTCGGGCAATATCTCGCGCCGAGCGCGTGGCGGATATCGCTCACCGGCGTGCTCGACGGGCCGGCCACGCCGATCTTCTGGAATATCGACAAGTCGGAGTGAGAGAGGGGCGCTACACCGGATAAGCGGCAAGGTGCGGCAGCAATAGCTCGTTGACGCGACCCGGCGCCTGATCCGCTGCAAAGTGGCCGACGCCGGCGAGCACTTCGAAACGATAGGGTGCGGCGATGAAATCCTCCGTGCCTTCGGCCGCGATCCGCCCGACGGTGTCGTCGGCGTCGCCCCAGATGTAGAGCACAGGCACGCGGATCGGGCCGAGCGGCGTGCGGATCGCGCCGCGCGCGCGATACCAGCTTAGGGCGGCTTCCATCGCCGCCTTGTTGCCGAGCACGGAAAGATGCTGCCCGATCGCGGCAGCGGGAACGCCGGCCGCGGCCAGCCGCTCGCGCAGCCACTTGGCGTCGTCGGCAAGAACGACTTCGGCGGCGCCGGGCTCGAGAAAGGCCTTGTGGTGCCGCGAGGGGTGCGCCTGATCGCCGTCGGGCATTTCCAGCGCCCGGTTGAAGGCGTTGGGATGCGGCCGCGACAGCACGGTGAGCGACGCCAGCCGCTGCGGAAAGCGACCGGCGAGCGACCAGGCAATGCTGCCGCCCCAGTCGTGGCCGGCGAGATGGAAGCGGCGGTCGCCGTAGCCGCCAGCCGCAGCGATCGCCATCGCATCGTCCATCAGCCGCTCGATATGATAATTCGCGGTGTCGCGGGTGTCCGGCCGCGCGCCCGGCGAATAGCCGCGCTGGCTCGGGGCCACCGCGCGATAGCCCGCGGCCGCAAGTGCACTAACCTGCGCGCGCCAGCAATGCATGGATTCCGCGAAGCCGTGCAGCAGCAGCACCAGCGGCGCGCCTTGTTCGCCTGCGACGAGGGCGTCGAATGTCAGGCCGGGTTGCGTCGTGATTTTTTCCAGATGGGCATCGAGACGACTTTAGATGCGGACTCATGGCTGGTCCACCCGGAATGAATTTTTCGGTGCTGCGTGGTTTTCGCTGCTTGCGGCAAGAACCTTCGCACTGGCGAGCACGCTTTGGTTGTGCAATTATAAAACACCGCGCTTGATGCGATTCATTCGCCCGGCAAGAAAAAATGTTTAGGTTGGGCGCAGGGAGGGAGCACGATGACGATCGTTGTGAACGCTTACGCTAACGCGGACGATGTGCTGATTGCCTGGCAGCCGGATACATGGCCGGACGATTGGGTGGGCTTCCAGCTCGAACGGCGCAACGACACCACCCAGGAGGTGACCGTTCTGGTCAACCGCATCCCGCCGAAAGCCGGTGAGGGGCCGGTTCAGCCGACCGGCGTCTCGTCGGCGCAGTCGCCGATCCGGCGCTGCATCTGGACCGATCACAGCGTGGTGGCGACGGACAACGTGTCGTATCGGGTGACGGCGATGAAAGGCGCGGCGAACGGCGCCTTCGCGCCCGATGCCACTTCCGCGTCGGCCTGGACGGCGCCGCTGGTCGCCTCCGGCGACGCCGGTGGCGGCCTGCAGGCCTATTTCAATCGCGGGACGCTGATGTCGCAGATCGTCAGCCGCTTCGTCAACGGCGACGTCAGCGATGCGTCGCTGCGGAAATTCCTGGATGACCTGGCGACGCCGGGATTCCAGGCGAGGCTTTATCTTTCGGGCGACGCGTTGCACGAAATCCTGGGTTTCCTGCGCGACGCCGACCGCCGCGGCAGCACCATCCACGCCGCCATCTATGAAATGAACGATCAGGAACTGGTGGACGCCCTCAAGCCGTTTGGCAGCCGCGGCCACGTTCTTCTCGGCAATGGCAGCGCTACCAGGCCCACGGTGGCGCAGCAGCTCACCTCGGCCGGGCTCGAGGTGAAGCACCGCGATCTGTCGCATGCCGGCAAATCGTCGCCCAGCGTGCACAACAAATTCGTCGTCGAGAGCGATGCGCACGGCAACGCCAGCCGCGTGCTGACCGGCAGCACCAACTGCACCACGACCGGCCTTTGCACGCAATTGAACAACGTGCTCATCGTCGAGGATACGGCTATCGCCGGCCGCTATTTCGACCAATGGGGCAAACTCGTCGCCGCCGGCGACGACATGACGGCCAGTCTGAAGACGTCGAATTCGAGCCCCACGGCCCACAACAATATTTCGGTCTACTTCGCCGCAACCAACGGCGAAGCCGAATTCAAGCCCGTTCTCGACCTGATTGCCGGCGCCAAAGAGGGCGCGCTGTTTCTGATGTTCATGCCGGGCCAGTCGCCTTTGCTGAGCGCGCTGCTCGACCGCTCCGGGCAAAACAATATCTACGTTCGTGGCGTGGTTTCCACGATGATGCCGACGCAAAACGGCGATATCGTCGCCGTGGGCGGCCAGGTGGTGAAGTCGGGCGCGCCGGCGCAGTCCTTCCACGACAATGTTCAGCTTCCGGCCGGCGTCAGCGCAAAAGACCACCCGTCATGGGAGGAAACCGAGTTCAACGTCCAGGAAATACACGCGGCGCATCTGATGGCGATCGTGCACTCCAAGACGATCGTGATCGATCCGTTCTCCGACCAGTGCGCCGTGATCACCGGCTCGCATAATTTCTCCGATTCCGCATCCCAGAAGAACGACGAGAACATGGTGATCGTGCGCGGCAACAGGAAGCTTGCGCAAGCCTACGCGCTGCACATCAACGGGGTTTACGACCATTATTCCTGGCGGGCCTTCCTCGGCAGCGGCGGCGATGCCGATCAGATCTACAAACCGCTCGACGGCTGGAAGCCGGGGGGATCGCGCGCGCAGGAACTCGAGTTCTGGATGAAAGAGCCGATTGCTCCTCAGAGTACACGGCAGGGAGCTTCGCCCAACCCTGCGAAGCAAAAGGCCGGGCCTGCCGCCAAACCGAAAGCCGGCAAGGCACCCGGGAAGTCAAAGGCCGGGCGAACTCCGAAAAAGGCCGCAAGCGCCACCCGGGCAAAAGGCGCCAGGAAAGCAGCGAAGAAGACAACCAAGGCAGCCAAGAAAACAGCCAAGAAACCGGCCAAGAAATCAGCCAGGAAAGCAACGGCGTCAAAGCGCGCGGCTAAAACAAAAGCCAAACGAAAACCTGCCGGGCGTCGGTAGAATCTTTTCGGTGCAGGTTCCGATGCGGGTGAGGGGGCACTCAGGCCTCGCGTTGCCTCGGTGCTGCGCCCGGAGCGGTCCTGCACGAATGCAGGACTGATCGCGCGCCAACAAGCAAAACGGCTTTCCAGACGATGCACCAGCTGCAGTCAAGAAAGCGTCTTTGGTGCGGGCGGTGGGACTCGAACCCACACGACGTTGCCATCGAGGGATTTTAAGTCCCTTGCGTCTACCAGTTCCGCCACGTCCGCGCGTTTGTTTCATAACGCTTTTTCGGCTTTGGGCAACGAATGTTTTGCAGATCGTCCCTTGCGTTTTGCAAAACAGGTTCGCGGGGCGTTCCCGCCGCTCATTGTCGAACGTGACGATGGCCGGTTCCAGATCGGCCTGCACGATGATGCGCCGGGGCCGTTCCCGACCAGATCATTCGCGCAATCAGTAATCAGGGAGGCGCACCATGCGACCCCCTGAAACGCGAAACCCGACCACCGGGGCAGATGGTCGGGCGGATATCGCAAGCGGCTTTCGAGGTTTTTGGCAAAACCACAACCATCCAAAGAACCGGGGAGGGGCGGATGGCTGATGCCCGTCATATAACACGGCGGGTCGCCGCCTGCCAGCACCATAAGGTGCGGCCATGAGCGGCAAGAACCTGAGATGGCAGCGGGCCAAGACGGCCAAGCCGACCCAGTTTGCGAACGTCTGCTTCCCTCGCGACGATCTTGGCCTGCGAGCCAAGGCCGCGTTCGAGGCATGGCGCAAAAGACAATTTCCAAAATTGTCCAACCTCACGCGCGGGCTAGCGGCCCTCGATCAATTTGAACGCACCACCACAACGAAAAACCCCGGCGAGGTCAGCAGCCGCGCCGGGGCAACCAAAAGGCATGAACATGAAGACCATGAGACATACGCCCGAACGCCAAATCGGGCAAGCCTTTAACGGCTCCAATTCCCTCGCCGATCTCGCGAGCAGGATCAGGACCTACCACGAGGCGACAGTCGCCGCCCTCAAGAGCGGCGTCGAGTTCGCAATGAACGCCGGCGATCTCCTGATCGAGGCCAAGCGCCAACTTAAAAAACACGGGGAATGGCTGCCGTGGCTGGAATCCTGCGGCCTCCCCGAACGCACCAGCCAACGTTACATGCGCCTGGCGCGAAACCGGAACATCATCGAGGCGAATCCCGTCCCCGTGTCGGATTTGGGTATTCGCGGCGCACTCACGCTGCTCGCCATTCCCCGAAAGTCGGGCACCGACGGGATGACCGACGACATGATCGACCTTGCCGACCTTGCCACCGAAAACACTTTCGACCTCTGGGACGCAGAGGGCGCGGAGAGACGTGGCGCCGATCATTCCAAACTGCGGAAGGCGCTGTTCGCCGAGGCGAAGGCGGCGGTCGAGAGGATCGGGAAGCTGGCGACCACCACCGAGCTAGCTGAGGCCATCGAAAACGCCTCGGGCGACTTTTGCGAACGGCTGACGGCGACCTGCGCCGAGTTTCGCCAAGCGGTCGCCGGCGAGATGGGGCTCAGCGAAGCCGAGCTGGACGATCTCGAAGCCGACATCGCCAGCTGCAAGGCGCGCGGAGACAAGCAGTGGGACATCGCCGAACTCTTCCTGGGCAAGTGGGGACACACTCTTGATCGCGACCCGAGCCTTCCCGAAGGCGCGGCTACCGCCGTCGTTTCCAGGGTGCGCGATATCGCCACCGGGTCGGTCCGTCACATCGAAACAATCATTGCAACGGAAGCCGCCGAATGACCTTCCGCCGCCGCACCGTCAGCATTCCGCAATGGGCCAATAAAGCCAGCTTGGCCGATGACGGCAGATCGATCGCGGCAGCACGCCGCCTGATCGCCACCGGCCAAGGTCCGAAGGTCGTGCGCGAAGGCCAACGCGAAGGAATCCGGATTCCTGATCACGAAGCCTGGGCGAAGGCGACACCGTGGGCGGCGTATTTGGCGGCGCTTCCTGCATCCGAGCGCGATGAGCGAAAGGCACACGCGCTACGCATCGTCGGCGACGCCGCCTACACGACGCTGCTCTACGAGAGATATTGCGCCTCGCGTTGGAAATTTCAGATGACCTTCGAGAAATGGCTGAAGCGGCGCCAGCGCCTCAAGGACCGGCACACGCCACGGCCGCGCAAAGCAAATAACAATGGAGGTGGCAGATAATGGAAAGGCCCGCGCAGGGGCGTGCGCGGGCCTCAATAAACCTCTCGCCGTTCGGTTGTGACTATGACGGTGGCAGCGAGAAGGATTAATGCGGTACCATGGGGCATTTTCACATTCAACCGCAAAACGCAGTCCGAAAGGCCGAAGCGTGGTGAAGAGGGCGAGCGGCTTCTCGCTCTTCAAGTAGCGGCCAACGTCATCGCAGCCTGGCACCGCATAACCTTCAGTAATCATCTTGGTGGTGACCGCTTTATGACCCTTGCCGGTTTCCTTCATATTGGCCCGGATGTCCGCAACAACCTTCTCGAATAGTTCGGCGGCAGCGCCTGAGAACGCACCGATGATCTTGATCACCACGGGCAACAGGCTGATCAGCGTCATCCACTGGCTGGCGGTGAGGCCACCGAAAATGGCGAGTAGGGCTACTGGCATGTTTTGATCTCCTTACGACATCTCATTCCATGTAGTTCTGAAAAGCACGAGGCCAGCCCCGTCGCATAGGACAACCTCATTCGTCTTGCCGTTGGCATATACGCGACCGTCGCAGCCGGCGGCATCACATACAGCTTCGTACATATCAGTGTTGTCGTCGATGCGGACCCAACCATCCTCTGGCTTCATCCAGCTTGCAAGGTCGCTCAAGCCCACCCCCGAAAGATCGCATAGAGTAACCAGCGGTCGTATTGGTTGGGACCACCGAACCCAACACCCATCGCGGCCCACCGATCCGCCGCTTGATAAACCTGGTTCGTCAGCCACATCAAGCGAATGTGCCGGATGCCCCATAGCTTGAGGGGCCATGCAGTTTGCGGGAGCGTCCAGCCGTGGAGCTTCTTATCTGCGCTCCAGCTAATATCAGACTCTGCGGACATCTTTTCCACGCTCCACTCCCGGCACCGATGGCGTAGCGCGTGGACATCCCGGTTTGTGCTGTTCATTCATGTCGGCGCAGTCAATGCCACAGCCGGGACACTCAAACATGTGATTCGTAGGCTCGTGATCGTACCCGTCCGGCACTACCGATGGCGGGGAGGCGAGGGCATTGGCAAGATCGAGACAGCATTGAGAAATACAACCAGCGAGGTCAGCAATCATGGCCGACCCCAAGGAAACTTTCAAATCATCGGTCAGGACAGTGCAATGAGCGGCAATCGTGAAGATGGCCTTCTGAATTTCCCAAGGTTGATTAAATATCTTGCGGCCAATCTCATCATGGTCAGCCAGCGGCACGGGCTCCCTCACAGCATCCGCCGCGCCAGCCTGTGCGACGAGGATGCGATCAGCGTCTGCATCAAACTGCGCTTCTGGATCAAATGCAGAGGCACCATCGGCGCGCTCAGCATACGAACGGTCTTGTTCATCAGAGGCGCGAGAGATTAGAATTTCTAAATAGTTAGCGATGCTTTTTGCAAATTCCCATGGGTACTCGTCTGACCCACTAGAGTTGCGACGAAGATCGCTGGCATATTCTTTGATAAGATCAGCAAGTTTCGCGCCAGCCTGCGCGGGTCCCGGCGGCGGGGAGGTGAGGGAGGAAGGTGCAAAAAACGTCAAAATGAAATCGGCGACCGTGTACTGACTGTATGGCAACGCAGGAAAGCGGTGTGCCATTGCATCAGCCAGCGCTTCCCTTACGGCCTCCGCGCCAGCCTGTGAAGATTGCTTTTCATAGGCTGCAAGAGGTTGAGGACCATCCGCAAGAACCGCATTGCACGTTGCACAAGTTCGACCAGCCGGTGCGGCGGAACGGATGGCGGCACAGTGCCGTAGTGCAGCACAGGCTGCTTCGATGATCTCTCCGGTCGCAAGCTGAAACCCACGCTCATCGTATTTCGGTTTCTCAAGGATGCTCGCATAGGTCAGCATCGTTTCAGGCGACGGCAACTTCGTGCTCGGCCTTGCTTTTAATTTATCCAGAGCCTCGTCAAACTGCTCTCGCGTTTCGTATCCGATTGTCATGCCCCGTTTCTCCACAGCCTGATCTGCTGCTCGATCTGTTCGCGGCTCAATAAGGTCTGGCCACCGACCAGCAACGCCTCCGCGTCGAAGATCAGGTCCCATAGAGCGTGAAGAGGACCAACCGGAGCCGCCCGTTGCCGAGCGGCCTTGATGAAGGCCTTCAGCTCGTCGTCCGTCATGGGCTGTCTCCCGCTCCCGGCGTCCGGTCCTGGAAATATCGGACGATCAGAACCGCCACCAACATCCAGCCGATGATGTAGACGGACGCCATCATGCGTCACCCTTACTGTTGACGTCGTCATCGTCGTCATCGTGCTCAAGCAGCTTTGGTTTTTGCATGAGCGCCCTGGCAAACTGGTCAGGCGATACGCCGCGCAGCAACAACTGCTCTTTGACCTGCTCGATAGTGTGCAGCACCGTGGTGCCGCGATCCTTGCGATCATCGTCCTTCGTGGAGATCGAGATCGCGCGATAGGTCGGTGACTGATACGGCGCGAGGTCTGCGGAGCTATGGGGCGTTCGGCACATTCGTCAAGCGCGGTTGGTGCGCTTGCGCACAGGCTGGCGCTCTAAAGACTTCAGCCAATCGCGACTACCGGATTTAGGGTAGATGGGAGTCTTGCCGAGCATCGCGTACGGGGGACCGATCTTTTGCTGTCGCCACTTTCGAACGGTGCGGAGCGATTTATTGATCTCCTTCGCAAACTCTGCTTCCCACCAGTAGTCTCCCAAAAGGTCTCCGGCCATTGCCACCTCCATCAAGGGACGGCCATCAAGGGCCGTTCCCTGCATGAAGCAGCAGTCGTTCCGCGAGGTCACGGCGACGTTTCGCGAAATTCTTTCGCAAGCGGTTCGAACGTTTTCGCAGACCAAGCGCGGATATCCCGTTTCCAGTCCGCGTTGGTGCGCGTGGCATTTTTCAGACCGAAGAACGTTTTGATTTTGTTTAGGAGTGTCTTGTCGTCGATCCTGTCGGCCACTTTTTTGCCAAGGGATTCAGATGCAGTATGAAGCGCAACCGACGGCTTAGCCCCTTTTTCGATCTCAACAGCAAACACCATCGCTTGTACCATATACTCGACACCGTCACCTTCAGGCCGCAGAAGATTTCCGGGACCGCGCTTTTTTCGGGGGAACCCGAGGACCTCAGGGAGGATTTTCCGAAGGTCGCTCGCTTGAACGGCATCTTCGGACACCATTCTGAGTGCACAGCTTGCCAGATAAGCGCGAACCCAGTCGGGAAGCTCTCGTTGGTTCAGGTCGCAAACGTTAATTGCTGACCAAACGAAGAAGGGATTTTTAGTATCTTCCCAGTCGGATTGAAGGTGCGGAAGGGCTATATCCGGATTGCTTGCCCAGTCCTTGAGCCAGACTGCGAAGCGATGACTCTCTTTCATGATCGTTCCCCTTTAATGCGAACGACATCTGCGCCACTTTTTCCAGCGCCAGCGATCACAGCACCGATCTTGTCCGCCGCTTCCCGCAGCGGGTCGTCCGCCAGATGGGCGTAGCGCTGAGTCGTTCGCTGCTGTGTGTGGCCCAACAGTCGGCCGATGATCGCCAGGCTGAGCCCGCCGCCCGCGCCGATGCTCGCGAACGTGTGCCTCAAATCGTAAAGACGGGCGTCGAGCAACGCTGTCGGCAGAACGACGTCCCGTCGCTTGGCCTCCGCTTGACATTCGGCGACGGTCGGCGCGCGGCCGAAGGCCACTTGAAGCTCCGTGACGACACTGGCAACCCTGTCGTCTTGCGACGCGGCCCACAGCTTTACCGATGCGCTGTCTCGGCAGGCGTACCAAACGGCCCATGTCTGTTTGATCGGCTCGCCAGGGACCGCACCGGGGAAAACCCATTCGCCCTTCCTCGTGGCCCTGTGGTCATCAATCAACTGAAGGGCGGCAGCGGAGAGGGGTGCCTTGTGCACCTTCCGCTGCTTTGTATGCGCCGATGGTTTGACCCAGAAGCCTGATTCGGCGTCGAAGTCCTGCCAGCGCGCGTTCATCGCCTCGTGCGGCCGGCATCCTGTCAGCATGATCAACCGGACGCAGTTCGCTGAAGTCGGATGGACGGCATCGGCCTCAAGCAGCGCGTCGCCCAGCGCCGCTAGCTCGGCTGCACTGAGAAAGCGCTCCTTGGCTTCCTCTTGGTTCCGCGCGACGCCCTTGCAGGGGTTGCCGTCCACCGCGTTGCGCCACGGCTTATCCTCTTTCTCGCGCGGTCTCAGCGCGAGCGAGAACGCCTTGGAGCAAACGGCGAGGATGCGGTTCGCACGAACGCGCCGACCCGAGTCGCTGATGCGGCGATGCATGGCCTCGATGTCACCGTAGTGGACGTCGGCGACCGGCCGATGCTTTCCAAGGTGCTCTGTGATCACCGCGAGCATTCGCCGCTGATTGGTATGCTCGCGCGCCGCGAGGCTCGGCAGATGTTCCGCGATGTAGCGCTCAACGAGATCTTCGACCGTTGGCGCGTCGCGTCCCTCGGCCTTGTCGGCGGCCGGGTCCTCGCCGAGATCGATACGCTTTCGCAGTTCCTTGGCTTCGTCCCGCGCAGCGGACACCGACCAGTCCGGGAATAGGCCGATCTTGAAACGGCGCTCGCGGCCGTCCTTCCGGTAATTCAGGAAGAACGATTTGGCGCCCTCCGGATGGCGAGCGGTGGCCGCAAAGATGCGGACGCCGAAGCCCTTGCCGTCCCATAGCGTGACGGAGCCGGTCGCTGGCGCCTGAGCGTTCTTGACGATGTCATGCGTCAGTTTCGTGGACGGTTTATTGGTCAGCGCCGCCGACAACGGTATATCGGACCGTTTACTTGACTGCTTTGATTCAACAGGGGTTTTACCCCGTTCCGCGTTGGCGCGCTTCATGTTGCGGGGCTTTCTCGTCAGAGATTCGTCAGTGCTTCGCGGTGTCGCGAGCAACCGGACGCTGCCGGAAAATACCGTTTACGTCAACGCGCTTCCCTTGTGTGCCAATGGTTTTTGAGGTGCTGCGGAAATTGTTCGTCAGTGCCAATGGGTTAGGTTTTGGCCTCCGGAAGGGCTGCAAAACCGTGTACACCAGTTCAATTCTGGTCGTGGCCTCCACCCTTAGCCTTTGATTTATTTCATTTATTTCAGGCGCTC
>Ga0097691_1000701_pt1 | contig 27486 bp, 32 predicted proteins | sample NGESurdeep072012_8_FD_72858 | JGI IMG/M metagenome (GOLD analysis project Ga0097691, IMG submission 72858) | Arctic peat soil microbial communities from Barrow, Alaska - NGEE Surface sample 210-1 deep-072012 | ecosystem: Environmental > Terrestrial > Soil > Wetlands > Peat ... | reverse complement strand
AGGAAATCGCAGCATGGGAGCACGATCGAAATGCCAATAACACCGGGGCAAATTGGCAGTTCACAACCCCCAATGCACGTATCAAACTCAAGCACCTTTACCCGTCAAACTGAATGAATCGGGCGACTAGGCCGTTTAAGACTCGCCTGCGGGGTTCGCCAGCCAATTCACCTCGAATTAACGGCGAATCCTACAGGCTTTGGTAACCGCAAAAAGAATAGCCGCTTTCGCGTTATTCTTCTGCAAAGACGGGCCTATTAAGCGTTGTGGTGCGGCCTTACCGCCAAGGATGCACCATGTCTGTCAAAGAGTTTCTCAAGCAGCCGGCCGTCAACATCGCAGTTGCCGGCCACTATACGCTTGCGAAACGGTTTGACGCACAGGGCAAGCCACGTACCTTCGCGTGCCGGACCAGCCGCATTTCGCCGTTCCGGATGATGGTCGCCGTGCCTGTGGTCGGCAGGGTCGGCGATCCCATCGCGTCCTTGACCGCATCCATGCGCGAGACGTTCGCGAGCAAGCTCAACTGGCTGGACCAGAAGCAGAAAGATCCCAGCATCCGCGACGGCAGGAAGCAGCCGCGCATCATCCCGGCAAGTCCGCATTCGTCTCTGACCTTCGCCGATGGCACCATCCGCAGCTGCTTTGTCATCGACATGTCGTTGACCGGCGTCGCGGTCTCGGCGGAAATGCAGCCGCAGATCGGAATGCCGCTGGCGGTCGGAGCCTGTGTCGGCCGCGTCGTCAGACATCTACCCGATGGCTTCGCGATCAAGTTCGTCGAACCGCAGACCCGCGACGTTCTTGAGCGGCGCGTCATGCGACCCGCACCGCCGGCTTTCGCAGCCGCTGCAAAGGCTGCGCCTCGCACCCATGACGCACAAGCCGGTGCCGCCGCTGCAGGACGCAACGCCAGCGCCGCAGGATGATAAACTCAGTCTATTGCCATGGAAAATATTGCTGGTCCGCAAGGCCGGCTAGGGCGCCAGACAACAGCCGGTAACCAGCGATTGTTCGCTGTTTAGCCACCTTTACATCTCGCTATATTCGTCGATTAAATTTGAGGGCCGGCAGCATCAGGTGCGCCAGTTGTCGCCCTTGCCGTGCGCGCGATGCTCCGTGGAATTCGGCGGGAGCGAAAGGCCACGAAAGAAAGCCATCAACCCGAGGGCAATGAGACCGACGCCGAAAGCCAAACCGATCCATTGCAAAACGTTGGCCATCTGCACCCCTTCCAATTTCCTAGAGATTGGTCGCGGCAAAGAGGCGATTGGTTCATCGTCGAAACTTTGACGCTCGCCTGCATACCAGACGAGTCCAAAGGCCGCCCCTATGCGGTCAACACGGGTTCTGACGGCCGCTCGCCGGCAAGCTTCCGGCGGTGGGTGACGAGGACGAGCGCGCGGCTGTTGCTTCCTTCGACGCCCGTAAGGCGCAATAGCCAAAGGGTCGCGCGAGTTACCAGACCAGCGGTATCAGGCGATACCGCACTCTATCCTGGTACTCCAAATAGCCCGGCAGATTCCTTGCCAGGAATTTTTCCTCGTCAAACAGTCTCCATATCAGCACGGGTATCATCGCGACGATGACGAGCACCCCCCACCACGAACCGAGCGCAATCGGTATGCCGACAAGCATCACGAGGGCTCCGGCGTACATCGGGTGCCGGACCAGCGCGTATGGGCCAGTTGATATGACTTTTTGGTCGGGGGCCAATTCGATGGTCGCGGAGGTAAAGGTATTTTCCTTGAATACGATAAAAATCGCGAGCCAGCCGATCGCTATCAGCACATCCCCCGCCAGCGCCGCATACGGCGTGCGACCATGCGAAGCGATGATCGAGTGCGGGGAACACAATGAGGCCGATAAATCCCAGCGACGTGAAAACCATGATGATTTTTTGAGTCGGTTCCTTCTCGGCGGTCGGTCCCCCTCGCATCCGTCGCTCCAGGAGCTTCGCATCCTTTTTCATGAGATAGAGGGTGATCGGCGAGAGACAGCGCGAAATATACCGCCAGGAACGTCCACGCCTGCCAGTAGTCGTCAAACGTCCATGCCGGAATGAACAGCAGCGCCGCCATCACAAGAACAAGGAACAGGAGCCCGCCGAACGCCTTCTTGTGCAGGATATTCATGGCGCAATGCTAGCACGGATCCAGGCGCGGCGCATCGCGTCGCAAAATCGTGAGACTGCGGCTACCGCTTCTTCAGCATATATATATATATATATATATATGTAATTTATTTCCGCTGTGCGCCGCTGACCTTCGGTGCCATTTCTGCCGTCGTTGGCGTGGTCATTCTCGCGTCCTTTATCAAGGTCGGATCCGGCCATTAGGGCGTCGACACAGGCCGCTCGCGGCAAGGAAAACCCGCGCGATGGATCGGCTTCTCGCGCGGGCTTTGTCAGATGTTTGATTTTCGCGAAGGGTGGAGCGCTCTCTCTGAGAAAGGGAGGATCCAAACAGGGTTATTGCAACTGGGTATTGATCGAAGTGAACTTCGCGTTAAGATTGGTGCCCAAGCCGTTCACCACCGCGATAATCGCAAGCGAGATACCCGCTGCGATCAGACCGTATTCAATCGCGGTCGCACCCGATTGATCGGACAAGAATTTCAAAAAGTTGCGCTTCAAGTCTGCCTCCTGTGAGGTTTTGATGAATTGGTTCAACCCCTCACCTATACACACAGATGATCTAAGGCTGATTAAATCGATTCGGCTCAATTTTAACTATAGTTTCCTGACCTGCGATTCGCCTTGCGCTCATCGCGCGCATGATCGGCGTCGCGATATCGTCATGCTCCAGAGTTTGTCCGTGACGCCGGCCTTTGCTTGCAAGCCGTCGCGCATAACCGCTTGCAAACTGAAGGCAGCCCTGGAGACCCGAACTTGATGCAGCTCAAGCGGTTCGGCAGCCTTCCACCAGGTTGATCGCCGGGACGCGGCGGAGAATGACATGGGCTGGAAACGGATTGCCGGTTACGGGATCATTTTGTGGTTGGTGCCCTTCTTCGTCTCTGTTGTCCTGTTCGGCGTCCGGCAAAGCAATCGCGCGCTGTTCGACAGCCTGATCACGGTGACCAGCATCGCCCGTGCCGTGGCGGCGTGGTTGTTTTTCTTTCGGAATATTCGGGAGGCGGGGCTAGTACCGGGCCTGGAAGTCGGCTTCGCATGGGCGGCGATCTCCGTTCTCATCGACTTGCCGATCTTTCTGAAGGTCTTCGACATGCCGCTGCCTGAGTACGCGGCCGACATCGCACTCACCTACCTTGCCTTCCCATTGATCACGACCGGCATTGCCGTGGCCATGGATTCGGCGCGAACGCGGCCCTGAAGTATCTGTTCGCCGCCGGTTCTATCGGGGTAGCCGTCTCAAGTGCGCCAGAACTCGGAGGCTTCCTTCGACAGCATGGAAAGAACGCGATCCAGCTCCGCTTCGTTCACATTCGTGCGCAACGCGGTCGCAACATCCTTGATCGCAGTGCTTGGCGAAAAGTTATGATCGCAGCGAAGCGACCGGGCTTCTCCAGTCATGAGGTCGCGACTTTCGAAACTACATTTCGGCTCATCTGTATCCCAATCCGAAACAAAGATCGCTCGCAGCATAGGTGAAGGATATCGGCGAAGCGCACCGCGTCGCGAACGTCAAGCCGACGGCGGAAGACCTGGAAAACGCCCTGCACCATCGTGTAAGCCTGGTTGCGCGTGGCAAGCCCGGACGCTTCGATCGCGTCGCGCAGGAACCTTTCAAATTCCGGCGCTGCGAGCTGATATTCCATGGGCATCGGCATAACCGGCCTCAAATCTTCGCCTAGCTGCTTGCGTTGATATGGGGCCGCAGGGCGGCGATAGCAAACGGGGCGCGCGACTCGCCGCCCGATGACCAGGCTCCGCGTATTGCGTCATGATTCAGGATCGATTAGCCCACCGGGTCCGAGTGAATCCCGAAGAGCAGGCTCCGGCGTAACCGACTCGGCGGGTGGTACGGCGCATGACGCAGCGTTTATCGTCGGGCGCGCATTCGCGCGACCCGTTGGCTAATCCGCCGTACGGCCTGTTTCATCGATTTCGCTGCGAATGGATTCGAGTTCCGGCTCGGACAGTCGTTCAATTCCAACCAGTTTATTTCTTGCTTCCGTGACGCGGATCAACTCGTCCAATTTCAACTGAAGCGCGGCACTTTCTCTGTTCTGTGCATTCTGAATCAAAAACACCATCAGAAAGGTCACAATACTGCTGATGGTGTTCATCACCAATTGCCAGGTATCGGAAAAATGAAACAGCGGCCCTGTCAGGAGCCATGCAGCGACAAAGCCGCCTGCAATGCCAAATGCCCACGGACGGCCGCTGCCGTTGGCAGTATCTGTTGCGATCTTCGAAAACCAGTGTTCGCCGGTATTCTTTGCCACGTTACATTTCCCGTTTTGAAGTCGTCTCCCTGACACGTCGCTGCGATACGACCACGTACTTGCCGTTGGAAGCAGCGGCACATTGTTACAACAGAATACACCCGTTGTGCATCGGAGTTTGGTTTAGGTTAGGGCCGCAGGGCGCAACAGCCAACGGGCCGGCGCGAATGCGCGCGGCGAGACGCTTCTCGCCGTTGGGCGTCGGGGGCATTATTTTCGACCCTTGGGGACGATCTCCAAGCCCGCCTCATCCAGAGCAAACAGAACCGCTTTCGCAACCGGGATTGTATCCTCGTTTCCCTGATAAAGGTTGTCGTGCATCGTTCCGTCGCCAGCATCAGGATGGCTGATCCGGGACTCGCGGATAGCCGCCGCAATGATCGAAATCAGTTGGAATTGATCAGCCAAGTTTGCCTCCCGCTTTCCGCTAAGCATATCACAGCTTGCGGCAGCAGTGCGACGACCGGTCAAGAAGCCTAACATTCACCCTGGGACCCTACCGCCGCTCCGTCGCGAACCCGTAAATCAACGCCAGCCTATCAAGGCATTCCCGAAATCGCCGCGCGAAATAGTCGATCCAGCGTTGCCCGCGCAATCCGCGCCGCTGTCCAACCTGCTCCATGGTCATGCCGAGAATCAGAACCTCATGCACCAGCGTGGAACCGTCGGCGCCGAGTTCGCGCTCGGCGCGGTTCAGCCGCAGCACGGCCTTGCGCTGGTCTTCCGTGATCGGCTCCCGCGCCCGCCCGCCATCGACATATTCCCGCGTGGGATCGACGGCCTGCGGGCCGCGCTCGGCCTTCTCCCAATCGTTCTGAAAAGCTCGCCCGCCCTGATACTGCGCCTCGTCGATCTGGCGATGCGTGTGCAGCCGCGCCAACGGATCGTTGCGGATCGAGCGCAGTGTGACGATCCTCTCTCCCGGCTCCAGCGCCAGCGGATCGTCCACTTCAATGGCCGCCACTTCGGCGTTGCGCAGCAAATCCTGGGATCGCCGGTCATGAACCTTGGCTGGTCTATGCGGCTTGTTGCGTTTGGCCCGTGCCACGTTGGATTGCCTCCTTGGATGGTGGAAATTGAATCGTTGGTTACGCCGTCCGCCTGGCGGCACAGGCCGCAAGCGCGGGGCTGACGGCGATGCAAGGTTTTTCCGCGCGTGCTGCCGGTTGCCGCCTTGGGGGATCGGCAGCATTCACCCCACCGTTAAGGATCAGCGCGCGCAGATGCGCGATGCGGTGGCGACGCAGCAGCCGGTTCATCCTGATGACCATGACCGCAACCGGCGTCTTCATGCCGCCTCCACAAGCCTCAATGAGACGGTGCCGGCGGCCCGTTCCGACGCGATGCCGGGGCCGCGCGTCAGGTGAAAATGCGGCGCGCAATAGCTTGAGCCCTTTCGGCGGGGGTGACCGCAGAAGGAGATGGCTTCGCCCTCCTCGTCGCCGCCGTAGGGGTAGCGGCAATCGCCGGCTTCGAGATCGAACAGCGAAAGATGGCGTGGCACGATGGGGACACAGCGGAGTTTGACGGTCTGCGCAATTTCGAACACCGGCATGGGCCGCATGAACTCGGCAGCGTGGCGTTCGCTCAGTTTGTGCAGCCGCAGCTGTTCGGTCTTGGGCGGCCGCTTCGGCCAGTGGTCGGGCAGATCCTTGGGCCGGTTGCGACCGGCAAGCCCCATGCGCTTGGCGCGGCCGATCGCGGCATTGCGGGAATAGGCGGTTTTGAATTTCGCGTTGATCGCATCCGCGATTTCCGAATAGGACATGCCCTTCGCCAGATATTCCCGCAGCGCGTCTGAATGCTCCGGCGCCCAGTTTGTCGATTGCATTGGCTCGTTCTCCCTTCCCCTGCCCTTTGGTTTCCGCACGTGTTTCCGCACGCGGCGTGGCGACCGCGCTGCTTCTCGACCTCAAATGCAAAAGCTGCAGACCCGATTACGCCGACGTGCGCGGCGCAAGAAATTCCTCCGCTAAAAGCGAGATGCCGTGCGCGTCGGCGTAATCGAGCAAGGTGCGATGGTGGGCCTGTGGAATCAGACCGCCGGTTCCTCCCTTAGCTTTTTCACGCTGCCACCGGTACGGCGCCGTCAGCGCCGTGCCGGTGAGATCGGCCACTTTGGCCTCGCCGCCGAGCTTCTCGATGATGGCTGCTGCCGGATCCACGCCGGATAATTTCGGATATTCCGATATAAAACTCAAGCTTGATTTCGGATAATCGGAATTGTACCATTTCTGAAATTCAGAAAAGATGACGCCATGCTGGATATCAGGATGATCGAGCGGGGGCTGCAGAAGCCGGGCAAGACCAAGGGCGGTCTGGCAATCGCGATGGGCGTCCGCCCAGGCGCAGTCTCCGAGATATTGGCCGATGCCCGCCTGATCAAGGCTACGGAGATTCAACCCATCATCGATTACCTCGAGCTGAATTCGGTGCCGATCATGGGCCGCGTCGGCGCCGGCGCAATCATCGAGCCGGAACACGAGCAGGTACCGCCCGAAGGCCTCGGCGAGGTTGAGTTGCCCTTCCCTATCGCGGAGGAAACCATCGCCTTTGAAGTGGCGGGCGATTCCATGCTGCCGAAATACGAAAGCGGCGATGTTATCGTGGTATACAGGGAGCAGCGCCACCCGGTCTCCAGCTTCTACGGCGAAGAGGCCGCGGTCAGGCTGAAGACGGGCGAGCGTTACCTGAAGACCATCGAGCGGGGAAAATCCTCCACCCTTGTCAACCTCACGAGCTTCAACGCCAAGCCGATCAACGGGGTGAAACTGGAATGGATCGGCGAGATCTGCGTCACCCTGCCGAGGGGCCAGATCGAGCGTTTGCGGGCCAAGGCCGCCGCCCGCGCGCGCAAGGCGGCAAAAACGCATGCCGGGCGCACACCGGAAAAATGAAGGGCGGCTCGAAATGAGCGCGCCGCATGATTCTCACCGGCTCCGGGCCCAGGTTTATGGGCTGAAGCCAGTTTTTCTGATTTTACGAATTATCGCCTTGACTGATTTCGGATTTTCCGAATTAATGGGCCGCATCCGCAAGCCTCGCTTCCAGGGGCGAAGGGGTGCCACCATGCAGTATTTCGTCGTGATGATCGACTATGGACGGCGCGGCCGCGAGGCCATTGTCGATCCTGAAATCACCCGGCGCGAAGTTATCTCGCGCGTTGCGTCCGGCGAGTACAAGAACATCAGCTTCATTCATGAAGTCGCCGATTCTGCGGTGGACGATATCACCGCCGAGATTCTGGCGGAGGCCGCACTTCCCGAAATCCCGATCACCGGCGCCGATCTGCAGGCCGGCGGTTTCGACCATTGCCGCGATCTCCGGAAGCATGAGGCGGTGTGATGGACGCGAAGCAGCTACGTGGATAGCGGCTTGCCGCTACTCCTTCGACACCAGTTTCGGCGAAACAGGCTTTGGCTGGCCGCGCAGACCTGAGCCTCCGGCGACGCCGTGAGATCCATCACGTGAACCGGTGATGCGCACGACCGGCATTCGCGCCGTCTCGGGAGTACTCTAGCCCGATAAGCAGACAATGGTGCACCGCAATGCTGAGCCCTGCCAAAGTGTGAGGTATTTCCCGGCGGAATGAATTGAAGCCTGTTCGAAATGTCAGCATACTCACCTCAACAACAAACAAGATTTAGGCGAGGATCGGCAATGTTCCCAGTTCGAAGGCGCAACTTCATTCTCGGCAGTTCAGCCCTTCTGGCGTTCGGCACCGGCCCAAAAGTTCTGGCGCAACCCGCGGCATCGATGACGCCTCACGAGAAGGAGCTCTACGATGCCGCGAAGAAGGAGGGTGGTGAACTGACGTGGTACACCGCCCACTCTGACGATATCACTGCACAGGCTCTCGGCCGCAGCTTCGAATCCATCTATCCCGGCATCAAGGTCAACGTGTTGCGCACGACCGCCCAGGTCGCCTACCAACGCATCACCCAGGAAATCAAGGCCAGCGCTGTCCAGTGCGACGTCTTCAGCTCGACGGACCTTGGTCACTCGGTCGAATTGAAAGCCAAGGGCGCTTTCGAAAAATATATCCCGGAAAACGCCAGCAAGGTGCTCGACATCTACAAGGGCTACGATCCGGCCGGTTATTATTTCGTCACCTCTGCGGGCATGATCGGCATTGGATACAATACCGCCAAGGTCAAGCAAGCCGACGCTCCCAAGAACTGGACTGACCTCCTCGATCCCAGGTGGAATAATGACATTGCACTCGGTCACCCCGGCTTCAGCGGCTACGTCGGCACTTGGGCGCTGACGCTGCGTAACCAATACGGCTGGCAGTTCTTCGAAAAGCTTGCAAAAAACAATCCACGGGTCGGTCGGTCGATCAACGACACCGTCACAATGCTGAACGCAGGAGAAAGCGCCATTGCTGGGTGCGGCCCCGTAGGAACGCTGCTTGAGAGCGTGCAGAAGGGCAACCCGCTTGCAATGGTCTATCCGACCGATGGCACCGTATTGATCATCGCACCCTCGAGCATCATGAAGGGCAGCAAACATCTTAATGCCGCACGCCTGTTTATGGAATTTCTGATGAGCGCGGGAGCCTCCCAGATCTGGGTGGATCATTTCAATGAATCGATCCGGCCCGAAATCTTGGCCTCCAAGGACGCCAAATCGGCCAAAGATCTGAAGATTATTCGGCCGACTGTCGCCGAAATCACAAAGGGCATACCGGAAGTCATCAAGCAGTGGCGCGAAACCTTCGGCGTCTAGGTCACGACAGGGTAGAAAAACGTGACTGACAACTCTCTCGACGTCCGCGCGCTGCAATTTTCCGGCGTTATATCAAGATTGAGGCGCCTCGACGCCAGTATGCTGTTGTGGCTGGCGCTGATCGCATTGCTGGCCTTCCTGGTATTGAACCCGGTTTTGCGGCTGATCATTTCGAGTCTGCAAGAGATCGATAGCGGACGCTTTACCCTCGCCAATTACCGTGTTGCCTATGGCAACGTTCGACATCTCCAGTCGCTCACCAATTCATTGGAACTTGGCGTCGGTGTCGCCCTGCTTGCCACCTGCTTTGGTGTCCCCATCGCGTGGGCCATTTCTCGCACCGATATGCCGGGCAAGGCGTTCGTTCGGCTGATGGTGTTCGCAGCCTTTGTGACGCCGCCCTATCTCGGCGCCATCGGGTGGATTCTTCTGGCGGGTCCGAATTCCGGATGGCTCAATAAGGTATGGATGGCGCTGACCGGCGCCGGGCATGGCATTTTCAATGTCTATTCGATGACAGGCTTGATTTTAGTCATTGCCGTAACGTCGTTTCCGTACACTTTCGTGTTCACGAGTTCGGCGCTCGATCTGGTGTCGTCGGAAATGGAAGACGCGGCGAATATACTCGGTGCCCGCACGCTTCGGACCACGCTGCGCATAACGTTGCCATTGGTGACCCCCGCGATCATCGGAGGTGTCATCATCAGCTTTCTCGAAGCAATCGCATTGTTCGGGGCGCCGGCACTGATCGCATTGCCCGCGCGTTTCAACGTGGTCTCGACGCAGCTTTGGCAATTTTTTGAATATCCAGTCCGCGTCGAGGAAGCGGCGGCCTACGCAATGCCCCTGCTCGCCATTACCGTCCTGATGTTCTGGTTGCAGCGCAGCCTATTGGGCCGCAAGGGCTACACATCCGTCACCGGCAAGGGTGGCGAACGACGGATGATTGCTCTTGGGGCCTGGCGCTGGGTAATGCTGGGTTATGCGCTCTTCGTCTGTGCGCTTTCGGTCTTTCTTCCCATGCTGGTGCTGCTTCAGGCCGCTTTTGCCAAGGCCTGGGGCCGGGGGTTCAGCATCGACAATCTGACCTTCCACAATTTCTACTACCTTCTCGTCGAGCAAACCCAGGCGAAGCAGACGATCCTCAACACCTTCGTCTATTCAGGTGTGACGGCTTTCGCCGCGATAAGCCTATCATTGGCCATTGCTTATGTGGTCAGTCGAAAATTGGTGCCCTGGAGCAATGTGCTGGCTTTTCTCTGCGTCGCTCCGTTCGTGGTTCCGGGCATCGTACTCGCAATCGGTTTTTATGCCGCCTACGCTCCGCCTCCGCTGGCGCTCTACGGCACCGCGACGATCCTGATCCTGGGTTTTACCACGCGCTTTCTGCCGATCGCCTACACATCAAGTGCGGCAGGGCTACGCAGCATCAACCCGGAAATGGAAGAAGCGGTGCGAATTCTCGGCGGCAGCCGTCTTCTGGCAATTCGCAAGGTGCTCATTCCGCTGCTGAAGAAAAGCCTCGCCGGCGCCTGGATCCTGGTCTTCATCCCGGCGACGCGCGAACTGTCCTCGGCGATCTTCCTCGTCGGGCCTAACACGCGGGTTATCTCGGTGATGCTGTTCGACCTGTCAGAGGAAGGCAATTTCGAGGTGCTGTCAGCCCTTGGCGTGATCCTGCTGATTGCGACCGTCGCGATCGCCGGCATCGGATCCAAGATAATCGGACGCGATTTCATGCTACGGAGGAATTAGTTGAGCAGGCTCAAGCTAAGCGGTCTCAGCAAGCGCTATGGCGGTTTTCTCGCGGTCGACGGTATCGACCTCGAGCTGCAAAACGGCGAATTCGTCTCGCTGCTCGGGCCCTCCGGTTGCGGCAAGACCACGACCTTGCGGATGATAGCCGGCTTCGTCGACCCCAGTCTCGGCACCATCGAGATGGACGGTCAGGTTCTCTCCTCGCCTGCCGGCTCGGTTCCACCGGATCGGCGCCAAATGTCCATGATCTTTCAGAGCTATGCCATCTGGCCGAACATGACGGTTGAACAGAACGTCGCGTTCGGATTGGAGCTGCGCAGGATACCGAACGCCGAGGTGAAACGCCGTGTCGGAGAAATGCTGGAAGTCGTACATATGAGCCACTTGGCCGACCGATATCCTGCTGAACTCAGCGGCGGTCAGCAACAGCGGGTGGCACTGGCCCGCTCGATCGTTATCCGGCCCTCCGTTCTCCTGCTGGACGAGCCTTTGTCAAATCTGGACGCGACCTTGCGGGAGGAAATGCGTTTTGAGATTCGACGCCTGCATGACGAATTTCGCGTGACCACCGTTTACGTGACGCATGACCAGGCCGAGGCTATGGTGACCTCCGATCGAATTGCCGTCATGAACCATGGCCGCATCGAGCAGGTCGATCATCCACGCGCGCTCTATAACAAGCCGAAGACGCGTTTTGTGGCCGGATTCATCGGACGTACCAATTTCATCGAGGGCACCAGCAATGGGCATGAGATTTCGTTCGACGGTTTTGCGCTGCCGCGCTCCGCGTTTGAGCGAGATGTGCCTTCGCAGGGAACGGTGGTGTTTTCGGTACGGCCGCACAGCATGCGGCTTTCAGACGTGCCGCCAACCGTCCGCGACGGCTGCAGTTCGGTCGGGGTCACCGTCGTTGAGCGTGCGTTTCTAGGGGAGCACTGGGATTACGTTGTTAAGCCGCGCGAGGGCGCGCTGACGCTCAAGGTTACAACCTCACCCTTGGACGATTTCCCGATCGGAGCCACGGCCTGGCTGGAGTTTGAACCGCGTCAAATGGCATCGATCGCCTGAACCTGGTCAGCCCAAATAAAGTGAATTGGAGCAAATCCTATGTCGTTCACCCCCGCCTCGAAGGCGCTCGCCCGTTTCAAAGTGCTCGATCTCACGCGGGTGCGGGCGGGACCGACAGCAGCGCGGCAATTTGCCGACTGGGGCGCCGATGTCATCAAGATCGAACTTCCACCAGGGCTCGGCGAGAGCGATATGGGCGGGCCGCGGCACGGGCCGGATTTCCAGAACCTTCATCGCAACAAGCGAAGCCTCACGCTTAATTTGAAGGAAGCGGACGGCATCGAAATCTTCAAACGGATGGTCAAGACCGCCGATGTTGTTATCGAGAACTACCGGGCGGACGTAAAATTCCGCCTCGGGATCGATTACGAGAGTGTCCGTTCGATCAACAAGCGCATCGTCTACGGTTCCATTTCCGGCTTCGGTGAGGACGGTCCCTATCGCGAGCGTCCGGGTTTTGACCAAATCGCCCAGGGCATGGGCGGGTTGATGTCGATCACGGGGCTTCCGGGGCAAGGTCCGGTGCGCGTCGGCATTCCCGTTGCGGATCTCGGCGCCGGCATTTTCTGCGCAATGGGAATTCTGGTCGCCTTGCTGGAACGCGAAGTTTCGGGTGAGGGCCAGTGGGTGCAGTCATCGCTGCTCGGGGCACAAATATCGCTTCTGGACTTCCAGGCGGCGCGCTGGTTGATCGCCAAGGAAGTCCCGGGCCAGGCCGGCAATGACCATCCGACCAGCATTCCCACCGGGGTGTTTCCCACGCGCGATGGCCACATCAATATTGCAGCGTCAGGCAAGCATATCTTCACGCGCTTTTGCCAAACGCTCGATCTCAATCATCTGCTCGAAGATCCTCTTTTTGCCGATGATGCGTCGCGCTCCAAAAACCGGCTCGCCCTCAATCAGGCGATCTCGGATGTCACCAGGCAACGCTCGAGCAGTGAGCTGATTGCGATGCTGAACAAGGCAGGCGTACCCTGCGGCCCGATCAATCGAATGGATGAGGTCTTCGCGGATCCGCAAGTCCAGCATCTCGGCATGGCCGCGCCGGTGCAGCATGGATCGCTTGGCAAGATCGAGGTCGTCAATCAGGCCGTCAAGCTTAGTCGCACTCCGAGCCACATTGCGCATCCGACGCCGGAAAAGGGCGAGCATACCGAGGAGGTCCTGAAAGAATACGGCTATGACGACAAGGCGATTGCCGGCTTTCGTGCGCGAAAGATTGTTTGAGCCGGAATCATCTCTCCGCGTCAGTACCTTATGATCGCGAGTGCGGCCGGCTCGGCTTCATCGAGCTCCCGTGGTCAGCGATCCGCCCGGGGTAGCAGAACTTGCCGCTGGGTCGCCGGTCGTGGGAAGCGATTTCGTCCTGCGCCTTGTGGTGCCACATCTCTGCTTCAGCGAGCAGCCGCCAGCTCTCAAGGGGGCGAAACACCGCGCTCTGGCGGCACAAAGATTCCATTGCGCGGTAGCGAACGAGATCTTTCATTCTCGCCTCCAACCTCTTTGCCCCCGACCATCTAAGACCGATTTCAAGACAGTGTCATTACGATTCGAGGAAAGTCCGCCGGCAGACCCAGGAACTTTGGCTTTGCAAGCCTGCAAACTCGGTCGACGTCCTGCTTCGCCGCACCTGGTGGCGGGCCTGAAAACGCCTTGTCGATCAGCCAAAAGCCCGAGAACTTTAGCCTCGCGCGGCGGTTGTGTAGCATCCGATTTGAGCCGCTCTCTCATGGGAGGCTCGCGGGGGCGTTCGAGGGTGCCATGGCAAGAATCAAAATCTATGCCGTCATTGTTCTAACGACCGTTCTGGCGGGGGCTGCTTACGCGGCTCCGGGAAAAGGCGGCGGTCGTGGCGGCGGAGCCCCGCATGCCATGGGCGGTGGCGGCCACTTCGGCGGTGGCGGGCATTTCAGCGGCGCGCCTCACTTCAGTGGCAGGTCTGCGATATCGCGGTCTGCGGCAAGGCCAAGTTTCCGTGTTCAACGCTCGTTTGCGGTTCATGGCAATCGGAACCCGGCTGCCAGCCGCAGGGCCACGTTGAACTCAAATCCAAGCGCCACCTTCAGCCGGGATCGAAATGCAGGTTTCAGCCGAAACCGGAGCGAGGCCGTAAGGTCAAGCGCCGTGCGGAACGTGTTGATCTCACGCTCCGTCGCTGGCGCATTGCACAATAGAACCGCGCTGCACAATCCAAACACTCGCGCTCAAATCGCTGCGAGTGCGGCCACGGCGGGATGGCATCACCGCCGCGGCGGCAGAAATGGATGGTGGCGACACGGCAACGGCGGCTACGGCTGGGTCGGCCCGTTGTTCTGGCCGTTCGCTTATTACGACATCTATGACTATGCGATGTGGGGCTATGACGACGACCCGTTCTGGGGTTACGGCTACAATGACATTTACGCCGGCGTGTTCGCGCCCTACGGCTATGATGACCTCGCGGGCTATTTGCCGCAAAGCGCCGGAGGTCACCAGGTCAGTGCTGGACAGGCACCTGGCAGTCCGGCTGCGGCGCCGGACCAATTGGCGCAAATGTGCGGCGAGGACAGCCGCGACATCGCCGGCTTACCGATAGATCAAATCCAGCAGGCTATTCAGCCCAATGACGCCCAACGTGCGGCGCTGGATGATCTCGCCAACGCCTCGGTAAAGGCGGCACAGGACATCAAAGCCGCATGTCCGACGCAGATATCGTTGACGGCGCCTGCCCGGCTCGCATCCATGCAAGCGCGTATCGAGGCGATGATATCCGCAGTCGGGATGGTTCAGCCGCCGCTGCAGAATTTTTACGGCCTCCTGAACGATGAACAGAAAGCCCGGCTGAATGCGCTCGGCCAGGATCAGCGCAGGGGCGAGACCGCGCAAAAGACAAACGGCTCGCTCGCGCAAAGCTGCGAGGCTGCGCAAGCGAGCGTGACGGACTGGCCGACCGCCGAGATCGACGCGACGCTTCATCCGACCGAGGCGCAACGTGCCAGTCTTGCGGCGCTCCAGGACGCCGGTGCCAAGGCGGCGGACCTGCTCAAGACCTCATGCCAGGCGGCCGAAGCCATCACGCCGCCGGCACGGCTTGAAGCAGTCGGCAAACGGCTGGACATCATGCTGCAGGCGGTCAAGACCGTGCGCGCAGCCTTGGACGACTTCTATGGAAAGTTAAGCGACGAGCAGAAGGCGCAGTTCGAGGCGATCGGGCCGCGCCGCACGGGACTTTCCAATCAACCGGGCGCGCAAACCCATATTCGCCGCCGACACCATGCCAGCATCGGCGGATTAATCCGGCATTTCATTTCAATGGCGCGGTGAACTGACGAGAGTCCGCCTAGCAGATCCCGTTGGGGCAGTCATATGCACGCTGTAGAAACCCGCACTATCGCGAAAGTCACGAAGCGGCTCGTACCGTTCCTCATCGTCTGCTACTTCATTGCCTATCTGGACCGGGTAAACGTGGGCTTTGCTGCGCTCACGATGAACCAGGATCTTGGCCTGTCGCAGACCGCGTTCGGCTTCGGCGCCGGCATCTTCTTCATCGCGTATTTCATCTTCGAGGTGCCCTCCAACCTGCTGCTCGAACGATTCGGCGCCCGCAAATGGATCGCCCGTATCATGCTGAGCTGGGGAATCCTGTCGGGCACCATGGCATTCATCCCCGCCATCGCCCGCACCACCGGGCTAGGCAACGAGAACAGCTTCTACCTCCTCCGCGTGCTGCTCGGCGCCGCCGAGGCCGGCTTCTTTCCCGGCATCATCTTCTATCTGACATTGTGGTTCCCGGCGGAGTACCGGGGGCGCATCGTCGGCTACTTCATGGCCGCGATCCCGCTCTCCACCGTGATCGGCGCGCCGATCTCCGGTGTGCTGCTGTATTTGCATGGCGGCCTTGGGCTGGCCGGCTGGCAGTGGCTGTTCATCATCGAGGCCGTGCCATCGATCATCCTCGCCGTGGTGGTGTTTTTCTATCTCACCGACCGGCCTTCCGACGCGGCGTGGCTCGCGCCTGACGAACGCAGCTGGCTCGCCGAACGACTGGTGCTTGAGCAGCGCCAGCGTCAGGCGGTGCACGACTATTCCGTGGCACAGTCGCTGGTGAACCCGCGGGTGCTCGGGTTGAGCCTGGTGTATTTCGGCGCGGTGGCGACAAATTACGGGCTGAGCTTCTTCCTGCCGCAGATCGTCAAGGGGTTCGGCCTCAACACATTTCTCACGACGCTGGTCGCCGCCACGCCCTACGTTGTCGGCCTGGTCGGCATGGTGTGGTGGGGCCGGCGCTCGGATCGCATGGCCGAGCGACGGTTCCACGCCGCTTTCCCGCTGTTGGTTGCAGCAGCCGGCATCGCTGTATCTACGGCGCTCGATGACCCCTTGCTGAAGATGATCTCGCTTTGCGTGGCCGGCTTCGGCATCTTCGCCTGCCTGCCGGTGTTCTGGACACTGCCCACAGCCTTCCTCTCCGGCGCCGCCGCCGCAGCCGGGATCGCGGTGATCAACTCGATCGGCAACCTCGCGGGATTCGCCGGGCCGTTCGCGATGGGGTGGATCAAGGACCAGACCGGCAGCTATGCCGGCGGGCTACTGTTGTTGGCAGCACTCGGCATCATTGCCGTGGGAATCGTGCTCGTGCTCGGCCGCGACGAAGCGACCGAACGCGCCCCGGCCGCCGCGGCGGAATGAACGTTCCCATCGTCAGCTCACGCTCGCCTTGGTGCATGCGCACCATCGGATCGACCTGACCAGCGGGTTGCCATCGCTGGCGACCGTCGCACGCGAAGCGCCTCTTGCTCATCAATCCCCTCGCACCATCGGAAAAACCCCATGCCGCGGGCATTTATTCGGTATTCCGCTTAAGCGGCAGAACCGGCTATAGGGGAGCTGGAAGAATGATCTGGAGACAATCCATGAACCGGCCGTCCCTGCCCCTGTCCGGCATCACTGTCGTCTCGCTTGAGCAGGCGATCGCAGCACCTCTCGCCAGCCGGCATCTCGCCGATTGGGGCGCGCGGGTGATCAAGATCGAGCGGCCCGGCAAAGGCGATTTCTGCCGCGACTATGATTACGTCATGAACGGGATGTCGAGCCAGTTCGCCTGGACCAACCGCTCGAAGGAGAGCCTCGCGCTCGATGTCAAGAGCAGCGAAGGCAAGCGCGTGCTCGACGCACTGTTGCCGCATGCGGACGTGTTCCTGCAGAATCTGGCGCCGGGCGCGGCCCAAAGGCTCGGCCTCGATGGCGCGACCCTCGTTGAGCGCTTTCCTCGTCTGATCGCCTGCGACATTTCCGGCTACGGCAGCGGCGGCCCCTATAGTCAGAAGAAAGCCTACGACCTCCTGGTTCAGTGCGAGGCAGGATTTCTGTCGGTCAACGGCACCGAGGAACAGCCGGCGAAATGCGGCATCGCCGTCGTCGACACCGCGACAGGGATGTACATTGTGAACGGCGTGCTGATGGCGCTGTTCAATCGCGAGCGCACCGGAAAGGGCATGGCGTTCGAGGTCTCGCTGTTCGATTCCATGACGGAATGGATGAGTTATCCCGCCTATTACACCGAAGGCGCCGGCAAGCCGCTGGTCCGCACCGGCACGCGTCACGCCACCATCGCGCCTTACGGCCCGTTTAAGTGCGGCGACGGGCGCGTGGTCTTCTTTGGCATACAGAACGAGCGCGAATGGGCCGCGCTCTGCGCGCAAGTGCTGGAGGATGCGGCGCTTGCGGGCGACCCGCGCTTTTGCTCTAACCCGCAGCGCATGCAAAACCGCGATGAGCTGGAGGCGTTGATCGAGCAACATTTCGCAAAATTCTCGGCCGCGCAGGTGCTGCAGCGCCTCGACGATGCCGCCATTGCCAACGCCAATATGAATACCGTCGAAGCGTTCCTCAGGCATCCGCAGCTTCATTCGCGCGATCGCGTTCGCAAGGTGGGATCGCCGAACGGACCGTTGATGAGCTTCCTGCCCGCGATCACCATTCCCGGCGTCACCCCAGTGATGGGCGATATTCCCGCGGTGGGACAGCATACCGACGCGATTTTGGCCGAACTCGGCCTGCTGGAAAAAGCCGGGTCATGACCGCTCCGCGATTGACCCGCAGCTATCTTGCCGTCCCGGCGCATCGCGCCCGGCACGTGCAAAACGCGGCGGCGTCCGCCGCCGACGCCGTGTTCCTGGATCTCGAAGACGCCGTCCCTCCGGCCGAGAAAGCCACAGCCCTTGAGGCGGCCGCAACGGCATTGACCACGCATGATTGGGGCCAAAAGACCGTAGCAGTCAGGCTGAATGCGATCGACAGTCCATCGATTCAAAATGAGATCGGGCGCCTCGGCGGTATCAGGCGGCTTGACGCTTTCATGATTCCGAAGGCGGAGGCCGTGACCGACGTTACAAAAATCAGCCGCTGGATCACCGACGCCGCCGGAACGCGCGAGGCGCCCGCCGAGATCGAACTACTGATCGAAACCGCGCGCGGGCTGATCAATGTGGAGGCGCTGGCGGCAGCCGACGGTTTGGTGACCGCGTTGCATCTTGGCGTTGGCGATTTCGCGGCGTCCATCGGCGCTCGCAGCGCGGAGATCGGTGCGTCACCATCGGGGTATAGGCTTGTCGGAAGCGCTGATGACGGGCACAAGGAAATTCCGCTCGATCTGTTCGCCTATCCGATGATGCGCCTTCTGGTGGCGGCCCGCGCCTACGGTCTGCGCGCAATAGATGGACCGTGTGGCGCATTCCGCGATGCTGTCGCCACCGCGTCGACGGCTGCGAAGGCCGCCGCGATGGGATTTGACGGCAAGCAGGTTATCCATCCGAGCCAGATTGAAGCCACGCGAAGCGCATTCATACCCTCCGACGAGGAACTGGCTTATGCCCAGCGCGTGATCGCGGCGATGGAAGAGGCGGAACGAAACGGTCAGGCCGCCGTGACGGTCGATGGCAAGATGGTCGACTATGCCAATATCCGGATGATCCGGCGCCTGATGAGTTTCAAGGATCGGGTTTGACTCAGCCTCAGGGACGTCAAGGCAACCCGGATCCGGACAGCGTCCTGGATGCTGACAGACGTTGGCTATTTCAGCATGCCCGCGAAAGTCTTGGCGAAGGTGTGAGCGTCTCCCGGCCATCTCGCCGAAACGTAATTGCGATCCCGGACCACGAAGGCCGGCGTCGCGTTGTCCATGGAATCACGTTCCAGCCCTGAGGTTTTTCGACGATAGTCCGGATCTGTCCTGGGGACATCGCGGAAATCTTCCGGGCGTGCCAGTGCGCGGGTTACTTCCTGCTGCACCGACATAAAGCCCTTCGGTTGTCCGTTCTGCTCGAGATAAGTCCGGTAATAGTTCGGATCCCAGAATCTCGTGATGCGCGCGACCGACCATGCGCTGTTTTCGAACGCCCAGGTCAAAGCGGTGGTCTGATATCCCCAGAGAACCGAGCGCCCGGTTCGCTTCGAGATACTGCGCGCCGCCAGCAGCACACCATGACAGATTGCCGCCACCGGTTTTTCTTCATCGAAGAAACTGACGACATGGCGTTGCAGAATTTCGCTTTCGAGGAACTCGCGCATGCCGCGCGCACGATGGCCGCCGGGCAACAGCAGCGCATCGAACGCGGTGGGATCGATGGCATTCCAACGCTGCGGGGCGAGGTAGTTCGGATCGACGATCATTTCGGCGTAGGCCTGACGCGCGTCGCGATTTGCTCGCATCAGAAGTCCCAGGAGGGGCAGATTCCGCAATAGCGGAATTGCCCCCCAAGGATCCAGGCCTCTCCCTGTCAGCATCATGTCGTCGGCAATGGCCGGCCGTCCATCGGGCGTCGCAAAACTGACGACGTGCCCGGCGTTCACCAGCACCTGCCAGCACACCGCCGCCTCGCTCGGATCGAAATCCCGCGCCGGTAACAGGAAGAGAACGCGCGCCATAGCCGGGGACGCCGGCTCTCAGACCGTCAGAACCGTCGACCCCGTGGTCTTGCGCGCGGCGAGATCGGCATGCGCCTTGGCGGCGTCCTTCAGCGGATAGGTCTGGTGTACCTCGATCTTGACAGCGCCGGATTGCACCACCTCGAACAGCTCTTTCGCCATGGCAACGAGGCTCTCGCGCTTGGCGGCATAGGTATTGAGCGTCGGGCGGGTGACGAAGAGCGATCCCTTCTGCGCCAGGAGGCCGAGGTTGAGCGGCTCGACGCTGCCGGAAGACTGGCCGAACAAAGCGGCGACACCGAGCGGCGCCAGGCAATCCAGCGATTTCAGGAACGTGTCCTTGCCGACGGAGTCGTAAACCACGGGCACCTTCTTGCCCCCCGTGATCTCGTCGACGCGTTTGACGAAATCCTCGCGCGTGTAGACGATGGTGTGGGCGCAGCCATGGGCCTTGGCGAGTTTTGCCTTGTCGTCGCTGCCGACGGTGCCTATCACGGTGGCGCCGAGATGCTTCGCCCATTGGCCGAGGATAAGGCCGACACCGCCCGCCGCGGCGTGGAGCAGGATGGTGTCGCCGGCTTTGACCCGATAGGTCTGGCGGATCAGGTATTGCGTCGTCAGGCCCTTCAGCATCATGGCGGCGGCAGTCTTGTCGTCGATGCCGTCGGGCAGCTTTAATAGACGGTCGGCCGGGATCAGCCGGGCTTCGGCATAGGCGCCGATCGGCGCATTGCCATAAGCGACGCGGTCGCCCGGTTTCAGATCGGTGACGCCGGCGCCGACTTCCTCGACCACGCCTGCCGCCTCGCCGCCCAGGCCACTCGGCAACTGCGCGGGATAAAGTCCGGAGCGGTTGTAGATATCGACAAAGTTCAGTCCCACCGCGGTATGGCGGATGCGCGCCTCGCCGGGACCGGGCTTACCCAGCGTGACTTCCTCCCAGACCAGAACTTCGGGGCCGCCGGTTTTATGAAAGCGGATGGCGTGCGTCATGGAATTACTCCCTAGGGTGAGATGACAAAAGGCGAGATGGCAAAAACAGAAAAGTCGCGGCCGGGCAGCCCCGCCAAGCCGCCAGAGTATAGCAGTGTTTACGCGTCGATCGCGTCCTTGATCCGTTTCCGCGTCAGCGGCAAATTGCGTAGCCGCTTGCCGGTGGCGTTGGCAATAGCATTTGCGATCGATGCCGCAGCCGGTCCCTGCCCGGTTTCGCCACTTCCGAGGAAAGGCTGACCGGGCCGGTTGATGATATGCACCTCGATGCTGTCGGGGACCGCGTTGAAGCGCAGGATCGGATAGGTCTGCCAGTCGATGCTGGTGATCCGTGTGTCGTCGAAGGTAACGTTTTCGTACAGCGTCCAGCTCATCGACTGCACGATGGCGCCTTCGATCTGGTTGATCAGCCCGTCCGGATTGACCACCTGACCGCTGTCGACCGCCGCCACCGCGCGCACCAGACGCGGACGCCCGGTCTCCCGGTTCACTTCCACCTCCGTGGCGATGGCGCAATACGCCGCCAGATTCTTGTAGCGCGCAAAGGCGAAGCCGTATCCGCGATCCGTTGGCGCTTTTTGACCCTTCCGCCATCCGAACCCTTGCGCCGCCCTATTGATGACGTCGCGCCCGCGCGAATCGCCGAGATGCTTCAGCCTGAATTCGACCGGATCGGCGCCGGCCGCGACAGCGAGTTCGTCCATGAAACTCTCGATCGAAAACACGTTGTGGTAGGCGCCGAGCGCCCGCATCGCCGAAATCCGCACCGGCATTGCCGGGATGAAGTGATGCACCACATGGGCGTTGGGAAATTTGTAGATCGGGATAGCATTCCGATCGCCACCGCCTTCCGGCAACGGCAGCGGCTTTGGCGCCGGTACGGCGAACGGTTGCGCCATATGCTGGGCTGCCAGCATCGATCCAGCGCCACCCGGGCGCATCGAATGGGTGTTGCTCCAGACTTCGAAATTCCAGTCTGATATCGCGCCGTTGCCGTCCAGCGACGCTTTCAGCTTCGTCACCATCGCCGGCCCGAACGGCTCCCAGGCGTGTTCCTGCTCGCGCGTCCATTGCACGCGAACCGGCAAACCGGGCAGCTCACGCGCGATCAAGGCCGCATCGGCCGCGGCATCGTCAGCGCCGTTGTGGCCATAACATCCGGAGCCTTCGACATGGATGCAGCGAACGCTTGCCGGCGGCACGCGCAACATCTGCGCGATGCCCTGGCGGTCGGGATAGACACCCTGGGTGTGGGTCCAGACCGTCATTGCATCGTTGACAGACTGCGCGACGGCGCAGGACGGTCCGATCGACCCGTGCGCCTGATAGGGCCGCGTATAGGTGGCTTCGATTGTCTTTTGGCCGACGGCCAACGGGTCGCTCTGCTGGAAGATGGTTGAATCCTGCGACGGCAGACTAGTGAGAACGTGAAGCAGATCGTCCTGCTTCGGCAGGCTCGGCGTCTCCCGCCATTTCGCCACCGCCGTCAGCGCGTTCATGGCCCTGATCGCCTGGAATTCTTTCTTGGCGACGACGGCGAGGAAGTTGCCGTCACGGACGACCTTGACGACACCGGGCAGTTTTTCGACCGCAGACGTGTCGCAGTCCGCCAATTGGGCGCCATAGCTCGGCGGGCGCACGACCCGGGCATGCACCATGCCGGGCAGCCGCATGTCCTGGACATAGGCCGCGCCGCCGGTGACCTTGGCCGGGATATCGACGCGCGGCACCGGCTGGCCCATCACCTTGAACGTCGAGGGATCCTTCAGCTTCGATTTTGCCTGCGCCTGCACATGCAGCATGTCGGCCGCGACCAGATCGCCATAGCCGAGGCGCTGGCCATTGGGCGAAATCACGGCACCATTTCCGGTGCGAAAATTATCAGCCGGCAGATCGAGACGCCGCGCGGCTTCCGCGACCAGAAGCTCGCGCACCTGCGCGGCCGCGTTCTGGATCGCGGTACCGCTGTCCTGCATGGAATGGCTGCCGGAAGTATAGCCTTCATTGGCGGTGCGGCGCGTATCGGCCGTGATGACCTTCAGGGACTGAAAGGGAACATCCAGTTCTTCCGCGGCGATCTGCTGAAACGCCGTTTTAAAACCCTGGCCGAGTTCGACCTTGCCGGTGAACACCGTGATGCTGCCGTCGGCATCGATGCGAATCCAGGAATCCAGGAACGGCGCGCCCTTCAGGCTGCCGGGAGGGCTTGGCGCTGGTGCTGCGGGTGGCGGGCTCTGATCCTGCGCGAAAGCATCTGACAGCGAGAAGCTGACGATCAGCGCGCCGCCGCCCGCGAGCACGCGGCGGCGGTCGAGAATCACCGCGGCGTTCATTGTGCGCTCCTGTTGCCCGCCGAAGCCGCGTCGGCAGTGTCCATCAGCCTGATAGCGCGATGCACCGCGCGCAGGATGCGCATATGGGTGCCGCAGCGGCAGAGATGCGGCTCCAGCTCCGCGCGGATCTGCTCATCGGTCGGCTTAGGATTCTTCTGCAGCAGCGCCTGCGCCCGCATCATCATTCCGGCGATGCAATAGCCGCATTGCGCCGCCTGCTCTTCCATGAAGGCGCGCTGGATCGGCGCGGGCGCTTCGATTGACCCGAGGCCCTCCAGCGTCGTCACCTGCTTGCCCTCAAGCAGAAGCAGCGGCGTCACGCAGGACAGCACGGCCTTGCCGTCCACGATCACCGTGCAGGAACCGCATTGGCCGAGCCCGCAGCCGAATTTTGCGGCATTGAGCTCGAGATCGTTGCGCAGGACATAGAGCAGCGGCGTATCCGGGTCCGCATCGATCTGGTGATCGTGACCATTGACCTTCAATGTCATCATGGCTTGTCTCGCTGCGTTGCATCGGCGGGAGCGTTGCGTGGCCCCGGCGATGTCTGGAGAAACACGGTCTGCGTGCGTCTTGCGTCCTCAATTGCCTTTTCAACGCCGGTCCAAGCCGGTTGGTTGCTGAACCGGGAGCGCAGATAATTCAGCAGGGCCGCAATCTGGTCGTCATGCATGCTGCTGGCAAAACCCGGCATGATCGGGCTGCGCTCGCCTTCCACCGCGCCAACGCCGGATAACACGAGGTTGGCGACGTTGCGCGCATCGGGGCTGCTGACGGCGGTAGAGAGAGCGAGATTGACGCCGCCATAGGGCAGCGCCCTGTCGGTCTCGTGGCAAACAGCGCAGGCCGCGGCGTAGATCGCCGCACCGGCCGCGCTGGTCTTTGAGGCCTGCACTGGGGGCGACTTGACCTGTGCCAGCACCTCCTCGCCGCGGCGTTTGCGATCCGGCGTCGGCGCGCCGAACACACCGGCCATATAGGTCGCAATGGCCCGGATATCGCTTTCCGGCACCGACGACAGATTGCTGACGACCTGCGCCATCGGCCCGCGCGCGACGCCGTGGTCGGGGTGCCAGCCGTCGCGGAGATAAGCGAACAACGCGTCGGCATCCCACGGGACCGGCGATGGAGATTGAGCGTTGATCGCGTAGGCGTGCCAGTTGTCGACATCGCCACCGGCAAACTGCGCGCTCGCACGCTCCGCGCCGAGCGCATTGCGCGGGGTATGGCACGCGCCGCAATGCGCCAGCCCCTCGACAAGATAGGCGCCGCGATTCCATTCCGCGCTCTTCGTGCTGTCCGGATGATAGGTCCCGCGGCGAAGAAACAACAGTTTCCAGCCAGCGATAACAAACCGCCGATCGAGCGGAAACGAGAGCTGGTTCGCCCGGGCGGCCGCGTGAACCGGCTGCCTCGTCATCAGGTAAGCGTAAAGCGCCCGGTCGTCCTCATCGGTAACATTGGTGAAGTGATCGTAGGGAAATGTCGGATAGAGGTGCTGCCCGTCGCGATTGACGCCCGACCTCATGGCGCGACGGAACGCAGCTTCCGTCCACCGGCCGATCCCGGTCTCTGCATCCGGCGTGATATTCGACGAATAGATCGTGCCGAACGGCGTCGGCACCGGAAGGCCCCCGGCAAAATCCTTGCCGCCGCGCACCGTATGGCAATCGTTGCAATTGCCGATCGCGGCGAGGTCGCGGCCCCGCTTGACGAGCGCTAATTCGAACGACTGTGGCGCGGGCGCCTCGATCGCGGCGATCGCTGGCCGCCACGCGATCGCAAACGCCGCGACCGCGCCGCCAATCAACAGCGCGGCTAGAACGCTTACGATAATTCGTGACTTTGTCATCCGTCCCGAGGTCATCCGTCCCGACAGCTTTTTGGAGCTATTGCTAGCACAGATCCGTGGTCAGCGCCCCCTGATCACCGCCTTGACATTCAAGTTTGTTTGCGCGGCCAGGCGATCGGGTCGTGCGACGGCCGGGCCAGGTTCAACTTTTAGTGACCCCTTCGGCTCGTCATTTCTGCAATCTTCGAAATATTCGAGCCGCGCGAATGTTCCCTTTATGATGACAAAGAACCAGGAGAGACACACGATGCCCACGGCTGCCTTGGTCTCGCTGTCGACAGCGGTCCCTCCCTACGAGTACTTGCAGAAAGATGTTCTGGCGGCGGCATGGGAAGTGTTCGGACCTCGCTTTCCCGAATTCGAAACGCTCTCAAGCATCTTTTCCAACACCGGAATCGTCAAGCGTTACGGCGTCAAGCCGTTCGACTGGTATCTCGATCGGCAAGGCTGGCCGGAACGTACCGAGGCCTTTCTGGAAGGTGCCGAGGCGCTTTTTGTCGATGTTGCTCAGAAGGCGCTGGCGAACGCACAGCTCGGCGGCGGCGATATCGACACGGTCGTGACCGTCTGCTCCACCGGAATTGCAACGCCAAGTCTCGAAGCCCGTGTCGCTCGCGTGATGGGATTCCGATCCAACGTCACGCGCGTGCCGGTGTTTGGTCTGGGCTGTGCGGGCGGGGTTTCGGGTTTGTCGATCGCGTCGCGCCTGGCCCAGGCGCGACCAGGCACCAACGTGCTGCTGGTGGCGATCGAGCTCTGCTCGCTGGCGCTTCGGCTCGACGAACTCACCAAGGCCAACATCGTTGCCGTCAGCCTGTTCGGCGACGGTGCCGCCGCGATCATATTGCGCGCAGGCGATGGCGGCGCGACGCGGATCGAGAGTTCCGGCGAGCACCTTTGGCCCGATACGCTCGGCATCATGGGTTGGAATGTCGACCCGGAAGGATTCGGCGTGATCTTCCGCCGTACCATCCCCAATTTCGTCACCGCGCATCTCAACCCCGCCGTGGTGCAGATTCTCGCACGCATGCAGCTCTCGATGGCGGACATCGGCCGGTTCATCTGCCATCCCGGCGGCGCCAGGGTCGTAACCGCGCTGGAGACTGCGCTTGCGCTCTATCAGGGTACGCTCGACCACGAACGGCAGGTGCTCGCCGACTATGGCAATATGTCGGCGCCAACTGTGCTGTTCGTATTCGAACGCGTGCGCGCGAAGGGACTGGCTGCACGCTCGCTGTTGACGGCGCTCGAACCCGGATTCACCGCAAGCTGCGTCACGCTAAGGCATGCCGCGTGACATTGGCTGAATTCGTTCTCGGGGTTGTCACGCTGCAGCGTGCCGGAGAACGGTCGTTTCACGCCATAACACCCGCAAGCTGCTGGCCGGCGGCGCCGTGGAAGTGGCACCCCGGCATTATCCGTTGATCGTCGCGGTGCACGCCGCATGGCTGATATCGCTGTGGGTACTGGGGCGCGATCAACCGGTGAATAGCGTTGCCCTGGCCTTCTATCTCGCCCTGCAGGGCGTTCGTTTCTGGGTGATGTGGACGCTCGGCGCACGATGGACGACGCGGATCATCGTGCTGCCGGAGCAGCCTTTGGTGTCGGCGGGACCCTATCGATTTCTGTCGCATCCCAACTATGCCGTGGTTGCCGCCGAGATCGCCTTACTTCCGCTGGTTCTGGAGCTACCGCTGCTGGCCGCCGTCTTCACGGTCCTCAACGCTGCGGTTCTCGCGATCCGCATACGCGCCGAAAACCGCGCCCTCGCCGCGTCGCGTGCAGTAATTGTGCGTGGCGCACCGTGAGCGAGCGGCTCACCGAGCCGAGTGAGGTTCGCGCCGCCACGTGGTCAGGCTTCGTCCTGATGTGCCTCGGCATGTTCATGGCGATCCTCGACATTCAGGTGGTCGCGACTTCGCTGCCCGCGATCCAGGATGCACTCGCGATATCGCGGGATGCAATGAGCTGGATCCAAACCGCGTATCTGATCGCCGAGATCATTGCCATTCCGCTGACCGGGTGGCTGACGCGGGTCCTGACGTTGCGATGGCTGTTCGTTGTTGCGATCGTTCTGTTTACGCTCGCCTCCATCGGCTGCGCGTTCAGCGGCAGTTTTCTGAGGCTTGTCAGTTTCCGCGTGCTCCAGGGTTTCGCCGGGGGGACACTGATTCCGGCGGTGTTTTCCGCTGTCTTCTTGCTGTTTCCGATCCGTTTGCATCCCGTTGCCACCACGATGGCAGGCATTATGGCCGTACTGGCACCTACGGTCGGGCCGGTGGTCGGCGGCTGGATCACCGAGACGTATTCCTGGCACTGGCTGTTTCTGATCAACGTCGCCCCCGGCGTCATTGCGGCAACCGCCACACCATTCCTGCTGCCGCGCGAGAAGCCTCGTTTCGCCGATCTGGCCACGCTTGACACTCATCGCGATAG
>Ga0097691_1000700_pt1 | contig 27491 bp, 23 predicted proteins | sample NGESurdeep072012_8_FD_72858 | JGI IMG/M metagenome (GOLD analysis project Ga0097691, IMG submission 72858) | Arctic peat soil microbial communities from Barrow, Alaska - NGEE Surface sample 210-1 deep-072012 | ecosystem: Environmental > Terrestrial > Soil > Wetlands > Peat ... | reverse complement strand
GCCCCCCCCGCCACCACTCCGGGAGCCGCGCCCACGGCCGGCGTGCCCGCCCACCGGCGACGCCGCTGGGCCGACTGGGCGCGTCCGTGGTACCAGTCGCGCACCGTGATCCTCCTGGCCGCCACCGTGCCCCCCATGGCCGTGGTGGCCCTCGTGCAGTTCGCCAAGGGCGGCTACCTGCTGGCCTACCTTCCCGGCGCGGTGATCGCCCTGCTGCTCGTGCCGGCGGCCCTCCTCCGCACCAACCCGAACCGCAGCAGTGCACCGGTCCACCGGTCGAAGGGTGTCCTGGTCTGGGGAGTGGTGGCCTCGATCGCGGTCTTGGCCATCGCCATGTTCGGCGCCGACCGGTTCCTCACCGCCGCGGCAGTCCTGCCCGTGCCGGCCCACCAGGGCGAGCACGGCCCGTGGCTGACCCAGGCCCGCTACCAGGCCCCCTATCCGAACACCCGGGCGGCCATCCGTTCGGCCGATGCCATGGACGAGGCGCTGGCCCGGCTCGGCCCCCTGGTCGACGCCCGGCGCGACGTCGTGGTGATCGACTCGGTGGACGGCGGGACCGAGTTCTACCGGAACGCCGGTTGGTCGCTGCCGAGCAAACGGGTCACGCTGGTCGCTCCAGGATCAGCTGCCTACACCGAGCAGGGCGGCTCGCTCTACTACCAGGATCAGTCGACGGTGCCGGTGGCCCCGGGAGGATGGGTCTACCTCGTCGCCGCCCCCAACTTGCCCGGGCTCCGCCAGCTGGCCGGCACCGGCAAGGTCACCTGGCTGCGCCACGCGCCGCGGATCGGTGACTACCTGGTGTTCCGAATCGCCCCCGGGTCCTCGATCCTCGGCGTGCACGTCACGGTCGTCCCCGGCCCCCGCCCGTTGGGTGCGGGCATTGTCGGCTGAGCGGTCCCGCTTGTCTGTCGTACCCGGTCAGGTCGTCGGTGTCCTGCGTCCCGCCGTGCGTCCGGCCGGGCGTCCGGCCGTGCGCCCCCCTCGGGCCACCACCGAGGTCACGAACGACGCGTAGCGGTCGATAACCAACGGCCACCGGAACCGGGCATCCACGTAGGCCCGCCCCCGTTTCCCGAGGCCGGTCCCGAAGCTGCCGTCGGCGACCAGCCGGTCGACGGCCACCTCGAACTCGCCGTAGCCGTCGAAGCGCAAGCCGCCGCCGGACCGCCGGCAGTGCTCGACCGTGGCGGCGCATCCGGCGTTGACCAGCACCGGGGTCCTGGCGCTCCACGCCTCGGCTACGACGAGTGAGAAGGCCTCCCACGGCGACGGGCTCACCAGTGCCGTTGCCCCGCCGAGGAGGTCCCACTTGTCGTCCTCGGTCACCGGGCCGACCACGTCGATGTCCGGGTGGGCCGCAGGAGCCTCGACGACCGGCCCTGCCAACACCAGTCGCAACGGGCCGGGGTGGCGCTCCTTGTAGCGGGCGAAGTACGAGGCCAGGAGCGTGGTTCCTTTGTGATCGTCGATCCGGCCGAGGCACATCAGATAGGGGGTGTCGGGCATCGGCGACGGATGCCCGTCCCGGTCCCGGTGATCGGGGTGCGCCCGGTCGTCGGGGTCGTCGACGCCGAGGCCGAGCAGCAGCTGATGGTGGCTGGCCACGGCGAACATCCCCTCCACCAGGTGGCGTTCGGCCTCGGTCTGGAACACCAGCGCGTCCGCCGCGGCGAACACCTCGGGAAAGATCGGCAGGCGGAGGGCAGGCTCGTCGTGGGCGGCCGGATGCAGGACGGTGGGCACGGCCACCTGATCGATGACACGGACCGTGGGCCAGTAGAGGTAGGGGTAGAACACCATGGCGTCGCCGTCCCAGGACGCAGCCGCTGTGGCTAGTGCCGGGGCGACCGGGCCCTGCAGGTCGAGCCAGCGCTCGGCCTCCTCAACCGTCGCCGACACCGGATCGGCGAGGAGCGCCGCCGACAGCGGGTGGAACGAGGGCTCGCGCCCGGCGGCCGAGAGGTGGCGCTCGACCCGCACCCCGCCGATCCACTCCTCTCCCGGCTCGTAGATGTCGTCCCAGGTGACGAAGTCCTCGGCACAGGTGGTCAACACGTCGACCTCCCAGCCCTTGAGCGCCACCAGGTGCTCGGCCAGGAGTCGGGCCGCCGTCTCGGCCCCGCCGATGATGGCCGGACCGTAGCGGGGGACGACGAAGGCGATCCTCATGCGAAATGGCGGGACGGGCCGGGCGGCCTCACGCCGCGCAGGCGGCCTCGAGGGCTGCAAAGAAGCCGTCCTGGACCCTCGGAAGGGCGAACCAGGCGACCCGCTCGTCGGCGGCAGCGGCCAGTTCGATGCGCAGGCCACTGTCTTCGACCACCCGGTGGATGGCGGCGGCCACCCGGGCGGGCTCCTTGTCGGGCAGGATCAGCCCGGCCTGAGCCACCGTTTCGGGGACAGCGGTGAACTGGTACGACACGATCGGGAGCCGGTGGTACATCGACTCGAGGAGCGGCACACAGAATCCTTCGTGGTTGGACAGGCACAAGAAGATGTCGCAGCCGTCGTAGTAGGCGATGAGCTCCTCGTGGTTCACCGACCCGGCGAACTCCACTGCGTCGGCCAGGCCGAGCTCCTCGGCGAACCGTTCCACCGCCTTCTGATACTCCTCGGAGATGGCGCTGCCGACGATGTGCAGGCGGGCCTTGGAGTCGTAGAGGCGGCGGTAGGCGGCCAGGGCCTTGACCAGATCGTGCTGGCCCTTGTGGGGCGAGACTTTGCCCACGAACAACAGGTCGGCCCCGCCGCCGGCCCGCAGGTCGGCGAGACGGGCGGCAAGTTTCGGGTCGGGCGAGCCGGTGAAGTCTTCGGGATCGATGAGCAGGGGGACGGTGGTCGTCGACGGGTAACCGGCGTCGCGGAGCTCGCGCTCGTTGAAGACGGAATCGGCGATGGCGAACTCGGTCACTTTGGCCAGGTCCTTCAGCTGGGCCCTCCCCCACCGGACCTCCTCGCCGACCGCCGGGAGCCACGCCTCGAGCAGGTCGGCCGGGGTGATGTTGTGATAGTTCACGAACTTCCGCTCGGGCCGGTCACGGAAGATGTCGGCCGCGCCACTGCCGATGGAGAGCTGGTAGAGCAGCACCCGCCCGGCGGCCGCCCGGTCACCGATGCGGGTGATCGGGAAGCCCTCGTCGATGCGATCAGGGCTGGCGTTGCCGTAGTAGACGTCCGAGTCGTAGCCACGGGAACGCAGTAGGTCCCGGAGCTGCAGCACATGCCCACCGATGGCGTCCCGGCTGGCCAGCGTGGGGATCACCTGGTCGATCCGGCTGACGGTCACGCCGTCGACTCCTCCCAGCCAGCCAGTGGCGCGAATTCGGCACCGACCGCCGGCACCTCGCCGGTGTGGCCGAGACCGCGCAGCCGGAAGCTGATGTCAGGTAGCAGGCGCACCCGGCCGGTCGCCCGGCCGGGGTTGACCACCTCGAACTTGGTGACCTGGTCCTTCCAGTCGAAGATGGCAGTCTCGGTGGCACTGCGCACGCCGACGCTCACCGAATAGGTGCCGTCGAGCAGTGGAACCTCGGGGAAGTGGAAGCGGACGATGCCACCGCCCTCGGGGACATCGATGGCGCACATCGGGTCGTCGGGGTCGGAAGCGAAGACCAGCTCGTTGCGGTCGTCGTGGATGGCGATGGTGGCCATGGCGTTGGGCACAGGAGCCAGGCTGTCGAGGTCGGCGGTCACGGTGAGCGACTCGCCGGGGTAGAGGTGCATCCGTTCGCCGCTGCCGCCGTGTTCGGCGTGGACAGTGCCGATGGCGAGGACGTTGCCCTCGATCCCACCGGACTCGGAATGTTCGAGGGTCCCCACGCCGAGCAGGTCGGCCAGGAACACCCGGATGCCCTCACCCGGCTCGTCGACGGTGATCATCTGGCCGTGGTTCATGACCATGACCCGCGAACAGTTCTGACGGATGACGTCGGTGGCGTGGCTGACCACCACGATGGTGCGCCCCTCCCGTTGGAACTTCTTGACGTGGTCGAGGCACTTCCGCTGGAACGAGGCGTCGCCGACGGCCAGGACCTCGTCGACCAGCAGTACGTCGGGCTCAACGTTGACAGCCACCGCGAATCCGAGCCGGACGTACATGCCCGACGAGTAGAACTTCACCTGGTTGTCGATGAAGTCCTCGAGTTCGGCGAAGGCCACGATGGCGTCGTAACGCTTCTCGATGTCGGCGTGGGACAGCCCGAGCAGCGACCCGTTGAGGAAGATGTTGTCCCGGCCCGACAGGTCCGGCTGGAACCCGGCGCCCAGCTCCAGCATGGCGGCCAGGCTGCCCCGCACCCGGATCTCGCCCGATGTCGGCTTGAGGATCCCGGCGATGCACTTGAGCAGGGTCGACTTGCCACAGCCATTGCGTCCGAGGATGCCGAACGTCTCACCCTGGTTGATGTCTACGTTGATGTCCCGAAGCGCCCAGAACGGCGTGAAGGGCATCTTGCCGCCCTTGATGATCCGCTCCTTCAATGAGGTCTGCTTTTCGGTATAGAGCCGAAACTGCTTGGAGATGTCCTTGACTTCGATGGCAGTAGTCACTGCTTAGAGCTCCTCAGCGAAGTTGCCCTCGAGCCGGCCGAAGACGATCAACGCGAGCAGGAAGAGGCCGATGCCGACCGCGAGGACGACCCCGAGCAGACCGGCATACGTCCCTACTCCCCAGTTGGGAAGGACGTGGGTGACTGCATGGCTGGAATTGTTCTTGGCGGCGATGTACGACGTCTTGCCGTAGATCGCCCGTTGGAAGGTCATGACCACTGGGGTGACCGGGTTGCACAGGTAGGCATATTTGACCCAGAGAAACGCCGGATGGGTGGTGACCGTCTGCGAGATCTGACCGTAGGTGTAGACGATGGGCGTCCCCCAGAACCAGGCCATGAGTAACACTTCGGTCAGATGCTGGGTGTCCCGCAGATAGACGTTGACGGCAGACAGGAAGATCGACACGGCTGCGGTGAAGACCATGAGCGCCACCAACGCCAAGGGCAGCAAGGGAACGTAGGACCAGGCCGGAGTGACCTGGAATCCCACCAGGAAGACCACGAGCACCACCAACTGAATAGCGAAGAGGACGAGCGCGACCCCCACGGTCGACATGGCCAGCAGCTCGCGGGGAAAGGCCACCTTCTTGATGATGCCGGCCTTGCCCACCACCACCGTCGTAGAGCCCATCGCGGAGTTGTTGAAGAGGTTCCACGCCAGGAGGCCGCAGAACAACCAGATCGCGAATTGCGGCTGCTGGGTCCGGGCGATGATCTTGAAGACGGCGTAGTAGATGGCCAGCACAAGCGCTGGATTGAGCATCGACCAGGCGTAACCGAGTACCGACTCCTTGTACTTGACCTTCAGCTCGGTCCGAGTCAGCAGGATCAGGAGGTCCCGGTTCCGCCACAGGTCGATCAGGCGCTGGCCCAGCTGGACCTTTCCGTTGACGATGGTGATCCGGTCATTGCTCTGCCCGGGGACGAAGCGGGTGCTCCCGCCGATGACCGTGGGTCGCTCGGGCTCGGAGTCGGCCGCGGCCGGCTCATCGATACCGAGGCTCATCAGGTGGCGGACCCCGACCCGGTCGCCGGGACCTGCATGGCGTCCTTCTGGATCACCTCGTCGATGAAGCCGTACTCCCGGGCCTCCTCGGCGGTGAACCAGCGATCGCGGTCCGAGTCGGCCTCGATCCGCTCGACCGGCTGGCCGGTGTGGAAAGCGATGCGCTCGGCCAGCATCCGCTTCAAGTAGATGATCTGCTCGGCCTGGATGGCGATGTCGGAGGCCTGGCCCTGCATGCCACCCGAGGGCTGGTGCATCAGGATCCGGCTGTGGGGCAGGGCGAACCGCTTGCCGGGGGTGCCGGCACACAGCAGGAACTGCCCCATCGAGGCGGCGAGGCCCACGCAGATGGTGCGCACGTCGCACCGGACGTACTGCATGGTGTCGTAGATGGCCAACCCGTCGGTGACCGAGCCGCCGGGCGAGTTGATGTACACCGAGATGTCACGCTCCTGGTTCTCGGCCTCGAGCAGGATCAGCTGCGAGCAGACCAGGTTGGCGGTGTTCTGGTCGATGGCTGACCCGATGAACACGATCCGCTCCTTGAGCAGGCGCTGGAAGATGTCCGAGCTCGGCCCGACATCGGCTCCCGACTTCATCTCCGGGGTGCCGGCGGTGCCTGTGGAGAAGGTGAACGAGCGCGCGTCGAAAGGGGAATCCATGAGGGATGAGCCTAGTGGCTCAGGGGTGCCCCCGGACGCAGGGGGCTGGCCTGGTTGGACCCGCCCGTGACGCCTGACGACCTGTCCGCTATGGCCCGCAGCGCCGCCATCAGGTCCGATCCGGACCGTTCCAGGCCGAGCTCGTGAGGACGCGACCGCCCACGGGCCACGAGCACCTCGCGCCGGGCCTCGTCGCCCAGCAGGGCTGCCACCATTTCGGCCACCCGCCGAGGGCCCTTGGCCTCCAACAGGACACCGGCGTCGCCGACCACCTCGGGCACCGCCCCCGACGCGTAGGCCACAACCGGCAGACCGTGCGACATGGCCTCGACCAGGGGGACACCGAATCCCTCGTGCTCGGACAGCATCACCAGGACGTCGGCCGAGGCATAGTGGGCGGACAGCTCGGCGTCGCTGATCCGGGACACGAAGTCGACTGATCGGGCGATCCCGAGCCGGGTGGCGTAGCGCTGCAACGCCCGGGCGTAGTTCGGCTCGGTCGGCGAGCCGACAATGGTCAGCCGGGCCCCGGGTGATGTGGTGGCCCGAGCCACGAACAGGGCGGCAATGGTGTCCTCGTGGGCCTTGTTTGGCGCCAGGCGACCCACGGACAGCCACCGAGGTCCGTCCCCCGCCCGTCGGGCCAGCGCGGCCACAGTGGCGGGGTCGGCCGGCGTGGGTGGGAACCGCACGTTGGCCACCGGGATCACGGCCACCTCCTGGTAGCCGCTCGCCCGCAACTCGCCGGCGTCGAACTCCGACACCCCGATGCCGAGCGCCGCCGTCGACGACAGGGCCCGCAGCTCCAGGGTGGCCTCCACCTGGTGGCGGGCGATCCAATTGTTCCACGGCGCGAAGTACGTGAACGGAGTGAGGCTGTGGTAGTTCACGACGACCGGCTCGGGCCGGTCCCGTAGCCACTTGACCATGGTCGACCGGGTGGCCATCTGGTAGACGAGCACGTCGCCCGGCAAGGCGTCGTCCTCGTACTCGAGGTACGGCCGGGTCTCGTCGACGGTGTCCTCGTCGGGTGTCTCGATGTAGATCCGGCACTCGACACCGTCGGCCACCAGGAGGTCGCGCAGGGTCCGGGTGTGTTCACCCACCGCGTCACGCACGTGGAGCATGGGCACAAACAGGTGGATGCCGCTCATCGCACGACCTCGGCCACCACCGCGTGCACACTCCCGGCGGCAGGACGGAGCCACGCACTCTCGTCCAGTCCGCGGAGGGCGAGCACCGTCCGCCACGTCTCGGGGTGCAAGGGCCGGCCCGGCAGAAGATCGCGCACTACCGGGTCCAGGGACGCGTCCCACGCGGCCTGGTCGGTTACCAGCAGGACGACGTTCCCGCCCGGCGCCACCACCCGGCGGGCCTCGTCGACCAGGGCGACCTTTCCGGCCAGGTCGGTCCGGTCCACGGAGCCGGAAAGGATCACACAACCCCGGCTCGACTCGGGCAGCGTACGGAGATGGTCGATCACTTCGGCGAAGGTGATGTCGATTGGGCCGCTGCCGACGTCGAAGGCGGCGTCCGCCGCCCAGACGACTGCGCCCCTTGGGTCCACGCCATCGACCGTCGCCCCACTACCGGCCAAGGCGGACACGAGGGCGTCGTCGCTCAGCTCTCCCACCAGCACCGGCAGGTCGGCGCGCCTCGACGCCCACCCGGGGGCGGCGTCCACCCACGCCGACACGTCGACCACGGGCAGGTCGAGCGCCGCTGCCTGAAGCCCCAACGGGTCCGTTGACGATTCGAGCAGCTCGACTCGGGCCGACAAGAACTGGACGGCGTCGCGCACGGCCACCCGGAGTTCAGTCAGGGCGTCGGCCGACAGAGTCAACGCCTCCTTGACCGCGCGGTCGGTGTACTCGGTGACGTCCTGGGCGACGATCTTGACCACGTCACCCAGGACCCGTTCGCTGGCCTTGGTGCCACGGCCCCGTTCCCAGAGGTCGGCGGGTAGACCGCCCCATCCGGCGGGGCGCCCATGAGTATCCGGAGACTCGATCAGGCGTCGCACGGCATCGTCGAAAGCCCATCGCACCGTCCCCTGGGGCTGGAGCCGGTCGAAAGCCTCAAGCAAGGCGCGCTCGTCGGCCGGCAGCCCGGCCCGTGGATCGACTGTCTGGCCCACCTCGTCCGCATTCCCGGCGTCCTCAGCTGTCACTTCGTCCGTGTTCCCAGCGTCCTCAGCTGTCACCGCCGCCTCCCTCACGTACGTAGGCGGTCCCTGCCGCCTGCAACTCGAGCCGCGCCGTTCGCATCGGCGCTCGCCGGCCCCGGGCCACCACGTCCTCGAGGAACGTGGTGTAGCGGTCGATGATCGACGACCACAGGTAGTGGCGAGCGGTGTAACGCCGCCCGGCCTGACCGAGCGCGACCCGCAACCCGGCGTCGTGGGACAGCCGGTCGACGGCGGCCTCGAAGCTCCGGTAGGAGTCAAACCAGAGCCCGCCGCCTGACCGTTGGCAGTGCTCCATGGTGGCGGCACACGCCCCGTTGACCAACACCGGGACGCCGAGCGTCCAAGCCTCGAGCACCACCAGCGAGAACGACTCGTAGGCCGAGGGGGTGACCATCACCCGGGCATCAGCCAGGATGTCCCACTTGTCGGCCTCGCTGACCGTGCCGGTCACCACGATGTCCGGGTGGTCGGGCGCCTTCGCCGACACGGGGCCGACGAACGCCAGAGCCAGGTCCGACGGGTTCCGCTGCTTGTACTCGGCGAAGTAGTCGGCCAGCATCACGCAGCCCTTGTGCTCGTCCACCCGGCCCAGGTAGCAGAGGTAGGGGCGGTCGCCGATGCCGAGGATCTCCGCTCCCCGGCGGCCGGCCCCGGCCGGATCGTTCACACCCAGCCCGAGGACCACCTGGGGCCGGGCCCCGATGTGGAAGACATGCTCCATCAGGTCCCGCTCGGCACGGGTGTGGTACACGATCCCGTCGATGTCGCGGAAGCTGCGCCGGAATGCGGAAAAGTAGATGGCCGGCTCGTCGTGGGCCGCCGGGTGGAGCACCACGGGCACCTTCGACACAGCGATGGCGTCCACGGTGGTGGCGAACAGATACGGATAGCAGGCGATGACGTCGGCGTCGGTCCGGGCCACCGCGTCGACCAGGTCGGGGCACATGGGGCCGTTGAGGGCGATCCACTTGCGGGACTGGGCCAGGGTCGCCACTTCGGGGGCCACCCGCAGCACCCCGTCGAGAGCAAAGTAGTCGAGGGTCCGAGGCGACGCGGTCGCAAAGCGGTGAACGGTCACCCCGTTGACCACCGTCGTCCCGGCGGGCTCGGTGTTCTCCCAGGTGAGGTGGTCGAGCGCGCAGCTGGTCAGGACCTCCACCTCCCAACCGGGCCGTTGACACAAGCGTTCGGCGAGCATCCGGGCCGCCGTCTCGGCACCCCCGATCACCTCGGTGCCATAGCGCGGAGTCACGAAGACGAGCTTCACGCCACCACCCGCTCGGGGCCGGCCACCGCGGCCAGAACGTCTACGAAACGCTGACGGATGATCGGCGCTGCAAAGTCGGCCAGGCGCCGGTGTCCGGCGTCGACCAGCCACGACGCCAGTGTGGCGTCGCCGCGGATGCGGGCCACGGCGGCGGCGACGGTTGCTGGGCGGGCCGTCCGCAGAAGGATCCCGGCGTCGTCCAACGTCTCGCCCACAGCCCCTGCGTCGAGTGCGACGATCGGCGTCCCTGCCCGCATCGCCTCGAGAAGTGGGATGCAGAACCCTTCGTGCTCTGACAGGCACACGAACACGTCGGCGTCCTCGTACCAGGCGGCCAACTCACCTGCGGTCAGGCCTTCGCCGTGGCAGACGGCGTCGGCCAGATCCAGCTCGTGGGCGAAGGACAGGACGGCCTCGGCATAGGCCGGCGTCACCGTCGGGCCAACCAGGTGGAGCCGGGCACGCGGATCGTAGAGCCGTCGGTAGACGTACAACGCCTCGACGAGGCGCTCGTGGGCCTTGTTCGGCGAGATCCGCCCGACGAAGAGGAGGACGGTGGCGTCGCCATGGTCGGCGGCGAGTCGGGCCCGTTCCCGCTCATTGACACCGACCCCGGCGTCCAGGTCGACCAGGATCGGCAACACGGTGGTGGCCGGGCACCCCAAGGCATCGAGCTCCCGGGCGTTGAACGCCGAGTCGGCGATGCCGAGCACCGCCTTCGGGGCGAGTGCGGCCACCTGCTGGCGGGCCAGCGCCACCTTGGTCACCGTGTGGTCCTCCCAGCCTTCGTAGAACGACTCGGGCGTGACGTTGTGGTAGTCGAGGACCAGCGGCTCGTCCCGGCCGAGGAGGAACTCGGCCACCGGTGATGACGTTCCCAGCTGGTAGAGCAGTACGTCCCCCGGGCGCGCCCGGGCCGGGTACTTCTCGAAGTAGATGGCCTCGTCCTGCAGTTCGTCGTGGGCCGCCTCGACGTAGATGTCGGACGTCCAGCCGGCCGCCCGGAAGGCGTCGCGCAGAGCACGGGTGTGGTCCCCCGTCGCGTCACGCGGGAGGAGTGCGGGCACGAACTGGTGGACGGTGGTCACCGCTCCCGCGTGGCGACCACGAGGTACTCGTTCGGGCCGAGCAGCAGATTGTTGATGGTGTCGATGGCGGCGTTCACGGTGGCGGCGTCGTCGACCGACGCGCCCACATGGGCGAGACGGCGATCGTCACCACCCCGCACGGTGGCGGTCACCGAGAACCCGCGGATCCCGAGCAGGTGGGCCCAGGTCTCCGCATGGAGGGGGCGGCCGGGTGCCAGGTCCCGGACGACCGGCGATGCCGTGGCCACCCAGGCTTCAGGTGTGGCCGAGTGGAGGACCACGACGCCGTCGACCGTGACACGTGACGAGACCAGGTCGAGCAGGCGCTCCCGCTCGTTCGGGCGGAGCCACTGGACCGATCCGGTCAGCACGATCCCTCCGAGGGCCTCGTCGGCCACCACGTCGAGGTGGCCGAGAACCGTTTCGGCCCGCACATCGATCCCACGGTCGAGGGCCGGCTCCAGGGCGATGTCTGACGGATCCACCCCGTAGGCGTCGACACCGGTGGCAAGCAGTGCCTCCACCAGCGAGCCGTCACCGCAGTCGCCGATGACGACCCGGTCGGTCACGCCGGCCAGGGCTTCGGCGGCGGCCGGTGCCCACCAGGTGTTGCCGCTGTGGGCGGTCGGGACGATCGAGGTGGGCAGGTCGGGCGATCGGTGGGCTTCCACCGTGGCTTCGAGGTCCTCGATGTGGTCGACGACCACGTGGAACATGCGCGACACCGACCAGGCGAACTTCACGATCTGGGCCACGACGAAATTCATGTACCAGCCGAGGCCCTTGCGGATGAGACGCTTGACGTAGCTGCCCACTGCTTTGTTCGAGGCGGTGGGTACGGCGATGTCCACGTAGGCCGACCCATCGACGATGGAGAGCGTCTCGCGCAGTCGGGCCCGGCCCTGCAACCCGACGGGCGAGAACTCGAGGAACAGCTCATCGAGCTCCCGCTCGAGACCGGCAGGGAGGTCACCGGAGGCCCGGCGTCGCCGGACCTCGGCGTCGATCTCGGCCATTACCTCGTCCAGGTAGTGGATCCGGTCAGCCACTTCGGCGGCGGTGTCGACGTCGGTGGCGTCGGTCGAGGCGGAAGCGTCGGGGGTCACGGGTGACGGGGCGGAAGGCGAGGTCGGCACAGGGTGACTATAGCCAGGGGTCCCCCAGGTCCCCGTGAGGCTCTCCCGTGCCCGGGTCCGCTGCTCGGTAGTCTGGCGGCCACGCGGGTGTGGCGGAATTGGCAGACGCGCCGGGTTTAGGTCCCGGTCCCTTCGGGGGTGGAGGTTCAAATCCTCTCGCCCGCACTTTGTGATGTCGCGAGACATCGTGGACAGTTGAACCTATGAACGGTAGGCCATCCGGATCCCAAGCGCCCGAGTCTCCGCATACCGGTAGGTCGGCGCGGTGGCCGGGCAGTTACGGACCGAGACCTTGGACTGCCCGAAGTACCAGGTCGACCCGAGAACATGGTGGGAATGCCCACCGGGGACCCGTCCGGGGCGCAGTACCTATCGGGACGTGGTGCTGCATCGAACCTGTATCCGCATCCTCGAATAGCCGGCCTGGCAGACCTCCGAATGTGTTACCGCGGATGCACGGGTGACCAGGACCGTTGCCGGTAGCCTGCGGGCTGTGGCATTCGTCCCCGGGGCACGTTCGGCCGAACTCACGTCGCCAGGACTGCCCGATTCCAGCCCGGAGGACATCACCGACAGGCGGCATGACCGGCGCGAACTGATCCGTCAACGTCGTGTCCGGACCGCCTCATGGACGGTCCTGGCGGTGCCGGCGGTCGTGGTCGTCCTCGGCTCGTGGAGCTACCGATGGGTCCAGGAGGATGCCTTCATCAACTTCAGGATCATCGGCAACATCCTGGCCGGTCATGGACCCGTGTTCAATGTGGGCGAGCGGGTTGAGGCCTACACGGATCCGCTGTGGGTGTTCGTGTTGGCCATCCTTCACACGGTCCTACCCATGGTGTCATTCGAATGGATGTCGGTCCTGTTGGGCATCGCCATGACCGCACTCGGAGTGGTGTTGGCCGGACGAGCGGTCCAGCGCCTGGCTGCCGATCGTGAACAAGGTGTCGTCCTTCCCCTCGGCCTCCTTGTCTTCGGCTCCGTGGCCGCCGTGTGGGAGTTCTCGACCGGTGGCCTCGAGTTGGGCATGGTCTTCGGCTGGATCGGTCTGAGCGTCTGGCTCCTTGTACGCACCGAGGGCCGCCGAGTCTCCGCGGTCTGGTGCGCGTTCGTGATTGGGCTCGGCATCCTCATCCGACCCGAGCTGGTGCTGATGTCGCTCGTCTTTCTGGTCGGACTCAGCATCGTGGTGGCTGCCCCCGGGTGGAAGGGCCCCGGATCGGTCGTCCGCCGCTACCTGGCGCCGGCGGCCGCCGCTGCAGCCCTTCCCGTTGTCTATGAGCTGTTCCGGGCCTCCTACTTCGCCCTCGTCGTCTCCAACACGGCTCTGGCCAAGTCGGCCGGCTCCGCCTGGTGGTCGCAGGGCGCCTACTACTTGTGGAATTTCGTGAGCCCGTATCTGCTGTACCTCCCCTTCGTCATGGCGGCACTCCTGGTGGTGCCCCGCGTGGCTTCATGGTGGCATCGAGGCGATCGGATGGGGACGGTCGTACTGGCCACTCCGGTGGTTGCGGGCCTTGCCGACACCCTCTATGTCACCCGTCTGGGCGGTGACTACATGCACGGACGCCTGCTCCTGCCCGCGTTCTTCGCACTGTGCCTGTGCGTCTGGGCCACGACCGCCCAACTTCGCTCGATCGCCGTGATCCCCGTCGTCGTCATCGTCGTGTGGTCGGTGGCATGCCTCGGATGGTTGCGCTTCACCACCGGGAGCCCGTACACCGTGGTGCACGGCATCGCCAACGAGCGCAGCTTCTGGGTGGCCGCTCTGGGCAATCCCCACCCGATCACCGCGAGCGACTGGCACCAATCCGCGTCGCCGGGGACCGCCTATCGCCTCGCCGCTAGTGCGGCCCGTAAGTCGGGACACAAGTCGATGCTGGTGGTCACCGACCCGACCGAGCTGTTTCCCACCGACGGCGTTCGCCCGGCCCGGTCGACACTGCCGTTCTGGTTCGTCGTCAACTCCACCGACATCGGGTTCAACGGCTACGTCAGTGGGCCCGACGTCTACATCTTCGACACGTTCTCACTGGCCAACCCGATCGGCTCGCACACGAGCCTGGCCGTGCGCGGCCGTCCCGGGCACGAAAAGGACATCGGTCCCGAATGGATGATCGCCCGGTTCGGGGTGCCCGGTGGGGCGCTGCCCGTAGGCATGTCCCAAGGATCGGTGGATGCCGCACGCCGGGCCCTGTCGTGCACCCCTCTCAGCTCCTACCTGCATGCCATCACTGCCCCACTGACGCCGTCACTGGCCCTCTCCAACGTCCTGCATTCGTTGGACTACACGAAGCTCCAGTTCAATCCGAATCCGGTGCTCGCCGAACGGCAGGTGTGTTCGACCGCCTCTCACCATTGATCGGGCGACGGCGATCGAGCGAGGAGCAGTGTGTAGGCCGCGGATCCGTAGATCCCGTGGACGCCGTCCCGCTGCGCTGGCACGGCGGGACCTGACGGTGTTCACTGGGGTCATGCCACTCACCGGAGAGTACGAACCAAGTCCACAGCAGTGGGTCCGAGATCAGGTCGAGCTGTACGAGTCCTCCGGGGGAACCGATGGCACGACACTTCTGGACACCGGGATGCCGGTGGTGATCGTGACCAACCGGGGCGCCTCGATAGGCAAACTCCGCAAGACCCCGCTGATGCGGGTGGAACACGACGGCATCTACGCCTTGGTGGCCTCGCAGGGCGGGGCGCCTACCCATCCCCACTGGTACGCCAACCTGATTGCTGACCCCCATATTGAACTGCAGGACGGTCCGGAAAAGTCGGATCGGCATGTCCGCCAGGTCGAGGGCGACGAGCGGGCACTGTGGTGGGGACGGGCCGTGGCCGCCTATCCGCCCTATGCCGAGTACCAGGAGCGGACCGAGCGGGTCATCCCCGTCCTGGTGCTGGAACTTGCGTCCGAGTAGCAGACGCCCTGCCCAGGTGAGCTGACGCCCAAACGGGGCCGGGACGGCACCTGCTGGGGCCTCGTCATCGACTGCCCTCGTCCACGCTGACCGCTGGACCGGTCACGCAGCCGGCGACCGGTGTGGGGCGAGGCCGAGGGGCGGGGTCACGGGCGCGTCCTGTCTTGCGGAGAGAGTGGGTTTCGGCCATGCTTCCCCGGTTCCGCCACATCGTCAACGTGGGCGGCCAGATGATCGATCGCAGATCGACGACAGCTACGTATCCACTCAGGAGGACACCCATGGGATTGCTCGACGGCAAGGTTGCCATCGTGACCGGCGCAGGCCGGGGTATCGGACGGGAAGAGGCCCTCGTGCTGGCTTCCGAGGGCGCCAAGGTCATCGTGAACGACGTCGGCGCGTCGCTGCAGGGCGAGGGTGACGACAAGCACCCGGCCGAAGAGGTCGTCGAGTTGATCAAAGAAGGGGGCAGCGACGCAGCCGTCAACGCGTCAGACGTCAGTTCGTGGGAGGGCGCCAAGGCTCTCGTCGACCAGGCCGTCGACACGTTCGGCCAGCTCGACATCCTGGTCAACAACGCCGGCATCCTGCGGGACAAGATGTCGTTCAACATGGAGGAGTCCGACTGGGACGACGTGATCCGCGTCCACCTGAAGGGCCACTTCGCCCCCTCCCATCACGCCGCCGTCTACTGGCGGGGCCGGGCCAAGGCCGGCGAGGACGTCTCGGGTCGCATCATCAACACCTCGTCGGAAGCCGGCCTGTTCGGTAACGCCGGCCAGGCCAACTACTCGGCGGCCAAGGCCGGCATCGCGTCCATGACCTGGGTGCTCGCCCGTGAGCTCGGCCGCTACGGCATCACCAGCAACTCGATCAGCCCCCGCGCCCGCACCCGAATGACCGAAAACATTTTCGGCGAGATGGCCAAGTCAGACAACGGATTCGACAAGTTCGACCCTCGCAATGTGGCCCAGCTCGTGACCTTCCTCGCCACCGACGGCGCCGCTGACATCAGCGGCCAGAACTTCATCGTCTATGGCGGCGACATCTGGGCCATGGGCGGCTTCCATCCCGTCGGCGAGATCCACCGCGACTCGATGTGGACGCTCGACGAGCTGGCCGCCGCCAAGGGCGAGCTCTTCAAGGGCATTTCCTCGGGCGTCCCGCCGTTCAGCCTCGCCTAGTCGCCTCGTTGCCGACACACCCCGGGTTGGAGGTTCAGCCTCCCCCGGGGTCTGTCCAGCCGGGCACGTGCCCTGGTCAGATCGGTCCGACAATCGACGGTGCCCGCAGATGGCGAAGGGTCGTCGGACGCACCAGGGCGGCGCACCAGTGAGTCAGGCCCGGGTGGGGACCTCGGCGGTGGCCTCGCCGACCACCTTCTCCTCGCCGGCCGAGTTGTGCAGCCGGACGTCGAGATCGATCAGGTGGGAGTCACCTTCGGTGCGCTTGCCGGTTACCACGATCTTCGAACGCAGCTCCTCGTCCGGCCAGGTCTGCCGGGCGAACCGGACCATGAACCGCTTCACATTGCCCGCCCCGACGTAGTCGGTGATGGCCGTGCCCAGGAGGCCCATCGAGAACATCCCATGGCCGAACACGCTGGGCTGGCCGGCGGCGGTGGCCTTGACCTCGTCGTGGTGCATCGGATTGAAGTCGCCTGACGCCCCGGCATAGGCCACCAGGTCGGTGCGAGTCAGCACGTGGGTCAGTTCGGGGGCCTCGTCGCCCTCGGCGACGTCCTCGAAAAAGAGTGCGGTCTCAGCCATGTCCAGATCCTTCCTCGAGCGGCCACCAGTCGGCCTCGTGCGAACTCCGCCCGGAGGCCCGGTCGTGATCGGTCAGTATTCCACCGCTCCACCTCGCCGTGCCGCGACTCGGGGGTGTCCACAAACGGAGACCCGGGAAGCGGTCACTCACCGGCCGGGCTCCGGGTCGCGGGGCAAGCCGAGTAGGCGCTCCCCGATCACATTGCGCTGGACCTCGCTGGTCCCACCGGCGATGGTCAGGCACTTGGTCTGCAGGACCATGTAGGCCGACACGGCGGCATCGCCCTCGGTGACCGCTCCCTCGGGCCCGCAGATGTCCAGCCCGAACTCGTGGACCCGCTGGTCGAATTCGGCACCGAGCAGCTTGCGCACGCTCGACTCCGACCCGGGTTGGAGACCGCCCACCGAGCGCAGCGTTGCCCGCATGCCCAGTTGCGCCAGCGACTGCGCTTCGGCCAGCAGGTGACCCAGGCGGTCGAGGGTGACGGGGTCCTGGAGCTCAGGACGTGCCGCCACCCGGTCGAGCACGGCCTCGAGCGAACCGCCGAAGGCCGACTCCGTCGACAGGGACACCCGCTCGTTGGCCAGCGTCGTCCGGGCGAGCTTCCAACCGCCGTCGATCTCCCCCACCACGCACTCGTCGGGTACGAAGCAGTCATCGAAGAAGACCTCGTTGAACAGGGCGGCCCCGGTGATCTCCCGCAGTGGCCGGATGTCGATGCCCGGCGAGTGCATGTCGACGAGGAAGTAGGTGATGCCGCGGTGCTTGGGAACTTCCGGATCGGTCCGGGCCAGGCAGATACCCCAGTGGGCCCGAGTGGCGACTGACGTCCACACCTTCTGCCCGGTCAGCGACCAACCGCCGTCGACCCGGGTGGCCCGGGTGGACAGTGCGGCCAGGTCGGACCCTGCACCGGGCTCGCTGAACAGCTGGCACCAGATGATCTCGCCCCGCAGGGTCGGCCCGACGAACCGCTCGGTCTGCTCAGTGGTGCCGTGGGCCATGATGGTCGGCAGGGCCCAGGCGGCCACGGACAGGTTGGGCCGTTTGAGGCCGGCCTCGGCGCAGGCCTGGTCGATGACCAGCTGCTCGATGGCGCCGGCGTCCCGGCCCCAGGGGCTCGGCCAGTGCGGGGCCAGGAGACCGTTGTCGGCCAGGGCCCGCTGACGTTCGGCGGGGTCCTCGATGGCTGCGATGGACGCAATCAGCGCGTCGATCTCGGTGCGCAGCGCCTCGGCTTCGGGTGGCATCTCGATCGAGAGGCGCCGGCGCCATCCGGCCAGGGCCAGCCGGGCCGATTCGGCCCGCAGCGGGGCCGTACCGCCCACCAACTGGCGGAGGGTGGTGGCCCGGCGGAGGTGGATGTGGGCGTCGTGCTCCCAGGTGAAGCCCATCCCACCGAGGACCTGGATGGCCCCCTTGGCCGACTCGACATAACCGTCGAGGGCCAGGGCGGCGGCGAGCTGGACGGCGAGGCTGCCCTGGTCGTTCTCCTCACCTGTGGTGGTGCCGCCCTCGGCTTCGAGGACCATGGCGGCATCCCAGGTGGCGGCCACACACTGCTCGACGGTGACCAGCATGTCGGCCAGCCGGTGCTTGACCCCTTGGAACTGTCCGATCGGGCGGCCGAACTGCTCGCGGGTCCGGGCGTGCTCGGCGGCTGCGTCGAGGCACCATCGGGCGCCACCTGAGGCCTCGGCCGACAGCACGACGAGGGCGAGGTCCCGCACGGCGCCGGTCGTCACGTCGAGCACCCGCTCGCCGGCCACGTTCGCCCCGTCGACGGTCCACATGGCGGTGGGGCGGGTCAGATCGAAGCTGAGCAGCGGGGTCACCGAGCTGGCGTCGGCCCGCTCGAGCACGACCCAGCGGGCCGCGTCGCCGACGACCACCGGAGCAAGTGCGTGGGAGACGACCGCGCCGTGCACCAAGGGTCGCAACACGCCCGTGACCACCAACGATCCGTCGGGACCGGCCTCGCCCGACAGGCCGGTGTGGGCGACCGGCGACCCGTCGGGCGCGGCCGTGGGAACGGCCAGGGTGGCGGTCAGGCTGCCGTCGGCCAGACCGGGCAGGAGTGATTTGGCCAGGCCGGCGCTGCCCGCGGCGGCGACCACGCCGGCCACGACGGCCGTGGTATCCCAAGGCCCGACAGCGGCGGCCCGGCCCAGCTCCTCGGCCACCACGGCCAACTCGACCACACCGGCTCCCTGGCCCCCGAGGTCCTCATCGAGGTGGATGGCGAGCAGGCCCTGGGCGGCCAGGTCTCCCCAGTAGCGCGGGAGGGTGTCGGCATCGGCATCCAGCGCCTCACGGACGACGGCGGCCACGCCCCGGGACTCGGCCCAACCCTGGACCGCGGCGCGGAGCTCTTCGTGCTCGTCCTGGATGCCGATCGCCATCGGATCAGGCCCCGAAGAGGTGGAGCAGGTGGTCGACCGAGAAGACCAGCCACGATTCGGTGAAGAGGGCCACCACGGCGGCCAGGATCATCATGAGGTTCTGCCCCTGCTCGGCCCAGTCGCTGATCATCAGGACGAAGTAGAGGAGGTTCAACAGGATGCTGCACACCAGGGCGATGGGGGTCAGGAAGCCGAGCACCAAGCCGAGGCCCAGGGCCAGCTCCGAGAAGACCACGATGTAAGCCATGGGGATCGGGTGTGGGCGGACGACCTTGTCGAAGCCCGTCTTCACGAACCCCCACTTGTGCTTCTCGGCGACGGAGCCGCCCCACTCGATGCCGGAGCCGCGCTTGAGCCAACCGGCCAGGTCCTTGTGAGCGAAGCTCTTGATCCACCAGAGGCCGAGGCCGATACGCAGCACGGCCATCCAGTCCGCGTATGTGGACGCGGGCAGGAGGTGGGTCTCACCGATCATGTGCACCTCGCAGTTCTAGCATCTCGCTGTCCGGAAACAGAACTCGTTCCAGTTTCGGAGGGGCGCCTGGCGCCCCTCGCCGGAACGGGTACCCGACCTTCCCGACAACCCGCCTACCAGCCCCGAAACACCGGCGGTCGACGTTCGGTGAATGAGGCCATGCCCTCCCGGAAGTCCTCGGTGCCCGTCACCATCTCCTGGGCGACGGCCTCGTCCCACAGCGCCGTGGCCCGGTCGGTGTCGAGGGCCCGGTTGGTCAGGTATTTGGCGGCGCTGATGGCCTTGGTCGGGGCCGCGGCCAGGCGTGCCGCCCAGGCGCCGACCTCATCCATCAGTTCAGCCCGGGGAACCACCTTGTTGACCAGACCCAGGCGCTCGGCCTCGCGGGCCGGCACGTCGTCGCCGAAGAAGAACAACTCCTTGGCCTTCTGGGGCCCGATGAGGCGGGCCAGCAGGTAGGCACCCCCGGCGTCGGGGGCGATCCCCCGGCGGATGAAGACCTCGATGAACTTGGCCTCCTCCGCGGCGATCACGAGGTCACAGGCGAGCGCCAGGTGCATACCCCCGCCCGCCGCGGTGGCATTGACCGCAGCGATGACCGGCTTCTCGCAGTCGAGGACGGCGGCCACCAGCCGTTGCCACCCGGTCCGGATGAGACGTGCGGCGTCGCCCACGGCCCGGTCCGGTGCCCCCTCGGGTCGGGTCGGTCCTGCCGCTGACGAACGGAGGTCGGCCCCGGTGCAGAAACCCTTCTCGCCGCTTCCGGTGAGCACCACGGCACGCACGGCCAAGTCGGCAGAGGCCTCCTCCAGCCAGTTGACAACCTGGTCCCGCATGGCCGCGGTGATGGCATTGCCGGCTTCGGGCCGGTTGAGCGTGATCCACGCCACCCCGCCCTCGAAGCGGCGGAGCACGGCGTCTTCGGCCGAGACCCCTTCACCCGGGAGACCGGCGTCGGCGGCCATCAGACGCGGTGGATGATGTTCATGCGGGAGGTGCAGACAGGCTCGCCGGTGGCCCGGTCGCTCCAGGCCGTCTCCACGACGACAAAGGTCATGGTCTTACCCTTCGACTCCTTCTGATAGGCGTCGGCCACCGTCCCCACGCCCACCAGAACATCTCCTGCGAAAACCGGCCGGACATAGGTGAACTCCTGCTCGCCGTGGAGGATGATTCCCCCCTTGGCCATCAGCGGGCCGAGGACCTCGGCCATCGGGTTACCGCTCGGCGCCTCATCGGTCTGGAGTTCGGGAAAGACCCCGAAGTTCCCCATCACGAACGGGTAGGTGGGAGGTGCGGGGATACCGGGCAGTCCGGCGGCCTCGGCGCCACGCGTATCCCGGTAGACCGCGTTGTCGTCCTTCACCGCCGCGGCGAACAAGGCCAGCTGACCCCGCTCCACCGTGACCACCGTCGTCCCTGTTGGTCTGCCGATGATCGTGCTCAGGCTGTCCTCTCCCACCTGGGGCTCCTTCCATCTCGTCGTGCGTCGCCGGTCCGTCCACCCGCCGGGTCTCGGGTCCGGTTTTCGCGGGTCGGGCCTCGCTTGCCCGGAGCGCACCGTAGCGCGCACACCCGGGTGGGGTCGGGCCCGATGCCGGTCACGACGTGGGTCGGGGCACCGGTGGGGACGCCGACAGCCGCTCTCGGAGGGCGGCGCGGTCGAGCTTGCCCAGCACAGACGCGGGTAGTTCGTCGGCGAATTCGACGAACTCGGGCACCTTGTACGTCGAGAGACGTGCCGCACAGTGGGCCACCAGCTCCGCCGCTGTGACCGGCCCCGCGGCCACCACCACGGCACCCACCCGCTCCCCGAGCTCCGGATCCGCCACGCCGACAACGGCCACGTCCGCCACCAGAGAATGGGAACGGAGCACATCCTCCACCTCGACAGGACCGAACTTCTCGCCTCCCCGGTTGATCGTGTCCGAGATCCGACCCGAGAGGAATAGGTAGCCCTCGGCGTCACGCCACCCGGTGTCCCCGGTATGCAGCCACGGCGATGGTCGTCCGGGGTCAGCGCCGCATAAGCCCCCAGCGTCTCGGTCTGGCCGAAGGTGTTGGAGAATCCCACGTCCGGAAATGCGGCAACTGCCCTGCGCACCACATCCACCGGAGCCGCGGCGGCACCGTAGTTGAGGGAACGCAGCGATCCGAGGTCCGTCGATGCGAAGCGGGGATGGTCGAGGATCCGGCGGAGCATCGTGGGGACGACGAAGGTCTGGGTGACCCGGTGCTGCTCGACCTGGTTGAGCCATGTCCCGGCGTCGAACTTGGGCAGCACCACCAGTTTCTTGCCCTGGTGCAACGACACGAAGAGGCCGAGCGTCCCGCCGATGTGGAAGATCGGCGTGGACATCATGTCGACCACCTGATTCACACCCGGGTTGATGGGCTTGCCGTAGTAGGCCAGGCGGTCGGCGATGACCCGATGGCTGATGGCGACGGGCTTGGGCAGCCCGGTCGTCCCGCTGGTGAACAGGACGAGTGCGGTGTCGTCGGGTTCGCCGGTCGTAGCCGGCACCGCCTCCGGATCAGCCGACTCGACGTCTCCTGCGCCGAGGACCGGACCGTCCATGGCCGCGGTGAGCCCGTCGAGGTACGGGTCGCCGGCCACGCCGACCCGGGCACCGACCAGGTCGACCAGCTGCCCCAGCTCCCGCGTCGTGAGATAGGCGTTCATCTGGGCGCTGGCCGCACCCAGACGGGCACACGCGAAGATCATGGCCACCGAGAGTGCGCTGCCCAGGTTGACAAGGGCCACCCGATCCCCCGGACCTACACCAGCCGCGGCAAGTGCGGCTCCTGCCCGCCGGGTCATGTCCTCGAGTGTCCGGTAGGTCCAGAACTCTTCACCCACCACGAGCGCCGGCCGTTCGGGAACGACCGCTGCAGCATCGTCGGTGGCGTGCCCGGCGTTCACCGGCCGGGACCTCGACGTCGGCGGTGCCGACCGCGTTCGGGTACCCGAGCCGTGTTCTCCCCCATGGAAGTCCGATGGTAGGCCGGTGCGGTCAGTGGCGCCGGCGTCGTCGGTGTTCAGTCGAACTTGGCCGCACCGATCATGCCGGGAGGGACCTGGTTCTCCACAGCCCGGGCCAGGCGCTTCGAACGCGACCGCACCGACAAGAGCTGCTCGTAGCTGTTGTCATCGCCCTTCATGCCCGAAATGAGCGGCGAGTGGGCGAGGAATGCCGCACCGGCGAACATGATGAGAAGCGATACCGCTTCGAGCGGGCCGTAGGCCCCACCGGTGCGCAGGTCGTCTCCGAAGATGGCGATGCCGATGGCCAAACTGACCAGCGGGTCGACCAGTACCAGGGCTGTCTGCGACGCAGCGATCGGGCCGGCGTGGAATGCGTTCTGGGCCAGGAACACCGACGCCAGGCCGCAGATCGCCAGGGCGTAGGTCTGCCAGTGCAGAAAGAGCTGGGTCCAGTCAGCGGCCACATAGTCGCCCACCGATTTGATCAGTGCGGCCGTGAATGCGAATCCGATGGCTCCAGCCGCTCCGAACATCGCCGCTCGCCACCACCGGGGACCACGCATCGCGGCCAGAACGGCAATCACGATCACCCCACCGCACAGCGATCCGATCAGAATCCACTGGACCGCACTCGGGGTCTTCCCGCCACCGCGGGGATCGGCGAACACGAGGAATCCCGCCAGCCCCCCGGCCGCCGCCACGCACGCCAACCACTCGTGCCATCCGATCCGGAACCGGAACCAGGTTGCCAGCAAGAGTACGAGGAGGAGGATCTCGACAGTGAGGATGGGCTGGACCTGACTCAGGTCACCGAGGTGCAATGCGAACGCCTGGAGGAGGAACGACCCCACCATGCACGCGAACCCGAGCAGCCAGACCCCACGCTTCAGTGCGTGGGTCATCAAGCTGAGGTGCAGCGTCGAATCCGCCGGGGCATCCTCAACTCCCATCCGCTGGAGGATGCTGGTCAGCGCATTGGCCAGCGCTGCGGTCAGAGCGAGCGCGTAGACCATGTTGACGGGGGGACACGTCCCCCGATACCGCCGCTGGCGATCGGACCACCTTCATCCAGTCCCACTGCCAGGTGACCTTGGAACAATGTAGACGTCCCTCCGTGCTCGATCTCCGCCTGAATTCGGTGCCCGGCCCCTCTGACGCGAGTCTATGCGGCGGCCCCGGGGATCAATCCAGGAGCGGATCCGACCCGATGAACTCAGAGGCGAAGGACCGGAGGCTCTCGATGGCGTCCGACGTCCTCCTCCACGGCTTGACGAACACCCGGTCCACTCCGGCTTCGACATGCCGATCCACGTCGGAAGGGGATTGGATCTGGGCACCGATGGTCACCTCGGTGCGGCCGTCACGCCCGGCCCGGTCCCGGAGTTCGGCAATCGTGACCACCGCCGCGGGGACCTCGTCCAGTGTGTGGTTCATCGGGACCCAGCCGTCGCCGACCGTGGCCGCCCGGCGCAGGGCCGCCGGCCCGTCCCCCCCGATGTGCAGGCGGGGTCCGGGGTGCTGCACCGGCTTGGGCTCGAACATCACCGGGTTGAAGTCGAAGAATCGTCCGTGGTGCTCGACCACCGGCTCGGACCACAGGCGTCGGCACACCTCGATGGCCTCGTCGACCCGTGCTCCCCTGGCGTCGAAGTCGAGGCCCACGGCGTCCCACTCGGCGCGCATCCAGCTGGCCCCGACACCGAAGTCGAGACGTCCGCCCGATACCTGGTCCAGGGTGGCTGCCGCCCGGGCAGTGACGAACGGGTGCCGGAGTCCGATGTTGAAGACCTGGGTACCGAATCGGATGCGCTCAGTGCGGGCGGCCAGGTACGACAGGTACACGAGCGCGTCGAAGACCGGAAGTTCGGGAGGGATGGGCGGATGGTCCTGGCCGGCGTGGGGACTGCCGCCCATGTCGACCGGCAGCACGAGGTGCTCGGGGATCCACACCGAGTCGTAGCCGAGTCGGTCGGCCTCCTCGGTCACGGCAACCCACGCCGTGGGATTGAGCTGGCCGAGGGAAAGAGCGAATTTCACCGTACACCTACCAGTCGGCCGGGATCCCGGCGGTTCGGCTTTCCGGGGTTGGGTGTCCCGGTCCGGCCACAGGGTAGCGGCGCCCCCGCGCCCCCGGTGGAGCCGGACCTCGGGGAAGCCCTCGGGCGACGTCGTCACTAATGTCCCGGACCGACCCGAGCGGCCGGTTCCTCAGAGCCGCGCTTCCACCGGAAGCGGGTGAGATGCCGGGTCCTGCTCGAAGGTTCGCAGCATCCCCTCCTGGACAAAGGAGGCGATGAGGTCGCCCCGCTCGGTGTACACCTGCCCCCGCACGTACGACATGCCCGCTCCCACCTGGGTGGACTCGTGATGGTAGAGAAGCCAGCCGTCCCAGGCCACCGGTTCGTGGAAGGCCACCCCGATGGTCATGACCGCGGCGGACACGGCACGGTGAGCCTGCCCGGTGCCGATCCCCGCATGGCCGCGCATGGTGGCCGAGATCGACAGGTGTCCAGTGAAGTGGGCAATCAGGGCTCGGGCCAGATCCACTCGCTCCGGCACCGGATCGAAGTGCACCCAAGCGTCGAGGACCGGTGGTCCCACCTCGTCGGGGTCGTTGGGGTCGGCCACCCCCACGAGCCGGAGTTGCCGTCCAACCATGGGCATCGTCACTTCGATGGCGTCGACCGGACGTCCGACCGCGGGCGGCGCGGAGGCATGGCGGATCACGTCCGGGTGGACCACGTCGAGGAGCAGGCTGACCGTGGCGCACCGACGGTCTTCTTGTCCCACGGTGACTGTCGCCCCGGCGAAGGTCCGACCGCGGTGGTTGACGTCCACGTCGAACCAGAGCGGACGGGCGTCGTCTACCACCCGGGTGAAGACCGCGTGGGCCGAGCGCACCACGTGGTCGGGAAGGGCCTTCGACGCGGCCACGATCGACTGGGCCAGCAGTTGGCTTCCGTCGACCACCCGACGGTCACCGCCGTCGCTGAACCCCGTGTACCGCTGGGCGCCGTCCGGGATGACATCGAAGAGTTCAACCATCCCGGCCACGCTGGAGGGCCCGGTGACCCTGCCTGTGGCCGGGCTCACCTGACCGAGACCGCAGGGACCGCGATTCCCACCCGCACGTCCACGACATCCTGATAGAAGGCAACGTATCCGGCCAACCGGGCTACCTCGGGAAAGGGGTCGGCGTAACTCCAGGCAAGCACTTCGACCCCGTCGTAGACGAGTCGGCGGTAGGTGGCCATTCCCTTGAACGGGCAGAAGCTGGACCGGTCGATAGGCGCGAAGAGATCGAGGCGAACGTCGTCGGGAGGAAAGTAGAAGACCAGGCCGTGATCCTGCTCATCGACCAGAAAGCTCCGATTGGTGTCCGCCAGGACCTCGTCCCCGACCGACGCGGTGACGCGGTTCCGTCGGGACAGGATGTCGACCCGGTAGTCCGGTCGTTCCGCATATCCCGAGTGCTCCACAGCCACTCCCCCTTTTTCCGGGCCCGGTCGGCAGTGGCCATCGTAGTGTGCAGGGTCACGGGTCTCCGGGGTACGCCGACCGTGACAGCGTGAGAGACAGGGAGTCGACATGATCATCGTGGTGGGAACCATCGAAGTTGCCGAGGCCGAGCGGGGTCGGTTCCTCGACAGCAAGCGAGACCAGGTTTCGCACACCCTGGCCGAGACCGGATGCATCGATTACTCGTTCGCCGCCGATGCCACTCACCCGGGCCGGGTTCGCCTCGTGGAGCGGTGGGAAACCCTGGCTGACCTCCAGGCCCACGTGGCCGCCTTGCGGGCGGCCGGACCTCCGGACAAGCCGGCCGTAACCTCGAAGTTCACCGAAGTTTCCGTCTACGACGCGACCCCGGTCGAAGGAGTGCTGTGACGACCGACGAGCATCTGTCGGGTGCACCGGGGTGGGCCCTGCGCACCGTGCCGGTCGAGCTCGAGAAGCGCTGGCTCGCAGCGGGGCTCTGGAATGACCGGACCCTGGGCAGCCAACTCGATGAAGCACTCCGGAACCACGCTGACCAGACGTTCCGGATTCATTCGGAGGTGCGGCCGTGGTCGGGCACGTTCGGCGACGTGCGCATCCGTGCCCGGCGCCTGGCCGGGGCCCTTTCCGCGCGGGGGGTGGGTCCGGGTGATCCGGTTGCCTTCCAACTTCCGAACTGGGTCGAGGCGGCGGTCACGTTCTACGCGGCGGCCCTCCTCGGCGCAGTGGTGGTGCCCATCGTCCACTTCTACGGACCCAAGGAGGTCGGCTACATCCTTCGGCGGACCGGGGTGCACGTGCTTGTCACCGCGGCCACCTTCGGGCACGCCGACTATCTCGACGGGCTCTTGCGAATGGGCGACGCGCTGGACGGCGTCCACACCATCGCGGTGGTCGCCTCACCGCCGGGATCGCTCCCCGAGGGACTCCTTGACTTCGACGCGCTCGAAGCCGAGGGTGCGCCGATCGCATCCCCGGTGGCCGTCGACCCTGACTCAGCCGCCATCATCGCCTACACGTCGGGCACCACCGCCGATCCCAAAGGGGTGATCCACTCCCATCGAACCATCGGTTCCGAGGTCCGCCAGTTGGGCGCCATGGACGCCGCCTCCGGACGGGAGACCCTGACCGGAGCCCCGGTGGGCCACGCCATCGGCATGCTCGGCGCGCTGCTCATCCCGGTCCTCAAAGGCAAGTCGGTACACCTGGTCGACGTGTGGGACCCGTCCCGGCTATTGGTATTGATGTCCGAGTTCAAGCTCGCCTGCGGATCAGGTGCCACCTACTTCCTGACCAGTCTGCTCGACCACCCCGACCGCACCGATGAGCACCTGGAACTCATGCACTTCGTGGGCCTCGGCGGGGCAACCGTGCCCACCTCGGTGGCCGATCGGGCCGCAGCGAACGGCATCTCCATCGTGCGGATGTACGGGTCCACTGAACACCCCTCGATCACCGGCTCGTACCACTCCGACCCCGAACCATTCCGTCTCTACACCGACGGCAGGCCGCTGGAGGGGGTCGAGATCCGCCTGG
>Ga0097691_1000699_pt1 | contig 27529 bp, 23 predicted proteins | sample NGESurdeep072012_8_FD_72858 | JGI IMG/M metagenome (GOLD analysis project Ga0097691, IMG submission 72858) | Arctic peat soil microbial communities from Barrow, Alaska - NGEE Surface sample 210-1 deep-072012 | ecosystem: Environmental > Terrestrial > Soil > Wetlands > Peat ... | reverse complement strand
AGGTGAGCAATCAGCCTGAACCACAACGTCATGCGGCGCCGGAGTTTAACGCTCTCCCACCGATTCGCAAGCCTGCGCTTCGCGACCGTCCTGTGCCAGAATTAGCAATTCGCCACACACAGGAAAGAATAAGCCATCGCGGTTCCTTATGATGACCGCGGCAAGAAGCCCTTCTATCCCGACTTCGTTGTTGTCCGCCGCGAGGGAGGAGAACTCGTGGCAGACATTATTGACCCGCACGACTCGACTCGCGACGATACCTGGGCGAAGGCAAAGGGCCTGGCAGATTACGCGGCGAAACACGGCCGTTTGTTCGGCCGGCTTGAAATGGCCATTGTCATCAAAGGCTCACTCAAGAGGATGGATGTAAACGACCCCGCAACGCAGAAGAAGGCGAGGCAGTTTCAGTCAAACAATGACGTTGACGCTCTATTTCTGTAGTGTGCAACTTGCCGGCGGGACCATTAAATGCCATACATTTTGGCGCGCCGCCTGAATGCCGCTTCCGCCCCCTCCAATATCTGACAAACGATCTTCTTCGTATTTGTCTCGTCTATCGAGCCTCGCGTTACGACCATACTCTTGTCATTTGTGCTCTTCAGGGCAATTATCTCCTCAGCATCTCCCAGGACTGCGATGTTCGGGTTATGTGTGACAACTATGATCTGACGCCTTTCCTTGGCCGCCCTCAGGACCGGCACTATTGAGTGAAAAATGAATTCACCATCAAGATTATCTTCTGGCTGATCGATGATTAATGGCGAAGTACTCTCGGAGGACAACATTAGGGCCAGCAACACCGATTGTTGCTGCCCAAGCGAAAGCTTGGAGAAGTCTTTGGACTGATACTGCACCGTTCCATTCCGCTGAATAACTTTTTTCGTTACCGTGATTTTTGGACGGTCGTCGAATAGGCAACGCTCCAATCGATATATATGCGGGCTCTGACCGAGGACTTTCAGTACCTCCAGAGCATCCGTATGATTGAACGGTCTTGCGCCATCACTCGCGGTGACTTGCTGAATCGGGAGTGGATTATTCTTTTGAATTGCGCTCAATAGCTGGGGAATAGGAACCTGCTCGACCAGCAATGCCGCCCGAGGAACTTGGCTCGTTCTCCAATTCAACGCGTCTTTGATGATTTCTTCGGCCTCCGGAGAGTGCGCGCCAGATATAAATTTGATATTGACCGACAGGTCCGTCAGCGCGTTCTTCAGTATTGCATTGGCCTTCGTCGAAAAGGCTAGCCGCTCCTTTGAAATAGCCGCGCGCCACTCCAACCGAGCCTTCAGCAAATCCCTCCTCTCTGCACGAAGCTTAAGCAAACGCTTCTCCCACTCCGCAAGCAGCTTCAGGTTTTTAGAATGGCTCGACTCATCGGCCGCCAGCTTCTTTATATACATGCTATCGAGCTTTATACCCTGGCCCAGTAAATCTTTTTTCTTTTGATCGATGTCGGCAAGGAAAGCCCTTTCTCGTTGTCTCCACAGCTCAATCTGTTTCTTTACGTCCGCTGTCAGAGCTACCGCTTTTGTCTCGAGCAGTTGATGGTTCTTTCGCGATTGCGATGCGAAGTCCGACGCCAGTTGCGCAATTACCTTGAATTCCGCTGCTCCAACTCGTAAATCTTCGGCTTTCGCAGCTCCCTGTATGTCTCCGAGAATCTCGTCGATTGAAGAAGAGCTCACTTCAGCACGCAAGTCCGTCACGCGCTTTTCGATACTTTCGCGGATCGTGCGTTCTTCGGCAATTTTACGTTCCAACGCAACAACTTCGGCTGCGTTGGCCGACTCCAACGCTTTAAGTTGCTGCTGAGCGCTGGCGAGCAGTTTTCTGAAATCTGGAATCCGCGCGACCTGCGTCTGAGCCTTTTCGAGTTCAGTCTGGTTCGCTAACAGCTCGTCGCGGGCGCTCTCCTCGCGGGCGCTTAGTTCCCCCAGGTCGACGAAATGGTCAAGATATTGCAAGAGGATTGCTGGATTGTCCTGGGCCTTCGTACTCGTTTCAGCGGTTTCACTTTGGCTATACGACTCTATCGGGAACGATGTAGACCCCAAAATGGGATCATCGGCGTTTTGAGATTCCTCGCCAATCAGGCGTTCAACTGTGTGTTGCTGCCCGGCTTGATCTACCCACACGACGGTTATTTTTTCGGGCCACACTTCGGAGTCCACCAACTTACTACTGCTCGCCTTCGGAGCAATCACCCTAGCGGCTTCAAAGACCGTCGATTTACCTGCCCCCCGGCCACCGATAATGCAGTTCAGGTTTCTGCTGAAATGCACGGCCTGCCCATCCAGAAAACCACCCTCCAGTTTGATTCCCAGAATGAAGGGCACTGACTGCGGAATCTCGTCTTCGAGTCGTATCCGGGCATCAGCATCCTGAAGTGCAATCCGAATTCCATTGAAGGAAGGCGAATCCATCTTAATGCGTGTCAGTTTCCGGTTCCCTTGAGCGTTCCTACCCAAAGTCGCTATCGAATGTGCGTCCGAAAACAAGACACGTGCTAAGTATTGTTTGTCTCCCAGGCCCAAAGCGCCGATTCGTTTGTTCCCTAGCTGCACTCTTTGCTGCTCTGGATCGGACGCGCCATATGAAACAACGGATGTGGCCTCTTTCAATTCGAGGCCGAGCAGCGATGGGCTCGCTAGTACGTCGCCCTTATAAGGTGGAAACCCGCTGAGCGTTTTCTCGAAGCCACCATTGCCATCGACGTGTGCGAGAACTGCGAACCCGTGCGCGCCGTCAATCGCTTTCAGGCATTCCAAGATACCTGTCTGACAGCGTGAAGTCTGCGTCCCTCGGTCACCAAACGATAACTTGCCATGAAATCGTTCAAGATGTTCATATGCATCGAAATACACCAGCAGGTGTCCTTGAGGCGTGCTGAGCTCCACCCCAGGGACAACTAATAGAGGCTTACCGACAGCTGCCGCCAACGCCTCCTGCACATTACTGATTTCGTTGTGGTCTGTAAGCGCGATCACAGAGACATCTTCATTCAACGCAGTCGTAACTATCCCCTGAGGCGTCATGGTTGGATCTTTCACATCGTGAGAGCCGCCATATGAATGGATATGAAGATCGGCTCGGCAAAATCGCGCGCCGGAAGGAATCGAAACTAATTCATCTGCAACGCTCATATGATTCGACGATCATTATGACGTTCGCAACTGCCGTGTCAAATTGTTAGCCGCTGTCAGCTGGCGAGTAGGAAGGGGACCATAAACTCGCGGTGTTTGTCGCGCTGTGGATAACTCCACGCGTTCGCCAGGAAAATATCTTATAATCAATCTGACACTTAATCGCCCTTATGTTGCAGACAACCGGTCTGGAACGGGGGAGCGGTTCCGAAATACATGGCCAATCGTGATCTCGTTCCCGCACATAATCAGCAACATAATGTTCCGAAGCTCCTTTCGGAGGGCAAACACAGCCTCCGGGCGCTCGTTCGCGCGTACTTCGTGACCGAGGTCGCCGGCCAGGCGCCCTCGACGATCGATGCGAAGCGGCGCGACCTCTCGCGCTTTTTTCTCTTCTACGCAAAACTCTACCGGCACGACCATCCGGAGGAGTGGTACGCATCTGTCACGCGCGAATTTTTGCGACAGACCGCACGCGAGGGGGTTGCGGAAGCGACGCTCGCGCGCACGTATGCAAGCGTCCGCCATTTTGCGCGATGGATTCATTTCAAAATCCAGGCGTTTTCGCTCGGCTGTCCGACGGACGGCGTCCGACCGCCCCGTGAACCCGAGCCGCAATGGAAGGGACTCTCGCGGGCCGATGAACTCAGACTCCTCGCCGCAGCTCAAACCCTTCGCATCCGACCAGGGCGGGGGACAAACCAAGGACTGCGAGACCACGCCGCAATCGCCGTGCTCTTGGGCTCCGGGCTCCGCGTCTCTGAACTCTTAAATCTCAACTGCGGCCAGTACACCGGCCGAGGGTTTCAAAAACTTCTCGCGAAGGGCGGACGCATTCGCGATTTCGTTCCGGTGAAGAACGACGCGCGCCAAGTGTTGGAGGAATGGCTCGCCGTCCGCGTGGGAGCTCCGGCAGACCCGATCTTTCCCACGCGGACTGGAGCGCGTTTATCACGGATGCAATTTTTCAAGGCGCTTCAGCGGGTCGCCGATCAAGCGAACGCGCATCGGAAAGATGGAGAGCGGCTCACGGTCTCACCGCACGTGCTTCGTCATACCTTTCTCCGGAAGCTCGCCGAAGAAAAGGGCGTGCAGTACGCAAAGGAAGCATCCGGTCATCGAAGCGACCGCTACATCTGGCGATATGTGAAACCGGACACACAGACTCTCGCCGACGCAATTGAAACCTCGCCGCCCAGCTCCTCTCGGGACGTCCTCCGTCACCGTTTTCAAAGTTGCAACACTTCCCCTCAGCTTCGATGAGTTCAAGCGAACCTTTGAGGATCCCTATGGACGGATGCAGGGATGGGGCGTACGGCAGGCGACCCTGAAGGAGATTTGCAATTGCGCCGACTACGGATACCCGGCAGGACCCCGCGTGCTGCGCTGCGCTCTGCTTGTAGACTTCGTTTTCAACGACAGTCAGAAGGCCGAGGAATTGGAGTGGTGGGATGGCATGCAAGGACAATGGTATTGGACCCGCACCGATGCGCAGCGGGGCTGTCCTGCTCTGCACTGACGCGGAACGCTTTCCGTAGCAGCTAGGAACGTTTCTTCTTGCGCTCCACCCAGCGCTTTTTCATTGCCTCCGACAAGCGCCTTCTGCCCTCCGGCGTGATTCCGCCACGACGCCGACCAGGCGCTTGTGCGCCGCCTGCACGCTTCTTCGTAACAGCCGATGACGACGCTATTTCGTCCAGCGCTTCGATAGCCTGGGTAATCCGATCTCTTTCTGCTCTCAGCTCTGACAAGATTTTCTGCAGGTCCAAGGTGCGCTCCTTCCGGTTAGCCGATCGCCTTAAATGGCCCAATTCCAAAGTGATTCCCGGGCGGTTTGCCGCCCTGGATAATGTCAGTCGCGGTCCAAGTTCGCAACCCAGTGTCGCTGCGGGTATGAGAAACTCACGGATGTTGCTCACGCGGAATATTATCAACCGAAAGATTTGAGGAATGGTTAAGCCGTTGAAGACGCGGCTCTATCGAAGGATTTTTGGCGAGGACAGATATCCATCTCGGGGCAAGTTCACTGAGCCCAAAACTTCGCATTCGCCGAGCGGCTCTCGTGACGGTAGAAACAGCAGGGTCTAAGAGAGATCCTGGAGCGTGTGTCGACCACAAGACCTCCTAGCCGCGCTTGCCACTTTTCACGGTCGTCCAGAAGCAGCGCGCCGAGCGCGAAGAGGTCGGTGCGCGGTTCCGGTGGTCACGTCCACTCGATACTGGTCATGAGTTACAGGGGCCGATCGATTCGACGGGATTGGATGGATTGTCCTGCCAATCGAGATAGCTCAAGTAATAGAGACTCACGTCGCTGTACCCGGCGTCGATCAGAGCGGTAGCCGCAAGCGATGACTTTGCGCCATCCTGGCAGTAGACGATGATCCGCTGCGGACGGAGCAGGTCAAAAGCGAAAAAGATCCCGAACAAGCTGGGCGGCGATTGGAGAAATGAAAATTGCGAGTCGCTGGATTGAGGTTCGAGTAGCTGTTCCACCGGTAGATTACGCGCGCCCGGAATGTGGCCGCCGCGCGTGATCCCCGGAAGCAACAGACACCCGTCGTATTCGGCCTGCGTTCGCACGTCGAGCAGCGTGACTTGAGGATCGCCCAACACGGCGGCCACATCTTCCTGCTGCACGAGGTGGATTGGACTGTCGTGTATCGTGACGTCGAAGATGGCCGAAGCCGGAGTTCCGGGTTGGGTCTCTGTCAGTTGGCCGTCGGCGATTAGTGGTAGCAGCGCGTTGTAGCCGCCGTTGACGATATATGTCCTGCGTGCACCGAAATAGTGGACGAGAAAACGCACCCGCGACGCGAACTTCATCTCACCGTCGTCATAGACGATAACCGTGCTGGCAGCGGAAATTCCCAGGCTGCCGAAGATCTGGGCCCAACCGCTGTAGTCGGTGAAGGCGCCTGGCTGCTGGCCAAAGCTGGTAATCGCATCCACGTCCACCGGGACGGCATTGTTGACGAAACCGGGGTTGGAGATCTCGATCGCGCTCTGCGCCGATAGCAGCACCACGTCGGAACGCGTGAGCGCGCGGGGCAACTTATCGGCGGCCAGCACGAACTCCGAGGACTGGCCGTTCGACGGGCCTGCCGATTCTGAACTACCGGAGCCGCACCCCGTCATTGCCAAAATCGTCAGTTGCAAGACCAGCAACGTCGCGGCCTGGCCAACTCCGCGCTTGGGTCGGGGGTTGCGGTTGGAACGAGCGAGGCCATGAACCTCCATCAAAATTGGCTCCCCTCCCTCCATAAGCGATCTGAACCTACTCGGACGACGCGCTGGATGAAACTCTCACCGCCAGCCGACGCCAAGACAGGTTTCCGCGGAACCTGCGGTTACCAAAAACTCCGAAAGCGCCGAAAAGTTTAGAGTTTTGAGATTCACCGCCGTAATGTCGCCGGCATACTCACCCTCGCGCGTTCGATCGTTTCTGTGCTTGCCTGCCGATTCCGTAGCCGGGCGGTTCTGGAACTAGCAACGGCGAGAAGGAGTTGCTCGCGGTCGAGGACGGCTACCGGGAGAGCGCCGAGAGCTGGAAGGCGCTGTTGCGCGATCATCGATCGGCTGCGGATAGCCTGCGTTCATGGCGATGCCGATAAGAGGAGCATTCCTGATCGCCCGAAGCGAACTCCGAACCCGCGACTTGACGCTGAGTTCGGTAAGGGCTACTAATCGGGTGTTTTGAAAGTCAAAAAGGAAATTCCGGTCTACAGATAAACTCAGTGTCAACGATGGGACCGTTTTCCCGGGTCACATCTCAACCTGGAGGACGAGTGCGATGAAACGATTTGCTGTGGCATTGATCGCGACAAGTATGCTGATGACCGCGGTGAGTGTGGGATTCGCAAAAGATCTTTCTACGGTCGGGATCGAAGAGGCGTTCATTGACGCGGTCGGGACCTGCGGTCCGTCGAGCAACGTCGCGGGCTCACTCGGCAAGAGTGACGATGCGCAGGTGAAGATTGCGCTTCGCAACGCGTTGATTACCGAAGCTGCCGACGACGCCGCCGCTCTCGCGGGCTCTAACAAGGCGCACAGCGACTGCATCAGGAAGGATCTCACGTCGCGCGGATTGTCTGACAACGATATGGCCGCGCTGCCCTATTGCGTTAAGCACGACTGGCCGGATCCGTTCACCAGCCTCGGCACGTGCGTGAAGAGTCACAGCCGTCTCGAGGGCGCGCTCAACAAGAAATAGTCGCGCACGCACATCGCTTGCATGATGATTCGAATACCGGCGTGCTCCATCGCGGAGCGCGCCGGTGCCGTCTTCCGTTCTACAGCCTAGTCCAGTCCGTATCTCTGGCGCTTACGCCACAATGTCGCGACGTTGATTCCCAGCATCTCGGCCGCCTCTTCGAGCGTCATGGCCTGCTCGAGCACCACTTCGATATGCCGCCGCTCCATCTGCTCCAGCGTGTGGCTGTGATCGAGTTTGTCGGGTGACGCGAGTATTTTGTCCGGCAGATCGCTTAGATCGATCGTCTCGCCGCGGCTCAGGATTACCGCGCGTTCCATCACGTTGCGAAGCTCGCGGATATTGCCCGGCCACGAGTAAGACACCAGCGCCTCGCGCGCCTCGGGCGCGATCGAATGGGCCGGCTTGTGATGCGTCTGTGCGGCTTGCGCCGCGAAGTGCTCGGCCAGTTTCAGGATTTCTCCCGGCCGGTCGCGCAGCGCCGGTACATTCAATTCGATCACGTTGAGCCGGTAATAGAGATCCTCGCGGAAGCGCTTTTCTTTGACTAGTTGCTCGAGATGCTGATTGGTCGCGGCGATTATACGCGCATCCACTTTGATCGTCTGCGCGCCGCCGACGCGCTCGAACGTCCGCTCCTGCAGAAAACGCAGCAGCTTGGATTGAACCACTGGCGTCAGGTCGCCGATCTCGTCGAGCAGAACAGTTCCGCCCTCGGCCGCTTCAAGACGTCCGGGCTTGTCCTTGATCGCACCGGTAAACGAACCGCGCACGTGCCCGAACAGTTCGCTTTCCAGCAGATGCTCGCTGAGCGTCGTGCACGCGACCTGCACAAACGGTCCGTCTTTGCGCGGACTCAATCGGTGTATGTACGACGCCAGCATGCTCTTGCCGGTGCCGCTTTCACCGGTGATTAAAATGGTCGCGTCGCTGTCAGCCACCTGCGCCGCGGTCTCCGCGAGCTTTCGCGAATGCGGACTGTACGTGAGGAACGGCTCGGGCTCGGTCAGGCTCTCGATCCGATCGCGCAGTTCTTTGTTCTCGGCGCGCAGTTCGTGCACCTCAAGCGCGCGCGCGACGACGTGCACGATGTGGTCGGCCGTGAACGGCTTGGTGATGTAGTCGTACGCCCCTTGGCGCATCGCCTCGACCGCGTCGGGAATCGAGCCGTATGCCGTCATCATCACGACCGGTAGTGACGGGTTGAGCCGTTTGATTGACTCGAGCAGCTTCAGCCCGCTCATCCCTGCCATGCGAACGTCGGAGACGACCACCGCGGGCGCCGATGACCCGAGCAGTTCCAGAGCGCGTTCCGCGCTTTCCGCCACAGTCACTTGATGGCCTACGGATTCAAGGCTCGCCGCCAGAACGCGGCGGATATTGCGGTCGTCATCGACGACAAGGATGTTCGCCAAGCGCTTCCCCGGTTAACCGTGCAGCTTCCATTTTACCGCTCGATGGGCCGACGGCATCAAGAGTGTCCACGTCTCGCGATATTGCAAGTTGCACGGCCCTAAAACCTCAAGCCATTGCGATTTGCACTTTGAAGTTTCCAAAAGGCAATAAGGTCAGGCGGAATCATTGCGGTCTGCATCTTGCACATTGAAATGCCTGCATCGCCGGCATTTTCGGCGTTTGCTCGGGAGATTTTCATACTTGGCAGGGACTCCAAAAATTTCGAGCGCCGAGCCGGCTCGGCCGCAGTCAACCTTCGGCAGACAAACCAAAGCAATCGTAGTTACCACCGGGATGCTCGCCTTCATCTCCTTCTGGCGAGCGTCCGCGATCGTGCTATGCGATCTCGCCTCGACAGCCTACTACATCGGCGGCATCGTCGAGCAGGCCTGCGGTCGCTCTGCCCCATACTTCATTCTCGCCGTCATGCTGTTCTCGTACGCGGTGCGCGCCGTGTACGTGGAATCGTGCTCGATGTTTACGCGCGGCGGCGTCTATCGCGTCGTCAAAGAAGCGATGGGCTCGACGCTGGCAAAAATCTCGGTGTCGGCCCTGATGTTCGACTATATCCTGACCGGGCCGATCAGTGGCGTCTCGGCCGGCCAATACCTGGTCGGTTTGATCAACGAACTGCTCAAACTTGCGCATTTCAGCATCATTCTGCCGCCTGATTTCACGGCCGCCTTCTTCGCCATAGCCGTGACCGTATATTTCTGGCGTCAGAATATTCTTGGCATCGAGGAATCCAGCGGCAAGGCGATGCGAATCATGCAGGTCACGACCGTGATGGCCGTGACTATGATCGTATGGTGCGGCCTGACGATTTTCATGCGCGGCGCGCATCTGCCGCCGTTCGAGTTGAAGTTCACCGATGACTCGCTGGGATGGCTCAAGCACTTTCCAGGCGCGCGCACCATCGGCATGCTTGGAATCCTGATCGCGTTCGGCCATTCGATCCTCGCGATGTCGGGTGAGGAATCTCTGGCGCAGATCAATCGCGAGATCGAGGCGCCCAAGCTCAAGAATCTCCTGCGCACCGGCCTGATCATCTTCATTTACAGCCTGCTGCTGACCTCGTTGGTGTCTTTTTTCGCGGTTATGATCATCCCGGACAGCGTCCGGATGGCCAACTACGGCGCCGATCTGATTGGCGGGCTCGCGATGTTCATGGTCGGCCCGCTGTGGGCGCGCCTAGCGCTGCGCGCGTTCGTTGTATTCGTCGGATTCCTGATTCTGGCCGGCGCCGTTAACACCGCGATCGTCGGTTCGACCGGCGTGCTTACTCGCGTCGCGGAAGACGGCGTACTGCTCGACTGGTTCCGCCATCCGCACAAAAAATTCGGCACCAACTATCGCATCGTAAATATGGTCGCGATGCTCCAAATCGCCACCATCGTGCTCTCGCGCGGCGACATGTTCGTGCTCGGCGAGGCTTACGCGTTCGGCGTCATCTGGAGCTTCGTCTTCAAAACGCTCTCCGTGCTGATTCTGCGTTACAAGGACCAGTACCATCGCTTGTGGAGGATGCCGCTGAATCTGACCTGGTTCCGCCCCGGCGGTAAGGACTTTCCGCTCGGTCTCACGCTGACGTTTGTGGTTTTGTTGGCGACCGCAATCGTCAACCTGTTCACCAAGCAGGTCGCAACGATCTCAGGCATCAGTTTCACGCTCGCTCTGTTCGTGATTTTCGAGATTTCGGAAAAGATCAACGGACAAGCCGCGCATGCCTACGGCGAGGAACCCGAGAAGTTTAATCTGCAACTGGTCGAGGAAGGCCAGGTCGATCCGATTCATCTCGGCCTAGTCGCTCCGCACAAGCGGCTGATTGCGATCCGCGATCCCAACAATCTCGCACATTTGCATCGCTACTTGTCCGAGCGCGATGACGCCGAGCTGATCGCGATGACCGTGCGAACCGAGAAGGGACTTGCCTCCAGCGACGGCGGTCAAATCTTCACCGACGCCGAAGAAAAGTTGTTCAGCAAAGTCGTTAAGGTCTGCGAGGATCACGGCCGCGCCGTCACGCCGCTGGTGTGCGTCTCCAACGACCAGGTCTATGCGATCGCCCGCATGGCGTATCTTCTCAGCGTCGATGAAGTCGTGATGGGCGTGTCCGCGCGCTTCAACCCCGACGTCCAGCTCGAGAACTTCGCGATGCACTGGGGGTCGCTCGGCGACTCGGAAGAGCATCACGTAAAAGTGCGCGTGCTCTCCGACCAGCGGGACATCCGCGCCGAAATCTGATCCGATGGCGCATCCGCGTCCGCGTTGGGCGAAGGGCACACGTCAGGCTATGATCCAATCATGGCTAAATTTAATCGACTTCTGACCAGCATTTTGATCGGGACTCTGCTGACCGGAACCGCGTTCGCCCTGAACGGTGAAAAGTATCTCGCGGACGCAAGCGTAACACTGGCGCAGGCACGCGAGGCCGCACTTAAGGCCTATCCGGGCAAGATCGTCTCGGAGGAACTTGAGGAGGAATCTGGCGGCAGCGGACTCCGCTACTCGTTCGTTATTCGCCATCACACGGCCAAGCACGAAGTCGGAATCGACGCAAAGACCGGCGCGCTGCTGGAAAACTCGGTAGAGGGCAAGAACCCCGACTGAGATCTCGACTCGTCGGATTCACGACCCTTCGATCCTGACCGCGCGATCGCCGGGAACCCGCGCCAGGCCCGCCCCTACCCGCCTTGGGTGGCGATGCGACTCCAGCTATGATCGGCTTCTCTGGATGCAGCCATGATCGCAATCGTCGATTACAAAGCCGGCAACCTCACCAGCGTTCAGCGCGCGCTCGAATTCCTCGGCCATCAATCCGAGATTACCGATCGCGCCGAGCGCATCGTCGCCGCCGATCGCGTAATCCTGCCGGGAGTCGGAGCCGCCGGCGCCACGATGGAAAATCTGCGCGCTCTCGGACTCGTCGAAGTTCTCCGCGACGACGTAGCCCGCGCCGGCAAACCATTCCTGGGCATCTGCATAGGCATCCAGCTGCTGCTCGATCGCAGCGAAGAGGGCGATGCCGATTGCCTCGGCATTATCGCTGGCCGCGTCGTGCGCTATCCGCGCTCGATTGACGGCCGCCCGCTCAAGGTCCCGCAAATCGGATGGAACCGCGTGCGCCAGACGCGGCCTCATCGAGTCTTCGCCGGCGTGCCTGACAACACCCACTTCTATTTCGTCAATTCGTATTATCCGATTCCCGACGACCCCTCGATGGCGATTGCCGCTTCCGACTACGGCATTCCGTTCACCGCGGCCGTCGCGCGCGACAACGTGCTCGCGACTCAATTCCATCTCGAAAAGAGCGGCGCGGCCGGCCTCAAACTGCTCGACAACTTCTGCCGGCTGAGTTGCTGACGATGCTCGCGAAACGAATCATCCCATGCCTCGATGTCCGTGACGGGAAAGTCACCAAGGGCGTGCGCTTCCTTAAGAACGTCGATGTGGGCGATCCGGTCGCGATGGCGCGCTACTACTACAATGAGGGCGCTGACGAGATCGTCTTCTACGATATCACCGCATCCAACGAGCGCCGCGGCATCATGCTCGACGTGGTGCGCGCGGTCGCGCGCGAAATTTTCATTCCTTTCAGTGTCGGCGGCGGGCTTCGCACCCTCGAAGACATGCGCTCCGTCCTGCTCGCGGGCGCCGAGAAAGTCTCGATCGACTCCGGCGCGGTGCGCAATCCCGCGCTTATCTCCGAGGGCGCGCGCGCGTTCGGCAGCCAGTGCGTAGTGCTCTCGATGCAAGTGAAAAAGACCGGCGCTCGTCCCGACGTGCCGACCGGTTACGAAGTCGTGATCGACGGCGGACGCCGGCCCACCGGTCGCGACGCGCTGGCATGGTCGCTCGAGGGCGAGCGGCTTGGCGCCGGCGAGCTGTGCATCAACTCGATCGATCGTGACGGCACCAAGCTCGGTTACGATCTCGAGATCACGCGCCGCATCAGCGAAGCCGTTTCGATCCCCGTGATTGCGTCAGGTGGAGCCGGCGAACCCGCTCATCTGCGCGACGCGTTCACCATCGGCCTCGCCGACGCCGCTATCGTCGCATCCATCGTTCATTATGGAGAGCATCCGATACCCGCGCTGAAGTCATATCTCAAACGCAACGGCGTCGAGATTCGCGACGCCGTCACGCTCGACTTGGCCCCACCATGAAAATTGCCTTCGTAGTTTCGGAGTTCAACTCTGAGGTGACCGCGCCGATGGAACAGCGGGCGCGTCGCCACGCCGAGTCGCTCGGAGTCGAGGTCGCGCGCGTGGTCCTCGTTCCCGGCGTGTACGACATGGCCCCGGTCGTAAAAGCTCTCCTCCAGCGCCAGGAAATCGAAGGCGTGGTGATGATCGGCGCGGTGATCAAGGGCGATACCAATCACGACGAGCTGATCGCGCACGCAATCGCCGGCGCAGGCATCCAGCTTTCGATCGAGTTTGACAAGCCGGTCGGTCTCGCCATCACCGGCCCCGGCATGACCGACGACCAGGCCGTCGCGCGAATCGACAACGCCAAAAACGGCGTCGAGGCTGTGGTCCGCGTCGCTCGCGCGCTCAAGGAAATTCGCGGTTAGCTTCCGCGCTCCACAGGTGTTGAGAAACCGTTGCGCTCCTCGTTGAGAGCGTGCGCCGGACTCCCTATACTCCTCGACGTTGGGATTGAAGATGGTAGAGGCGGGCGGCGGCGACAAAACTTTTTCCACGCGCACGGCTGCGAGAATTCTCGCGGTCACTCCCGAGCGTATTCGCTACTGGGTCAAGCGCAATCTTGTGCGCCCATTGAATTCAGGCGGTCGCAAGTATCGTTTCGCGTTCAATGATCTGCTTGAGATGCGTATGGCCAAGGAACTGCTCGGCAGCCGGCAGCATATCAATCCGATCCAGCGATGTATCGAACGGGTGCGCGCGCTCGTCGATCCGGACCGCTCAGTCACGTCGCTGAAACTCGTCAATGACGAAGGCCGCATCGTCGTGCGCGACGGTCCCTCGCTGATCGAGGCTGAGACCGGCCAGTTGTTGCTCGACTTCGACCGCAGCTATCAGCCCGGCAAGGTCGAGGACGGTTTCGGTCCCGCCCGCGTGCGCGAGCGCTTCGAGGAGGCGCGCCGGGTCGCCGACGAGGATCCGCTCCGCGCGCTCACCATCTACAGCGAGCTCGTCGGCCGCGAGCCCGCCAACTTCGAGGCGCATCTGCGCCTCGCCACGCTGCTCGAACGCGAGGGCGACCTCGGCGGCGCGCTTCGCCATCTGCTCGGCGCGGCCGCGATCGTTCCCGCCAGCGCCGACGTCCACCTGAAGCTCGGCCTGCTCTACCGCAAAAAGGACGAGCATCAGAATGCGCTGCGAAGTTTTTTGTGCACGCTGGAATGCGATCCCGCCAACGTCGAAGCCCATCGCAACGCCGCCGAGATGTACGAAACGATGGGCCGCAAACGCGACTCGCAGCGCCATCTGAGCGCCATCCATCGTTTGATCAAAGGCGACTGATCGCTCCAACCGCCGGCGCTCGCGCCGCGTGTTGAATCACCGCAACTCGCGGCGATAAGCTCGCTGCTATGCCGCGCGATTCGCTCAAACCAATCGACATCCTGCGCCACGAACTGAAAGCGTTGCGCTTCATCCTCGACAACTTTCACTCGGGCAAACTCGGTGCCGAGGGCCTTCCTCCGCGCGAGGATTTCCAATCCCCGCAAGGCCGCGCGCTCTACGATTCGATCGTCAAATCTCCCGACCGCCCGGCCGCCGAGCGCGCGATAGCACTGCTCGAGCTCGACGACGTTGACATCGATTCATTCCTGCACCTGAGCGGCGAGCACTACTACACCTATCCTGCCCTCGTCCGCGAGCGCGCGGCGGCTATTCGCACGGGCAAGCTCACGGTCGAAGGCGCGTGAGTTCTTCGATCCCCAAAGAGATCCATCTGATCCTCGATTCGGCGGGCGCGCTGATCGTCTTTCAGGAAAAGGGCGCGACGTGGGCCGGCGTGCTCGCGTTCTCCAGCGAGGATCGAGCGCGCGAGTTCTGCCGCACCAGCAATCTCGACGCGGCCGAAGTCGCTGCGATTTCGACGGGCGATCCCCAGGCCGTCGCCGGTCTGATCGCCTCGATCAAGCGGCGCGCAATCCGCAACCTCCTGCTCGATCTCGACTACAAGACCGGCGCGTGCACGCAAATCGACTTCGTGGGCGACTCTTTCGGCGACCCGATTGCCCGCCAACTGACGCCACGAGGCAAGCACTGACTATGCAGCGCAATTTATCTGCGGTCCGCCCACTGAAAAACGGCGACGCTGTGCCGCGCCAATTTACTCCGCCCGTTCATCATTAGATCTTCCGATGCCGTCTATCCGCTCGCTGTTGCCGGAACAAATTGAACAGGCGCGCGGCCGCCTCGACGGCATCATCAAGCCGACCCCACTGATGCGTAGTGCGACGCTCGAACGAATCCTCGAAGCCGACGTGCGAATCAAGCCCGAAAATTTGCAGAAGACCGGCTCGTTCAAGATTCGTGGCGCCTACAACCGGCTCATCACGCTCACCGACGAGCAAAAATCGCGCGGCGTCGTCGCCGCTTCGGCGGGTAATCACGGCCAGGCGCTCGCCTATGCCGCCACGCGTGCGGGCGTGACCGCGACGATTGTGATGCCGGCTACGGCCGCGATCGCCAAAATCGACGCGACCCGCAGTTACGGACAGTCGGTCGTGCTCGAAGGTGTCGATTATCAAGCGGCGCACGCGGCGGCGACCAAGATTTGCGCCGAACGCGGCGCGAGCTTCATCGACGCTTACGACGATTCGTGTGTGATCGCGGGGCAGGGCACCGTCGGAATGGAAATCGCCGACGAAGTTACGCCCGACGTGGTGATTGTCCCGGTTGGCGGCGGCGGATTGATCGCGGGAATCGCGGCTGCGCTCGCGCTGCGCGCGCCCAACGCCGAGGTGATCGGTGTCGAGGCGGCAGGCTCACCTCAACTGTCCGCGAGTCTCGCCGCCGATGCGCCCGCGTCGATCGGCCGTCCCGTTGATACCATTGCCGACGGTCTCGCCACCGGCCGCATCGGCGCGATACCGTTCGAGGTGATGCGCGGTCGCGTCAGACGCGCCGTCACCGTGGATGACTTCGAAATCGGCGAGGCCGTCCTGCTGCTCCTCGAGCGCCTGAAACTTCTCGCCGAAGGCGCCGGCGCCGCCGCGCTGGCGGGCGCGCTCAAACTCAAGGACGAACTGAAAGGCAAGACCGTGGTCCTGGTCGTGAGCGGCGGCAATATCGACATCAACCTGCTCGACCGGATTATCGGCCATGGCTTGGTGAAGGTCGGGCGGCTGTTTCGAGTCGCCGTCGATTTGCGCGATCGCCCCGGCGAGCTCGGCAAGCTGGTGTCAATGATCGGCGCGACCGGCGCCAATGTTCGCGCGATCGATCACGATCGCACCCGCCGCGACGTCGCGATCGGCGGCGCCCGAGTGATGCTGGAACTGGAAACCCGCGGCCCCGCGCATATCGACGCGATCCGCGAGCAACTAAAACTCCACGGCTACGACTTTACGGTCCCCGCCGTCGGCTGAAGCAGAGATTGGATCTTACCTTGCCTTACTTTACGGGAGAGGAGGCCGACCGCTTGGCGGTCGGTAGGTGAGGGTTCTGGGGCCCCTGACTACGTGAACATCGCGGCGATGCCTTTCGGCCTCACCGTCTTGCCCGCTGGCTTCATCGAATGCGCGAGCGCATCGAGCTTCTGCTTGAACTGTTCCATCTCGGCCGCCTGCTTCGCTTCGAACGCCGCTGGGTTGCGCGCCGGCTTGCGCTCGAATGCCTCCCGCTCCGCCCGTCGCCGATTGTAGAAGCCCTCGAAAGTCTCCCTCACCGCCCGGTACATCGCGGTCTTCGGCACGAATGATCCCAAGCATGACGGGCAATGGAACACCACGCCCTGCGCGAACAGCCGATACGGAATCGTCCACGGCTTGTTGCAATCCTTGCAGATGACGGGCACTTCCCACGCCAGTGGATTGAATTCCTCGCTATCCGCTGAAGTTGCCGCCACCGGCTTTGGCGCTGTTGCAACCGGCGCTGCCGCCACCGGCTTGGGCGCAGCCGCCGCTGGAGCCGCTGCTGCAGGCTTCGCAGCCGCCGCCGCTGGCTTGGGTGCGACCGCTGCCGGTGCCACCGCAGGTTTCGCAGCCTCCGCCGGCGCTGGCGCGGGCTTGGGTGCCTCCGCTGGCTTGGACGCGACCGCTGCGGCATTGGCCGAGGGCACTGCCGCGCCGGTGGCGACCGCCGGTTTGCGAAAGCGCGACGGTGCGTCGTCGGGGAACGTCTCGTCGGGATGCAACTTGCGGGCACGCGCGAGCAGCACGGCTTCGCTCTCGAGGTTGGCCGGGTCGGGGATGCAGCAATCTACCGGACATACCGCCGCGCACGCTTCATGGTCGTAAAAGCCGACGCATTCGGTGCACTTCGACGGCACGATGTAATAGATGTCCTGTGCGATCGCAGGACCGCTCGCGCCGTCGAGCTCCCACGGCACTGCGCCCGCGTAAATCGCCGAGTTAGGGCATTCCGGCTCGCACGCTCCGCAATTGATGCATTCGTTCGTGATCGTCGTCGCCATCTCGTGAACCCCGGTCTATCGACAACACTGGATTGTGATCAACTTCAGAAAAACTCTAACAACGCCGATTTGAGCGGGCAATCGCTTCCCCACTAACTGTTCTAACAGGACCCTACGACCTCTCGCTCAGGGTAAACTCCGCCCGCATCTCTCTTGACACTGGGTGCATGGGTCACCCCTGCCTTTTCGCAACGACGTGGTTTTGACTATGCTGAGCGCGCAGCCGCGGTACGCCCGGCCCGAAGCGCAATCACGACCGCAGGAGTGTCTCGCACATGGATCTTCAATTCACGTCCGAAGAAGAAGCATTTCGACTAAAGGTCCGCGGCTGGTTCGCCGAGAACATGTCGAGCAGCGGCCTGTCCGCCGACAGCGAGGGCCGCGACGACAAGATATGGATCGCCAAGGCCAAGGCCTGGCAGCGCAAACTGTACGAGGCCGGCTACGTCGCGCTCGCATGGCCCAAGGAATACGGCGGCCAGGCGTTGGATCCCGTGCGGCAATCGATCGTCAACGACGAGATGGTCCGGGCGAAGGTGCCGTATCTCGTCGGCCAATTGGGACTCTCGATGCTCGGGCCGACGCTTATCTCGTGGGGCAGCGAGGAACAGAAGCAGCGCTACCTGCCGAAAATTCTCACCGCCGAAGAAATCTGGTGCCAGGGTTACTCCGAACCCGGCGCGGGTTCCGACCTCGCCGCGCTGAAGACGCGCGCGGAAATCGTCGGCGATGAGTTCGTCGTCAACGGGCAGAAAGTCTGGACCTCCGGCGCGCAATACGCCGACATGATGTTCTGCCTGGTGCGCACCGACCCCGAAGCGCCCAAGCATCGCGGCATTTCATACATGCTTATCGACATGCACACGGCGGGAATCACCGTACGTCCTCTCGTTCAGATGACCGGCGATCGCGGCTTCAATGAAGTGTTCTTCGACAACGTCCACGTGCCGCGAAAAAATCTGGTCGCCAAGCTCAACGAAGGATGGATCGTCGCCAACGCCACGCTCTTTCACGAGCGCAACATGCTCGGCTCCGCCAGCGGCAGCGAGCAGCGCTTCAACCGCCTGCTCGCACTTGCCAAATCGATCAAGCGCGGCGGCCGCCCGCTCACCGAGGACCCGGTCTTCCGCCAGCGGCTCGTGGAGCTGGAGATCCGCGTCGAGGCGATGCGCTATCACGCGCTGCGCCAATTGACCGATCAGATTCGCGGCAAGAATCCGGGCGTCGAGGCGATGATCAACAAGCTGGTAGGCACCGAGCTGAATCACGACCTCGCCACCGCCGCGATGGAGGCGATGGGCGACTACTCGATGCTCGCGCGCGACGACGAAGCCGTGCTCGATCACGGCTACTGGCCGTACGAGTGGATGTTCTCGCTCGGGCTGGTGATCGGCGGCGGCACGTCGCACATTCAGAAAAACATCATCGCGGAGCGCGGCCTCAAGATGCCGAAATCCCGCTGAGCCGTGTGAGGGTGCAGACAAACTAAGCAGGAGAGCGTCGGCGGCGCGGGACTCGGGATGCTCGACATGGCGATGATTCTCGAAGAGGGCGGCTACGCTGCGATGCCGGGGCCGTTCCTGTTCTCGTCAGTGCTTGCGGCCAGCGCGCTCAAACTCGGCGGCTTCGAATTCGCGCTCGAGCCGCTCGATATCGGCGGGTGAGAGGCTGAAATATCTGGCTTCGGGGTGATGGAAGACGACGGCGCTGACGGCGCTTTCGGGGTCCATCATGAAGCCCTCGGTCAATTGCACGCCGATCGCATTCTTCTCGACCTCAAGCAACCGGAACAGCGGCTTCTGATCCTCGAGACGGGGACAGGCCGGATAGCCGAACGAGAAGCGCTTGCCGCGATAGTGCGCCTGCACGAGATCCTTGAGCGAGAGTCCCGGCGGATCGCCGATTCCCCACATCCGGCGAATCTTCGCGTGCAGCAGCTCGGCAAACGCCTCGGCGCCCTCGAGCGCGAGCACCTGCAGGATATGCGAGCGCAGGTAGTCGCCCTTGTTCTTCCAATCCTCCGCGAGCGCGCGCACCCCGGCGCCGATGGTCGTGACAAACATGCACAAATAGTCGGTGCGGCCGGAATCGCGCGCCGCGACGTAGTCGGCCAGACACAAATGCGGCGCGTCGCTCTGGCGGCCAAAAGTGAACGACTCGAGCACCGTTTTGCCGTCCGGTGAATAGATCATGACGGTCCGATCGCCGTCCGATTGCGCGGGGAAAAACCTGTAAACGGCGCTGGCAGAAATGTCCCCGCGCGCAAGAATCACCTCTGCGACTTCCTCGACCCGATCGTGAAGTTCCCGCGCCTTCGAGTCGCCGGCCTCGAACGCCTCGACGAAATTCTGAAACCCGAGATGCTTGGCGTAGAGACTCTTGGGATTGATGTACTCGAAAATCTCGCCGAGATCGTAGTTGCGGATCGCATGAGTCTTGAGGTCGGGCGGCTTCGGAATCTCGACGTCGCGGCGCACCGATGAAGTGCGTGGTGCCGCGGCCGCGCTCGCATCGACGACCTTCGGCGCGGTCTCGAGCATCTTCCTGGACTGCTCGGCAAGCACGTGCTTCAGCGATTCGCGCCGTTCGAAATCCATGATCTGATTGGCGAGGTCCAGCCCGTTCATCGCGTCGTTGGCGTACGCGACCAGACCTTCATACTCAGGCGCGATTTTCATCCGCGTGAATCGGTTCGACAGCGCCGCGCCGCCGACCAGGATCGGACAATCGATTCCCGCAGTCTTCAAGTCCTGCGCCGTCGCGACCATCATCTGCGCCGACTTCACGAGCAAACCCGACAGACCGATCGCGTCGGGTGCATGCTCGCGGAAGGCTTTGATCAGTTCCTCGGGCGGCACCTTGATGCCGAGGTTGACGACCCGGTAGCCGTTGTTGCTGAGAATGATCTCGACCAGGTTCTTGCCAATGTCGTGGACGTCGCCCTTGACCGTCGCGAGAATAATTTTGCCCTTGGCCGCGCTTTCGGACTTCTGCATGTGCGGTTCGAGGTGCGCAACGGCGGCCTTCATCGCTTCGGCCGATTGCAGGACTTCGGCGACGATCATCTGGTTGGCGTTGAACAGGCGTCCGACCTCGTCCATGCCCTTCATCAACGGGCCGTTGATGATTTCGAGCGGCCCGCGGATCGTCAGGGCCTCGTCGAGGTCCTCGAACAAGCCGTCCCTCGAACCCTCGAGAATGTAGCGGGCAAGGCGATCGTCGAGCGGCATCGACTTGCGATCCTCGGCCGTCACAGTGCTTTTGCGCGCTCGGAAATAGGCGGCAAATGCCGCGATTGGATCGTCGCCGCGCCACCAGATCAAATCCTCGGCGAGTTTCCGCTCTTCCTCCGGAATGGACGGATAACGGTGCAGTTTCTCTGAATTAACGATCGCGAGGTCGAGACCCGCCTGCACGCAATGATAGAGCATCACGGCGTTGAGTACTTCGCGGCCCGCGTCGGGAAGTCCGAACGAGACATTCGAGATGCCGAGGATCGTCTTGCAATTCGGCATCGCCTGTTTAATCAGCCGGATGCCTTCGATCGTCTCGACGCCGGAGCCAATATAATTTTTGTCGCCGGTGCCGACCGGGAAAACCAGCGGATCGAAGATGATGTCCTCGGGCTCGACGCCGTATTTTTCGGTGAGCAGCTTGAACGATCGCTCCGCCACTTGCAGCTTGCGCGCGCGCGTAACGGCTTGCGCCTGCTGCTTATCGTCGTCGATGCATCCGACCACCAGCGCGGCGCCGAAGCGGCGCGTCAGCGGCACGACCTTCCTGAAGCGATCCTCGCCGTCTTCGAGATTGATCGAATTGATCAGTGACTTGCCCGGCATGCGCTTGAGCGATTCTTCGATGACACGATGATCGGTCGAATCTATCATCAGCGGCACTTTGACTTTTTTGACTTCGATTTCGAGAAAGCGTGTGACATCCGCCATCTCGTCGCGATCGGGATCCTGCAGGCATACATCGAGGATGTGCGCGCCGCGGCGCACCTGCACGCGTCCCACTTCGGAAGCTTCCTCGAACTTGCCGTCGGCGACGAGCCGCTTGAACTTGCGGCTGCCGAGCACGTTGGTCCGCTCGCCGACGATCACAGGCCGTGTGTCGTTGTCGATGACGAGAGTCTCGATTCCGGAAACCACTGAGCGCCTGACGGTAGAGTGCTGTCGCGGCGCCTTGCCCGCCACCGCTTGAACCAGCAGCCGAATATGTTCCGGCGTCGTGCCGCAGCATCCGCCGACCAGATTGACCCATCCATTTTCTGCAAAGCGCGCGATTTTCCCCGCGAGCATCGCGGGCGTCTCATTGTAATGCCCTTCTTCGTCGGGCAAGCCCGCGTTGGGCACGCACGCGACAAAGAATCGCGAAATGCCGGAGAGAGTGCGCAGATGATCGGTCATGAAGTCGGGGCCGGTGGCGCAGTTGAGGCCCATCCAAAGCAGGTCGCGATGCGCGAGCGAGGTGTAGAAGGCCTCGATATCCTGCCCGCTGAGCAGAGTACCCATCGTCTCGATCGTTCCCGACACTGCGACCGCGGGCACGACGCCGAGTTTTTCGATCGCAGCCTCGATGCCGACAAGGCCGGCTTTGCAGTTCAGCGTATCGTTGACGGTTTCGAGGAGCAGGATGTCGGCGCCGCCCTCGATCAAACCTTCGGCCTGCACCTGGTACCCGTCGCGCATCTGATCGAACGTGACGCCGCCGGTGACCGAGATGCTCTTGGTCGTCGGGCCCATCGAACCCGCCACGAAGCGCGGCTTGCCCGCGGTGCTGAATCGTGCGGCTTGCTCGCGGGCGAGAGTCGCAGCGAGGCGGTTGAGCTCGTGCGCGTCGCGTTCGAGACCGTATTCGGCGAGCACGATAGGACTGGCCTGGAAACTCGCGGTCTCGATTATGTCGGCGCCCACTTCGAGAAACCCGTCGTGCATGCGGCGAATCAGCTCCGGCCGCGTGCGCACGACATTCTCGTTGCAGCCCTCGTATCGAGAGCCGCCGTAATCCGCGGCGCTCAGATTCTCGCCGAGCACGAAGGTGCCGAATGCGCCGTCCAGAACGAGGATTCGTTCGGCGAGCAACTCCTTGAGGAGCTTGATCCTGTGCGCATCGGTGGTCATTGTTGGATGCCCGCTTAAGATGCGGGCGGTAACAGATTAAGTTATCCTAGCGATGCAAACCGCGCAATTTTGCCCGATGCGCGTGCGTCCGCGCGGCGAACGGGCCGCAAACGGCTTCTCTCAATGAGCACAAACTCGCAGTCGCAAGGGCAGAAACGTCTCGTGCTGGTGACGGGCGGAGCCGGCTTTATCGGGTCGCATCTGGTGGACGCGCTCGTCGCCGCCGGATTGCGAGTGCGGGTGATCGATAACTTTGCCACCGGCCGGCGCGAGTATGTGAACCGCGCGGCCGAGTTCGTCGAAGCGGATATCCGCGAGGCGTCCTCGATCGGCGATGCCTTCGACGGCGTCGATACTGTGTTCCACGTGGCGGCGCTGCCGCGCATTCCGCTTTCGATCACGAAGCCGGTCGAAACGCACATGACCAACGTGGTCGGGACGCTGAACGTGCTGATCGCAGCGCGCGATCGGAAAGTCCGGCGCGTGGTGTACTCGGGATCGTCGTCGGTGTACGGCGAGCAGGCGAAGATGCCGCTGGTCGAGACGATGACGCCGAATCCGCTCAATCCGTACGCGCTGCAGAAGTATGTCGGCGAGCAATACGCGCGCATGTTTCATCGGTTGTTCGCGATGCAGACGATTACGCTGCGCTACTTCGGCGTGTACGGTCCGCGAATGCCTGACGAGGGGTCGTACGTGCTGGCGATCGCGGCGTTCCTGAAGGCGCGGCGCGAGGGCCGTCCGCTAGAAATTCACGGGGACGGCGAACAGACGCGGGATTTTACGCACGTCAGCGACGTGGTGTCCGCGAACATCCTCGCGATGGACTGCGCGATTGCCGACGGGCGGGCGATAAACATCGGGCGCGGCGAGAACGTCAGCGTGAATCGGATTGCGGCGATGATCGGGGGACCGACCGTCCGCCGCGAAGCGCGCGTCGGCGACATGCGCGATACGCTCGCGGATCGCACACAAGCCGAGCGGGTGCTCGGATGGCGTCCGCGCGTGTCGATCGAGGACGGGATCGCGGATTTGCTGAAGTGATATTGCACAGCGCCGATCGGAAATCCGACCGGCGCTGTGCGCACGGCGCGATTGAATGGCGCGCGCTTAGTCGAACATCAGCACCGTGCGCGCGACTTCTCCGGCCTTCATCGCGCGGAACGCCTCGTTGACGTCCTCGAGTTTGCCGCGGCGCGTGATCATGTCGTCGAGGTCGAGCCGCCCTTGCTGATAGAACTCGATGATGCGCGGCATGTCGATGCGGAAGCGGTTCGATCCCATGAAGCATCCCTGGATGCGCTTCTCGAACAGGAACGAGAAACCGTCCACTTCGACTTTCTGCCCGAGCGGAACCATCCCGACAATCGTGGCGATGCCGCCGACGGCGATCGATTCGTAAGCCTGCTCGGCTGCCGCCTTGAGCCCGATCGCTTCGAACGAGTAATCGACGCCGCCGCCAGTGAGCGAGCGAATCTGGCTAACCGCATCGCCCTTTGACGCATCGACGGCGTGAGTCGCGCCAAGCTTTTTAGCGAGCTCGAGCTTGGTGGGGAACATGTCCACCGCGATGATCATTCGCGCGCCCGCGATTCGCGCACCCTGGATGATCGCGAGGCCGACTCCGCCGGCGCCGAACACGGCGACGGTCGATCCCGGCGCAACTTTCGCGGTGTTAAGCGCGGCGCCGACGCCCGTCATCACGCCGCATCCGATCAGCGCGGCGCGATCGAGCGGCACGTCGTTGGCGATCTTCACCAGCGCATTTTCGTGCACCAGCATCTTTTCGGCGTATCCCGACAGGTCGGCGAACTGATTGACCAGCTTGCCCTTCTGCGAGAGGCGCGGCGGGTCGCCGGCGGCGCGTTGCGTGGCCGCCTGGTTCGAGCAGATGTTCGGATGCCCGGACATGCATTCCTCGCAGTAGCCGCAAAAGACCGACAGGCACGCGATCACGTGGTCACCGGGCTTGAGGTACGAGACCTGCGCGCCGACTTTCTCGACGACGCCGGCGGCCTCGTGGCCGAGGATCGCGGGCGTCGGCCAAAAGTACAGCCCGTCCACGAAATGAAGATCGCTATGGCATACGCCGCTGGCGACCGTGCGCACGACGACTTCGCGCGCTTTGGGTTCGTCGATATCGACCTGCTCGATGGTGAGTGGCTGACCGGGACCGTTGAAGACAGCAGCTTTCATCTGGATTGCTCCTCTTTTCAGTGAATCCGCGCTAGTTGAACATCAGGACCGTGCGCGCGACCTCGCCGGCTTTCATGGCGCGGAATGCCTCGTTGACGTCCTCGAGCTTGCCACGGCGGCTGATCATGTCGTCAAGATTGAGGCGGCCCTGCATGTAGAAGTCGATATAACGGGGCATGTCGATGCGGAATCGGTTCGAGCCCATGTTCGAGCCTTGCAGCTTGCGCTCGGTCAGAAACATGTAGCCGTCGATTTCGACCTTCTGGCCGACGGGAATCATGCCGATCACGGTCGCAGTGCCGCCGGCCTTGAGCGAGTTGAACGCCTGCTCGGCGGCCTTCTTGAGTCCGATCGCTTCAAACGAGTAGTCAACGCCGCCGCCGGTCAGTTTTTTGATTTCATCGACGGGATCGCTGTTCGACGCGTCAACGGTGTCGGTCGCGCCCATCCGCCGGGCCATCGCGAGCTTGCCCTCGAACATATCGACCGCGATTATTCTGCGCGCGCCCGCGATCCGCGCGCCCTGGATTGCGGCCAGTCCAACGCCGCCCGCGCCGAAGACCGCGACCGTCGAGCCGGCTTCGATCTTCGCGGTATTGAGCACCGCGCCGACACCGGTGGTGACGCCGCATCCGATCAACGCCGCGCGATCCAGCGGCAGGTCTTCGCGAATCTTCACCACCGCATTCTCATGCAGCAGCATCTTCTCGCAATAAGACGAGATGTCCAGGAACTGATGGACCGGCTTGCCCTTCTGCGAGATGCGCGGCTTGTCCTGCGGATTGCGCTGCGTGGCGGCCTTGTTCGAGCATCGATTCGGATGCCCCGACATGCACTGCTCGCAGTAGCCGCAGAACACCGACAGACAACAGATCACGTGATCGCCGGGCTTCACGTAGGTCACCTGTTTGCCGACTGCTTCGATGATTCCGGCGGCCTCGTGGCCGAGCACCGCGGGCGCAGGGTACGGGTATAAACCGTCGACGAAATGCAGGTCGCTATGGCATACGCCGCTGGCGACGGTTTTGATCAGGACTTCGCGGTCCTGCGGTTTGTCGAGTTCGACGTCCTCGATACTGAGCGGCAAATTGGGCCCGTGGAAAACGGCGGCTTTCATTCTGAGTGCTCCTTAGAGTGTGGCGATAATCTTGGCTGCACGTGCGGGGAACGAAAAACGAAAAGCGAAAAATGTCCTGCGCCGCGCGAGCACCGTGGCGACTACCTTACTACCACACTGACGGCGCATTTCCAGTGCGGGACTTCGAGGCGCCGATGACAGGACTACGGGAACATAGCCGGCCTGGCTGCGCCCGCGAACGGAACGCCCTCGAGCCGGGCGGCAGGCGAGTTCGCGCGCGCGTACAGCCGGGCCGTGTCGTCGCTATAGATGAGCCGCCAATCGCGCCGGGAATCCATCAACTTTACGGCCGGCAAATCTCTCTCGATCAAAACGAAATCATGCGGATACGCCGCGAGCGTATGCGATCCGCCGGCCATGTTGTCGGCGAGATCAAGGTAGTCCTGGACCACTGCGGGTGGATAGGCCAGGTCATAGCGGCTATCGATGAAGACTTTTATGCCGGGCGCGCCATGCCAAATGACGTACTGACCCCATCCAAAGTCAGCCAGCACGTTTCCCGTGAGCCGGTGGCTGTTCATGAAGTTGACGGCATCGGCAGGATTGCCGGATGCATCTATGCCGCGCGACAGAACTCCGCTGTACCGCGCGAACCCGATGGCGATGACCGCGATGAGGATTTCGATGACCAGTCGACCCGCACGCGGAGCCGCCCGAGCGCTCGAAGCCGGTGCGGTAGTAACCTCGCGCGGCCGCAGCAGCAGGCCCAGGTGGTTCGCGAGCACAGGAGCGATCACAATCGCCGCGATCGGGATGTTGCGGACGGCCGCGAAGGCTGCCGCGAGCATTACGGCGGCGACCGCGACGAGAGGCACGTCTGCACGTTTCGGTGTGAGAATCACTGACACGACTGCGGCGGCAAGAAAGAAAAACACCAGGACGAAATACTTCTTCGCGATGCTCCCGCTATCCGCGGTCGTCAGAGCAGCTATCAGCGGTCTCCAATCCGCAATCGTACTGTGCGTCATCGGGTTCAGGATCGAGCTGATTAGCGTGTGCCAGGTGTCGCGCGCGGGCGGGATCAGAAACGTGCACAAAGTAGATGCGGCAGCGGCAGCGGTAATCGCAACAATGCCAAGCCCGCGACGCGAACCGTGGCCCGCCACGATGTCGGTTACGACGGTCGTTGTCCCATACACGCCCATCGCAACGAGGCCTATAAAAAATCCGCCGTGAAAATTGCTCCAAATCGCGACGATCGGAATCGCAATCCACAGCGGCGCCGAACCGCGCCAGTTGTGACGGGCAAGCAGCGCGATAATCGCTGACAGCGCGATGAAATCGAATAGCTGCGGCCGAAACGACATCACCGGCGCCAGGATCAGCGCCACCACCAGCAGGATTGCCGCCTGCACGAGCGCTGGCGCCGCGGTTTCGGATTCAGCGAGAACAATAAAGCAGATAGTGCCGGCCGAGCACACGAACTTGAGCAGCTTCAGGCCGAACGGTCCGAACTTGTCGAAGATCGAGCCCATCAGGACTTCGCTCAACCATTCATGACGCAGCCACGGGAAGCCCGGCGCCGAATACGAATAGGGATTGACGCGCGGCAGCGAGCCATGAGCGAGAAGCTCGCGGCCCCACAGAACGTGTCCCCAAAGATCCGGATCGCTGTGCTGGCGTGCGTCCGCAATCACGATCGCGAACA
>Ga0097691_1000698_pt1 | contig 27533 bp, 26 predicted proteins | sample NGESurdeep072012_8_FD_72858 | JGI IMG/M metagenome (GOLD analysis project Ga0097691, IMG submission 72858) | Arctic peat soil microbial communities from Barrow, Alaska - NGEE Surface sample 210-1 deep-072012 | ecosystem: Environmental > Terrestrial > Soil > Wetlands > Peat ... | reverse complement strand
GCCGAACGCGTCGGGCAGCGTAGCGGTGATCACCGTGGCGACGCTCCCGCTGGCGACGTGCGCCTCGAACAGTCCGCGAAGGGTCTGGGCTGAGAGCAGGGGCACGTCGCCGCTGGTCACCAGCACCGTTCCCTCAAGGCCTGCCGGCAACGCGTCGAGCGCACACTCCGTGGCCCGGCCGGTGCCCTTGACCTCGTCCTGGTCGACGATGACAGCGTCGCGGTCGACAGCTGCGATGTGCGCGGCGACCAGATCACGTCCGTGCCGGACCACGACGGCCAGGTGCTGGGGATCCACGCCTCGCGCCGCGGCGATCGCATGGCTAAGAAGGGTGCGTCCACCGATGGCGTGCAGAACTTTGGGAGTCGCCGACTTCATCCTGGTGCCTTCGCCAGCAGCGAGGACGATGACAGCGGCCGGGCGGGGTGCAGTCACGCGATGAGCTCCTGAGGGTCGGAGTCGATGCGTGCAGCCACGCCCTGGGCATTCCCGTTCACAAGGGGACGCCGGGCTGCACTGTCTGAGGCAATGTTACCTGTCGTCCACAGTTCGTTCACCCGCGCGCGCGGGTGAACCGCCGAAGGGCGATCAACAGCTCATCGCGGGCCCAGCTCCTGCCATGCGCGGCTTGACCCCGCAGGGACCCCTGGGCGCGGGGCCGAAGCACGTGGACGACCACGGAACCTTGCAACATCGCCCGGACGAATGTCGCAAGGTAGTCGCGCCATCATGGGATCTCGCCTCGAACACGTCATCGCCCGGAACGTCGCTGAACTGCGCGCCGAGAAGGACGCCACTCAGCACGATCTGGCCGAGATGATGCGCGCGCATGGTTTTCGCTGGCAGAGCAATCGGGTTGCTCAGATCGAGACGCTGCACCGGCCCGTATCCTTGCTTGAAGTCGTGGGCTTGTCGCGCGTGTTCGCAGTGTCCGTGTCGCGACTGCTCGCCGGCGATGAGCCTGGAAGCTGTCAGAGATGCGCTGTCGGACCAGGGGCGGGTGGGGATCTTCGTTCGAGGCGAACAAAGGGGCGTCCGCACAGGGGAGTCCGAACGCGAAGCCGCTGGCCGAAATGACTTAAGAAGACTCAGCGCATCTCAGAATCTTGACGTCGACGACTTCAAGGCGCTGTGCCACCAGTTGTGGGGTAGGTCATTCTGGCTCGAAAGGGAGAGACGGCTCGGCGACGTCGCGGGCCTAAGTAGGCGCAGCGCCCAGACCAAGCGAGGGCACGTGACGCGGGCGATGCTCGCCGACATCTCTCACTACCTGGGCGAAGACCAGACCAGCAAGCCATGAGCGCGCCGGCGGCTTGCCCCTGGTGCGAGCTGGGTCCAACTTCGAAGCGGACACAGGCGCGTGGAACATGGCGCGGCTGGGTCGAGCGCGTGCCACAGCCCACACACGAGATGCCGACATTCACCCAGGACGATGTGCGCAAGCTGCTCAAGGCCGCAGGAGGACAGGCCTGAGAAGGCGTGGCGTCTGGCACTGAGGGGCCTGGGCCGTGGTGAGGTCTGCGCGCTCGCGGTCGACGACGTCGACCGCGAAGCCGGCGAGCTGAGTATTCGCGACACCGCGATCCTGGTCGACCCCCGGACGCAGGAGTCGACCCCTCAGACAGCCAGGGGCAACCGGGCGCTACCTCTGCCCGACTCCCTGGTGCGGGTGCTCAAGCGGGCACGCAGGCGACCGGCAGCGCATCGGCTGCTCTTTGGGTGTCGACTACTTCGAGGGCGGCGACGTGGTCGCTGACCTGGGCGGCTGCCCGAGGCACCGTCAGAGTGTGGGGCTCGCCTGGACTCGACTGCTTGATCGAGCTGGTGTGCGCAAGCTACACCTGCATGACGCCCCCCTTACGTGCGGGACCCTCATGCATCTGAGTAGCGTTCCGGTGGCCGTAATCGCCGCTTGTCTGGGTCACACCGACGCGGCCTTCACGATGCGAACCTACGTTCAGCGCCACGACGATGCGCTCCGTTCTGCGGCCGCCCGTGCAGGACGTCGTGACAGCTGTTGACATCTGGGCCGTGCGAACGGGTGCCACGGCCAATGCATAGGCGCCGCAGCCGTGCTCAAGTGGCTCCCCGGGAAGGAATCGAACCTTCGTCGCTACTCCTGATTCAAAGTCAGGCGGGCCCTGCCAGCAGACCAACCGGGGAACGACCCGCCTGCGCGGGGCTCTGGCAAGAGTAGTGGACCCTGAAGGCTGCCAGGCAATCGCTGCAGAAGCCTAACAACCTACGGGCGCGAAGGTTACGCTTGCGTAAGTTTCGCGACACCGAAGGGCACCATCCATGACGACCTCCGTCTCCGCCACCCACGGCGACACTGTCAATCCCCAGGCTGAGGACACCTCGATCCTGGGCGACTCGACGTCGGTCCAGGACGCCGGGGGGATGCCCCAGTACGAGCGCAAGGGCAAGCTCGAGCAGGGCGCCTTGTTCGTCTTCATCGCCATACCGTTCCTTGCGATTCTGGCGGCGATCCCGGTTGCCTGGAACCGGGCCCTGGGCTGGCACGACATGGTGATCGCAACGGTCATGTACGCCGTGGCGGGCCACGGGATCACGGTGGGCTTCCATCGCCTCTTCACCCACGGGTCGTTCAAGGCCACCCGCTGGCTTCGGATCGCGTTGGCCGTGGCCGGGTCGCTCGCGATCGAGGGACCGGTCATCCGCTGGGTGGCGGATCACCGCCGCCACCATGCGTTCTCGGACCGCGAGGGCGACCCCCATTCGCCCTGGCGATACGGCGAGACGGTCCCCGCGCTGATCAGGGGCCTGTGGTGGGCGCACATCGGCTGGCTCTTCGACGTGGAACAGACTTCGCGCGCCAAGTACGCGCCGGACCTGATGGCGGACAAGGACATGCGGCGTGTCCACGGCGCGTTCCCCGCATTGATTGCTGTCTCTGTTCTGACCCCGGCTGTCATCGGAGGCCTGTGGTCGATGTCCTGGCAGGGAGCCGCAACGGCCTTCTTCTGGGGGTCGCTGGTCCGCATCGGCCTGCTCCACCACGTCACCTGGTCAATCAACTCGATCTGTCACGCCATCGGTGAACGCCCGTTCGCCAGCCGTGACAAGTCAGCCAACGTCTGGTGGCTGGCGGTTCTGTCAATGGGTGAGTCCTGGCACAACCTGCACCACGCCGACCCGACCTGCGCCCGGCATGGTGTTGACCGCGGCCAGCTCGACAGCACGGCCCGCACCATTTGGGTCTTCGAGAGGCTGGGCTGGGCCTCGGACGTGCGGTGGCCACGTCCCGAGCGCCTTGACGGCAAGCGGCGCCCGTGAACCGGCGAAGGCAGGAAAGTCTGCGTTCGGACATGATGGCGTGGTGACCCAAGCACACGAGATGCCCGCGGCGACGACTTCCCGCGCCCGGATGACCGGCAAGCAACGGCGTGAGCAACTGCTTGAGGTCGGCAGAAAGCTGTTTGCGGACAAGGGTTTTGAGGCAACAACAGTCGAGGAGATCGCCGCCAAGGCCGGGGTCTCCAAGCCCGTCGTCTACGAACACTTCGGGGGCAAGGAGGGTCTGTATGCCGTGGTCGTCGACCGCGAGATCCGTTCGCTGCTCGACGGCATCAGCGGAGCACTCACGTCCAACGGTCATGCCCGGATGCTGCTCGAACAAGCGGCGCTGGCCCTGTTGGACTACATCGAGAACTCAACCGACGGCTTCCGCATCCTCGTGCGCGACTCCCCCGCCGGACAGTCGACGGGGTCGTTCGCCAGCCTGCTCAGCGACGTGGCCAGCCAGGTCGAGCACATCCTCGCGGGTGAGTTCAAGCGCCAGAAGCTGGACCCCAAGACCGCGCCGATCTATGCCCAGATGCTTGTTGGCATGGTGGCACTGACCGGTCAGTGGTGGGTGGACTCGCGCAAGTTCAAGAAGGCCGACGTCGCCGCGCACCTGGTCAACCTTGCCTGGAACGGTCTGGCCGGCATGGAGCCGAAGCCGATCCTGCGCACGGCCAAGTAGTACCTTCACACGGGCGGCGCCCCCAAGAGTCGACGAACCTCGCCGATACTGACCTGCCCGAACTGCTCGTAGTGCTCCCCCACACTGCCGAAGCGCCTCGGTGTCTGGAGGCAGATGACGTCATCGAAACAGGACCTCAGAGCGGCGCAGGTGCTGGGTGCTCCCACAGGTGCCGCAAAGAGAACCGGGCTCGACCCACGACTGCGCAGGATCCTCGCGGCGGCCCGGGCGGTTGCTCCCGTCGCCACACCGTCATCAACGACGATGACCATTCGGTCGCTCAGATCGAGAGGACCGGCAGCCAGCCGAAGTTCGACCACAATCTGTTTGACTTCGCCAGAAGCCTTGCGAATCAAGGCATCCAACTCCTCCTGCGCGACCCCACCTGCTGTGACAAGGGCTTCGTTGAGCACCACCACGCCACACTCGCCGACGGCCCCCAGTGCAAGCTCGGGCTGCCAGGGCGCCCCGACCTTGCGAACCACCAGCACATCCAGCGGCACCCCCAGGACTCGCGCCACCTGCGCTGCCACAGGGACACCACCGCGTGGCAGGCCCAGGACCAGGGCGTTGGCGACCTCGAGCGAGCGAGAAGGATCCCCCAGCCGCGTGGCGACCAGCTCGGCCAGCTCGCGCCCGGCCTGGACACGGTCCCGGAACACACCTCAAGTCTGCGCCCGAGCGCACCATCCCGTCAGGCAGGACGGGTTGGATCTCCGGCCGCCTTCACGGGCTCTGGTTCTTGTGGGCGACCGCGAAGATACGACGGAAGGCGAAGACCGTACCGAACGGCTGGCGCGGATAAGCCCTCAACAGCGCCTTGCCATATGCCGCAACGTAGTCTGCTCGTTCGCCCTCGTCCTTGAGCACGTCGAACACCGGCAGCAAGGCGGTTCCCTTCATCCACTCCAGCACCGGCTCGCGCTGGTCGCCGGCAGGATCGAGGATGTGCTGGTAGATGGTCTCCCAGGCATCCACCTCGCAACCGAGACCCGCCAGCAGCTCGACGTACGCCGCCGCCTCACTCACTGCCTCCTCTCCACGCAAGCGCGAAAGAAGCTCGACCGCCCGCGGCGCCTCAGCCGCGATCTCGCGGAGCAGCGTGTGCGACGGCGCTGCGAAGTTGCCCGGCACCTGCATGGCGAACCAACCCCCGGGGGTAAGCGCCTTGACCCAGCCCGGGATCAGCCGTCGATGGGAGGGAACCCACTGCATCAGCGCGTTGGTCGTGATGACATCGACAGGAGCGCCCACGTGGGCCGGATCCCAGGACTCAACGGCGGCATGAACCCACTCGACGCGCCCGGCACCGTCGCTGCGACTCGCCTGGTCGAGCATCTCGGCCGAGGAGTCGACCCCGATGATCCGCGCGTCGGGCCACCGCCTCGCGAGTACGAGCGTGAGCGTTCCCGTCCCACACCCCAGGTCGACCACGATCTCGGGTGCGACGGCGCCGATCCTGCAGATCAGGTCCGCGAAGGGACGCTGCCGGTGGTCGCTGAGCTTCTCGTACTGCTCAGGGTCCCAGGTGTCTGCCATAGTGGGCCACCTCTCAATGTATCTCGATATCAAGATACTTGAGGGTAGACTTTCCAGCATGCCCGCCACCCCCACAGATGACGTCGATCGCATCGTCGACGCCTGGCGGCGCGAGCGGCCCGATCTCGACGTCGCACCGCTGCACATTCTGTCGCGGGTCTCACGACTCGCCCGCCACCTTGACCTCGACCGCGGGTCTGCCTTCGCGGAGCACGGGCTGGAGGGCTGGGAGTTCGACGTTCTGTCGGCGCTTCGGCGAGCGGGCGAGCCGTACGAGCTCTCACCCGGTCAGCTGGTCGCCCAGACGCTTGTGACCAGCGGAACCATGACCAACCGAGTCGACCGGCTCGCCGCACGCGGACTCGTCTCCCGTGGCCCCGACCCGCATGACCGCCGCGGCGTCAAGGTCACGCTAACCGTGCAGGGCCGCTCCATCGTCGATTCCGCCATGGCCGACCTGCTGGTCCGAGAGCGTCTCCTGCTCGACCGGTTGCCGCGCTCGGAACAGGATCATCTCACCGAGTTCCTGCGCCGGCTGCTGTCGCCGTTCGAGGGCTGAGTCGCTCGGGTCTCACGCCAGGGCTTCTGGAGCCCTCCGGTCAGAGGACCATCTCGGCGGCCGAAAGCCATTCCAGCTCGAGGGTCTCGCGCTGGTCAACGATGACCCGCAGCTTGTTGTTGAGCTCGAGCACCGCCTTGTGATCGGCAGCCTTGGCCGCCATCTGCAGGTGGATCCTGTCCTCCTGGGCGGAGAGCTTGGACAGCTGCCTCTCGATCCGGAGCAGGTCCTTTCTTGCGTCCCGCAGCTCTGCGGCCGAAGGCCCCTGATCTGCCGGCGACGCGGTGGCCCGGGAGCCCCCTGGCGCCCCGGAGGCCGCCGCTGACACGCGAGCGGCGTGACGCAGGTCGAGGTACTGCTCGACCCCGCCGGGCAGGTCTCTGACGGCACCGTCGCCCAGAAGCGCCACCTGCCGGTCACACATGCGCTCGAGCAGATACCGGTCGTGGGAGACGACGAGCAGGGTTCCGGCCCAGCCATCGAGCACGTCCTCCATGGAGGTCAGCGTCTCGATGTCCAGGTCGTTGGTCGGCTCGTCAAGGATCAGGACATTCGGCTCGGCCATGAGCAGCCTCAGGAACTGCAGCCGTCGGCGCTCACCACCTGACAGGTCGCTGACCCGGGTCTGTTGCCGGCCGCCGCTGAAGCCCAGGCGCTTGGCCAGCTGACTGGCGCTCACCTCCTTGTCGCCGAGCCTCGTGTACGCCTTGACGTCCTCGATCGCCTCGATGACCCGGGAGTCCGCGAGCTCCTCGATCTCGCGAACCTCCTGGGTCAGGTAGGCCATCGATACCGTCTTGCCGACCTTGCGCCTGCCAGAGTCCAGCGGGACGTTTCCGAAGAAGGCCCGCATCAGGGTGGACTTACCTGAGCCGTTGACCCCGACGATGCCGACCCGCTCGCCGGGGGCGAGCCGCCAGGTCACGCCGTCAAGGATCCGCCGCCCGCCCAGGGTCACGCTGGCGTCGATGAGGTCGACGACATCCTTGCCCAGCCGGGTCGTCGCGAAGCGCACCAGCGACACGTCGTCCCGGGCCGCCGGCTCGTCGGCGATCAGCTCGTTGGCCGCATCGATCCGGAACTTCGGCTTGGTCGACCGTGCCGGTGGACCGCGACGCAGCCAGGCCAGCTCCTTGCGCAGCAGGTTGCTTCGGCGCTCGTCCGTGACTGCTGCCACCCGGTCGCGCTCGGCCTTGGCGAGCACGTACGCGGCGTACCCCCCGTCATAGGAGTTCACCTGCCCGTCAACGACCTCCCACGTGGTCGTGGCCACAGCGTCGAGGAACCAGCGGTCGTGGGTCACTGTCACGACGGCAGTACCGGGGCGCGTACGCCGGGTGGCCAGGTGGTCAGCCAGCCACGCCACGCCCTCGACATCGAGGTGGTTGGTCGGCTCGTCCAGGAGCAGCAGATCGGGGTCGGCGGTCAGGAGCGCCGCGAGCGCGAGGCGGCGACGCTCGCCACCTGACAACGGGCCCACGATGGCCTCGAGGCCGCCCACATCCGGCGCGTCGATGCCGCCGAGCAGGCCCTCCAGGATCTCGCGGATCCGCGGGTCACCGGCCCAGATGTGGTCCGGAAGGTCACCCAGCACCGCCACGCGAACGGTGGCCCGGGGGTCAAGGGTGTCGACCTGGCTGAGCATGCCGACGGTCAACGACCCGACCCTGGTGACGCGCCCTTCATCCACGGACTGGAGACCGGCAAGAACTCTGAGCAGGGTGGACTTGCCACCACCGTTGCGTCCGACGACGCCCACCCGGGTGTCGCTGCTCACACCGAGGGACACACCATCGAGGATGTGAGTGGTACCGAGCGCCAACGAGGCGCGTTCGACCGACACAAGATTGGCCACGGGTCTTAGCTGTTCCGGGATCCGGACGGGCCGGTGATGACATGCGCTCCGTGGACCGGGCCGTCGGCGCGGGCAACAGCCGGGGCCGCCCCCGATGCGGCCAGGGCCACCGCCAGGTCCAGGCCGCGCTCGGTGTCGGCGACCAGGAAGGCGACTGTCGGCCCGGATCCGCAGACGATCCCGCCCAGCGCGCCGAACTCCATGCCGGTCTCCAGCACCTCGACGAGGCGTGGCTGCAGCGAGAGAGCCGCCGGCTGCAAGTCGTTGCTCAGTGCTCGACCCAGGTATGAGGAGTCACCCGAACGCAGTGCCGTCATCATCGATGCTGAAGGCGTGGGTTCGGGAACCCGCCGCCCGGCCCTCAGCCGGTCGCACTCGGCGTACACCCGGGCGGTCGAGAGGCCAACATCGCTGAGCGCGAACACCCAGTGGTAGCGGCCCCGTCCCAAGACAGGCGCGAGCTGGTCCCCCCGGCCCGACCCCATGGCGGTGCCGCCGTTGAGTGCGAACGGGACGTCGCTACCGAGCTCGGCGCCCAGACCCTGCAGAACCGACTTCGAGGAGCCAACCCCCCAGAGCGCGTCGCAGGCCACCAGTGCCCCGGCTGCATCGGCGGACCCGCCAGCCATGCCAGCCGCCACGGGGATGTCCTTGTCGATGGTGATGTGAACGGGCACGTCGACTCCGGCCTCGCCGGCCAGCAGGCGGGCGGCCCGCATCGCCAGATTGCTGTCATCGACCGGGACCAGATCGGCGTAGGGTCCGTTGACCGTGATGCCCCACTCGTCAGACGACTCGACGCTGACGTCGTCGTGGAGACCAACTGCCTGGAACACGGTCGCCAGATGGTGGAACCCATCAGCACGCCGCGGACCGACCATGAGCTCGAGGTTGACCTTGGCCGGGACCCGGGCTGTGACACAGTGCCCCGACGTGGCTGCGAAGCTCACTGGTGCACCATGGCCGACCGGGATGCCGCGATGGCCGCGAAGGCCGCGATGTCGAGCTGTTCGCCGCGGGTCTGCGGGTCGATACCGGCCGCGCGCAGGGCGGCTTCGGCGTTGACGGCCGACCCCGCCCACCCGGCCAGAGCCGCGCGCAAGGTCTTGCGCCGCTGGGCGAACGCTGCGTCGATGCAGGCGAAAACGTCCTTGCGCGACGCCAGTGTCTGCGGTGGCTCGCGCCGGTTGAGCGCGACCAGGCCGGAGTCCACGTTCGGGGAGGGCCAGAAGACCTTGCGGCTCACCGTCCCGGCCAGCCGCACGTCGGCATACCAGGCAGCCTTGACGCTGGGTATCCCGTAGGTCTTGCTCCCGGGCGGCGCCGCGAGGCGCTCGGCGACCTCGAGCTGCACCATCACAAGGACCCGCCGGAGCGTGGGGAAGGCCTCGAGGAAGCTCAGCACCACGGGCACGGAGATGTTGTAGGGCAGGTTCGCGATCAGCGCCGTCGGCTGGGGGTCTGGCAGCGCCCGCACGGTCAGCGCATCCGCGAAGATCACCTCCAGGCGGTCGCTGTATGCCGGCGCGAGCGCGGTCACGGTGCCAGGGAGGGCCGCCGCGAGGGTGGGGTCGATCTCGACCGCCAGGACCCGGCCGACCGCTCCGAGCAGGCCCAGGGTGAGCGATCCCAGTCCCGGGCCTATCTCGACGACGACATCCTGCGGACCCACGTCGGCCAGGCGCACGATCCGGCGAACAGTATTGGCGTCGATGACGAAGTTCTGGCCCCAGTGCTTGGTCGGGCGCACTCCCAGACGGCCCGCCATCTCGCGGATCTGGCCGGCCCCGAGCAGCCCTGCCGGGGCGTCCTCAGTCATGCGATGCAGCCTAGGGGGACAGGTGGGTCCGCCGGGGCAGACCCCCAGATCCGAACACCGCGTCGGCACGGTTCTTGGCTCCGACAGGGGTCAATACGGTGCCGCCGCGGTGTTCGGCCGAGATGTTGGGGGAGATCAGGCAGCTGAGGCGCAGCCCCACGGCGACAGGCCGCGGGCGGCGTAGACCACGTTGGCCACGGCGATCTGCTGCAGTCGGCTGGCCAGGTCGGCCCGTGCGGCATACGCCCCGCCGCCATTGGCCAGCCAGGTGCCGCTGTCGAACTGCAGGCCCCCGTAGTAGCCGTTGCCGGTGTTGATCGCCCAGTTGCCACCGGACTCGCACGCCGCGATCCGGTCCCACATGGCTGCATTGGCCGCGGAACCAGCGGGAGCGCTCGTGGTGGGCTTGGCCTTGGTGCCGACGGCCAGGATGCGCGAGACGGGGGCGGTCGTGACCCGTGAGCTCGTGACCTCGCGGCTCTCACGCTTGCCGTCGACCCAGGTCTCGCAGTAGGTGACGACCTTCGCACCTGGCTTGCCCGCCTTCAGCGTCTTGGTCTCGCCGGTGTACATGGTGGCGTCGTCCTTGCGCGTGGTGCTGAAGCTGACGCTCTCGTTTGCCGTGACGCTGTCCTGGGTCACACGGCCGATGGCGATCTTGAGACCGCTCTTGGTCAGGAGGGTCGTCATCGCCGGGGAGACGCGGTCCTTGGCACCAACGGCCACGTGGAGCTCGGAGAGCACGTCCGCAACGCTGGCGCCGGTGGTCTTCGCACTCAGCGTCCTGCCATCAACCGCGACGGTGACGTCCTTGGGAGTCGTGACCGACATCGCCAGACCCGTTCGGCCCAACGGCTGCGAACGCGAGACCGAGAGCTTGGCGGAGTCGGCGCGGATGCCGAGCTCGGACAGGGCGCCGGCGACGGTCGTCGAGGTTGTCCAGTACGCCTTGGTCTGCCCATCGACGGTGACCGTGAGCAGCCGGCCGTACCGGACGACGACCTTCTGGCCGTCGTTGACCCGTGAGGACACAGCAGGGGCGACGACGTCGTGAGGACCGATCTTGATGTCCTGGCTCGCCAGCACGTCGCTGACAAGGGTGCTTCCGAACAGGTGGACCGCGGAGGTCTTGCCGTCAACGGACAGGTTCACCGACTTGTCGAAGTACGAGAACCCGACAGCACCGGCAACGAGGGACGAGACAACAGCGGCTTGGGCGATACGCCGAACCGGACGAAAGATCACAGGGCTCCAGAGCTAGCACTATCCGGGCATCGTGCGACGGAGCGTCACGCACTCAAGGAAATTGGGGTGCCCGACCGAGGTCGTGCATCCCAAGTGCGCGCCGTCCGAGGACTCACCGACCCCGGCCAACAGCCTTCCACGATGGCTGAAGAACCACCGAAGGTCAAGTTTTGGTAACGGACACCCCCGGATCTTGCATGCCGACGGCCGATCCCGAGCCGGCTACCAGGGCCCGTAGAACCGCTCCGAGTTGGCCGCGAGGGCGACGCACAAAGAGGGGACGTCAACGTTGAGAACACCCGCCATGGCGCGCACCGTCAATGGCACGAGGTATGGCGCATTGGTCGCCCCGCGATGCGGCGCGGGGGTGAGAAACGGCGAGTCCGTCTCGACCAGAAGGTTGTCCAGGGGCGTCACTGCAAGCGCGTCACGCAGGTCCCTGGCGTTCTTGAACGTGACGGTTCCGGCAAACGACAGGAGGTAGCCCGCCTCGACGCACTCACGGGCCATGGCCACGCCGCCTGAGAAGCAGTGCATCACCGTACGCTCGGGGGCGCCCTCCTCCGCAAGGATCCGCATGACGTCCTCGTGAGCGTCCCGATCATGGATCTGCAGCACCTTGCCGGTGCGCTTGGCGAGGTCGATGTGCCAGCGGAACGAGTCTTGTTGCGCCGCAACACCTTCAGGACCCGTACGGAAGTAGTCGAGCCCCGTTTCGCCAATGACCCGGACCCTGGGGTGCGAGGCCAGCAGCTCGATCTCGGACCTGGCCGACTCCAGGTCGCCAAGATCGTGCAGCCTGGGTGCCTCGTTCGGGTGGAGGGCCACGCCACCCAGCAGCGCGGCATACCGGTCGATGGCCTCGACGGTGAAGCGTGCGCCGGGGAGGTCGCAGCCGATCTGGACCATGCGGGGCACCCCGACCGCCGTCGCTGCGTCGATCACGGCCTGCAGATCAGGAGCGTCAAGACCATCGCGGGACATGTCGAGGTGGGCGTGGTTGTCGACGACCGGGATCGGCAGAGCCTCCGGTGCCGGCGGGTGGCCGACATGAACGCTCACGCCAAGCAACCTTTGCTCATTCCAGGCCGCTGTCGCGCGCCATTTCCGAGCCAGAAACCGGCCTGAACTGAGCAAACCGGCCTGAGGTGAGCAAAGGGCGGTGTCATTCGGGATCTGCTTCCGGATCGAGGCGCTTGAGCTCCTCATCGACCACCGAGGGGTCGAGCTTGGTGAAGATCGGTGACGGTTTGCCGATCGTTGCGCCAACGGTGATCGGACGCGACCCCCAACGAGGAGCGCTGGTGTAGTCGCCGGTGATGATCGGGTAGCTCTCGCCGCCGTCCAGATCGTCGACCTCCTCGATGCGCGGCATGGGCGCGATCTGGCCCTCGCCACCCATCGCCGAATGAACCTGGTTGGAGCTGTGCGGCAGGAACGGGCTCAGCATCGTCGTGCAGTCGCTGACCGCCTGGGCGACCACGTGCAGGATCGTCCCGAGCCGCTCGCGCTCGTCGTCGGCCTTGAGCTTGAACGGCGCCTGGTCGGTGACGTACTTGTTGACCTCGGCGACGACCTTCATGGCCTCGGCCAGCGCGTTCTTCTGGCGGTGGCGCTCGATCAGGGCGCCGATGGTCGCAAAGCCCTCGTTGACCGTCGCCAGCAGCGCCTTGTCGTCGGCGTTCAGCTCGGCGGCGGCCGGGATCTGGCCGAAGCTGCGGTGGATCATCGTGGCCGTGCGGTTGACCAGGTTGCCCCAGCCGGCGACGAGCTCCCCGTTGGTGCGCTTGACGAACTCGGCCCAGGTGAAGTCGCTGTCCTGGTTCTCCGGACCGGCCGCCGAGATGAAGTAGCGCAGCGCATCGGGCTGGTAGCGCTCGAGGACGTCGCGGACGTAGATCACGACACCGCGGCTGGAGGAGAACTGCTTGCCCTCCATGGTGAGGAACTCGGAGCTGACCACCTCGGTAGGGAGCTGCAGCACGCCATACAACCCGGGCTTGCCGCCCTTGTCTCCCAGGCCGTCGTAGGCGAGCAGCTCAGCCGGCCAGATCTGGGAGTGGAAGGTGATGTTGTCCTTGCCCATGAAGTAGTAGGACAACGTGGCGGGGTCGTTCCACCAGTCACGCCAGGCCTCGGGGTTGCCGGTCCGGCGGGCCCACTCGATCGACGCGGACAGGTAGCCGATGACGGCGTCGAACCAGACGTAGAGCCGCTTGGTGGGCTGCTCACGCCACCCGTCCAGGGGGATCGGGATGCCCCAGTCGATGTCGCGAGTCATGGCGCGCGGCCTGATGTCCTTGAGGATGTTCTGGCTGAACCTGATGACGTTGGGGCGCCACGTGCCCGAAGCCTCGCGCCCGTCGAGCCACTCCACGAGCGCCTCGGCCAGCGCCGGCAGGTCGAGGAAGAAGTGCTGGGTCTCGATGAACACTGGCGTCTCGCCGTTGATCTTGCTGTGCGGGTTGAGCAGGTCCGTCGGCGCAAGCTGGTTGCCGCAGTTGTCGCACTGGTCGCCGCGGGCCTCGCCGTAACCACAGATCGGGCACGTTCCCTCGATGTAGCGGTCCGGCAGGGTCCGGCCGGTCGAGGGGCTGATGGCACCGTGCGTCGTCTGCTCGACCATGTAGCCGTTGTCGTGGACCGTCGTGAACATCTCCTGCACGACGGCGTAGTGGTTGCGTGTTGTCGTGCGGGTGAACAGGTCGTAGGAAAGGCCGAGGCTGGCGAGGTCCTCGACGATGACCCGGTTGTTCTTGTCTGCCAGCTCCTTGGCGCTGACCCCTTCCTTGTCGGCCGCGACGAGGATCGGGGTGCCATGCTCGTCCGTGCCGCTGACCATGAGGACGTCATGGCCCGCCATCCGCATGTAACGGCTGAAGACGTCAGAGGGCACGCCAAATCCGGCGATGTGGCCGATGTGGCGCGGGCCATTTGCGTACGGCCATGCGACGGCTGACAGGACCTTGCTCATGACCCTGACCCTAAGGGGTGGAGCGGCCGGGGCATTTCAGGTGCAAGGATCTACCAATGGCCGATGTTCGCACGTCCCTTGCCGTTGTGGCACCTGCTGACGCGGTCTACGACCTGGTCGCAGACCTCCCCCGTATGGGCGAGTGGTCACCCGAGTGTGAGCGGGTCACCTGGCGTGGTGGCGCCACATCCGCGGTGAGCGGGGCGCAGTTCCTGGGCTTCAACCGGGCAGGTTTCGTGCGGTGGATCACCCAGGGTGAGGTCGTCACGGCCGAACCCGGACGACATCTGGCCTTCGAGATCACCTTCGGGCCGATGAAGATCGCCCGTTGGGAGTACTTCATCGTTCCTGACGATGCAGATCCCTCGATCTGTGTCGTGGTCGAGGAATGGACCGACCGGCGCCCCGGCTGGTATCGCGCACTGGCCGAAAGAGCGTTCGGTCCACGTGCGACGATCAACGAGCGGGGCATGGTCAAGACCCTGGCCAACCTCAAGAAGGCAGCGGAGGCGGACGGAGCCAGCGCACCGAGCGGCCCGTTCACCCGTTGAGCCCATAGCACCGAACCGGCCGAACGCACCGAACGCACCGAACGCGCTGACGGACCCGCACCGCTTGGGTGCGAGCCCGTCAAACGTGGTGGTGATCTGTCTCAGTGGCCGGCTGCCACCAGCTCGGCCGGGGTGCCGGTCAGGTCAGCGTCGAGATCGGCAGGATCCTCGTCCCACGAGCCGCCACCGTGAGCATCACCGGCGGCGAAAGCGACCTCGTCAAACGGGTCCTCACCGGACAGCACCCGGCCGGCCCGTTCCTTGTCGAGCTCGCCGGTCCAGCTGCCGATCAGCACCGTCGCGACCGCGTTGCCGGTGAAGTTCGTGAGCGCCCGTGCCTCGCTCATGAACCGGTCGATCCCCACGATCACGCCCACGCCGTCCAGCAGCTCGGGCCGGAACGACTGCAGGCCCCCGGCCAGCACGGCAAGACCTGCGCCGCTCACCCCGGCTGCGCCCTTGGACGCGATGATCATGAAGATGAGCAACGAGATCTGTTCACCGATCGACATCGACTTGTCCATCGCCTCGGCCACGTACAAGGAGGCCATGGTCAGGTAGATCGAAGTACCGTCCATGTTGAATGAGTAACCGGTCGGGACGACGATGCCGACAACCGGGCGCGAGACGCCGAGGTGCTCCATCTTGCCGATCAGCCGCGGCAGTGCGGTCTCGGATGACGAGGTCGAGACGATGAGCAGGAGCTCTCGGCCCAGGTACTTCAGCAGCCGGAGGATCGAGACTCCGCTGCCGGCCTTCAGAACGGCGCCGAGCACCACGAAGATGAACAACGCGCACGTTGCGTAGAACGCGAGCATCACCTTGCCGAGACTGAGCAACGCGTCGGTGCCGGTCGCACCGACCATTGCCGCCATGGCACCGAACACGCCGACGGGAGCCACCCACATGACCATTGCGAGGACCTTGAACACGAGCTTCTGCAGGTGCTCGACGCCACGCAGCACCGGCACGCCGCGCTCACCCATCCCCTGCAACGCGAAACCAACGAGAAGCCCGATGAACAGCGCCTGCAGCACCTTGCCCGAGGTCAAGGACGAGACCAGCGTGTCCGGGATGAGGCTCAGCAGAAACTCTGGGAAGGTCTCGCCGCCTCCACCTGTCGCCTGCGCTCGTCCGGACTTGACCACCGCGGCGGTCAGGTGAAGCCCCGAGCCGGGCTTGACGATGTTGCCGATGATGAGGCCGATCGCCAGCGCGAAGGTTGACATGACCGTGAAGTAGCCCAGGGCCATGCCACCGATCTTGCCGACACTGGCCGCCTTGCGGACCGAGCCGATGCCGAGCACGATCGTGAAGAAGATGATCGGCGTGATCATCATCTTGATCAGGCTCACGAACCCGGTGCCCAGCGGCTTGAGCCCGACGGCGAACCCCTCTTTGCCCGGAAACGCGAAGCCGACCGCGATGCCGAGAAACGCTGCCACGATCACGGCCATGTAGAGGTACTTCGTCTTGTCGCGACGGATCACCGGCACGGACGGAGGCGCGCCGATCGGGGAAGGACTTGGCGGCGACGCTGGGGCGGAGCGGGACATGTTTCCTCCTGAGGCTGAAAATGGATTGTTCATGAGGGTCGCCCCGTTGGTGACCTGTGTCACCATTTCGTTCATTGAGTTCGCCAACGGTTTTGGTGAGAACCGCACACTGGTGGTATGCACACCGGCATGAACCCACGGAGCTGGAGCCTGGCGCGCCAGCTGTTCGCGCTGCAGGTTGTCGTCGTAGCGGTCGTGGTGATGGCCGGAGGCGTGGCGGCATACCTGCAGGCCCGTGCGAGCAGTCAGTCAGCCACGAGCACCCGGGTTCTCGCAGTCGCCCGGAGCGTCGCGGCGTCCCCGCTGATTCGGTCCGCGCTGAGCGCACCCGACCCGTCCGCGGTGCTGCAGCCCTACGCCGAACGGGTGCGCCGCGACACCGGCACCGACTTCGTCGTCGTGATGAACACAAAAGGAATCCGATACTCCCACCCCAAGCCTGAGCTCATCGGCAAGCGGTTCAGCGGCCACATCGACGCTGCGGTCGCCGGTGGGGTGGTGCTCGAGACGTATGGCGGCTCGTTCGGTCCGTCCGAACGTGCCGTGGTGCCGGTGCGGGCCGAAGGCGGGCCCGTGGTCGCGCTGGTCTCCGTGGGCGTCACCCGGGCAGCCATCGCGCGGGAGCTGTCCCACTCGGTGCCCGGGCTGCTCGGCGCGGGAGCCGCCGCGCTGTTGCTGGCCGCGAGCGGTACCGCCCTGATAGCCCGCCGGCTGCGCCGGCAGACCCACAGCATGGGACCGGGGGAGCTCGCCCGGATGTACGAGTTCTACGACGCTGTGCTGCATTCGGTCCGCGAGGGTCTGGTCCTGCTCGACGTCCAGGGGCGCCTCACACTTGCCAATGACGAGGCGCGTCGCCTGCTGGACCTGCCCGGGGACTGGCTCGGCCGACGGCTCGACGAGCTCGGGCTGCCAGAACCAATGACCGAAGCTCTGGCGGGGGGTTGCGAGGTTGACGATGCCATCCACCTGACCGCGAACCGCGTGCTGGTGGTCAACCAGGCGCCAGCCCGCTGGGAGGGGCGTGAGCTCGGCACCGTCCTGACACTGCGCGATCACACCGATCTGCAGGCACTGACCGGCGAGCTGGACACGGCACGGTCGCTGACCGAAGCGCTGCGCTCACAGGCCCACGAGGCAGCCAACCGGCTCCACAGCGTGATCAGCCTGATCGAGCTGGGGCGCACCGAACAGGCGCTGACCTTCGCAACTGCCGAGCTCGCCCAGGCCCAGAAGCTCACCGACCTGGTCGTCGGGGCCGTCGAGGAGCCGGTGCTCGCCGCGCTGCTGCTGGGCAAGGCCGCCGAAGCCAACGAGCGCGGGGTCGAGCTCGAGGTCGACCCCGCCAGCACGGTCCCCGAGGGGGTGATCCCCGCCCGCGACCTCATCACGGTCGTCGGCAACCTGCTCGACAACGCGATCGACGCGGCCGCGGCGGCACCGGGGCCACGCCGCGTCGGCTTCAGCAGCTGGATCGAGGACGTGCCCTCCGACGACGGCATCGCCAGCACCCTGGTGCTGCAGGTCAGCGACACCGGCGCCGGCCTGGGCGACACGTCGGCGGCACATGCCTTCACCCGAGGCTGGTCGACCAAACATGATGAGCGGCTGATCGGACACGGCCTCGGTCTGGCGCTGGTCGGCCAGGCGACCAGCCGCCATTACGGCACCATCGGCGTCGGCCGCGGCGGCGGTGGGGCACCCGACGGTGGGGCACCCGACGGTGGGGCACCCGGCGGTGGGGCACCCGGCGGTGGGGCACGCGACGGTGGGGCATCCGACGACGCGGTGCTCATCGACTCAGCCTTCGTCGACACCGAGTTCGTCGGGGCTGTATTCACCGTCCGGCTACCGCTGGGCGTCGAGATGCCGCAGTGACTGAGATCGGAGTCCTGGTCGTCGAGGACGAGCCGGTCGCGGCCGATGCGCACCGTACCTATGTCGAAAGAGTTCCGGGGTTCGTCGTGCGCGGGGTGGCCCTCGACGGTGGTGGGGCCCTTCGGCAGCTGAGCGACGCGTCGTCCAAGGTGGACCTGGTGCTGCTCGACATGCACCTGCCCGATATCCACGGCCTGGACGTGGTCCGCGCGATGCGTACGGCAGGGCACCGGGCCGACGTCATCGCCGTCACTTCTGCGCGTGATCTCGAGGTCGTGCGCGCCGCCGTCTCACAAGGCGTCGTGCAGTATCTCCTGAAGCCGTTCACCTTCGCGGCGCTGCGGGACAAGCTTGAGCGCTATGCGGCATACCGTCTGCAGTTTGCGGGTGACGTCGCGGTCGGGCAGCACGAGGTCGACCGGGTCCTGGGCACCTTGCGCGGCAACGACCCGAGCAGCCTGCCGAAGGGCATGAGCCCGGACTCTCTTGACGCCGTCGTGGCCGTGCTGCGACCCACCGCCGAAGGCCTCTCGGCAACCGAGGTCGCCGCGGCGCTGGGGGCGTCACGGGTCACTGCGCGTCGCTACCTCGAACATCTCGCCGAGACCGGGCTCGCCATCCGGAGCTCGCGATACGGCAGTGCCGGGCGTCCCGAGCTCGAGTACCGCTGGGTCGGGGGCGGCTGAGGGCCTCGGGATCATCGACGGGTTTGGGCAATACAGCCATGGCAGGCATGCTGGAAGGTGATGCCCCCACTGGACCGAGACAACAGGACGCGCATGGACTCCCCAGACGACTCCGGTCGCGAGGTCCCGGAGCGCATGGGGTCCAACGCTGATGCCGAGGACTCCGCTGCTCACATTGCCGAGCTGGTGCGCCGAACCACCGAGAGCCGGGCCGCGCCGGGACCTTCCTCGGTTGCCCGTCCCGACGCAACGCCTGCGCAGCCGACGCCGATGCCCGCGCCATCGGTCGCGGAGCCAACACAGCAGCAGCCCCTGCAGCCAGCCGCGACGCCAACCCACTCACCATTCACCCAGGGGGTTCGTCGCAGGATGTCGGCACCGCCCCGACGAACCCTGGTTATCGCTGGTGTCGTCCTGGCCGTGCTCATCGGAGGTGGCGTGGCACTGTCCAACGCGTTGGGTCCTGAGGTCCGGCGAACCCCAACAGCGACGACCCAGAGCTCGGCGCCCGCTGGCTACGCAGTGAAGGTCACGGACGTGATCACGGACTGCGCCAGTCACGCGCGCGGGCGCACGAAGGTCTCGTTCGAGGCCCACAACTGTGTGAAGGCAACCAGATCGATCGCAACCGGCCAGATCAGCGGTCGCCCGGCGCTGTATGTCGTCTCACGCATACAGATGGCATCGGCAGAGGCAGCCGCGGCGGTCAAAGAGGTGCTGGACGGCAGTGGAACCGGCAACCTCAACGACCTGCTGAGAGAGGGCAAGACGTTCCCTGGTGCCCCCGTCAAGATGCCGGACTCCGGGTATGCCTCGGTCCAGACGGGCGGCGTCCTCACCGTGGCGGAGGCGGGCTTTGTCGACGGCGGCCCATCGTCCAGCACTGATCTCGCACTGCGGGCTTCAGCCGCGCAGGTGGCCGCCATGGTCAGCACACAGAAATAGGGTCGTCCCGCGGCCTGGCTCACGTCATCGTCGGGCTGCCAGCGCCGCGTTGTACAGCTCCTTGCGGCTCAGCCCCGTCGCCGCGGCCACCTCGGCGCACACCTCCTTCAGCCGCTCCCCGGCAGCAACTCGAGCCTGTATGCCGGCCACAACCGTCTGCGGGTCGGTCACCAGCGCCGGTGCCCCACCGACCACAACGGTGATCTCGCCCTTCACGCCCCCCGAGGCCCACGCCGCCAGCTGCGACAGACCACCGCGTCTGACCTCCTCATAGGTCTTGGTCAGCTCCCGACAGACCGCCGCCTGCCGGTCCGCACCGAACGCCTCGGCCATCGCCGCCAGAGTCGAGTCGAGACGGTGCGGCGCCTCGAAGAAGATCATCGTTCGTCTCTCCTGCGCCAACGCCTTGAGCCCGCGCAGTCTCTCGCCCGCCTTTCGCGACGGAAACCCTTCAAAACAAAAGCGATCCACCGGCAGTCCGGACACCGCAAGCGCCATCAGGACGGCGCTTGGACCAGGCACGCAGGTGACCTTCACGCCGGCCTCCACCGCCGCGACCACGAGGCGATACCCGGGGTCGGACACGGACGGCATACCGGCATCGGTGACAACCAGCACACGCGCCCCAGCCAGCAACCGGGCGAGCAGGTCTGCGGTGCGCGTCGCCTCGTTGTGTTCGTGGTAGCTGACGACCGATCCTGACGCCTTGACGTCCAGTGCATGACAAAGGCGACTGAAGCGCCGTGTGTCCTCTGCCGCGACAACGTCGACGGTGGCGATCTCCAGCGCGAGTCGCGGCGCTGCGTCTCTTGGGTCGCCGATCGGGGTGGCGGCGAGGACGAGGACACCAGCAGCGGAGTTGGTCACGTCTGCGATCCTCTCAGGCGGTGCGATCCCTCGGTTCTACGTCCTCATTCGATCTCGAGGTGGACACATCGGACACACCGACCGCACCTCGGCCGTGCCTGGCTGATATCCGCCCCCTGTGACGCGTTCGCGGCGCCACAGGGTTGCTGCATACGATGTCGGCCATGACGTCGACCGAGCAGCAGCTGCGCTCGCGACTTCTCGGATATCGCCCCACCGACGTGATGTGGGGCTGGGTGGCGCCACTGATCGTCGCGGCAGTCGGCGGTTTCCTTCGGTTCTGGCAGCTCGGTCGACCCAGCAAGCTCGTCTTCGACGAGACGTACTACGTCAAGGAGGGCTACTCCTTCCTCAAGTACGGCTATGAGCGCCGGGTCGCCTCGACCAACGAGAAGGCGGACGCCCTCTTCACCCATGGCACCCCGAACGTCTTCGGCACCAACGCCGACCTCGTGGTCCATCCCCCCGTCGGCAAATGGGTCATCGCGGTCGGCGAGCATATCTTCGGGGCGACCAGCTCGTTCGGATGGCGGTTCTCGGTCGCCCTTCTCGGAACCCTCTCGATCCTGATGGTCGGTCGCGCCGCCCGGCGGATGTTCGGGTCGACGCTGATCGGCACGATCGCCGCCATCCTGCTGGCATTTGACGGCCACCACTTCGTCCAGTCGCGCATCGGCCTGCTTGACCTCATCCTGATGTTCTGGGCGTTCGCCGCATTCTGCGCGCTGCTCATTGACCGCGACCACTCCCGCGCGGTGCTGGCACGCAAGGTGAGCGCCGTGCAGTCGTCGGAGCCCCAACGCGGCGGTACCAACGGCACCAGACTGCAGACGTCCTTGACGTTCGGTCCCTGGCTCGGCTGGCGCCCCTGGCGCTGGGTCGCCGGCATCTGCCTCGGCCTGGCGACCGGGACCAAGTGGTCCGGCCTGTTCTTCGTGATCGCCTTCGTGCTGATGAGCGTCTTCTGGGACATGGGCGCACGCCGCGCCGCCGGCGTGCGCCGCTGGTGGTGGGGCGCCCTCGTCATGGATGGGCTGTATGCCGGCTTGCTGACCGTGACTCTCACGGTCTCGGTCTACCTGGCCTCCTGGGCCGGCTGGTTCGCTTCCAAGAATGCCTACGACCGGCAGTGGGCTGCGACCCATTCGGCAACCACCTTCGCGTGGGTGCCGGACCCCTTGCGCTCTTTGTGGCAGTACCACGAGGAGATGTACAGCTTCCACGTCAACGTGACGTCGGACCATCCGTACAAGACCAACCCGTGGTCATGGCTTGTCCAGGGCCGGCCGACATCCTTCTTCTACGAAGGCCCGACGAAGGGCCAGGAAGGCTGCCTGGTCCAACAGTGCAGCAAGGCGATCACCTCGATCGGCACCCCGACGTTGTGGTGGGGCGCGACGATCGCGATCTTCGTCCTGTTGTTCATGTGGGCGTTGCGCCGAGACTGGCGGGCCGGCGCGATCCTCGCAGGTCTCGCAGGCGGCTACCTGCCGTGGTTCAACTATCAGCACCGCACCATCTTCAGCTTCTACGAGGTCGCCTTCGTGCCGTTCGTCGTGCTGGCCGTGACCTACGTGCTCGGGCTCGGCATCGGCGGTCGGGAGGCCTCGCCGGGTCGACGCCGGATCGGCCTCGCCGGCGCCGGACTGTTCGTTGTCGCCAGCGTCGCCTGCTTCGCGTTCTTCTACCCGATCTACACCGCTCAGGTCATCCCGTACCAGGAGTGGCAGCTGCGCATGTGGCTGCCCAGCTGGGTCTAGACCTGCGGGCTTGGGGCGGGCAAAACGCCTAGGTCCGTGGCGTGGGTGGGGCGAGGAAAGCTCCCAACAACCCTGGCAGTGCACGGTCTCCGAGCGAGAGAGCCATGGACAGCGGCACGTCCGTGACGACATACCCCTGTCTGCCTGCTGCCGTGGTCGCGGTCAGCGTCGCCAGCCCGGCACGACGCTGGAAGAAGGACTGGCGAAGGTTCCAACCGATAATGCCGTCGCACTCGAGCACGTCACGACGTCGATCGAGCGAGCCCGCGCGCGTGACGAGACAGCTGCCGGAGAGGGCATGCCCCAGGGATCGATAACGATCCGCCGCGAGCAGCACCGCCACCGGCACCGTCGACACTGCAGGCAGGGCAAGCCATGGCGAAGCACCGGAAGAGATGGCCACGCCGGCTGCGACGACCAGGATGAAGGCCAGCAGCAGGGCTCGCACGAAACGACGACGCCGTGCAGCAGGGCCATGGGACGTCAGCGAGACACCCATCGGCGCAGGGTCGTGCAGGATCTGGGCAGCCACGTCCCGTGCCACGGCGCGCGGGGCCGGCGGCAGGAGCAGCGAGCTCCCGCCCTCGGCGCCGCCTCTGGACTTCAGGCCCGTCGTGATACCGGTCAGACGTGCTGCATGGACGGCCCGGAGCAGCAACGGCTCGGCAAGCTCAACGCCCCTCAACCGTCGTTCCTCGATGCTGATGGCCCTGGTCGTCAGAAGTCCGCGGGTGATGTGGAGACTGCCCTGCCCATGGCGTGAGAGTCGAAAACCCCAGTAGGACAGGACATAGCCGCCGATCGAGAGCACCGTGACGAAGGCGACGAGCACGACCAGCCCCTGCGCGACGTCCACCCAGATCGCGGTCCGCTCCAGATGGTCGAGGGCTCCCCTGACGGGTCCCACATCACCGGCGGTGAGGCCCAGCTGGTCGAGGAGTCTCCAGCCGACGCCGAGGATCGCCGCAGCAGCCAGGACCCCCGACATGGTGAACGGCGCGAAGCGCACCCACCGCGGATCCAGCCGCGACAGCTCGACGTCATCATTCCCCGTGTCATCTGTCCCGACGTCATGGCTTCCGAGGTCATCGTTCCCGGCCGTCACGCCGTCTCCGGCGGGACGGACACCCTGGCTCACAGGGCTCCGATGGAGCAGCTCGGCGCGCAAGGCGGTGGCCTCTGCGGCCGAGAGCGAGTCGAGGGACAGCCCGCTGTCCCTCTCGTGACTACCCGTGCCGATATCGACTTTGGCGAGCCCCAGGAGACGGTGCAGTGGTGATGCCGTCACGTCGACGCTGCGAACCCGATCCGCCGGGGTGGCAACGGTCTTGCGCTGCAACAGACCCGTACGCAGCTGGACCTGCTCGGTGGTGATGCGGTATCGGGTGGTCGCCCATCGCAGCACGCTCAACGCAATGATCCCGACAACGCCCAAAGGTCCCCACCACCAATACTGCCCGTTGCCAACTGAGCGCCCCGCAACCACGAGGCCCACCAGGGCGGGGATGGCTCGGGCCAGCTCACGCACGGGATGCACAAGCAGCATCCGGGCGCTCAGACGGCGCCAGGACTGGTTCTGGCCGGTGCCGGACACGTTCATGTCGCGTCGCCCTCGCTGCGGCTGGTGATCACCGTGAGCGCGGCGACCAGGCCCTCGGCAGTCGCGCGATCGAGCCCGTTGATGTGCAGGGGCCCCGCCGCGGACGCCGTTGTGACGGTGACGTTCGCGAGCCTGAAGAGCTGTTCCAGAGGTCCGCGGGCGATGTCGACGGTCTGAACCCTCGAGATGGGAGCGATCCGTCGCTCCTGGCTGATCCAGCCGGACTGGGTATAGACAGCCTCGTTGGTCACCTCCCAACGGTGGACCCGAAAGCGCCACCGGGGCATGACGATGAGGTGCGCTGCCGCGAGCACAAAAGTGGCGCCCAGCGCGGTGAACCGCAGACCGGACTGGTCCGGGGAAGCCACGAACCAGAGCGACTGACCAGCCAGCGCCAGGAGCCAACCCGGCACCGCCCGCACCGTCCAGAACACGACGGCTCGAGGGCTGACGTGGTGGGCAGGATCGCGCAGCTCCATGCGGCCCACCCTGCCACGTACGGACCACGACCCTTGCGCTCACCCACGGCGCGCCCTATTTGACGCGTCCCGACCAGTTGGAGCCATCCCACCAGCGTGACGGGCCCTGGCCCCACGGGTCCGGGTACCAGCCCGGAGGACTCACAAGACCGACGGGGAGGGCCACGGAGCCGCGCGCCTGCCAACGGAACAGAAAGAGGGTCTCGACCCCGATCAAAGCTGTCCCGAGAGAACCGACACTGATCACGAACATGACGATTGCCGCCAGTCCAACAGGATCACCCCCCTGACGATGAGTCGCAAGGGCGAGGTCGCCCAACCACCAGAAGAGTGCTGCGGCGCCCAGGAAGGGCACTGCGCCGGCAGCCCACCATCTCGACGGCATGGACCGGCTGCTCACAATCAGCGATCCAGAGCGCTCCCGCCCTTGAGGGCTTCGACCATTGCGGCTCAGGGGCACGGACACCTGACCGCTGAGCGCCCGGTCTCCTGCATGTGCAAGCGCCAGGCTGAGCATGAGGGCCACGTCGGCCCCGTCCGGCGCCGACGCGATGATCTCCCTCATCGCTTCCTTCACGTCGGCAAAATCGCCAGCCTCAACTGCCAGCAGCGCCAGCGCGAGACGCTCATGCTCATCGAAGGACAGGTCACCGTCCGTCACGACGACTTCCCCTTGATGGCCCTGGACATCATTGAGGAAAGCATGGTTATCGCCTCGCCTTCCTCCTTGAGAACATGACCCCTTTGTAGAAGAACCTTCTCAGCCCGATGGGGAGGGTTGTCGATATGACATTGGTCGTACGACCAGGATGAGGCCTGCCCATCACCGGGAACAGCGCTGAAGTCAGTGGTGAACCTCAGTACCCACATCCCGTTTGACGACAGCAGTCAGTTCCTGTTCTAGGTCGTCGTCGTATATAGCCCGCCACGAACAGCACCCTCCGCATCGCGCAGAGGCCGTACGGTGGACCGCGACCCGACTTGATTTGGGGCTGCAGCCATGATTTCAGTCAGTGAATAGATGGCTATAGAACCGACGATTGAGCCACCTGCCACCGGCGGCAGCGTTCACGCCGCCTGCGCGGGGCTGGATCAGAGCGGTCCGCAATGCGCTTGGCATGTCTGCCGCGGACCTCGCAGCACGCTTGCAGGTAACCGCGGCCAGTGTGAGCGACATCGAACGGTCCGAGCACGACCACCGCATCCGGTTGGACACCCTGGAGCGCGCCGCCCAGGCGATGGGCTGCGAGCTGGTGTATGCGCTGATCCCCCGCGAAAGCCTGACCGAGATCGTACAGCAGCAGGCACGAGGGAGAGTAGGGCAGCAGGTCCACGCGGTCTCGCGCGCGATGGACCTGGAGGCGCAGGGCACCCAGGTCGACGACGAGGTCGTTCGTGAGGAGATGAAGCGGCTCATCGATTCCGGCCGGCTGTGGAAATGACCCCCTTCGATGGTCAGCCGGACGGGGCCACCCCGCTGACCACAGAAGACTTGGAGGGGCTCAAGCCATCCTGGGTTTCTTCGCAGGCCGAGCTGAACCAGGCCGAGGCAGAGAACATCCTGCGCGGGCGCCTCTGGGCTTCGCGTGCCCGGCGACCGCCGTTCTGGTACCTACGCGACGCCGGTCTCAAAGATCTGCACCAGCGGATGTTCGGGGACGTGTGGGCCTGGGCCAGCCAGCTGCGCCAGCGCGAGACCAACATCGGGCTCGACCCGCAGCAGATCCCAGTCGCAGTGCGCGATCTGTGTGAGGACACCGTCGCCCAGATCGGCAGCGGCAAGAAACTCGCGTACCCGGCGGACGAACTCGCGGTGCGCTTTCACCACCGACTGGTGCTCATCCACCCCTTCCGCAACGGCAACGGCAGACACGCACGCCTGGCCACCGATCTGCTCGTCGCCGACCTGGGAGCCGAACCGTTCACCTGGGGAGGCGCCGAACTCACCGCCCCCACCGACCTCCGAACCGATTACCTAACGGCCCTGCGCCACGCAGACACCACTCTCGACTTCACGCCATTGGTCGAGTTCGCGCGGCGCACCAACTGATCACCCACTCCAAACCTGGACCGTCAGACGACGAGCTCACGCTCTTCGGGAGTTCGATCTGCACATGTGCGCTACCTACGACGGGCACCAACTCGGGTGAGCAACTGCTGTACTTCGCTGCTGTACTTCGCTGCTGTACTTCGCCCCACACACCACAAAGGCCCTGATCCCCTTTCGGGAGAGGGCCTTTGACCTGCGGTTATAGGTCCTATCGGTGGAGCTGAGGGGACTCGAACCCCTGACCCCCTCGTTGCGAACTCGGGGCATGGCGGTCGTCCGGGCGCGTCTGAGCACGGATCTGGGCGTTCGAAGGCAAGGAAGCCCTGTCGAAGCCAAGGGCGTTGCTGTACTTCGCTGCTGTACTTCTCGGCCCTGCGAACTGTGAGCCCTGACTTGCCGAGTCCGCCATACAGGAGCAAGTCCTAAAGGCCTCAGCCTCGCGCACTGGGGGTACCGTCCATTCATGCAACCGTCTCTGACGCCGAGCCCTCGCCCTCTTGCTCAACCACTGCGGTGTTGATCACGTGAGCGACGAAGGGTCCAAACCGCTCCGGTCGAACCGCGCCGTGGAGAACGCAGCGATCACCTTCGTCCTGGCGTACGAACAGGCTCATGGACGGGACGCCACCGACACGCGTGGAGGGCATGCACCAGCTGACGTCGAGAGCGACGACCGGGTGATCGAAGTCAAGGCTTTCGGACTGTCAGCACGCGGCAACGACTTGTGGTTGGAAACCCGCCAGGTTGATGAGGCGCACACGAACGGTCGCTTCCACCTCTACGTTGTCGACAACGTGCGGCAAGGCAACCCCACCGCGTTCAGACTCATTGACCTTCACGGCGACGTGCTGGCTCGCCTCCTCGAACGGGCGCGACCACAGACCTACGTGACCTTGCCGTTCCCAGTCGGCATCTATGACGCTGCCGTCGCGGCAGGCTGAGGAACCGTCTTTCAGAGAAGCGAACCAGTGACCTATTCATTAGGGTGTGGCTCCGCTGCAGTGACGTCATGCTGCCCTGGGTAGGGCGCCGTCGAGGTAACGGGATTCGTGGACGCGTTGTCGTTCTTGGTCCAGGTGCCACGTCCAGTAGTTCTGGAAGTCGCCGTTGCTGCGGAGTGCTCGTAGCTTGAGGATCGCTTCGGCGCCAGCGAGTCCCCAGCGGGCTCCGGTGACGTCGAAG
>Ga0097691_1000695_pt1 | contig 27659 bp, 23 predicted proteins | sample NGESurdeep072012_8_FD_72858 | JGI IMG/M metagenome (GOLD analysis project Ga0097691, IMG submission 72858) | Arctic peat soil microbial communities from Barrow, Alaska - NGEE Surface sample 210-1 deep-072012 | ecosystem: Environmental > Terrestrial > Soil > Wetlands > Peat ... | reverse complement strand
CCAGGTTCACCAGTTTCTTCCGGCTGATCTCCTCTAGCGCCATTTCGACCATCCCCACCGCGCCTTCCACGATCTTCTGCCGCGCCGCGATCACCGCGCCCGCCTGTTGGCGCCGCAGCATCGCGCCGGCAATCTCGGCTGCGTACGCAAGGTGGCTGATCCTCGCCTCGATCACTTCAATTCCGGCCTTTGCCAGGCGCTCCTGGACTTCGTGCCGCAACCGGTCCGAGATCTCGCCCACCGACTGCCGCAGCGACAACTGTCCTTCCTGGTGCGCGTCGTACGGATAGCTGGTCGCCAGGATGCGCACCGCCGCCTCGCTCTGCACGTGGACGAAGTGTTCGTAGTCGTTCACGTTGAACAGCGCTTCGAAGGTCTCCACGATCCGCCACACCACCACCGCGGCGATCTCGACCGGATTGCCGTCGTGATCGTTCACTTTCAGGTGCCCGCTCTCGAAGTTGCGTACCCGCAGCGACAGCTTGCGCCGCGTGGTCAGCGGATTCACCCACCAGAAGCCCTGCTGCTTGATCGTGCCCTTGTACACGCCGGCGAGCTGGACCACCTTCGCCTCGTTCGGATTGACCACCGACAACCCCGCGTAGCAAACGCCGCTGACGATGAGCACTACAATCCACAGCCCGACCATCCAGAACGATTCCGCCTTGACTGCTTCCACCAACTGCCACACCGCGCCCAGCACCACCGCCGTCAGCGCGATCAACATGAACCACCCGTTGAACCCACGCATGTCCTTTTCGCCTATCATTGCGGGTCCCTCCTTTGCTTGACATCATTGTGATATCACTTTGATGTCAAGTGCGCAAGTCCCTCCTTAAGTAAACACATAAATTATTGATTTAAAACGAACTTGGCGTAGCGCTGGCTTCCAGCCGGCAGTTCCGCTGGCATCCTGCCGTCGGTTAATCGACAATCGTCACTCGACAATCGGAAATGGTTTTCGGACATAGCAAAAGGCGCAGCCCTCGCCGCGCCACATGAAACTGAAACTCGAAACTGAACCTACTTCACAAAGATCTCCTTCGGACACATCGCGTGCACTCCCACCTTCCCGTCCACCAACTGCGTGATGTTCACATCGACCGCCACGCTGGTCAGCATGTACGCCTCGTCCCGGCTCAGGTGCTTCTCCTCGACCAGGAAGTTGATCATGTCGCGCACCGCCAGCGTGGTCGCTTCCTTCAGGTCTTCGCTGAATCCCATCGAGATGTAATGCGTCGGCGTCTCCGCGCGCGGCCACAGCAGGTGACGGTCCTTGTGCACGACAAACCGGAACGTCCCGCTCAGGAATGTTTCCATCGCCGTGATGTCCACTTCGCCGTTGCCCTGCCCGGCGTGTCCGTCGCCCACTTCGAAGAGCGCTCCCTTGGCGTGTACCGGGATGTACAGCGTTGTTCCCGCCGTCAGCTCTTTGTTGTCCATGTTGCCGGCGTGCATCCACGGCGGCGCCGAGTTCAGCCGCCCGGCCGACTCCGGCGGCGCCACCCCCATGCTGCCGAAGAACGGACGCAGCGGGATCGTCACCCCGGGCGCGAATTGCGCCGTCATGCGCTGCCGATCCAGCGGGATGATCTTCAGCTTGCCGTAGGGATAGTCGTCGGGCAGAAAGCCCCGCCCCGCGCCGAACACATTGCACGCAAACGGCGCGTCCACGTCGACTTTGAGGATCTGCACTTCCAGGACGTCGCCCGCTTCGGCTTCCTCGATCGCCACCGGCCCGGTCAGGATGTGTCCGCCCGGACCCTTGTCGGTGACCTTTGCGTAGATGTCGCGCACGAACTGCGGAATGTCCGCCGGACGCACTCCCGCCTGCTCCAGCCGCTCCGGCGCCGGACACGACGACGCCGTCTGGATGCGCACCGTGTCTCCCGACTTCACCGTCAGCACCGGCTTCGCCCGCGCCGAGTAGTATCCCCACACCACCGTCGTCGGCGTCGCCATCAACGTGTGCTCCGCCGCCTGCGCGAATGCCGTCGCCGCCATCCATCCGCACGCCAATACCACAGCAACCGTTCTGATTCTCATGCCGGACGTTATACCTGTCCTCTCGGGCGTCTGTCATCCCGAGCGCAGTCGAGGGACCTTGTGTTTAGGTTCTCCTTACGCCTTGCGCCGTGAGCCATACGCCTAGTTTTGCGGTTTTCCTTGCGCTTTGCGCGGGTGCCCCACCCTGACTGGTTTTGGAAGGGTGGGCACCATGTCACTGAAGTTGAAGAGTGCCGGTGCTAGCGTTGCGTCATGCCCGGGGGACTGAAGCGCTATCACGACACGGATGACGCGCACTTCATCACCTTCAGTTGTTTTCAACGTTCCCCCTTACTGGGTAACGCTTCCGCGCGCGATCTGTTCCTCGAGGTCCTGGAAAAGGTGCGCCGGCGTTACTCGATGAAGGTGTACGGATACGTCGTAATGCTGCGTTGACAAAAGTAACACATGTGTTACCATCGTCTGTGATCGACGTCCGCGAGTATCTCGACGCTGCGGGTCGCAGTCCATTTGCGGCGTGGTTCGATGGACTCAACGCCCCCGCCGCTGCCAAAGCAACGATTGCCGTGACGCGCATCGGACAAGGTAACTTTTCCAGCGTGAAGGGCGTGGGCGCCGGCGTGTTCGAATGCCGCATCGACTTTGGCCCTGGCTACCGCATTTATTTCGGTAAAGACGGCGACCGGTGGGTGATTCTTCTCGGCGGTGGAACCAAGAAACGCCAGCACCGGGACATCTCGAACGCGATTGCGCTCTGGCAGGACTACAAGCAGCGAAAGAAGTAGGAGGCTCTCATATGGCTCTCACCCGGCGTTTCAAGCAGACGATTCAGGCACGCGTAAAGCGCGACCCCGCGTTCCGCAAGGCGCTGCTCCGCGAAGCAATCGAGAGTTTCCTGGCGGCCGACGTGGAGACAGGCAAGACCGTATTGCGGGACTTCATCAACGCCACTATCGGCTTTACCAAGTTGGGCAGCGCCATGCACCGCTCTCCCAAGAGCCTGATGCGTATGCTTGGACCAGCCGGAAACCCGCAAGTCAAGAACCTGTTCGAGATTGTCGCCTTCCTGCAACTGCAAGAAGGAATTCGCTTCAAGGTCCGGTCAACTTCGATAGCAGCTTAAATGAGAAAAGCGCGGCTCCCGCCGCGCCGTAAGCCTTACGCCTCGAGCCTTGCGCCTATTTCCCCAACGCCTCAATAATCCTGTCGAAGTCTTCCAGCGTCTTGTAATCGATCACCACTTTCCCCTTGCCGCCGTGGTCCACGATCTTGACTCTCGTCCCCAACTTCTCCTGCAAATGGCGCTCGGCCTCTTTCACGTTCGGGTCGCGCCACTTAGGCTGCGGCGAACTCGAACTCTCCGACGGCCCCGTCATCGGACGGTCCCACATGTGCCGCTTCGCCAACTCCTCCGTCTGTCGCACCGACAGCCCGTCCTTGATGATGTGCGCCAGCACCGTCTCCACCGCGTCGTCGTTGGGCAGGCTCATCAGCACCTTGGCGTGCCCGAATGACAGCTTCCCTACCGCCAGAAATCCCTGCGCGTCGGGCGGCAGCTTGAGCAGACGCATGTGGTTGCCGATCGTCGCCCGGTCTTTTCCGGTGCGCGCCGCGATCTGTTCCTGGGTCAGCCCGAAATCGCTCGATAGGCGCGCGAACGCGTACGCCATTTCCATCGGGTTCAGGTCTTCGCGCTGCAGGTTCTCGATCAGCGACAGCTCCGCCGCCTGCTCGTTCGACACCTGGCGCACGATCGCCGGGACCGTCGCCTTTCCCGCCAGCATCGACGCCAGCCACCGCCGCTCGCCCGCGATGAGCTGGTACTTCACCTTCGCCGCGTCAACCTCCGGCCGGCGCGGTCCGCCGAATATCGCCGTCTCCAGCGGATCGAGCTGGTCATCCGGCGGCTGTCCCACGTAGCGGACGATCCCCGCCGACACCTCGCGCACCACGACCGGCTGCATCACGCCGCTGACCTGGATCGACGCGGCCAGCTCCTGTAGCTTTGCCGTGTCGTTATGGCGCCGCGGCTGGTACGGGCTGGGCTCGATCTCCCCGACGGGGATCTCCTGCACGCCCTCGCCCGGGACTTCGCGCACGACTTCGCGGATTACTTCGCGCACTTCCGGCGCCACCTGCCGCGCCGCCGGTATCAACGAATCCAGTCCCCGCCCTAAAACTCTTTTTTTGTCCATGGTTGTCATGTTGTCTCAATACTTACTGAGCGGACGTGATTGAAAATTTCAAATTTGCAAATTGTAAATTTCAAATTCACTTATATCGTGTCACGACACAATAGCCGGAGCCGCCACCGCCCGCCGCGCCATGATCTCCTTCGCCAGCCGTATGTACGCCTCCGCCCCCCGCGAGCGCGCGTCGTAGAGCAGCGCCGGCTTGCCATAGCTGGGCGCCTCCGCCAGGCGAATGTTGCGCGGGATCGTCGTCGTACACAACTTGTCGCCGAAGTAGTTCTTCAACTCCGCCGCCACCTGCTGCGCCAGGTTGGTCCGGTCGTCGTACATCGTCAGCACCACTCCCTCTACCTCGAGCGCCGGATTGAACGACTCCCGGATCCGGCTGACCGTATCCAGCAACTCGCTTACACCCTCGAGCGCGAAGTACTCCGCCTGCATCGGGATGAGCACCGTGTCGGCCGCGACCAGCGCATTCAGCGTCAGCAGGTCCAGCGCCGGCGGACAATCCAGCACCACGAACTGATACTTCTCTCTCGCCCCGTTGAGCGCGTTGCGCAGGCGGAACTCTCTTCCCTCTTGCTCCACCAGTTCGATGTTGGCGCCGATCAGGTTCTTGTGCGCCGGCACAATCCACAACTGTTCCAGCGCCGTGGGCTGGAGCACCTGTTCCAGCGTGGTGTTGCCCATCAGCAGGTCGTAGGTGTTCAGCCGCTCGGGATCGCGCAACAGCCCCAGGCCGCTGGTGCTGTTCGACTGCGGGTCGCAGTCCACCAGCAGGGTATCTACCTCGGCGGCGGCAAACGACGCAGCTAGATTTATGGCGGTCGTGGTCTTGCCCACGCCGCCCTTCTGATTGGTTACGGCTATGACCCGTCCCATGATTTGTCCGGCGAAGAGAATCGGCCGAGCCCAGAGTACCCGAGCGCCGGGGCAGGCGCAACGACGGACAGGCCTCCCCAAATTGTTCCACGTGGAACAATTGTGGAAAAGGGGCGGACGACTGTTCATAAAAGGAAATTGTTCCACGTGGAACAATCTGTGGAAAAGTCGTAGAATTCACGCCTATGGCGAGCGAGACCTTAGCCACGCAGAATCAACAAGTTAGGCCGACAGTAGGCGCTAACAGATTGATTTCATTGGACATATTTCGCGGGATGACGATTGCCGGGATGATCCTGGTCAACAACCCTGGAGATTGGGACGCCGTGTACCCGCCACTGCTTCATGCCGAATGGAACGGCTGGACGCCGACCGACCTGATTTTTCCCTTCTTTTTGTTCATTGTAGGTATCTCGATGCACTTGTCATTTGAGAGCCGCAGGAGCAAAGGGGCAAGCCGGGGCGAGCTGATGAAGCATGCGGCGTGGCGGGCGCTCATCATTTACGCCATCGGTTTCTTCCTGGCGGCGTTTCCGAACTTTGACATGCACACGGTCCGCTTTGCGGGGGTGCTGCCACGGATCGCGATGGTGTACCTGATCAGTTCGGCCATCGTGCTGTACACGGGCAAGCGCGCGTGGGCCGCGATCACGGCAGGTTTGCTGATCGGTTATTGGCTGCTGATGACGCGGGCGCCCGGCTTCGACCTGACGCCGGATGGAAACCTGGCGGCGTGGCTCGACCGGAAGATCATGTACGAGCACCTTTGGGTCGAGCACCGCTGGGACCCGGAAGGATTACTGAGCACACTGCCGGCGATTGCGACGACGCCTGCTGGGCGTGTTCACGGGAGTGTGGTTGAAAAAACCTCACCACCCTTCGACTTCGCTCAGGGCAGGCTCCGGACACGAAGGAACACGAAGGAAAGCCGGCGGAATGCTGGCGGCGGGCATTGTGGGACTCGCAGTCGGGGAGTTGTGGAACCTGGCGTTTCCGATCAACAAGAACCTGTGGACGAGCTCGTACGTGGTGTTCACGGCCGGGTTCGGGCTGGTGATCTTGGCGGGGATTTCCTTGATGGTTGAGAAAGACCCCGGCCTAGCCAAAAACGGGCTAGACCGGGGCACCCAGATTCCGTGGTGGGGGCGGCCGTTCCTGTGGTACGGATCGAACGCGATCGTGGTGTATGCGCTCTCAAGTTTCGTAGGGAGGTGCTCGATCGAGTTCCATTCCACGTGGAACAATGAGCAGGTGGCGTATAAGACGATGCTGTACGAAAGGTTCTTCGCGCCGCTGGCGCAGCCGATACACGCTTCCTTGCTGTGGGCACTCGCTTATGTATTAACTTTCATGGTGCTGGCGTGGATAATGTATCGTAAGGCGATATTTATAAGAATCTAGGCTTCGGGCTCCGGGCTTCGGGCTCCGGGACGGCTGGCTGGACCACTTGTTACTGGTTTGATTCGTAGTTGAGTGGATTCCTCGACGGGGGGAATCAAGAAAATGGCGCGAGGGGATTTCCCACCGCGGGCGGATTCAAGCCCGTGGTTTCGGTTTTAAGGCTGGTTTGGATGGGGAATTGGGACGTGGTCGACCACCGGGGTGACGAAGTAGGTTCGCGGGATCGGGCGGAAAAGGAGATTTCAACAGGGGAAAAGGGCCATTTTCGGTTGCCGATGGATGATTGTTGATTGAAACCGGGGATCTCACCACAGAGGACACGGAAAAAAAGCAGATTCCTCGCTGCGCTTCGGAATGACAATTCCTAAAGTTCAGCGTGACCGGCGAGATGCCGGTGCTACGTGCAATGGGCTAGCGGACCGTGGCAACCAATTCCACGGTAGCGGTGCCCGCGGCGGTGGTGACAGTCAGTTTTCCGCTGGACAGAGCGGAAGCAGACGGCTTGAGCCGGATGGCGATCCGGCAGTTGGCAGCGACAGCCAATTCACTGCCGCAATCGTTGGACTGGACGAAGTCTCCGGTAATCGAATCGATGGAGACGGAAAGCGGCGTGGACTGGAGATTGGTGAGCGTGATCTCGTGCGCCGCAGCATCCGTCTTGCGGTCTTCCGCTCCGAACTCGACGCGCGTGGCCGACAATTCAAATGCAGGAGCCGTGGGTTCGTCCGAGGAATGCAGCGCAGGCGAAGCGCTGTCGGCGGTAGACGACGATTTGGGCTGAGGCGCAGGTTCGGCAGGCCGCGGCAATGCTTGCACGTCGGATGCGGCGCTGCTGGAAGCCAGCTCGATCGGAATGGGCAGGATGCTGGCAAACGAATCCGTACTGGCGACGACCTGCACCTGGTAGAGGCCGGGAGCCGCTGCGTCAGCGGAATCGGTGTAGCGCACCACGACGTTGGCTCGAGCGGGAATGCCGCGCAGTTGGAGCGCGCTGGGTTGCACGTCGCAAGTAGTCCCGTCAGGAGCGCCAAAACATGAAAGCGAAGCCGTTCCGGCCGCACTTCCGGGAGAGAACACGATGGGCATGAAGGCGGCGCGACCGGCGATCACAAGATTCGCGGCCGAGCGGACCGGAAGCGAGGGGCGGGACGGAGTGATGGTGGTGGGAGTGACGGTGGGAGTGCCCGCAACTGTATTCGGCCGGATCAACGTCAGGGTGGGGCTGAAGCCGGTCCCGGAAACGGGCGCGGTATGCGGACTGCCCACGCCGGAGTCAAAGGCCGACAGCGTGCCGCTGAATGTGGTGAGCGAAGTCGGGTGGAAAGTCACGAGGACGGTGCAGCCGGAACTGGGGTTGAGCGGGCCGGAGCAGTTGTTGGTCTGTGAATAACCGCCGGGAAGGGTGAAGCTGCTCACCACAATCGGTCCGGCGGTGCTATTGCTCAGAGTGACGGGGATGGTGGAGTAGCCGTTGAGAATCACGTTGCCGAAGTTGACGGGATTGGGCAGGAATGAAACCGCGTTCGCCGCCGGGCCCGTGCCGGTGAGGGCAACGGACAGCACGGGAACCGCGCCGGTGTTGTTGATGGTCAGCGTACCGGTGCGTGCGCCGGTGGCGGCGGGAGTGAAAGTCACGCTAATCACGCAAGTGGCCCCGCTGCCCAAAACCATGCCATTGCTGCAAGTAGGAATGCGGTTGCTACGCTTCGTGGCAGCCGGGGCGGCGATGGCGAACTCGGTGGAGTTGAGGCTGATGCTGAAACTGGTGAGCGTGACCGCAGTGCTGCCGGTATTGGAGACCGTGACCGATTGCGGAGCGCTGGTCGATGCGAAGCCTCGCTGGTTAAACGCGAGGTTGGTGGGCACAACGCCGGCAACGGCACCTACAATGACTCGCCACGCGCTACGGCCGTGCGTGCCAGCTACCAGGGTGCGTGAGGCCGCATGCAGCTTAAGACTGAGAACTGAGACGCGGGGCAGACCACCGACAAGTGTGCTCCAGGTGCTGCCGCCGTCAGAGGTGTAGAAGACGCCGACGTCGTTCCCGACATAAAGCGTGTTCGGAATAGTGGGGTCAACGACGATGTCGTTGGTCGGCGAATGGGGCAGGTTGTTTGTGATGTTGGTCCAGTTAGCCCCGCTGTTGGTGGTCTTGTAGACGTATCCGAGATTGTCACCGCCGGTGCCGCCTGAGTACTGGTCGAATCCGGAGAAGGTGACGTAGGCGGTGGCGCCGGTGGAGTCGGCAAAATCGGGCTTGACCTGGGTGACGGCGCGGGTGGGCAGACCAGTGGAGCGGTCGGTGAAAGTGGCGGAGGCACCGAGATTGGCGTTGGCCGAGACCTGCACCTTGGAATTCACTGTTGAGCCGGACCCGCTAGTGCCGACCCAGACGGTGTTGTTGGGGCCTACACCAATGGCGTTGATATGCGCGTTGCCTCCACCGGTCAGGTCGGCGGCGCCGGCCATCGCCGTCCAAGTTCCCGCTCCATTCGTCGTCTGGTACAGCTTGAAGGAACCGAAATAGAGCGTCTGGGCATTCGACGGATCCATAACGAGCGGCGGAATAAAGTTCGAGCGATCGTTCGTAGTTATGCCGTTCGTCGCCGCAGTGAAGCTACCCCACGTCGGGGTGCCAGTGGATTTCTCAACGTCAATATTGTTGCAGGCCGTATACAGGGTGTTGGCGTTGGTGGGATCGATGGCGCTCCAACCACCGTCGCCGCAGGCGATTTCATTCCACACGATATTGCCGGAGAACAACTGCGAGCCGTTGTCCTGCGTCCCGCCGAATACATAATTCGCACCGGTAATGGCCATTCCGGGATAGAACTGCGTGATCGCCAGCGACCTGGTTACGTCGGTAGCCGAACCGTTCAAGTTGGTCCACGCGACATTGCCGGGAGCGGTGGCAGAGTTCGGCGCGTTGGCACTGCTGTAAATGCCGCCATCGTTGCCCGCGTAAACGGTGACGTTATCGGGAGAAAAAGCGATGGCATGCAGATCGGCATGCAGCGCCGGGAACGAGAAGCCGGTCGGCTTCGATATTTCGGCCCAAGTGGCGCCGCCATCGGCGGAGCGCCACATTCTGCTGTTGGCGCCGACGTTGTCGGCGAAGGCTCCTCCGGCAAAGACGACCTGATCGTTGTTGGGAACGACGCCGATGACGTTGTCGTAAAAGCATTGGGTGGGGCAGTAGTTGGGCGCGCCGGAAAGCACCGTCCAGGTGGTACCACCATCGGTGCTTTTGTACATGCCCAGCAAATTGTTGGTGGATGAGTTGCCGATGCCGAGATAGATGGTGGTACCGGTGTTGTTCTTGGCCAATCCCATGGCGATGCGGCCGACGTTGGAAGCCGGATATGACGGCACCACGCCGTTGCCATCCATCTTTGTCCAGGTCTGTCCCGAATCAGTGCTCCGGTAAAAACCATTCGTTGAGTCGCCAAACGGACTTGCGATGGTGGCGTAGCCAATGCAAGCGGAGCCGCAGTTGCTGGCGTTGTTGGGATCCCATGCGACCACGTTGCCGGCTGCAGCCGGGAGAGGGTTGGTCCAGGTGGTGCCGCCATCCCCGGTGCGGTAGATGCCGGAATGCGGAGTGAAATTCGTGCTCTGCTGGAAAAACTGGACGGCAGCGATGGCAACTTGTCCGCTGCTGCCCTTGAGGATGGCCAGCGATCCGATTTTTGCGCCACCAATCGTCGGCGGGATCGAGTTGATGGCCCCGCTAAAAGTGCTTTGACCGAGTTGCGTCCAAGTGGCGCCGCCGTTGGCCGATTTCAAGATTCCTGCGCCGTAATAATTGTCGCCGCCAAAGTTCTCTTCGCCGGTGCCGACCCAGATGCTCTGGTTATTGTCGGGATCCAACGCGATGGCGCCGACGGCGAGCGAAGACTGGTCGTCGGTAATGGGCGTCCAGTTGGCCCCGCCGTCGGTGGACTTCCAAACGCCGCCCTGGGCCGCGCCCAGGTAAATCGTTGCCGGAGTGAGGGGATCGACCGCAATCGAAGTCAAGCGGCCGGAAGTGGGGAATTCTTTGAAAACACTGACATCGCTAGCGGTAGGTTGAGGACCCATCGGCGACCAAACCACGCCGGATGCCGGAACGGCGGAACCATTTGCCAGCGAGAGGCCGCGCGCACCGGACAACTTGGGCGTGGTTTGGGCCTCGTCGGCAATCATCTGGTCGAGTTGGCGCAGCGCATCTTCGCGTACGCCGGAAGGAATGTATCCCTGCGGATAAGCGCGCTGACTCCAAAACCACTCCGCGCGTTGATAGGGCCGAGTGCGTTTGGTGGCCTCGGGGACCTGTGACGTGTCGGTGGGTTGCTGCGCTACAGCGAGAGCGGGGAACAGGAGCGCGACGACCATCAACGAAATGCAGCAATGCGGCCGCAGGCGCGTATCTTGCCATCGTCCCATATTTCCTCTTGCGGCTCGCCGCCGCGCCGCTACGCTCTGAGTTGGTACTGCGTCATGGAATACAACCCGGGGAATTGCTTGCCAGTGGGGATGATCTTGTAGAGAGATGATACCACTGCCGGGAATGCCCCACCCCTTCAGCCTCGCTCAGGACAGGCTTCGCCAAAACGGCCAGGGTGGCCACCTTACGGTGCTTGCACATTGGATTCGGGAGCCTTGCGGACGATGCAACTACTTGCCAATGCAGAAGTTCTTCGATGGCCGGTGGCCGGGGTACCGCGACAAAGCACTGAGCCTAGGCGCAGGAACCGCCGGACGCAATCATCGGCTGCACGTGTTGCGCAATCTTGTGGGCGAGCTTGTCTTCCGCAACTTCGAGATCATAGGAGGACTGGAGATTCAGCCAGAAGCGAGCCGAGGTGTTGAAGTAACGCGCGAGCCGGAGGGCGGTGTCGGGCGTAATGGAGCGGCGCTGGTGCACGATCTCCGCGATGCGGGGAACGGGAACGCGGAGAGCCAGCGCCAGCGCGTTCATGCTCAACCCGAGGGGAAGCATGTAGTCCTCCCGGAGAATCTCGCCGGGATGGATCGGGGGAAGCTTCTTCGACTTCGACGCTGTTCTTTTCCTAGTGATAGTCGACGATTTCGACATCGTAAGCGTCTCCTTCCCGCCAAACGAAACAGATGCGCCACTGATCGTTAATGCGGATGCTGTGCTGCCCCCCGCGGCCGCCATGAAGTCGTTCCAGGCGATTGCCCGGAGGTGAGGCCAAGTCTCGCAACTCCGTTGCGCTGTCGATCTGACGCAACTTGCGTCGCGCCACGAGTTCAATCGCGCGAAACCGTTTCTGGCGTTCGCGACAGTAAAGCCGCTCCGTCTCCCTCGAACGAAACGTCTTGATCACATCCGTAAGGCTATAACGTACTGCGTATAACGTCAAGCGTTATAGCTATTTTCCAATGCAGAAGGTGGAGAAGATCAGGTTCAAGATGTCGTCGGTGGTGGTGGCGCCGGTGAGGTCGTCGAGGGCGCGCAGGGCGGAGTAGAGATCGAGGAGCAGCATCTCGTGCGGGGTATTGGTTTCGGTCGCGTGGTGGGCGGCGGCGAGGGAGTCGAGGGCGGTGTTGACGGCGGTTTGCTGGCGTACGTTGGTAAGCAGGGCGGATTCCTGCTGCGGTCCGCCCGCAGTGAGGGAAATGATGGCGTCACGCAGTTCGGCGATGCCGGCGCCGGTGAGGGCCGACGCGCGAACGGTAAAGCTTTCGGCCATCGGCTCTCGAATTTCGGAAGCTTCGGTAAACATAGGGGTCCCTCGACTCGGATGCGCCGTGCTTGCGTCCAAAAGAGGGACGCGAGCTTCCTGGCGCATCCTCGCTCGGGATGACAGTTCCTCAAGTTTCTCTTCGTCTTCTTTATTCAAATCAGTTTTGTTCTCGACCACGATCGCGGTGCGGGTCGTCGCTTGTGCAATGAGTTCCTCGTCTTCCTGCGTGCGCGGCTGGGAAGCGTCGAGGACGACGAGGACGAGATCGGCGTCGGCGAGGGCTTCCATGGATTTGCGGATGCCGATGGATTCGGCCTCGTCGAGGGCGTGGCGGATGCCGGCGGTGTCCACCAGGTGGACGGGGATACCGCCGAGCGAGACGGTTTCCGTGACCAGGTCGCGCGTGGTACCGGGGGTGGCGGTGACGATGGCGCGCTCGCGTTCGACGAGACGGTTGAAGAGCGACGACTTGCCGACGTTGGGGCGTCCGACGATGGCCAGCGTTAATCCCTCATGGACCAGCTTGCCGTAGGAGAACGAGCGGCTGAGGTCGCGCAGGGGAGCGGCGACCTGGTCGATGCGCGCGCGGATCGCGTCCCAGGGAAGGACGGAGATGTCGTCTTCGGCGAAATCGATGCCGGCTTCGAGCGTGGCAATGAGTTCGACCAGCTTTTGCTTGGTAGGCGCGATCGAGTGCGACAGCGACCCACCGAGCTGGCGAGCGGCGACACGGGCCTGGAAGAGGGTTTGCGAGTCGATGAGGTCGCGGACAGCTTCGGCCTGGGTGAGGTCGAGGCGGCCGTTGAGAAAGGCGCGCATGGTGAATTCGCCGGGCTCGGCCAAGCGGGCGCCGCGGGCGAGGCACTGCTCCACGATATGTCGTAATACGACAGGGGAGCCGTGGGCGGAGATTTCGAGGATGTCGTCGGTAGTGTAGGAGTGGGGCTTGGCGAAATAGGTGACGACGACTTCGTCAATCTTCTCGCCGGTCGCGGGCTCGATGAGTTCGCCGAAGGTAGCGCGGCTGGGCTCGAGCGAATGCTTGAGGCGGAGGAGCGGGAGGGCGATGGAGCGGGCCTCGGGGCCGGCGAGACGGACGATGCCGAGGCCGCCGCGTCCGGGCGGGGTGGAGATGGCGACGATGGTGTCGTCGAGGTGCACGGTTTCAGTTTCAAGTTTCAGTTTCAAGTTGTAAAGGCAGTTCACACGAAGGGCACGAAGGAAGTCACGAAGGAAGTCACCACAGAGGGCACTGAGGTACACAGAGGAATGCGGTTTTCAGCGGCAGCCGAGGGCGGCTGCCGCCACGTAATTCGGTATCAGGTCCCGAGCAGCCCCGGCGAGGGCGCCGGGGCCCACAAGCACATTGGTTATTGGGTGTTACTGGGGCGGGGCGGAGGCGATCGCCTTGATGATGTTGGGCTTTTCCATTCTGGCGAAGTGGGCCTGCATCTGTTCGTAGATTTTGTCCATCTTGCTGTGGAGTTGCGCCACTTCCAGTTCCGACTTCAGGTTCACTTCGTAATCCAGGTCGGCCTTGAGGCGGTCCTTCGACGCCTGGCGGTTCTGGCTCATCATGATGACGGGCGCCTGGAGAGCGGCCAGGGCGGAGAGCATCAGGTTGAGCAGAATAAAAGGATAGGGATCGTAGGCGCGGAGGGCGAGGATGACGTTCAGCAACATCCAGGCGGAGAGAAACAAGCCGAAGGTGATGATGAAGGTCCAGGAACCGCCGAAGGAAGCGACCTTGTCGGCGATGCGCTGGCCGAAGGTGAGGCGCTCATCTTCCTCGATGTTGAGGTTGCGGGTGATGTGGGTGCGCAACAATTCGTCGGTTGCGCGCAGGCGGCGTCCCATGACGGTGAGCATGTCGAGCGCGGAGTGCGGGTGCTGCTTGATGAGGAAATAGAGGTCGTCACGATCGAACTCGAGGACCTCGGCGTCGTCAATAACGATGGCGTTGGCGGTGCGGGGGCCACCGTCGAGGAGAGAGATTTCGCCGAAGACGTCGCCGGGCTCGTTTTCGGCGAGGACGATCTTCTCGCCCTGATTGTTCTCGACAAAGACCTGGATGCGTCCGCTGCGGACGATGTAGAGGGTGTCGCCGGCATCGCCGAACTGGAAGATGGTGTGGCCGCGATCGTAGTGGTGGGTCTCCAGCAGCTCGGCGAGGGTGGCGCGCTCGGCTTCGTCGAGCAGCGTGAACATCGGGATATCGGCGAGCAAGGCGGCGTTAGTGGACATCGGTCACTCCCCCACAGGAACAGCGCTGGGAGCATGATGCCTGAATTAGTCGCCAGTCGCCAGAGCTGGTAATCAGTAATCGGTAATCGGGCGGTGCTCCCATAGAGAGGGTGTTCGCGATGCAGAGGTACGTACCTGCCGATTACGGATTACCGAATACCGATTCCCGGCCATCAAATAATGAATTTCTTGCGGGAGCGGGAAGCGGCGGGCTGGTAGTTCTTGGGATAGACGACGACGTGGCGGTAGGCGCCTTCGCCGCCGGATTCGGTGCGGAGATCGGAGGCGTCGCGCAGGGCGAGGTGGACGATACGGCGCTCGCGCGAAGTCATGGGAGCGAACTCGTAGGGGGCGCCGCTGTGGCGAACGTTCTCGGCGGCGACGTTGGCGGCGGTACGCAGCTCGTTCAAGCGCAGGGAGCGGAAGTTGCGGCAGTCGAAGATGACCTGGTCGTGCTCCTCGCGGCCGAGGTGAAGCAATTCCAACGCCAGGTATTCGAAGGAGCGGAGGAGTTCGGCGCCGCGCCCCAGCAGCAGGTCGCTGTCGGTGCCGGCGAGTTCCACCAGGATCTGGGGGTGCTCCCAATCGCGGTCGGCGGGAGCGGGCGGATCGACGGTGATGCGGTACTTGAGCTTGAAACCGCCCTTCTCGATGATGGAGCCGAGGAAGGCCTGGATTTTCTTGGCGGCTTCGATTTTATCGCCCAGTGGCATGGGTGAAGTTGTAACAGAAACAGTTGGCAGTTGTCAGTTGCGAGTTGTCAGTCGTCAGTCGTCAGCAAAGGCGATAAACGCTAAGCAAAAACCATCACCACAGAGGACACAGAGGTACACGGAGGAAAAGCATAGATCCTTCCGCTTCGCTCCGCTCAGCATCAGGATGACAAATCCTTAAGAGCTGCTTGATCGGCGAGACGCCGGCGCTACTTCTTCCTGGCGGCGCGTTTTTCGGCTTCGGCGCGCATATCGCGGCCCAGGGCGCTGTTGTTCATCCAGTACTGCTGGAGGATCATGATCAAATTTCCGGTGACCCAGTACACGCCGAGTCCCGAAGAAAGCGACCAGGAAATGAAGCCGAGCATGACCGGCATCATGAAGGTCATCATCTTCTGCTGGGCGGGATCCATGCCCGCCTGCGGCGTCATCTTCTGCACTACGAGCGTGGATAGAACGATAAGAATGGGAATGACGTAGATGTGGTCGGGGGCGCTGAGGTCGCTGAGCCAGAGGAAGTGCGCGTGGCGCAGCTCGATGGCGCTGCCGAGCATGGTGTAGAAGGCGATCAGAAACGGGAACTGGATCAGCATGGGCAGGCAGCCGCCGATCGGGTTGGCGCCCTCGCGCTTGAAGAGCGCCGCGATTTCCTGGTTCTGCTGCTGGTTCAGCTCCATCTTGCGCGGATCGCGCATGGGCAGGTTCTTGCCCTTCTGCTTGTATTTCTCCTTGATGCCGTTGACCTGCGGCGTGAGCTTCTGCATCTTCAACGCCGACTTCATGCTGGTAAGACGCAGCGGGAAGAGCACGACGTTGATGATGACGGTCAGGATGATGATGGACACGCCCCAGTTGGAGGCAACGTGTTGCTGTGTCCAGCGCAGCCAGAGGAAGAGCGGGCGGGAGATGAAGCTCCAGAAACCGAAGTCAATGAGGCCGCGCAGATCGCCGGGACCGACCTTCACCGACTCGAGAATGTTCAGGTTCTTGGGGCCGACGAACAGGCGTTCGCTGGTCGCGCCGTTGATGCTGCCGACGGCCGCGCCGAGGACGGGGAACTTGTCCTTGGGCGCATCGAGCTTCTCGGGGTCGCGCGCGACTTCGATGGTGTTGTGCAGCGTGACCATCGCGGCCGAGTTCGGGTCGTCGGGAATGAACACGGCGGCAAAGTACTGGTCGAGCGTGCCGGCCCAGTGGAACGGTCCGTTGATGGTGGCGCCGCCGCTGACTTTCTTGGGATCGGTGCGCGTGACCTTTTCGCCGGGCTCGTAATCGACGCGCGAGGAGGCGTAGGCGGCGGGCATGGCCTGGTCACCGAATCCGGCGGGCCACGCGGGAAACGCGCGGACGGCCAAACCGTTCTGGGTGACGCTGGTCTCGACCTTCACCACGTACGAGTGGTCGAAGTGGAAGGTCTTGCGGACGACCGTGCCGGCGTCGGCGTAATCGAAGGTAAGGTCGGCGGGAGCTTTGGTCTCGCCGGTGGCGCTCGCGATGTAGAGCGCATCGTTGAGCTGCTTGCGCAGGTTCTCGTCGTAAGTCCAGAGCGAGAGCGGCAGGCCGAACAGCGGCGCGGCTTTGGCGTGGACGAGTTCCTGCGGCTTGCCGGAGTCGTCGTTGTACTTCTTCAGGATCCAGGACTTCACCTGGGCGCCGCGGTTGGTGAACGTGATCTTGTAAAGATCGTTTTCGACGACGGTGTCCTGCTCGGCGGCGGCCTGCCTGGCGGCTACGGAAGCGGGCGCGGACACATGGGCGTTCGCATGGCCCCGGCTGGGGGCAGCCGGGGCCACAACCGGCGCGGCTTGCGATGGTGCGGCGGGCGGCTGCGGTTGTGGTTGCTCCTGTTTCGCGGGCGGCTGCTGCGGCTTGACGAACTTCATCAGCAGCGGCTGGGAGATGATCAGGACCGCGAAGGTAAGGACGAAGACGAGCAGCAGGCGCTTTTCGGTGCCTGGGTCCTGCTGCGGATTTTTGAAGTCGCCGTTCATGAGTAGGCTTTAGGCTTTCGGCGTTAGGCAATTCGGTTTTGGATCAAAATGTGCTCTCGGCAAAGGCACGGGGTCAAAGCCGCCGCGGACGAACGGATGGCAGCGCAGCAAGCGCCAGGCGGCCAGCAGGACACCGCGCGCGCCGTGCAGGTCGATGGCCTCGGCGGCGTAGTGCGAGCAAGTCGGGGTGTAGCGGCACGCGGGTCCGAACAGCGGAGAAACAAACCGCTGGTAAAGCCGAATCAACGTGAGTGCCGCGGATTTCATCATTCGTAGTTACGCACGGTGCTCGAAAACGGTTTCAGGAGCACTTCTCCTGGATGACAGCGAAGGCGCGGGCAACCTCGTTGCGGAGCAGCGGGAAAGCAGCGGCCAGGGCTGTCTTCTTCGGGTTAATCACTACGTCTGCCGGGACGGTAAGGGCCGGCAAATTCGCGCGGACCGCCTCCCGCATCCGACGCTTGATCCGGTTACGCTCCACGGCGCCGCCGAGAACGCGTCCGACGGTAAAGCCGACGTGGGGCGTCCCGGCCGAGGGCGGCCGGGCTACAACGTCATCGCGCTTCAAGTAGAACACCGTCATATGTGTACCAAAGTGCCGGCGTCCCAGCTTGTACACGCGCTGAAAGTCGGCGTGGCGCAGCAGCTTGGCCGAGCGACGGAACTTGCCGGCAATCGAACCAGCCCGCTCCACGGCCTCGCTGTCGCGCTGGCGCGAAGCGGACGAGGAGTTGGAAGGAGCGGAAGAGTGAGGCTGAACGTCCACGGGAAGTTGCGCGAAAGGCCGATTACCCACATCGGCCAAAGGCGGGCAGATGTGGGGCACCGAAAACCCTCTAGTCGCGATAGCCCGGGCTCACGGAGACGCGCTTGCGTCCCTTGGCGCGGCGGCGGGACAGCACAGCCGCTCCGCTCTTGGTTTTCATCCGGCTACGGAATCCGTGCACCTTCGAACGGCGCCGCCGGTTCGGTTGGAAAGTACGCTTCGGCATGAAACGAGCAACTCCTCAGAAGAGAATGATTTGCCCAAGGCAAACTGTAAGTATATCAGTCGCTGGGCGCTAGTCGCTAGTCAGGCTTCCGGCGAAGAAGCTAAACAGCGAGCGAACCATCACCACCGAGGGCACAGAGGTACACAGAAGAATGACGGCAAGATGCCGTCACGACCGCCGGCTGGAAGCCAGCGCTACCGACTGAGGGAGTCAAGGTTACACAGAACTGCGCGAGCCGGCGCTACACACTGAGGAAAAATCCGAAAGAGCATGGCGCGGCGAAAAAAAACTTTTGGAACGCTCGGCGAATGGTTGGGAACGGAAATGTTGTAGAAGTGCGGCAATTCGTGGAACAAAATTTCTCAGCGCGCGTTTCGCAAAAAAAATTCTGCACAAGTTGCGCGGCATTGATGGAGTTGGTACTTGACGAGTGCGCGCGATTGCGCCAAATTGCAGACTCTTCCGAGAGAAGTGGCGTACGGACCGCGTGCGAGCGTCAGTGGAAAACATGCTAGTATGCGGGTCAGCCACCGGAAACGATTTGCCCTGACTTCAATACGAAACCGAGGGCCCAATGGAGACCCAGCGCCGCGCAAATTCGCGAGCGGGGTAATCCAGAGATGCGGAAATAGCAGCGGCTGAGGGCAGCCGAACTACAACGCAGGTTCTCCTATTGCATTCTCCCGGGCGCATCAGGGGCGCCGTGCCGTTGCGTCGAACGCGCGGACGGGAGAAGCTGAAACGATTCGGGACCTTCCCACGTAGCGCCAAAAGCGGGCGCAACGTGGGCCACCCGGAGCAAGCATTCATATCCCCGGACAGAATCCCGTGGGCGCACATGGGACGCGGGGCGATTGGGATCGATATGTCAGCGTCGGCCTCACCAGCTGCGATTAATCCGTGGGCACGCATCCTGGATGCCCTGGAAAAGAAAATCAATCGGCACTCCTTCGACACGTGGTTGAAACCCACGCGCTACAGTCACGCGGACGAAAAAGTGTTGTTCATCAGCGTTCCGAGCGCGGAGTTCGGACAGATGGGCGACAAGTACGCCGACGTGATCCTGGAGATCGTCGATAACCTGGGCCTGCCTTACGACGACGTGAAATTCGTTACCGTTACCGCCCCCGAACCGACTCCGACGGTGAAGCACAATGGCGGATTTCCGCCGGCGGGAGCGGCGTCGGTATCCGGCACCGGTGCGGCGGCAACGGGCGCAGCCCCGGCGCGACCGGGACAAGCGCGCTTCGACTTCGACGCGGCAGCGCAGCTCAACCCGCGCTACACCTTTGAATCGTTCGTCAAGGGCTCGGGCAACGAGTTCGCGCACGCGGCGGCGCAGGCGGTGGCGGACAATCCGTCGAAGGCATTCAACCCGTTCTTCGTGTACGGCGGCGTCGGCATGGGCAAGACGCACCTGATGCAGGCGATCGGGCACGAGATCAAGCGGCGCTACCCGCAACTGTCGATCTGCTACCTGTCGAGCGAGCGCTTCACCAACGAAATGATCAACTCGCTGCGCTACGACAAGATGACCAGCTTCCGCGACAAGTTCCGCACCGTGGACGTGCTGCTGGTGGACGACATCCAGTTCCTGGCGCAGAAGGAACGGACGCAGGAAGAGTTCTTCCACACGTTTAACGCGCTGCACGAGTCGATGAAGCAAATCGTCATCGCCAGCGACCGTTCGCCGAAAGAACTGGCGGAGATCGAAGACCGGCTGCGCTCGCGCTTCGAGTGGGGACTGATCGCCGACATCCAGCCGCCCGACCTGGAGACGAAGGTTGCGATCCTGCAGAAGAAAGCGGAGCAGCACAAGGTGACGCTGCCGACCGACGTGGCGCTGTATATCGCGTCGAACATCCGCAGCAACGTACGCGAACTGGAAGGCGCGCTGGTGCGGTTGGTGGCCATGGCGTCGTTGCAAGGGCGGGAGATCACGCTGCCGTTCGCGCAGGACGCACTGAAGAATTCGATTGACGCGCAGCAGCGCAAGGTGACCATCGATTCAATCCAAAAGTCGGTGTCGGAGCAGTTCGGGCTGCGCCTGCACGAGATCAAGGCGAAGAATAATTCGCGGGCGATTGTCTATCCGCGGCAGATCGCGATGTACCTGTCGAAGCGCCTGACGGATTCGTCGCTGCCGGAGATCGGCCGCCAGTTCGGGGGCAAACACCACACCACGGTGCTGCACTCCATCGACAAGATCGAAGAGTGCCGCAAGACCGACAAGGACCTGAACCGGATGCTGAACAAGCTGACCGAGACGCTGAGCGGGTGATTGGGAATTGAGTAATTTCAAATTTGGAAATTGAAAAGCATGGTCACGAGCCGTGCTTTTTGTTTTGGGGATGTGCAGCAGGTATGGTGCTTGCGGAAAAAGAGGAGTGTGGGAGAGCACGTCAGAAGTGCTTGTGAACCGTTTTTGCACGCAGCCGACGCATCTTCCTCAGTAACGGCTGTGGACGCGCAGTGGATGGGCGTGCAAGTCTGGGCCGACCGGAGTTGAGGGGGGCGATTTGGTGAGACGAGCACAGATGATCGCCCTTATGAACAGCTTGAAAAATCGGGCTAAGGTGTTTCCCTAAAGCGATTTTTCCGGGTTATCCACATTTCCGAGGACATCGGTTTCTACTGCTGTTTTCTTATACTTTTGATATAAGTACAGCCATAGAAGTAAGCGGTGGAAAGATGCGATATGCGGGCTAGAGCTCGCTTCCGCACGCAGGGAGAGACAGCAGTGAGCGAAACCACGGCAACGCGCGCTTCAGACGTGCCCGAAGTCAAAGCGGGCGCGATGGAAATCACGGTCACCAAGGCGGAACTACTCAAAGAGTTGACGGCGACACAAGGCGTGGTGGAGCGAAAGACCACGATCCCGATCCTGTCAAATTTCCTATTTGAAGCCGCGGGCGACCGGTTGTCGATTACGGCCACCGACCTGGATTTGAGCCTGCGGACCTCCTGCGGCGCCGAGGTCAAGAAAGAGGGCGCGTGCACCATCCCGGCGCGCAAGTTGTTCGATTACGCCAAACTGCTGCCCGACGGCAAGATCTCAATGAAGCTACTGGAGAACCATTGGGTCAATATTCGCAGCGGCCGGTCGAACACGAAGATGGTCGGCATGGCGCGCTCGAATTTCCCCAGCCTGCCTGCTTTTCCGGATAAAGATATCTACCGGCTGCCGGCGCCGGCGCTGCGCAAGATGATCTCGAAGACCATCTTTGCGATCTCAAACGAAGAGTCGCGTTACACCCTGAACGGCGCGCTGCTGGTGCTGAAAGCCGAGTCCATGACGATGGTGGCTACCGACGGGCACCGGTTGGCACATATCGAAAACGGGACGGCGAAACCGGGCGTCAGCGGCGAGATGCGGATCCTGATTCCTAAGAAAGCGATGGCCGAACTCAACACGCTTTTGAGCGACTACGAAGGCGAATTCGTGGAGTTCTCCAAGGACGAGAGCACGCTGTTCTTCCGCCTGGGATCGCGACTGCTGACCTCGCGGCAACTGACCGGGCAATTTCCGAATTACGAAGCGGTGCTGCCGCGCGACAACAGTAAGTCGGTAACGCTGGCGACCGAGCAGTTCTCGGCGGCCATCCAGCGCGTGGCGCAATTCGCTGACGAGCGCAGCGGGGCGATCAAGCTGCGCCTGGACAATAACGAGCTCAAAGTGTCGTCTTCGTCGAGCGACGCGGGCGAGTCGGAGGATTCGCTCGAGACCACGTACACGGGCGACGTGGTCACCATCGGTTTCAACAGCGCCTACCTGATCGACTTCCTGAAAAACGCGGGCTCGCCCGAGGTGCGGCTGGAGTTCAAGGACTCACAGAGCGCGGGACAGATGCGTCCGGATGAGGCCAGCGACAGCGAGTTCAAGTACCGCTACATCGTGATGCCGATGAGGATCTGAGTAATCTCAGATCGGGTAACTCGGAATTGAGTCGTTGAGAGAAGGGCGCTGCGGCGCCCTTTTCCGTTCCATTACAGGAAAGTTGCAGTAGCGGCGGATTGCGCGTATTTTTTGGGGCGCACTCCTTTCGAAGAACGCGGAATCCGGGCCGGGCAGGAGGCAGTCATGCGTAGGTTCATGCTTGTACTTGCGGTTGCGATGATGGGCTGTGCAGCACTGGCGCAGGAGTCGGGCGGGCTGTCACCGACGGCGGGCGCGTACTCCGAGAGCCTGTACACGAACGTTTACTTCAGTTTCAATTTCAAGGTGCCGCAGAAGTGGAACGTCACATGGGTGGCGAAGGACGGTCCGTGCGGCCGTGAGTGCATGCTCCTCGACGTGCGGCATCCGGCATATCCGAAGCCGATGCAGATGATCCAGGTGACGGCGGAGGCGGTGCAGCCGCAAGCGTCGATGCGCGAGGCGTCGGCGGGTGTGTTCCTGGTGCAAGCAGGGGCCAAGAAGCTCAACGAACCAAAAGAACTGCTGGTGAATGGCCTGACGTTTTACCGCACCGACTATCGCTCGCAGCTTGCCAATGCCGACCTGTTCCAGACACTGATCGTCATGCCGGGCAAGGAATATACAGCCGTATTTACCTTCGCCGCGAACAGCCGAAGAGATGTTGACGGGATGATCGATGACTTCGGCAAGGCGTTCAGCAAGATGGGCGCAAGACAGGACTAAGTCGCGAGGCCAGGCTATGAAAGGTTTTAAGCAATTTCTGCTGCGCGGGAACGTGGTCGATCTTGCGGTCGGCGTAGTCATCGGGGTGGCGTTTGGGGCGGTGGTTACCTCGTTCGTCAAAAACCTGCTGACGCCGTTGATCGCGGCCCTGGTGGGCAAGCCGGACTTCTCCGCCTACTCGTTCGAGATCAATGGCAGCAAGTTACTGTACGGCGAGTTCGTCAACACAGTGATCTCGTTCCTGCTGGTGGCAACGGCGGTGTACTTCTTCCTCGTGCTGCCGATGAACAAACTGGTGGAGCGGTCGCGCAAGTCGGCGGTGCCAGCCGATCCGACGACGAAGAAATGTCCGGAGTGCCTGAGCGAAATCCCGATCGAGGCGAGAAGGTGCGCGCATTGCACGACGGCGATCGTAATGGGAGCGTAACGCGCTGGGTAAATCGGTACTCGGATAATCGAGAAATGGAGCGGCGGACGAGGGCGTCCACCGCGCTCTTTTTGGAGAAATTCATGCGCCGGCCAGCGCCCGCTCACCGGAACCCTGGATGGTTTTGTTAACGGAATTTGTACCCCGCCTAAGCTATTGAATAGCAGACATTTGCGGACCGAAAGTGGCGCCGGAACCACGCTCTTTCTGTGTTAAAATCAGAGGTGTTCCGGCGGCGTATAAGTGCAAGAAAATCCAATGAGTTGAGCGAGATTTTGGCGGTCCGTGAAAATAGGCCGCGTCGCTCGAATTGCGTCTGATAACCGGCGGAAAACGGAGTTGCATGGCGAGCAAAGAAAACGTAAACGCGGCTGCGGCGGCGGAAGCAAGAGACAAGAAAAACGGCGTGGCTAACGGCAACGGTAAGACGTCGAACGGCGGCAACGGCAAGTCCACCAACGGCGACTACACCGCCGACAGCATCAAGGTGCTGGGCGGAATGGAAGCGGTGCGCCTGCGTCCCGCGATGTACATCGGTTCGACCGGCGAGATGGGCCTGCACCACCTGGTGTACGAAGTCGTCGACAACTCCGTGGATGAAGCGCTGGCCGGCTATGCCGACAAGATCGAAGTCACCATTCACATCGACAATTCGATCACGGTGGTGGACAACGGCCGCGGCATTCCGGTGGACAACATGGAAGTGGACGGCGAGATGGTCCCGGCCGCGCAGGTGGTCATGACCACGCTGCACGCGGGCGGCAAGTTCGATTCGTCCACGTATAAGGTTTCCGGCGGACTGCACGGCGTGGGCGTGAGCGTTGTCAATGCGCTGAGCTACGAACTCGACCTGGAAATCTGGCGTCCGGACGAAGGAACATTCGAGCAGAGCTATTCGCGCGGCGAGCCCACCACGAAGCTGAAGAAAACCGGCAGCTCCATACGCAAGCGCGGGACCAAGGTCCGCTTCCTGCCGGACAAGGAAATCTTTACCGCGACGGAGTACAACTTTGACACGCTGGCCCAGCGTTTGCGCGAACTCGCCTTTCTGAACAAGGGCCTGACCATCACGCTGACCGACGAGCGCACCACCGACCAGAAGACCGGGGAAGCGAAGCTGCTGGAATTCAAGTACAACGGCGGCATCGCCGAGTTCATCAAGCACCTGAACCGCGGCAAACAGGTCCTGCACGAGAAGCCGATCTACATGGAAGCCGAGCGCGATGGCGTGGCGATGGAGATCGCGCTGCAGTACAACGACGCATACAGCGAGAACGTTTTCGCGTTCGCCAACAACATCAACACGGTGGACGGCGGCACGCACCTTTCGGGCTTCCGCACGGCGTTGACCCGCACCATCAACTACTACGGTCAGCAACTCGGCCTGTTCAAGGACGTGAAAGAGAACCTGAGCGGCGACGACGTCCGCGAGGGGCTGGTGGCGGTGATCAGCGTCAAGCTGTCGCAGCCGCAGTTCGAAGGACAGACCAAGGGCAAGCTCAATTCCGACATCGCCGGCACCGTGCAGGCGTTCGTCAACGAGCGGCTGGGCGCGTTCTTCGAGCAGAACTCAACCGTCGCGCGCAAAATCATCAACAAGGCGATTGACGCGGCGCGCGCGCGCGAAGCCGCCCGCAAGGCCCGCGACCTGACGCGGCGCAAGGGCGCACTGGAAGGCGGAGGACTGCCCGGCAAGCTGGCCGACTGTTCGGAGCGCGATCCGGCCCGCTGCGAGCTGTTCCTGGTGGAGGGCGAGTCGGCAGGCGGGACCGCGAAACAGGGCCGCAACCGGCGCTTCCAGGCGATCCTGCCGCTCAAGGGAAAAATCCTCAACGTCGAGAAAGCGCGCTACGACAAGATGCTCGCGCACGAGGAAATCCGCGCCATGATCACGGCGCTGGGCACGGGGATTTCCAAGGAAGACTTCGACCCGGCCAAGCTGCGCTACCACAAGATCGTGCTCATGACCGACGCCGACGTGGACGGCTCGCACATCCGCACCCTGCTGCTCACCTTCTTCTTCCGCCACATGTTTGAGCTGATCAAGCGCGGCAACGTGTACATCGCGCAGCCGCCGCTGTATGGCATCAAGAAGGGGCGGTCGGTGCAGTACATCAAGGACGACCGCGAATTCGTGCGCGTGATGGTGAAGCGCGCGTCGGAAGGGATCGTGATCCGCTACGGCGAGGGCGCGGCCAAGCTGGAAGGCGCGCCGCTGACCAAGTTCATCACCACGCTGAAGGACTACATCGACTTTTACGACAAGGTCAGCAAGCGGACGCGCGACGAGCGCGTGACCGACCTGCTGCCCAAGCTCGACCTGGGCAAGCGCGCCGACTTCGAGGGCGAGAAAAACGCCCCGCCGAAGAAGCTCGCGCAACTGGAGAAAGAGCTGAAAAAGATCGCCAAGGAACGCGACATCAAGTCGGTGGAGTCGAAGTACGACGAAGAGCACAACCTGTGGGAGGTGCGCTTCGTCAACGCGCAGGGCGCCGATCACGGCATCAACTGGGAACTGGCATCGGCGCCGGAGTACCGGCAGATGATGTCGAAGTTCAAGCAGATCGCGGACTTCATGCAGCCGCCGTTCGTGATCGAGTTCAAGACCAAGGGCGAGGCCGCCAAGGAAGCCAAGGAAGACAACCTGAGCGACACCGAGCGCGAAGAACTGGAAAAGGCGGAGAAGAAAGCCCCGAAGTCGGCGAAGCGGCGCACCGACTCCGAGCCGGTGGAGAAACAGACAGCGCGCGAACTGTTCGAATACGTGCTCAACGAGGGCAAGAAAGACTTCACCGTGCAGCGCTACAAAGGCCTGGGCGAAATGACCGCCGAGCAGTTGTGGGAAACCACCATGGACCCCGAGCGCCGCACGCTGCTCTCGGTGCGGGCGGAAGACATTGAAGCCTGCGAAGTAATCTTCACCACGCTGATGGGCGAGGACGTGGAGGCGCGGCGCAAGTTCATCGAGGAAAACGCGCTGGATGTGAAGAACCTGGACATCTAGGCGCATGGCTCAAGGATGAAACAGCCGGAGGAAAAACCGCGATGGTTTTTCGTTGATGAAGCTGGTGATCCAGTTTTTTACGCCAAGCGCACGAGAGCGGTAATCGTTGGGACCGAAGGCTGTTCTCGAACCCTGACGCTTGGTTTCATTCGGACGTACGATCCACAGCAGATCCGGAACAAGATTGCCGAACTCCGCCTCGCTGTCGCTAGCGACAGATATCTGCGCGCCATCCCATCAGTACAAAAGAGTTTGATTCACTTTCATGCGAAGGACGATTGCGCGGAAGTCCGGAAACTCGTTTTCGAGATTCTCGACAAGATGGACTTCGCCGCCCAATTCATGGTCGCGCGGAAAACCGAGCCGCTCTTTCGAAGTAAGTACGGCCGGTCGGAAGCGCGGTTTTATGATGATCTCGTGGCGAAATTGTTTCAGCGGCAACTTCATCTATCGGTCGAGAATCATGTCACGTTCGCACGTCGGGGCAATAAAGCCCGACAGCAGGCACTTCGTTCGGCAGTGGAGCGAGGCGTCGAAGGATTCCGGGCCGCACATCCTGAATGCGAAAATACCGCAGTGTACATAGAAACGAATCAGCCAATGCAAGAGCCTGCGTTGCAAGTAGTTGACTACGTCAATTGGGCTGTTCAGCGGGCGTTTGAGCGCGGGGAGATGCGCTACTTCGAGTATTTAAGGGACAAAATTGAACTCGTTTGGGATGTGTTCGATTTTGAAAAATACAAACTGAAGGAAGGGAATATCTACGACCGCAGACGGAATCCATTTGACATAAAAAAGGCCAGTCCCCTTAGCTAAGGTTCGGAACCGAACCGACGGCATGAAGCCGACATTCACTAAGGTGAACCAGCACTCGTATGATGCACGCAAGCGCAGCTAAGATTCAAGCCAATTATTTACAACCTGTTGGATGACTGAGTTCCGTGTTGTCATTTAGGCCGGGAGCGATCCCGTCCTAATTTCTTTGCCCGCGGGTCGCCAGCGCTACGGTCGAACTTTGTTTGAGTCGTGGCTGGGCTTCGGGGAATCCGAAACACCACTAAGTTGCCGGGACTGCGCCACGGGCGTAGACTTCCGCCAGTTGTGGGGTGTGCGCATGAAAGCCTGTAAGGCCCTCCTGTGTCTCGCGGTTAGTGCTTTTTCTCTGGTCGCGTTCGCCGACGATCAGCACCATCACGACGCCTACGATCCCAACCATCTCGGCACCGTAAGTTTTCCGATCTCGTGCGCGCCCAAGGTCCGGAAGGACTTCGAGAAGGGCGTGGCGTTGCTGCACTCGTTCTGGTACGAGGAAGCGGAGAAGGCATTCCGCGAAGTCGCCAAACAGGACAAGAAGTGTGCGATGGCGAACTGGGGCATTGCCATGAGCCGGTGGCACCAGTTGTGGGACCCGCCGTCGAAGCAGGACATCGCGGTGGCGCGCCAGGCGCTGGACGAGGCGCTTGATAATCCAGCG
>Ga0097691_1000693_pt1 | contig 27721 bp, 28 predicted proteins | sample NGESurdeep072012_8_FD_72858 | JGI IMG/M metagenome (GOLD analysis project Ga0097691, IMG submission 72858) | Arctic peat soil microbial communities from Barrow, Alaska - NGEE Surface sample 210-1 deep-072012 | ecosystem: Environmental > Terrestrial > Soil > Wetlands > Peat ... | reverse complement strand
CCAGCCGGTACCCTCATAAGAGACCTTGGGAATGAAGGCACCAATCTGAATCTCACTTTTCAAGTCATTCCCGCCTAAAAAAGTGGGGCTAGTTCAGAGGTTCCTTAAGTCCGATATCGCCCTGTAGGCGCCTACCCAGCCGAAGTCGCCGCTCCAGTAATACAAGGAGTAGTTGCCATTAGCCAGGGTCCAAGTGGGATTCTCTGCAATGCCGGGGACTAGCCACGGGTCGTTACCCGTAGCGCCAAGGCTGGAGGCCCGCAGTGTGATTGTATTGTTGTAGAAAACGGATGATCTGGCAAGATGCCTTCGAGCATAGGTTTAATCGCATATGTCGATCTGGCGCGAGTGGCTGGGTCGTCGAACACGGGGACAACCGCTGAGTGGGATAGATGCCAAAGTAGCCCACTACCATTTTCCGTATTTAGTCGACGCGCGCATCGGGCACGTCGTGGTTAGTGACGTACTTTCGCAAGTCCTCTGCCGCCACGTCGATCCCGACAGCATTCCAGTGAGTGTCGTCACGCCAGTAGACATACTTCCGCGCTGCCAGACCCTCTGCCGCCTGAGTCCTCAGGTGGTGCGTCAGATTGACAACGGTGATGCCAGCGCTCTCCAGCTGTTCAGCAATCCGATCATTCAGGGCTACACCGGGCAAAGCTTCGGCGGGCGGCTCGATAATGGGACCATATACGGTGTACTTATTGGGAACCAGGCACACGACCAGCTTCCAGCCTTTCTGCTTTAAGCTGTTGTTGTACCATTCGAAGTATTTCGCCCAGGCTGCAGAAATCTTGTTTACGTCGCCCACAGGTTCGAGATCTTCAGGCAGGAACAACATCTGATCCCCGTTTTGCAAGGTTGCGTGCACGACTCGATTCGCGTACGTATTGGGTTGTAGCTTTCCATTCTTGAATCGCTTTACGAGTCTTTCGCTGAGAACCGTCATCGGGGAATTTTCTGGCGAGAGCTTGACTCTCGCCGACACAAGCCAGGGCACTATCGGGTCTGCAGCGCCTCCTGGTGCCGCATGTTGCAAGTACTTAGCCCAGAACGGGACAATTGTCTTCTTCTTGCCCGAGGGCGGCGACAATCTCGCGAAACGTTCAAGTAGTTCACAGACGACGACTCCGGGCTGCATCTTCAGCGTAGCGGCTAGAGTCATGGCTTCATCCGGCATGAGTAGTCCGCCGCTCCCGCCGGCATTGTAGAAATGCGCGTTGGCAATCTGACTAAGCCGAATCGGCAAAGTTTCGCCTTCGGGCAGTGAACTCGCTACGACAAATGAGTCGCCAAGGACGACTCCACCGTATTGTGTATCAAAAATGTCGTAAGAATTCCTGAATCCCAGCTCATCGGTGCGTAACTCTTCATCGTGATACTCGCGCATGAATCTCATGTTCCCCATGTTCGCAAGATCACCATAGGCACCGTGCACTCGAACCTCGACCTTTGGTTTGAAGTGTCCGGGCACCAGTTGCAGCCCCTGCTCCAATGCCGCCTCCCAGGTACGGAAGGCGATAAGATCGGACGCGACAAACCGGCCTAATGTGTCACAGACGAGCACAAGAGCCATGAGCCCGGGACACAGTGCACCGACTTGCCACCACCTGATCCTCAACATGTTTGCTCTCTCAAAACTGAAAGTAAAGAAACGGCGATACCGAACCTCCAGCAATAATCGCCAGACACAGTACGTATGCTGCGGCGAACGCACCCGACGCTACCTTCCCCCAGTCGTGCTCGAGCTCGAACGTATTAGGCGCGAAGTGCGCGATCAAAGAGGCTATTACGAGGAGCATCACCAAGCCTTGCCATGCCACGAGTGCCGGTCCGGAGTGATATGCGAACATGTGGCCCAGCATTACTGACGCCATGTGGAAATCCGTGGCTCGGAAGAAGAGCCATCCGATAACCACCGCAAAGAACGTCAGCACCCGACGAAGGTTCACATGCAAGCGCTCGAAGTTTTCCTTATACAGACGATTGAGGCCGAGCAGCACTCCGTGATACCCCCCCCAGAACACAAACGTCCAGTTGGCGCCATGCCACAACCCGCCGAGCAGCATCGTGATCAACAAATTCTGATAGGTCTTCCATTCCCCGTCTCGACTCCCCCCTAAGGGTACGTAGAGGTAGTCCCGAAGACAGCTCGACAAAGAAATATGCCAGCGCCGCCAGAAATCAGAGATGTCAACGGATTTGTACGGCGAGTTGAAGTTCTGCGGCAGGCGAACGCCAAACATGTAGCCCAATCCCACAGCCATATCGCTATAGCCCGAAAAGTCGAAATACAGCTGATAGGTGTACCCCAGTACACATAACCATGTGTTTAGAGTGGAAAGCGTAGAGTATTCGGCCAGGGCCGGATTGATGATGGCGGCGATGCTGTCGGCAATCAGAACCTTCTTCATCATGCCGATCGTGAAAAATGACCAGCCTCGATTGATGCTCTGCAGTCGGTCGGCGTGATCGATGTTCTCCAGATCAGATTCGATTTGACGAAACCGCACAATGGGCCCTGCCACCAACTGGGGAAACAGGCAAACGTAGCAGGCGAACTCGAAGAAGTTTCTGGTCGGCGTGATCGTACGCCGGTAACTGTCGACAATGTAGGTGATGGTATGAAAGGTATAGAACGAGATACCGACCGGCAGAACAATGTCAATTGGATTAATGTTAATCGGATGTTTCAGCCAGGTTGCCACGGAGGTAAACGTCACAAGCGCGAAATTGAAGTATTTGAAAAAGCCCAGCAGCAGGAGATCAATCGTGATCGGTAGCACGAGACAGAGTTTGCGGGCCCTCCCCTCCTCCCACCGCAGCATTCCTAACCCGGCCGTGTAGCTCACGAGAGTAGATAGCGCCATCAATCCGCAGAACTTGTAATTCCAGCTGCCATAAAACACGTATCCTGCGATGGTGAGCCACACATACCTCTGGTTCTTTGTTCGCAATTTCCAATAGACAAAATAGACAATTGGAAAGAAGAGGAACAGGAACCTTAAGCTGTTAAATAACATGTCTCGCGGTCACCTTTAGCTAAGAAATATGGCTTTTCCGTTATCGCCTGAGCTAGCGACACTGCACGACGATGTGATCGCATACGCCTTCGCAATTCAGAACGCGATTGTGGCACAGGGCGGCTGTCAGACCATGGCGTCAGAGGCGTTGAACCGGAATCTTATTTTCCATCTCTGATTCGCCTGAATTGTACCGCTGGTAGCTGGTTTTGCGGGACCAAACTCCCTCCTGCGGTTGAAAAGCTGAGCGATTCGGTGCTTTCTTGGCCTCCGCTGCTTCATTGTGAGCATTTCCCATCGATTTCTCCGACATTTGTCCCTCATCACAGATTCTCAGCGATCGATTTGCGTTCTATGCCAGCAGCCGTTAGCTTTCCGGAAGCGACAGCATCGCGATCCGTCGCAGCATCGCTGCGAACCGCCCTCCCGTCGGATGTCCTATCGCCAACATGAGCTAGTAGTACCGCGCATGCTTCACCAGCCGCCGACCCGTTTTTACCAGCCTCTGCTGCATGCTTGTCAGTGACCAGTCTTCGATACCACCCGGCAGGGTCAGTCGCCGCCAAAGGTTGCGCAGGGTATTGGCGAGAATGCTGAGCCGCAACCGCAACTCGTTGCCCTTGCACCGGTGGCAGGAGAGCCGCGTCATCTTCACCGGTAGATACTGTGGTAAGCTCGTGTCAGCGACCTTCGCATTGCTCTGTTTTGTTGATTTCCCAAGTACCGGTCCTCGAGACCTATCGGACTGGACTGGAGTACAAAAATGGCATTGAAAGAGGGCACTGTGCGTTGTGCCTTGTTCTTTTCTTTCGCGCTGGCCGTCTTTACGGCGATCGCTGCAGCTCAACAGACTCAACCGGCACTAGGGCAGCCGCCTGAGTCCCAGAACTCCTCTGCGCAGATGGAGACTCCGGCGAATTCCTCCCCAGGGCCTCTGGTGGTGCGAGATCAGTCGCGCTACGTTGTCTCGCCTGGAGACCTGCTGGAAATGTCGGTGTATGGGGTTCCGGAACTGACGCTAAAGACTCGCGTCAACAACGACGGCGATATCAACCTGCCGCTGGTAAATTCGATCCACATCGGCGGATCGCATCTTGAAGATGCCCAGTCGAAGATTGAGCAGGCTTTGCGGGCCGGTAACTACGTGAAGAATCCTCACGTCACATTGCTGGTAACTGAGTACGGCAGCGGCGCTGAAGTCATGGGTGAAGTAGCGCGTCCGGGAACCTACCCGGTGTTGGGGTCGAGGCGTTTGTTCGACCTCCTCAGTGCGGCAGGCGGAACAACCTCGAATGCCGGCAGGGCGGTAACCATCGCAAGCCGAGCCAATCACACCCAGCGAACCGTACTACTGACGAACGACCCGCAGAAGGTGATGGACGCGGACGTATTCGTGTACCAGGGCGAGACCGTATTCGTCTCACACGCAGGGGTGATCTACGTTGTGGGCGAAGTGCTGCAGCCTAACGGCTTCGTGATGGAGAACAAGACGGAATACACCGCCCTGCGTGCGGTAGCCATGGCGCACGGCCCCACCAAGTTTGCGAGACTGTCACAGGCGACGATCGTGCGCAGGAACGGAGACGGGGTTCAGCAAATCCCGGTGGCGCTGGACAAAATCGCGCAATCGAAGGCACCCGACGTCAAGTTGTTACCTGAAGACATCGTCTACGTGCCGACCAACAAGGGCAAAGTGGTGGGAGTGCAGGCGGCGCAGATTGCTATCTCACTGGCTACGAGTGCCGCCATCTGGAGCCTGCCGCACCCCTAAGAGCGAGTTCCGCGCGCACGCAATTACGAGGACCGCAACAAATCAATTCGTAGCGTGCGCGAGTACTTTTTCCACCGCGTCCGCCGTGTTGTGCATGTCGGTCTCGGACAGTGTGGGATGCACCAGGAACATGAGCGACGTTTCTCCAAGCTCCCTGGCGACCGGTAGCCGGGAAGGCGGCCGCATTTCTGACGGGAATGCTTTTTCCATGTAGATCTCGCTGCAGCTACCGCTGAAGCAGGGTATTCCTTCGGCCTTGACGGCATCAATTATGCGATCGCGGGTCCACCCCGAGCGGAGCCTCTCCGGACGCAAGAACACGTAATACTTGTAGTAAGAGTGGACGACGTCAGCCGGTGCAATGGTCACGCGCAGGCCAGGCATTTCCAAAAAGCGTTGGTTCAAGATTGCGGCGTATCGCCGCCGCCGCCCAACCATCTCAGGTAAACGCCGTAGCAACACTCTTCCCATCGCACTTTGCATTTCAGTAATGCGCCAGTTGGTACCGAACGACTCGTGCAGCCAGCGAAACCCATCCGGGTGGATCCGGTTGTAGACCGCGTCGTAACTCTTGCCATGATCCTTGTACGCCCAGGCGGCCGACCACAACTCTGTGTCGTTCGTAGTAACTAAGCCGCCTTCTCCGCCAAGCGTCATGATCTTGTCCTGGCAGAAAGAGAAGGCGTTGATGTGGCCCATCGAGCCGACGGGGCGTTCGTTGTACTGCGCGCCATGAGCTTGGGCGCAATCCTCAATGACTCTCAGGCCGTGCTCGCTTGCAACGGCCAGAATGGCATCCATGTCGCAGGGCCATCCGGCGAGGTGGACCGCGATGATCGCCTTTGTACGCGGAGTGATCGCGGCTCGCACCGTGTCGGCGCTGATGTTCTGCGAGTTGCCATCGACGTCTGCCATCACCGGCGTTGCGCCTCGCATGACAACGCAACTGGCCGAAGCGATAAATGTCCTGCACGCAACGATGACTTCATCCCCTCGACCGATGCCGAGGGCGTATAGGGCCAGTTCGAGTGCGACGGTTCCGTTGGCCACGACGATAGCGTGCTTGCAGCCAATCGAAGCTGCATACTCGGTTTCAAACTGCCTTCCCTCGTCGCCAGTCCAGTAATTCACTTTGCCTGAACGCAGGGTTTGCGCGGCCGCCTCGATGACTTCTTCTTCGAACCAGGGCCAGGGCGCGAAAGCCGTAGACCGAAGTGGTTCTCCGCCATCTATCGCGAGCGTCGAGGTGAGTAAAGATGGATTCGCCATTGGCCTCTCTAAGCTCGGTATTCCGGGAAATAATTGGTCCGTAAGGCAGGCAGATCGGGTGCGGCAACTCGTCTTTCCACTAGTTTACGGTAACGACGCGGCTCGCAAATCAGTGACAGATACGAATAGCGGTACGTGTCGCCGCCGAAACTTTGCTTAAAAGCGAACAGGCTGTCTTCGCCCCGTGCGCCTCCGCCCAGATGCAGCCGATTGCAGCCCTGCAACCGCGCCCGCTCGGCGGCAGCGTTAATGATCAGAGTGGTCGCCTTATTGGCGCGGCCCAGGTCATTGGTAGCGCTCAGGTGATAGTGAGCCATCGAACGATCAATCATGAACAGCGCCGCCCCTACCGGCCTATCATCCAACCATGCCAGGGCGACATCGAGTCGATGCCCGAGTCCCTCCGCCAGAGACTGATAGTACTCGGAGGGAAAGTGATAGTACTCGCCCGCCCGAAGTTCGGTCATCCGTTGCTCATACAGTTCTTGGAAGTGTCGGAGGTCTTCCTCCACGGCTCTGCCATCCGAAGTCCAAGTCAAACGCAGGTGCCGCCGCGCGAAGCTGAGGTCGGAGCGGCGGCCCTTGGTTAAAGTCGCGATAGTTGCGGTATCGTCATGCCAACGGCAGACGTCGATCGCGATTGTCGGTCCCGCGTGGTGCAACTGAAAGTCCTCTCCCAGCGCACCGCCAAACCAGTCGTCCTGTTTCATCAGGGGATGCAGCCGGACGTGCGCGGAGACCACCTGGTTGTCCGAACCCCACTCGCGCATTGCATCAAGCAGTTCGGTCGCCTGGTCGGTGGTAATGGTGTCAACTTTGTCCAGCAGCAGCAATCCGCCGTAACCATAGGCAGACGCCGCATCAAAGCCAGTTTCGTTCGGAGCGAACTGCAGAGTGTTCAGGGGCCTGAGCAAAAGGGGGAACAAAGCGCGCACGGTTCGAGTCTCGACGAGGACCGCCAGAGCGGTTCCATGGCCGATTGCCTGATAGGCCCGCAGATACCCGGGCCGGTAGTACACATCCGGCGCGGCCGCCGAATCGACCAACGAGTCCCAGAGACGCGTGTCGCCGGCGTCATTTGCAGAGAACGCCCGCGCTGTCCATGTCGAACGCGTTAGTGGGTTAGTCGCCATAGCTTTAGATCACTTCCGAAGTTGCCTGCGGGAGACCATGTTTGCGATCACCGCTGCCGTGACTCCTTCGATGTCTCGAGCACTTCAGTGCCGGCGTGTAGGCCCCGCCACTCATCCTCGAAAACCGCCATCAGCAACAGGTCGAGAAACTGGCCGTCCCTGAACTGCTCGTCCCGCAGAATCCCCTCGGGGCGAAACCCTAGCGACTCATAAATCCGAATAGCGCGCTCGTTGTTCGTAAGTACATGCAAAACTACCTTGTGCAGATTTAACTGTGAGAAGGCCCACGAAACCACGGCCTGGGTGACACGCGTCCCAAGACCCCTCCCCCAGAGCGCCTTATCGCCAATCAGTATCGCAAACTGTCCTTTGCGGACGCGGCTGTCGATCTGGTACAGCCCAACGTGCCCGATGCATTGATCTGTCGCAGCGTCAGCTATGGTCCAGAGCACTTCGTCGTCCCGATTGCTGTGGCGCTTGATCCAGTCTTCGAGGTTCGCGCGAGAATAACCGGCGGAAAAGCCGCCAAGGTGCCGGATGACGTCCCAATCGTTGCGATAGTGGTACAAATATTCGACATCCTTGGGCTCGAGTGCACGCAGAACGACATCGCCAAGATTAATCATGTACGCCCTCACGTTTGTGCGTCGCCGGATGCAGTCCGACGTCATCAACCAGTCGCACATCCTGACCGGAACGCACTCCAGACCCACGCAACATCTTCGTCAACGTCAGCCATAGAATCTTGAGGTCGAGCCAGAAGCTCTGGTGATCGACGTACCAGACATCAAGTTCAAGACGGCGGCTGAATGGAATATCTTGCCGCCCCTGCACTTGCGCCCAACCAGTGATGCCTGGCTTCACGTCGTGGCGTCGCGCCTGTTTTGGGGTGTAACGCGGCAGGTATTCCATCAACAATGGCCGTGGGCCCACTATGCTCATCTCGCCTTTCATAACATTCCAGAGCTGCGGAAGTTCATCAAGACTGTAGTGTCGCAATGACTCGCCCAGAGGTGTGATGCGCCCCGAATCGGAAGGATGCGTGGCTGCGGTGTCGCCGACCGTCATGGTCCGGAACTTGATCATGGTGAACGGGCGAGCGTGATAGCCAGGCCTGCACTGCCGGAACAAGACCGGGCTTCCCATTCGCCAGCGGATCCAAAGAGCGAGGATAAGCGTCAGCGGAGAGAGCGCAATCAAGCCAACGATGGCGATCGTGAAGTCCATCACTCTCTTCGCAGCATTGCTTACTTTTGCAGGCAAAGCTTCTCCTCGCGCCTAGCGGCGACCGGGACTGGCAGTCCGCGTTCTCGCAGAAGTGCCCGGTACAGCTCGGTCAATTCGCCCCACACAATCTCCTGCCGAAACTCACGCTCCACGCGCTGGCGCCCAGCCTGGCCCATTCGTCGAGCCATCGCTGGATTCGCCAAGAGCTTGGCAATCGCATCCGCCAGCGCACCCGAGTCACCAACGGGAACCAGAATACCGCTATTCCCATCGAGCACGGAATCCACAGCGCCGGTGGCTCGCGTGGTGACAACCGGCCGCTCCGCCGCCTGCGCCTCGAGCGGAGTATTGGGGAAGCCTTCGCGATAGGTTGGCAGAACGAAGATATCCATCGCTAAGTAATAGGGAGCAATGTCGGGCTGAAACGGAATAGCCACGATCCCCAGACCGGCGTCGATGCGTGCTCGAACTTCCGGCTCAATCGCATCGCCCTGCTCGTGGTTGCCAATCAGCAGGAGGGAGGCGTCGGGGAACTGCTGGCGTACCAGGTCAAATGCCGCCGTCAACTCACCCACGCCTTTGTCACGAGTAAACCGGCCGATGAAGCCTATCAATGGACGGCCGTCAAGCTTCAACTCGCGACGGATTTCGGCTGCGCGCGCTAATCGCGCTGGCGTAGGAACGAAGCGAGCCGCATCTACACCGTTGCTGCTGCCTGAGCCCAACACAACGATCTTGCGCGGGTCGACGAGTTTCAGCTTGACGGCATGGTCTCGCAAACTCGAACTCACGCAGATCACGCGGTGAGCACAACTACAGGCGATTCGCTCCGCCGAGAGGAGAATTATTCGTGTCAAACCATGTGCAGTCTCGACGCGCAATCCGCGCATGGTGTAGATGCGACAGGGAACGCGAGCCAGCCACGCCGCCAGCATGACTAGTAGTCCGGCCTTGGGAGTGCCCGCATTACAAATCACAGGCCGAAGTCGCCGTAGCAGCCTCCAGATGCGAACCAGGGATGCGAAGTCGCGGAGCGGCGAAACCTCCCTCTCCATGCGAACGCTGAATACCGGTACACTGTCCTCAAGGCCAGCTTGCTCGAGGAATGGCCCTGGAGCACTGAGTGCCGCTGGATGGAACCCGGCTTCCTGCAGATGCCGCAGTTGACCGCGTAAGAGCACCAGACTCAACGGAGAAGTCACTGCATGCAGCGTGTCGATGCGATCGCCGGTCACGCCGACCTCCCAATCGAGATCGTCTCCGTTTGATCACGCGCGCCCTCTACGCGCCGGCTGTGCTCGAGCCAGGCTTGGAACATCAACACATCCCAGAGGTGAAATTCCCAGCGGCGCTTGCCTGAGAGGTGCTCATGCCAGGCACGACGGATTGGCACGGGATTGAAAAAGCCTTCGCTGCGAAGCCGCCGCTCATCCAGTAGTGACTCCACCCATTCGCGCAACGGACCGCGCAGCCATGAATCAAGAGGTATTCCGAATCCAAACTTCGGGCGGTCAACCAGTTCCCGGGGAACGTAGCGGTACAACACCTGTCGCAAAATCCACTTGCCCTCTCTTCCACGCACCTTCATCGACAGGGGCAGGCGCCAGGCGAACTCCGCCACGCGGTGGTCGAGCAGTGGTATGCGCCCCTCGAGACTCACCGCCATGGTGGCGCGGTCCACTTTCACCAGGATGTCGTCAGGCAGGTATGTCACCGCATCGCGATACATCATCTGCTCAGTCGGCGTGGGCAAGTGTGGACCGTCGCCGTTGACAGAGTTCAGGTCGGGTCGAGCAATAGCATTCAGAAGTATTTCTTGCGGCGAGACCCAGTGCGTAGCCAAGCGATCGTGCATCTCGTCTGCGTTGGCACTTCCCATCACAGATGCCAGCTTGTGAAGTTTGTATCCGGGCACACGCTGGCGCCACGCCTTCGGCAGTACGGGGCGGAAGGCACGGAACAGCGCGTCCCAGGCTTGGGGCGATAGCGCCATCAGGGAAGCCGATCCCAGCTTGCGCAGAGGCAAGGGAAGCGGCTCAAGCTTCCGCCACAATGGACCGCCCCAGGTGTGGCGGTTATAACCGCCGAAAATCTCATCGCCACCGTCTCCTGACATGCTGACGGTCACGTGCTTCCGCGCCAGTCGCGATACGAGGAAAGTGGGTATCTGCGACGAGTCGGCAAACGGTTCGTCGTACATGGTCGGCAACAGCGGTACGACCTCCAGTGCCTGGGGCGGCGTCACATAAAGTTCCGTGTGGTCCGTGCCCAGGTGCTTCGCCACGCGCGCCCCGTCCGAAGCTTCGTTGTAGTCGCTTTCGTGAAGTCCAATCGAGAAACTTCGAACTGGAACGCTACTTTGTGCCTGCATCAGTGCGACGACGGTAGACGAATCGATGCCTCCGGAGAGGAACGATCCCAGCGGGACGTCGGCGTGCATGCGGATCCTCACCGCGTCGCGTAAAAGCCCGTCAAGCGACTCAATCGCGTCTTGTTCGGTGCCGTGAAACTGGTTTTGGACCCCTTGCTCGGCAGCTTCGCGCAATGACCAGTAGGGCTGCGGTTGGCCGTCAAAACGGTCTGCGCTCATGGTAAGGAAAGTCGCGGGCGGCAGCTTCTTGATGTTGCGATAAATTGAGTACGGCGCCGGAACACAGTTGCGCTGCAGGTACAGGGCGAGCGCGCCAAGGTCGATGTCGGCCGAGAAATCTGGATGCGCCCGCAGCGCCTTCAGCTCCGAAGCAAACATAAAACGGCCATTCATCACTCCGTAATAAAGCGGCTTCTCTCCAAAACGGTCGCGCGCCAGCGTCAGGGTGCGGTCCCTTCGGTCCCACAGGGCGAAGGCGAACATGCCGTTGAAGCGCCGCAACGAATCAAGTACTCCCCATGTCTCGAAAGCAGCCAGCATCACCTCGGTGTCGGAGTGCCCGCGAAAGCTCAGTTCATCTGATGCGGCGAGCAGGTCCATGCGCAGGTCTTCACAGTTATAGATTTCGCCGTTGAACACTAGAAGGTATCGACCCGAGGCTGAGTGCATGGGCTGTTTGCCGGCGGGCGAGAGGTCCAAAATCGCAAGACGACGCATTCCAATAGCTATGCCTGCATGGGTGTCCGTCCACGTGCCGCCATCATCGGGTCCGCGATGCCGGAGCGTTTCCACCATCCGCAGGACGGTGTGCTCCAGCACCTCCGGTGATTGATCGCGATTCGAATTGAAGAAACCCGCAATTCCGCACATGGCTTCGTAGTCCTGGCTAGGAGAGGGCCCGCTTGCTGAACGTAACTGGTCGCGTTCCGGGAAATGCAACATTCGGGACCGGCACCGATCGTCTCGCGCCCACCGGTTCCAGTTTTGCGCAAAACAACATGAGCAGCAAGGGAACCATCATAATGCGTTCTCTCACCAAGATGCCGAAGTTGCTGGTGGCGGCGGCAAAGGCGACGCTGAAAATAAGCGAGTAAATGAGAATGAATGCCACGAATGGTTCGCGCCAATTCCGCAGGGCAACTGTGACTCTGCGGCGTCGCTTCCAGGCGAACCACAATAGCCCGAGCGCCTCTACGGAAGCGACGGCTGCCATGCCGCCGCTCACCTCCCAGGGAAACGGGCGGAACATAAGGAACGGCGACTCCGCGACGCGCAACAGCAACGGTTGGTCCGCATTGAATGCCGAGCCGCCGATTTGCGTGGACTTAGTGAGTTTGTTGACGATCTCAATTCCGCTTTGCGAATCGGCAGCTTCCATTCCGACGAACTCCCCGGCTTGGCTTATCAGCATCAGGCTGACTCCAATCAGGAGTGGAACCAGAACAATCTTGGCAGCCAGGTTCTTCCATCCACCGAGCGACTTCCCGAGCGCGAACGGCAGGGTGAACGCCACGGCCAGCATGGCGGCGATGTGCGGGCGGACTGCGAGCACCCCGGCGGTACCAATGGCACAGGTAAGAATCGACCGGGACTCCAGCCTCCGACATACTTTCGCAAAGCCAAAAGCCGCGAGACCAATAAACAACTGAGCTAACGCGTCTTTTCCGATTGCGCTTGACCAGAACAGGTTGGAAGGCAGTAGTAAAGCGAGCATTCCATACAGCGCAGTGTCGCCGGCGGGAAATGCAATGCAGAACGCCCGGTAGAAGAAATAGCCGCCCCACAATGCCGCCAAGGCGAAGATGACGAAGAGTGCGGGCAAGGTGTTGCCAGTCGCCAGCATGATGAAGCCGCAGATGTTGTTGATCAGGTTCGTGCTCCAGAACGGAGGCTGAAATGCACTCCAGCCTGACATCGAGAACTCGTTGGCCCGCTGCAGGCCAACCGACCAATAATGGAAGGCGTCGACCGAGGTGTCATAAACGAAAACGCCGATCCAGATGTATAAACTCACGGCAGCCAGGCGCGCGAGGATTCCCGCACTCAACAACTGTTTCAGGAAAGGATCGCCGCGCCCGAGCCAGCCCAAGGCAACCAGTCGCACCACCAAGCCACAGCGCTGCCGAGCGACGTTTTCTGCTGTCTGAACATCTCTTGCTAAGGAAGGAATCGCGCTCATTGATCTGTCTCAACAAGACGAGGGCGGCAATTGACGGATAGTGTAGCATGGCTCGAAGTGCCTGACTTCGCATCCGCGCCCTCGTATTAACTCTTGCGTAATCTTTGAAAGAGTCATTCTCGGTATGCGCGTTCTGCAGGTAATCGATTCACTTCGGATTGGTGGGGCGGAGGTATTGGTGCGCGATTTGGCGTCGAGGTTTCTGCAACGCGGCGTTGACTGCGAGGTCCTTGTGCTGTCGCGCAGTTCCAGCGCGCTGGAGATCGACCTTCAAAATGCCGGAGTGAAGATTGTGGACACGGGGAGTATTCCCCTCTATTCACCTCGCCAGATACCTGTTCTAGCCAGATGTTTGAGGGGTTTCAGCCTCGTCCATGTGCACCTATTTCCGGCACAACTCTGGGCGGCGCTTGCCGCAATGCAATCCCACTGCCCGATGATAACGACCGAACATAACACTTGGAACGCGCGTCGGCACTGGTGGTTTCGGGGGGTCGATGCATGGATTTATTCACAATACCGGCAGATTGCCTGCAACAGCGATGCTACCGCTCGGGAACTCGTCCGCTGGTGCCCGAGCGTGAGAGAGAAGTTACGTGTCATCCCAAATGGGATACCAGTCGAAGTCTTTGCCAATGCGCGCCCGGCTGACTTGTTGGGCACCGGCGACGGAATGATCAAAGCGGTGTTCGTCGGGCGCTTTGAGCCGCAGAAAGACCATGCTACGTTGCTGCGGGCCCTCGCGCTGACGCCCCGAATTCACTTGCTGCTTCTGGGGGACGGTCCACTTCGGAATCGGCTTGAGCAACTTGCTGGTGATCTTGGCGTTAGCGATCGAGTGACTTTCGCCGGCTTTCGGAATGATGTTCCGGAGACACTGAGGGCATGCGACATTTACGTTCACTCGACCACGTCTGACGGATTTGGAATTGCAGCCTGCGAGGCGATGGCGGCGGGCCTGCCTGTCATCGCCAGCGATGTACCTGGCTTGGCGCAGGTCGTCGAAGGAGCCGGCGTGGTTTTTCCGGTCGGCGACCATGCGAGCTTGGCGCGAGAACTGAACGATTTGGCCGGTTCGGCCGAGAGGAGAGCGCGAATGTCGGAGGCGAGCTGCCGCCGGGCGCGCGATTTCAGCATCGACAAGACAGTGGACCTCCACATACAGATGTATGAAGACGTCCTGCAATCTGCTGCAGAACAACCCAGGGTGATGGTGTGAGTAATACGGACCGCGCGGTGGTTGAGGCCTTCGGGCAGGAGTGGAACAAGTTCGACCAGAACGCGGCCGATCCCATTGAGCTGCGCGCGATCTTCGATCTCTACTTCGCGATCTTTCCGTGGAACGAATTGTCCCGCGACGCCGTGGGTTTCGATCTGGGTTGCGGGAGCGGACGATGGGCTTACTTCGTGGCGCCTCGAGTGGGCAGACTGCACTGTATCGACGCCAGTGCGTCCGCTTTGCAAGTAGCTAAGAACAAGCTTCAAGCCTACAGCAATTGCGAATTCTGCTGCGCCTCCGTTGAAGCGATTCCGCTTCTTGATGACTCGGCCGACTTCGGGTATTCGCTGGGAGTGCTTCATCACGTGCCGGATACATGTGGCGGCATTGAGGCTTGCGTGCGAAAACTCAAGCCGGGTGCGCCCTTCCTGATTTACCTGTACTACGCCTTCGACAACCGGCCGTGGTGGTTTCGGTTAGTCTGGCGTGTCTCCGATTTGGTTCGTCGATTGATAAGCCGCCTACCTTTCGCAATTAAGTCTGGCGTGTGCGACGTGATCGCGGCACTGGTATACTGGCCGCTCGCACGAGCCGCGAAAGTGATCGAGAAACTTGGCCGGCCAGTCGACGCCTTGCCTCTCGCTCCCTATCGCGACAGGAGTTTCTACGTTATGCGGACCGACGCTCTCGACCGCTTTGGCACTCGCCTCGAGCAACGGTTCACCAAGGAGCAGATCGCCGAGATGATGCTGAAAGCCGGGTTGGAACACATTCGCTTCAGCGAGACGCCCTGCTGGTGCGCGGTGGGGTTCAAGAAGATTTGCGAGGCGCACCGATGAGTGTGGCAGCAAATCACAAGACCATAGCTTTCGGTGTCCTTGTTTCGTTGCTGATACCGCTCGTCATGAGCCTCGTCCTCCTTTGGAGGGCTCCGCGTCCTTTCTATCTTTTCAACGACGACGTTGAGGCCGACTACTATTGGAATCCGCAAAGAATCCATGCTGGACTGCCAGTCTTAGGACTCTACCACCCTGGGACGCCCATCTATTACCTAGGAGCCGGGCTGTTGAAAATTAGCGGATCCGCACTGGATGACATCCAACGTTTCTTGCTTATGGGTCGCGGTCTCCAAATGTTGTTTTCGGGCCTGAGCCTACTCGCTTTCAGCCTGATAATTCTGCGTCGAGTGCCCTTGGCAACCGCCGCCCTGGCCTTGACGCTCGTTGTGGCTTTGCCCTCCTTCCTGGTGTATTACGACTATTTTGGAAGTACTTTCTTCGTCGCGGCGGTCGGGCTGCCAGCCCTGGCCCTGTTTTGGAGCTCTCTGGAATGTCCAGCGGAGAGGCCGCTCCTGAAACAGCTCTTTTCAGGACTAGGAATCGGCATTTGCCTAGCAATCAAGATGTCCTTTCTGCCTATTGCGATAGCTGTGTTTCTGTCGTTAGCCATTAGCGAATCGATAAGCCTGGTAGTGAACTGGAGGGCTCGCAATTTCCCTGCGGCCCTCGCTGTCTATCAGCCTCTCGTTTTGATGACCGTGGCTGCGGTTGTCGCGTTTGTGATCTCGACATTCCCGGTGCTCAACCGGCTCTATTTGATTCTGCTAATCGCTTTTTCGCGCGGCGATATTGCCCCGGATTTTGCTGAAATAGGGCCTCTTCTCCGATGGGTACTTGCCTTCAGCCCACTTTACACATTGCTCGTAATCGTTACATTTCTTTCATTCCTGTTCGTAGCCATCCAAATGCTCGCTCGCCTCATCGCTCAAAAGCATTCTGAGCTGGGCTCCCGTGAGAGTCTCTCGTCGCTCGCCGCGTTCCTCTTCTGCGCGATGGGCCTCGCTCAGCTCATCTACGCATTTGGACTGAGCGCTCGGGAAGGATTGGGTCGCAGTGTGGGGGTGACTATCAGGAATGTCTGGCCGACCGCCCTGGTACTGCCGTTCCTTATTTTGTTCGTGAACTTATCCCGACGGCGTGGAGCCATCCGGGCATACCGCCCGGCGTGGACGATTGCGGCTGTGGCGTTCAGCATCGCTACCATTGGATTTGCCGTGACGGAAAACCTGAACGAGCGCAGAGCCACCTTGGCCTACGAGCAGCAACTTTCCGACGGGTTGCAATCCGTTCTGCAGCGACTATATCTCCAGTCCGGTAAGCGGGTGGCCGTCGACCCTGCGAGCATGTCTGTCGGTGATCCGGGCTTCTTATTGTGGGGTAATAACTCTTATGGAGGCGGTGTACTGGATGAGGAACTCCTCCGCCGATACCCTCATATTGTAACCTTCCGACTGCGCGAGGTTCTGCTGCTAGCGCCACAGTTGGACGAAGTGTCGCTCTCGGAGTCGAGAGGAGTGCGGCGCAACTTACGTGAATTGCGACGGCAGTACTTTCCCGGCCTGACGCACGACCCTGTGCAGCCAACTCGGCCGGACCTGATTCCCTTCGAATCGACCGACGCATCAATTGGAGCTATTGTCTTTCCAACCTGGGAATGGGAAAAACGGCCCAAGCCCTTGCAAACTTATCTCACAGACCGGATTGTCCGACAGTGGGGCATACCGAGGGTGCGAAGAGAAACAGTCGCGGGAGTGGAATGGATGATCCTCGACTGCTTCAACAAAGCCAAAAGTGCGCAGGCCAATGGGGGCAAGTAATCGCGCAACCAGCTCATAGCGGAACAAGTTGCCCCGGAGGCGCCTGTGATTAATGGAAAGAAGATCATCGCAGTGCTGCCAGCCTACAACGCAGCGAGAACGCTGGAGGCCACTGTTTCCGAACTCCCGGAAATCCTAGACGAAACAATCTTGGTCGATGATGGAAGCACTGACGAGACTGTCGCCCTGGCCGGCAAACTGGGATTAGGAGTGTACATTCACGATGGCAATTACGGGTATGGGAGAAATCAGCAGACGTGCTATCGTGAAGCGCTCGCGCGTGGGGCAGATATCGTGGTGATGGTGCATCCGGACTACCAATACACGCCTCGGTTGGTGGCCCCTATGGCGGCAATGATTGCCTACGGTGTCTACGATGCGGTGATCGGTTCGCGGATAATCGGCGGCGGTGCGCTTAAGGGCGGCATGCCACTGTACAAATACATCGCGAACCGTGGGTTGACGCTCTTCGAGAATCTCCTTCTCGGGGCCAAGTTCTCCGAGTATCACACCGGCTACCGGGCGTTCAGTCGTTCTGTTCTAACCTCGCTGCCCCTGCTGGAGAATTCCGATGATTTTCTCTTTGACAACCAGATGCTGGCGCAGTGCGTCCACTTCGGTTTTCGCATTGGAGAAGTCTCATGCCCGACCAAGTATTTTGAAGAAGCGTCTTCTATCAACTTCCGGCGCAGCGTTAAGTATGGCTTCGGAGTGCTGGCTACCGGCCTTCAGTACAGAATGGACAAGTTGGGTCTGGTTCGTTTCAAGCTTTTTAGCAACAAGGGCAGGAAGCTGGATTTGCACTACTACAGTACGACTCGATCACCGGATTTTGTGGAAAGTGAACACAAGACGTCAAGAGCGGGAACAGGCAATGTCGTGCGTGATCGGTAACGCGAGTCTCGCCCCAGCCCTTTGTCTTTGTGTTACTTGCTTACGGGATGACCTATATCGACACCAGCCAGGTTTTCACTGGCCGGCAGCTGCTTATGTTTCTGCTGCTGGCAGGCAATTGGGCCTCAGCAATGACTCATCTCAGCTCCGTGGCCGTACCACTCTGGAGCGTGTCGATCGAGGAGCAGTTCTATCTGCTCTGGCCACTCGCCGTATCCAAAGCGAGTCGGCGGCAGATCCTCAGGATCTGCATCGTCCTCACTGTTATTGCTTTTGTGTGGCGTACTCTTGTGCAGGAGTTGGCTGCCCATCCACATGATTTAGTCTGGAACGGCACGTTCAGCTACTTCGATGCAATCAGCTATGGCATCATTCTGGCTATTGTAGGAACCCGGCGCGACCTTTCGACGTGGATGCGGGTCGGACTCGCCGCGCTTGGCCTCTCAGCGTGGTTCATCGCGGCAAGCTGCCGCGCGCGTGCAGACGTTATGCTGGCTTTGGCGGCGATCGGAAGTGTGCTCATACTTCGAGCATCGATCGGATTCCCAATCCGTAGTCGCGTGTTGATTAAGCTGGGTACAGTCTCCTACGGGCTCTATGTGTACCATGAACTTGTCCTGTACGTGGTAGCCCGCTTTTTTCCGAGGCCCCGCGCGATTGGATTTATCGCATGGTGGTTGTCCAGCTTTGGTTGCACAGTCATAGTCGCGCTGGCATCGTACCGCTGGCTCGAATCACCGTTCCTCCGACTCAAGAAACGATTCACGATCGTGAAGTCAAAGCCAGTCTGAAGGGACCCCCCAGCGATCGGTTGCACTTATGCCCAACCTTAATAGCCATGCTAGACTGAAGGCAATTATCCCGTCTTCATCCCAAGGTTCCTGAGAATTTCTGCATGATTTCTGCTCCTGCCATCGCGCCTGACATCAGGCCGGACCAAATCGCTTTCAGACGCTACGGACTGCTACTAAAAGTGGTCGCACTCGTCTGCATCCTGTCGTTTCCGGTCTGGCTGTGGGCGTTGTTCTTCTGTGCTGAGCAGGATGTGTATGCGCCGTCGTTTATCTTCACACCGCTGTTTGTCGTCGCCTGCGCGGTGGGCTTTATGCCGCTGTGGCGCGGAAATCCTTATCTGAAGCGACTGCTGATGACCGGGCTACTCGCCCGGCTGGCGGTAACCAGTCTGTATATCTGGATCGGCGTGACCGTCTACGGCGGCTCAGTTGATGCGTTTCACTACTGGGCGATGGGGATGCAGGTCGTACGCGATTTCTCAGTCGTAGGATGGAGCGCGTTTCAGCCACCTTTCTGGAGCACGAACCTCATCAATAATCTTTGCGGTTTCATCCAACTGGGGACCGGGAACACACTGCCGGGGCTGTTCGTGCTCTTCTCACTCGCAGCACTGTGGGGTGGTTACTTCTTTTACCGCGCATTCTGTATTGCTTTTTGTACAGGCGACACTGCACTCTACGGGATGATGGCAGTGTTACTGCCTTCGATTTTGTTCTGGTCGAGCGCTATCGGAAAAGACGCACTGTCGCAGCTATTCATCGGTCTTACGGCCTATGGTTTCGCGAGGGTGTGTCAGAGACTGGAGATGCGGTCGCTTCTGATCTGCGCTTTAGGTATCGCGGGAGTGTTGGCAGTCCGGCCGCACATCGCCGCCATGCTCGCCGTTGCAGTCGCTCTTCCCTTTGCAATCGGTAAGGGACGAGGCGGCTGGGCGAATCTGGCTGCGAAGATTGTCCTCATCCCAGTGCTTGTAGGCGTGAGTCTGTGGGTGGTGGGTCAGGCTGGCGAGTTTCTCGGGTTGGAGACGGCCGATTCGCAGAGCGGAATTGAAAAGGTGGACGTCCTGACAAAGGGCACGCAGATCGGAGGATCCGCCTTCAACACCGGCCAATCGGTGGTTATGCGCGTAGCGGAGTCTCCCTTTCTGATATTCCGCCCGTTTCCGTGGGAAGTGAACGGTACCATGGCCGCTGTCGCATCTCTCGAGGCGGTCGGACTGCTGTGGTTCGCCTGGAAGCGACGCCGAAGATTTTGGGCTGCGGTTCGTCAGTGGCGCGAGCCTTTTGTTGCTTTTATCTTCATGTACACCCTCGTGTTCAGCGTCGCCTTCGCCGCTGCGACCAGCAATTTTGGCATCCTGGTCAGGGAGCGTATTATGATGGTCCCCCTGCTGCTCATGCTGTTCTGTGCGAGAGTAGGCAACTCACCCGCGAGACGATAAGCATCGAATCGCGACCGTGTGTTTTGGGGGAGACCGGTCACTGTCGTAACACAGGCGTTGCCGTAGAGCGGACCTGCATTAGCGCGACATCGCAGATGGCTCGATAGCAAAGAGCAGCCATCGGAATCCGCGGCAGTCGGTTTTCCTGGGCCCTTCGGGAGTGCGCGAACCGACTTCGGAACTTGAGTTTTAGAATCGGTTCAGTCGGAGGAGGTTGCCGATGAGAAGCTTCTTTTGGCTTGCCGCCGCGGGGGCTCTGTTGCTGACTCTCGCCAATGCCGCGGGGCAGTTCGTAATCTTCCGGCCCTATCTCAACGATGAAGTAATTAATGCTTATGCCCCGACTGCCGCTGACGCGGCTGGGTACGTAACACGGGCAAAAGGCATCGCCATGGGAGAAAGCTTCGATATCTTATTTCGAGACGGTCGGCGGCTGCCAGGATACCCGTTCTTCCTGTCAGTTTTCATGAGGTATTTCTCGCAAGCTCTATTTGCGGCTCGATTAGCCCAGATTGCGTTGTCGGCAAGTACGATTTTTATTTCATTTCTAATCATTCGAAAGGTAACGAACCGGCCCGATGCAGCAATTCTCACCGCCACGCTGGTAGCTTTCTGTATTCCTCTGTACTATTTCTCTCCGATGTTATATGCGGAGACCTGTAGTATTTTCGTCCTCTCTCTACTGCTGTATGTAATTGCCAATATCGACCAACAAAGATATATCGTGCCCGCTGTGCTATGTGGAATTCTGGTTGCAGTGTTGACGTATCTGAAACCGAACCATGTAACCCAAGTTCTTCTGGCTGTTTCGGCGGCACTTGTGGTTCTTCCCAGATGGCGCCGGTCTATCCTATTTGCTAGCGTGCTGATAATGACGACACTAGTGCTGCTGTTTCCCTGGCTGGTCTTCATGAGAAACCAGTCTGGGCAAATGGTGCCTCCACTATCAAGCTTCCAAGGTGAAGACTTGTACATTGGAGCGGGCTATGAACTCCCCACCGGCCCAATGATTGGCGATAGCCTATACTACAAATTCGGACTCTACGATCCGGTCGAGGCTGCGAAATACGCCGCGGAAGCCGAGTCTCTCAATCCCATGGAAGAAAGTAGGTATTACCAGCGACTGGCCCTTCAGCGATGGCGCACTCGTCCACTGCAGTTAAGTGCGCTAGGGTTGTGTCGCGTATTGCATTGTTTCGGGTTCTCTCTTCGTCATTATTATGACTACACCATCGCGCTATTTACGATTGCATCGCTCATCGCCTCGTTGATGCTGTGGCATTGGCGAAAATACCGTCAATGGGCGGCAGTGTTCTGGACCGCGAGTTTGCTTTACGCCGTACAAACGTTCTTTTTCCTGGCAGAGATCCGGTTCAAGGTCGTTGTAGTCGACCTCCCTGCATTATTTGTTTGCGGTTTATTCTGTTTCGAATGCGTACAACGCTTTAAAGTCACACCAACCTTCCGACCGACTAATTGAACGAGAGCGGCAGCGTCATCGTGTTAATTGTGTCAACCGGATGTAAACAGGCAATGTCGTGTTCGGTAACGCGAGTCTCCCCCAGCCCTCGACGATCATTGATATCGCCGAAGCACAAAGCCTACAGTGCGAGTGGCGGGACCGCCATCCGTTCGTCCCGGGCCGCTGGGATGTTCTCTTCCGCAAGACCACATGAAAGCGTCGCATACTCGCATGGACACCCTTGTCGTAACTTTACGCCGGCGGCGTTCCGAAGGTTATCCGCTCAGTCTTAAACTGAACTGACGCCGCCACGTATCCGTGCCCGCGCAATATCTCCTCAACCGGCCCGCAAGTGTACTCACCTCGCGCAACATCGCCGTCGACGAAATGGTCGGTACTGATCGCGAAGTGCGGCCTGAATTGCCGAATCGTATCTCTCGCGCCCAGCAGCGCCTTAATCTCAGCGCCTTCAATATTCATCTTCACAAAGTCGACCCGCCGTAATTTGTGTTCGAGCACTGCTTGGTCGAGCGTCGTGGTGTGAATCCGTACTCTATTACCGCCGGGACCATCCCAGAAAGCCGAGGAGCCCAGAGCTCCGCGCTCGCAGAACTCGATCTTGGTTTCGCAGTCCCAGAGACCCGCCGGAATGATTTCCACATGCGCAGGACGGCCGTTCAATTCCCAATTACGCAGCGCCTTCTGTCGGTTCACGGCGTCGGGCTCGAATGCGAGCACTCTTCCAGAAGGTCCGACCTGGGAGGCGAAGATGCTCATAAGAATTCCGTTAAACGCCCCCGCGTCGACGACTACTTCACCCGGCTTGACGCGATGGCGATGCTCGAACTCATCGATCATGCGTCGCACCTCGAATGGAGGCTCGGCTGTTACCAGCTTGAACTCCGCGGATTCCGTGACGTATGCACCATCCTTGCGGTTGAACCGGGCACTGCCCCGCTGCGTGTAGTTGTTGGCGACAAGCCTAAGCCAGTCTTTCGCCGTACCCTCCGGAATCGCCGTCCACACGCTTCGCACCAAACTCACTCACTCACCTCCAGGACGATCCTTGACGAACAAAACTTAGCGCAGCATAGCAAACCGGCGCAGCCGAATCACATTGAGTTCGAAAACAGAGTGACACGACGTGCGCTTCGGGATCGCTAGGGGAGCGACACGGCGTTCGCGTCCAAGTGTCCCGTGTGCCGGGCCTCCTCCACTCCCATGAGTGCCAGGTACTGGTCGATGACAAGATCGTGCTGGAAACGCTCCAGCGCCTGTGCCGGAATTGCCGGCTTACTCGCGGCCCGCAGCACGTCCACAATCGAGTCCGCCATTTGTTCGCTATCCCCCACGGGCACAAGCTTGCCATACGTACCATTGCAAAGAACCTCTCGTGGTCCGGTTGGGCAATCCGTGGCGACAATCGGGAGGTCCAGGGCCAGCGCCTCTATCAGCACGGTCGGCAAAGCTTCAACGACCGAGGATAGTGCGAGCGCCTTCGCTCGTTTCATATAGGGGAGTGGATTCGCAACGTTGCCCAAAAAGCTTACCGATGTTTCGAGTCCCAGTTCTTGCCTTAGAGCCTCCAGCGCGCTACGCTCCTCACCATCTCCCAGGAATACGAGACGTGCGTCAATACTGCGACGCAGAATTGCGAAGGCGCGGAGCAAGGTAGGGTAGTCCTTGTGGTAGTGCAGGCGGCCCACCGCGAGCACCATAGGTCTGGTGTCAGACTCTATTCTGGAATCATTGAATGGTTCGGTTGCGCGTTGCCAGAACTCCGGCCCGATGATCGGATTGTAGATAACGTGAATCTTGCAATTGTGTTCAGCCATAGTCCGCGAAAGATCACGAGCCGCCCCCTGTGAGACCGCTACTAGCTCGTCTGCCCAGGGATAGAACCGGCGCACCAGGAACGGCGTCATGCGCGTGCGCATCATTGGAGCGTCCGCAGTAATGGCAGAGATAACATTGTGTTCCGTCAATACAACTTTCACTGTTATGCGTGCCAGGCGTTTAGCCCAGACCGCGACTATGTTGGTTTGGGTCGCGCCCGAGATCACGACATCCGGTCTGTCTCTTCTAAGATAGCCAACTAAAGGGAACAAACTAGTGAGAGCACGCGTTGCACCTAAGTCTATGAGACGTACACCAGGCGGAATCTGATCGCGGAAGTTACCTTCTCGGGTGGCCTGCACCATATCTACCATGAGGCCGTGCTTTAAGAACCCGCGTGCCAGATTTACGAACACGCGCTGGATCCCACCATGGATTAGGGAAGGGTGAAACAGTGCTACGCGCATGCAGTAGCGCCCATCATTCTGCAGATTTCAATTGCATTATAAAAGTCAGGAGCGACAACTTTCCGCCGAAGCTGAAACCATCCTAGCTTAGCTTTGCTAACAGCAAGATTATACGGTAAAGCGGTGTTTCGCGCCGATGCTGCCTTTGCACATCCGGAGATTTTTGCGAGACGGGAAGTATGGCATACGTCTGCCGGCCAGCGCATGATAAAGGTAGCCCTTTGAGATAGATTTTGAGCGTGATCCAGAGCTCTACCGAAAGGAGCACCTTACAATGAGCAGGATCAGGCATGTCGGCATGGACGTTCACAAAGAAGCGATTGCGATCGCCGTGATGAATAGTGCTGGGAAGTTGGGACGCCTATTGCAAGGAAACTCGCCCGCTGGCATGGACTGATAAGTGACAGTCGATGCACAGCGTTATCAAGTTCCGATCTGAATCATCTCCGCCATGGCTTCGCGGTCGCTGGTGGTGAACTTGAAGGTTCGAGGTGGCACCGCAACGTTGACACTTCCATCCGTCGCGTTCCAGCACCTGCCGATGCAGCTTACCGTACCTCTCCGAATCGAGTCGGAGTCGTGGGTTCTTTGAATAGATCTTCTTCATGAGGCGTTCCGGTTGACCTCGGAGAGAAACGCCTGCTGTTGCGGACTGGGCAGAAACTTGTAGTAGCGTGAAATGGAATGCAGCAGCATCTCCGGGTTGCCGCCGTCCATATGTGCCCCGGCCAGGAAGTCAGCACAGATCATCTCCAGGCAGTAGCCTCGAGACTTATCCGACCCCAACATCAAGGCCGCAGTCTCGATCGCCTGCTCGATGACCGGGATCTGACTCTTATAGACCTTGAAATAGATCAGCTCTGACGGCTCGCTGTCCTTGCCTGTTAGCTCTTTTTCCACTTCCCGCTGGAACTCCGCCTTGGGCATGTGTCGGGCTTTGTGCAGCCAGGTTGCACTTTCGAAGCGCTGTCCCTGGTGGCGGGCCAGCTTGGCCAACTCCAGTCCCTTGCTCCATCCCACCTGTTTGAGCTGCTTCCTTACCTGCGGCGGCAGGTGCTCGTGAATCGACATCAGGTAGTAGGCCTTCCTTCGTGATTCGGGAAATCGCCGCTCCAAGAACTCGTCGAACGACTTGAGGCTCTCCAGCCGCCAGTACTGGCCGGCACGTACTTCGCACAGGTACTTGCCCAGTTCCACGAACTTGGTATCGCGCTCGTTCTCGTGCCGCGCCTCCCAGGCCAGGATCTCGTCGATCCTGTTCAGGACCTCCAGGGCCCGGCGGCGATTCAGCTTGGGGGACATGGGCGGAACCTTAGTACGCAAGTTCGTCAAACAAACCAAAGTCGACTCCCGGTTTGCGGACCAGGCCCGACTCCACCAGATCGCGCTGGTCGAGGCAGAGCCCAAGGAACGGACAAGTGGTACACGGGTTCTGTGGGAAGCGGATTCCGCTGTGCGGCAGGAACAGCCCAGATTCAATCCTTGTGACCGTGTCTTCGACCAGAGCTTCGAACTCATTGCGCTGTGCGTCGGTGATCGTGGCCCGCAAGTACTGGACTTCGACCGTACGCTTACGCACGAAGACGACTTGAGCGACATCATTGATCCCGGTCATCCAGGAGTAGCAAACCAGCTGCGGATCCAGGGCTGCGATGCCATTAGGCTCCTCGGGATAGCGGGTAGAGCTGGTCTTCCATTCCAACAAACAAGGTGTGCTGTCCAGTTCGCCGATCGCATCCACGAAGGCGACAAAACTGTCGCCGATACGCAGCGTCCGCGTGAATCGAACCTGTTGATGGCTCACTGGCTGAAGAATCTGGACGCGCCCATCCTGGATGAAACGCTCGAGCAACTGAATGCCTTGCCGGAGCATGTGGTCCCAAGTATCGTTTCCCGAATAGACCAGATCCAGGTTCTTACACGGCGCCCACTGCTCGAATAGGGCCGCCGCTGGATCTTCGTGACGGAATAAAGCGGCCAAAGCCTGTTCGAAGCAGCGTCCGAAAAGCAGGGCGGCCCGCACATCTTTTTCCTGCCAGCCATCGAGATAGCGATGGCGATAACGGCGAGGACAAGTCAGGTACTGGGAGATTTGAGTGTAGCTATAGGTCATCGCGATATCCCTTCCTTCCTCGAACCCTTGCCGTTGCTTGCAGGCGGAATGCGAATGGCCGTGGACAACTCTTCCCACTGGCTGGCCGGGGCGAAGCCGTCAAAGTTCACCAGCGACATGCCATTGACCACGGTGTGACTGATCTTCACCACTCCGATGAGGCCGCGCAGGGCACGCTCGTCGACCTCATCTTGACTCAGCAGTTCGGGGTCATAGAGAAAGTCCCGCAGGAACCAACCCAACTTCCACATCGCCTTTGGGGTGCAGTAGAGCCGGCTGACGATCGAGAGCCCGGCAAACGGCTTGGGTTCGAGGATGGAGAGCCGCAGCACATAAAAGGGCTTCTGGGACTGCCAGCGGTGCTGGGCATTGTCCAGCTGGACCAGGAAAATGCCGTTCGGCACCTCGGAATGCGAATCCCGCGCGACCTCAGAGAGTCCGGCAATATGGCGTTTCATCCCGCCACCTCCAGGGTTGAGCGTGCGTAGCTGTTGAGCTGGCAGAGGAGGGCATCGCGGTCCTTCTTAGCCGCCTGCGCAAGCCCCGCGACAAAGCTTTCGACTTGTTCGCGGGTGGCGTCTTTCAGAGCTTTTGTGCCGCAGAAGTCGACCGCGTAGGCTTTCACCAGTTCGGGATCGAGCTGGTGCTGGCGGATGATCTGGCAAAGCCGGTCGCGGACCTTGTGACCGGATCCGCTGCCGTTGGTGTTCTTGGGCGGAAACTTTTGTAGATCGGGAGCCGCCGCCATCGGAGTGGAATTCGACCCCATCTCCTCGACGGAGCAGATCCCGATACCGTACGCCTTGCGCAAGGCGCGATTGACGGCCCGGGTCTCGGCGATGCGCATCTCGGCGCCGCGCACGAGTTGCGAGACGTTGGAAGGATCGGCATCGCCGTAGCCGACGAAGCCTGTAGAATCTTTGGACGGATACACCGTCGCCCTGAGGACGAAACGATTGGCCGCAGAATCACACAGCGAGTCGACGGCTTCGACATGGATACCGCGGCACCTCTTGCGACGTGCCAGGCGGAGCAGACCCGTGTGCGTGACGTACCAGGAATTGTTGAGGAGTTGGAGGTCACCCCGACGCAGAGAAAAGTCAAAATCGCGAGATAGGGTCTTCAGCGAATCGGCCAGTCGAATGGGCAGAGTGCCGGGAATAAGCCGGTGAGCAAAACGCAAGTTTTCCCGCATCCGAACGTCGTTCTTCCGCGGGCGCGGAGCGGAGCGTTGTTCTTCAGATCCGTTCATGGGTAGTTCTCCGTTGGTGACTATTGTTGAACATTGTGCATCAATCCTGACGCCGTGTCAAGTGGACAAATGAATTGCGAGGTGTGGAGGAAAGTTCTAGAATCCCCACAGCTTATGACAGCCAAAGACGAACGGATTGGATTCAGAGTCCCCAGCGAGGTTAAGGTTGCCCTATTGCAGATCGCTAAGAAGGAAGGCCGTAGTTTGGCTCAAGTCTGCGAACTGCTTCTCAGAGGTGGAGTTCACGAGTACGAGAAAGAAGGATCTAGATACCTTCATCGTTTTGTAGAGCGGCCGAAAGAGAAGGGCAAGTAGTGCAAGCCTTGGAAGGAGAAACGGCTCGGGCCTGGAATATTTAGACCTTCTGGTTGTATGACCTGCAATGTGCGTTTAGGGAACCTCTGAACTAGCCCCACTTTTTTAGGCGGGAATGACTTGAAAAGTGAGATTCAGATTGGTGCCTTCATTCCCAAGGTCTCTTATGAGGGTACCGGCTGGCCCGTGCCGATAGCCGGGCGCTCTTGGAAGACACTACGCCGCTGAGTACAACAGCTTCTTGCGCACCAAGAACAGGTTGACCAGTGCGCAGGTGGCGAACAGCCGATTGGCGTTC
>Ga0097691_1000692_pt1 | contig 27741 bp, 28 predicted proteins | sample NGESurdeep072012_8_FD_72858 | JGI IMG/M metagenome (GOLD analysis project Ga0097691, IMG submission 72858) | Arctic peat soil microbial communities from Barrow, Alaska - NGEE Surface sample 210-1 deep-072012 | ecosystem: Environmental > Terrestrial > Soil > Wetlands > Peat ... | reverse complement strand
CAACCGCGACCTGGAGGAGGCGGTGGCGGAAGGGACCTTCCGGCGTGACCTCTACTTCCGGCTCAACGTGCTTACGCTGAAGATCCGGCCGCTGCGCGAGCGCAAACAGGACATCCCGCTGCTGGTAGACCACTTCCTCGACCGCCTGGCCAGGACGTCGGGCGTGACCCGCAGCATGAGCAACGAGGCCATGAGGGCCCTGGAAGCGTATGACTGGCCGGGCAACGTGCGCGAACTGGAAAATTCCATCGACCGCGCTTGCGCGCTCAGCTCCGGGCCCACGATCCAGACTGCGGACCTGCCTTCCCCGGTTCAGAACCTCCACAATCGGATTCCACAGGAAACCGCGAACGGACCGAGGATCGTCCCCCTCGCCGCCATGGAAAAGCAGATGATCCTGAAGACCATCGACCAGCTCAAGGGCGACAAGCTGCTGGCAGCGCGGCTGCTCGGCATCGGCAAGACCACGCTGTATCGGAAGCTGAAGGAGTACGCGTCGGAAGACTAGAACAAGTGATAGGTGGTCGGTGATCAGTGATCGGGACGGGCCCCACTGGTGATAAGAGCTGGTATCGCCAGTTATCCACGTCGGCTGCTCCCGGTGTCTAAACCGACATGAAGTTCAAGGTTGCCCAGCGCGGGCCAGAGAGACTCACCGACAAGGCAACTGGGCGTACAATGCCGCTCGCTTGGATTACAGAACGGAAATCCTGGCTAATGGGCTGTCGAGTGACTTCTTGCACGGCGCAACCTGTTCAGCCGACGACCAGTTCTTCGCACCCAACTGCGAGAAACCGCTGAAGAGAGCAGCGTAACCATGACCATCCGTAGCATCGGGGTCCTGTTGCTGTGCTCGGCTGCCTGCGCACAGGCCGGCCAGAGGGCAACCGCAGTCAAACCTGAGGTGCAGCCTCAACGACAACCGCCTGACCTGACGCTGCTATTGCAACCGGAAGACGGGCGCCGTGAGTTCCGGCTAGGCGAAGCGATCAAGCTGAAACTCGGGTATACGTCCGCTACGCCCGGGCGCTACATGCATATTCAGCCTGCTGCCAGGCTGGGAGGCGGCCAGGGATTTAGCATTCGGTGCGAGCCGGGAGACAGTGCGGTTGACCGCATCAAGGACCCTGGGAGCCTGAATGCGTGGTCGATTCTCAATGTGGGGCCATCCTGCGGGGTCGGAGTCGGCCCAGGAATCGGCGGCGGCTGTGGTGATTGCAAGTCCGCGTCGCCTATTACTCGCGAACCAGCCTGGTGGTTGACATTCGAACTAAATGACCGTGTGCAGTTCATGCAGGCTGGACGATACTCCTGCACCGCAGCGGCAGCCGATGTCACCCAAACAGCTTCCACATATGATGGCCAGGTTGCGGTTGAACTGACTTCGGCGCCGCTGGTGATAGATGTTCACAACGACCCGGCGTGGTCCGGTGCGGCGCTGGCCGATGCTGTGCGGCAGTTGCAATCGGACATCTGCAACCAGCCCGGCAACCAGGAGCAGAAGTGCTGGCGAGCGTCCAGAGTGGTTCTATTCCTCGATACAGAAGAGTCGCTGGCGGCAGCTGTGCGGTTTCTCGGCACAACGGAGAAGACGGGCTGGGAGCACTATCTGTGGTCGGCCGTCCTGCAAACACGCCATCGCAAGCTTGCCCTCGATCTGCTGAGCAAGCGGGCCCTGGATCCGGACTTCGCGGCCACGCAAACCGTGTTAGATACGCTCTGCGCCATGGCGCTGCGAGAAGAGGCGCCGCAGGCCTTCGCGGCCAACGCCAACCAGGCCGCATACCACCTCCAGGCCCTCGATCTGATGCGCAGCTATATTCGGGCGCTCGGGGACAGTCTGCGGGAAAAGCGCGGCAACGCACTCGACGTCAGCAAGTCCACTTATGAAAATTACGCGAGTGCAATGTTTTGCGAAGTGGAACCGCTTATTCCGGTGGGTGAAATGCAAACGACGCTGGCGAGCATGGCGAGATGATTCGCTGTAAAAGGAGGGAGTGAATCCTGATTCCAAGTAGCTGGCGATCAATCCTCTCATCACCAGCGTCATGTCTGACGATCTGGCCTCAATCGAACACACGCTCGCAGCCTTTCGCGCCGGTTGTGTGACAGCCGATTGACTCTGAACCACCAATCACCGACCGCCGCCGTCCCAGTCCCGAATTGGAGTCCCGAAGCGGGAATAAGAATTTGCAAGTATTTCCCCTAAATCGCGTGTTTTCAGTTGCGTTCCCGTGACAAGCGAAGTGCAATTCATATCACATGATCCTCCTCATTACCGCTTCCGCAAACGGTCCTGAATGCGCGCGCGCCCTGCTGGCCGCCGCGCATGCCAAGACCGAAGTGGCGCCCGACATACGTACGGCGCTGAATCGCCTGAGGGAAAACGAATACACCGCCGTGGTGATCGACGAAAGCATGGCGGACGCCTCGGCGTCGCAGCTTGAGGTTGTCTTCAAGCACCTGGGAACGGCGGTGCCCGTCTTCGTGAACCTGGGCATCAGCCGCAAGGACCGCGTGGTTCGCGATGTGGTCACGGCCCTGCGCCGCGTCGAGCAGGAGAAGAGCTTTGCCCGCCGTTCGGTCGAGTGGGAACTGCGCAGCCAGCTCAAGGGCGACCTCACCGGAATTTTGCTGTCTGCGCAACAGGCGCTCAACGTTCCCACCCTGCCCAGTGCGGCGGAGACGAAGTTGAAGAGCGTCTGCGAGCTGGCCGACCGCATGCGGACTCGTCTCTCGACCGCTCCGTAATAATTGGTAGGTCGTAGGTAGTAGGTCGTAGGTCGGACGGGCATTGCACCGACTTACGACATCCGACCTACGTTTTCTGTATCGCCGCCACCGCCACTCGCATCTCATGCTCTTTTGGGGGAGAATTCATGTCGCAAGTCAAAATCACTGTCCGCAACAACGGGCCGTTTCGCGTCGAAGGCGAACTCGGATCGATCGAGATGGTCGACCACAACGGCCACGCCATCGACCTCAGTGCGAAAATCAAGGAAGGCAAGACCGCCTTCTCCCTTTGCCGCTGCGGCGGCTCGGTGAGCAAGCCCTTTTGCGACGGTACTCACTCCAAGATCGGCTTCCAGGCCGCCGAAGTCGCCGTCGCCGAAATCGTGGATATCAATCCCCCCGCCAAGGGATAGCGCCATGCAGATGCTGGACCGATTTGCCGCTGTGATCGCTGCCGGTACGGAGCATCTGAACGCGGTTTCCGCCAGGGACGCTGAAGGACGCGCCACTCCGAACGTGTGGTCGAGGAAGGAAGAACTTGGCCACCTGATTGATTCCGCCATCAACAACTACGCGCGCGTCATCCGTGTGCAGCAGGAGACGAATCCGCTGCTTCCCGGCTACGAACAGGATGTCTGGGTGGAGCGGCAGGGCTATCAGGACCGCGACTGGAAGGAATTGATTGCGCTCTGGTCAAGCCTGAATGCGCACATGCTGCATGCGGCCCGGCGCGCCCCCACCGCCGCCTTCGCCCGCAACTGCACCATCGGCGACGGTCCGGTGATCACCCTCGGTTTTGTGATCGAAGACTACGTCGATCACGTGGTGCATCACCTGGAGCACATCGGGATCGCGATGCGCGAGTTCCGCCGCGCCGAATCCGCGTACGCGTAGCAGTTGGGTGGCCCACCCTAGCTGGTTTTGCTAGGGTGGGGCGGTCCAACGTCTCTACTCCGCCGCCGCGTCCTTCATCTTCAGCTTGCTCTTGTTCTCCGCCAGGAACTCTTTTAGTTGCGGCGCCACTTCGAGCAAACGTGTCCACTGCTCGAAGTACAACGTGACCGGGAAGCGTCCCATACCGTATACGCTCACCGCGCCCTTCTCACTCACGCGGAACTCCAGCGGCCCCGAACGCTTGCGTGCCTGCTGCTTTTCCAGTTCCGCAACCTTCGCCTTCAGTTCGTCATAACTCGGTTCTGCCATGATTGCTCTCCCAGGTAATGTGAACCCTCGAATTCTACCAGCGAATTCTGCGCTCTTACCCTGAGCAAAGTCGAGGGGACCTTTTGTATTGGAATCCAAGAGGAGTTGTCGTGTCACGCTACTTCCCGCAACTTAGAACCAGGAACTCAGTGGATGGTCTTCGTCTTCCGCGACATGTAATCCATCAACAGGTACTGCCCCAGCGTGTAGGGGGTCGTAAAGTACGCCTTCCCCCGGCACATCTCGGTGACTTTCTGTACGAACTGCACCAGTCCGTAGTCGCTGGCCAGCATGAAGGTATTGATGATCACGCCCGCGCGCTTGCACTTCGACACTTCCTGCAGCGTCTCGCTCACCACCAGTGGGTCCAGCCCGAAGGCGTTCTTGTAGATGCGGCCGTCTTCCAGGGTCAGCGCCGAGGGCTTCCCGTCGGTGATCATCACGATCTGCTTCATGTCCTTGCGTTGGCGTTGCAGGATGCGCTGCGCCAGCCGCAGTCCCTCGCGCGTGTTCGTGTAGTAAGGCCCGACCTTCACCCGCGCCAGTTGTGACAGCGGAACTTCCTCGGCGGAATCGTGGAAGAGGATCAACGACAGCGTGTCGCCCGGATACTGCGTACGGATCAGGTGCGACAGCGCCATCGCTACTTTCTTCGCCGGCGTGAAGCGGTCCTCGCCGTACAGGATCATCGAGTGCGAGCAATCCAGCATCAGCACCGTCGCGCACGAAGACTGGTATTCGCACTGATGCACTTGCAGGTCGGAATACTCCAGGTTCAGCGGGACCTTCGTGCCCTCGCGCTGGATGGCGTTGGCCAGCGTTGCCGTGATATCCAGGTTCAGCGTGTCGCCGAATTCGTAAGTCTTGGACGCGCCGCTCGCTTCCACGCCGGTCGCCATGTCGCGCGTGTCATGCCGCCCGAAGTTCGACTTTCCCAGTGACCCCAGCAGGTCCCGCAGCGTCTTGTAGCCGAGAAAGTCCAGGCTCTTGTCGGTGATTTCGAATTTCGCCTGCTCGCGCGCCTGGCCCACCTGTCCGCCGACCGACGATTGCTGCGTCGGATCATGCGGCCGGTCGATGGTGACGTAGCCCTCCTGCTCCATGCGTTCGATGATCTGCTCCACCATCTGCTCGAAGGCGCCGTCTGCCTGCATCTGCTGAAGCTGCTCGCGCATTTGTTCGTCGAGCATGTCGCTGTTCATCAGCGCTTCTTCGATGGCCCGCCGCAGTTCCTCGAGCGTCTGCTCCGGGTCGCGCATCTCGTACATGCCCCACGAGTCCTGGAACCCACTTTGCAGCAGGTAGTCGGAGAGCGCGTTGAGCAGGTCTTCCATGCTCATCTCGCTCGCCGGGTCGGGCACGTACTTGGTGTAAACAACCCGCTTCATGTTCTTCCCGATCTACGACCTGCCACCTACGACCTACCTCAATTGAATCCCCGCCTCGACCTTCCAAACGGCGGCTCTTCGCGATCGTGTCCCGCGCTCACTTCCGGCCGGCGCGCCTGCTTTTCGCCGGCGGTGAACACGCGCTCCTCGTTGCGTCCGATGCGCTTGTGCGCGTGCAGGCCTTCCAGCAAAAACTCCGCCGCGGACACCTGCAACTCCGCCGCGTCCTTCGGATTCACTCCGACCGCGCCCAACTTGTCCATCAATCCCTGGATCGCCTTCAGCTCTTCCAGCACCTCCACCGCAGCCGCCGTATCCGGCACCTTGATGCTTCCGCCCAGGTCGAACCACTGCACTACCTGTTGCAGGTTGGCGCCGTGGAAGTACTCGTCAAACGAATTCGCGATGGCCGTGCGGATCAGCTCCCGTCCGACGAAGTCCGCGCCCTTCATCTCGCCTTCGTACTCCAGCTCCAGCTTGCCCGTGATCGCCGGCAGTGCCGCGTAGATGTCACTCATGCGCGGCACCACCAGCCCTTCGCCGTGCACAATCGCCCTGCGCTCGGCATTCGAAATCACGTTCTCCAACGCCGAGATCGGCAGTCGCTGGCTTACGCCGCTGCGCTTATCGACTTTCTTATCTTCGCGCGCGACGAACGCAATCCTCTCGATCACCTCGCGCACGTACTTCGGCACGTGCAACTGGTAGCCGTCGCGCTTCGCCCACGCCTCCTGCTCCGTGATCGTGATGCCTTCCTCGACCGTCGCCGGATAATGCGTGCGAATCTCGCTGCCGATGCGGTCTTTCAGCGGCGTGATGATCTTCCCGCGCGCCGTGTAATCCTCCGGGTTCGCGCTGAACACCAGCGCCACGTCCAGCGGCAGCCGGATCGGATACCCCTTAATCTGCACGTCGCCTTCCTGCATGATGTTGAACAGCCCGACTTGGATTTTTCCCGCCAGGTCCGGCAGCTCGTTGATGGCGAAGATCCCGCGGTTCGCCCTCGGCAGCAATCCGTAATGAACCGTCATCTCGCTCGATAGTTCGTGCCCGCCCTTCGCCGCCTTGATCGGGTCAATATCGCCGATCAGGTCCGCGATCGTTACGTCGGGCGTTGCCAACTTTTCCACATAGCGATTGTCCGGCGTGAGCCACGCAATCGGCGTGTCGTCGCCTTTTTCGGCGACCAGCTCGCGGCAGCGGCGGCAGATCGGCGCATACGGACTATCGTGGATCTCGCATCCCGCAACGTACGGGGTGTGTGCATCGAGCAGGGAAGCCAGCGCGCGCAGGATGCGGCTCTTGGCCTGTCCGCGAAGCCCGAGCAGGATGAAGTTGTGCCGCGACAAGACGGCGTTCACGATTTGCGGCACCACGGTATCGTCGTAGCCCACGATGCCGGGAAAAAGCGTTTCCTTGCGCCGCAGCTTGCAGATCAGGTTCTCCCGCATCTCGTCCTTGACGCGGCGCGCCGTCAATCGCGGTTCGGAAAAATCGTGGTGTTGCCGGAGCTGTCCGAGGGTCTGGGGAAGATTCATGCGGCAGGGAACCTCTCTGGGGTATTGCGAACTCACCCACATCTCTTGAGCGGATTCTACACCCATCGCACAGCCCCGTGCGACGTCCGCTTTTCCTCTGTGTTCCTCTCTGCCCTCGGTGGTGGCTGGCTTTGGTCACCTTGACTTCCGCTTCTCATTCCGGCTACAAGCAGGACATGCCTCAGCGCTTAAGCGGGAAAGTAGCGGTCGTCACCGGGTCTTCGATGGGCATCGGCGAAGCGGTGGCGCGGTTGTTCGTCGAGGAGGGCGCTTCCGTCGTCCTCAGTTCGCGCGACCAGTCTCGTGCGGAAGCCGCGCGCGCCAAAATCATCGCCGCCATCCCCGACGCCGCCCCGCGCACCCTCGCTCTTCCTTGCGACGTCCGCAACAGCGAGGAGATCGACCGCGTCCTCTCCCTCACCCTGCATAACTTCGGCCGCCTCGACATCTGGGTGAACAACGCCGGCCACGGCCTCATCGACGCCGTCGCCACCATGGACATGGCCCAGTGCCGCTCCATGTTCGACACCAATCTCTTCGGCGCCATCCACGGTCTCCAGATCGCCGCCGCCGCCATGAAGCGCCAGGGAGGCGGCACCATCATCAACGTCTCCAGCGTCGCCGGACACATCCCCGTCCCCGGCTCCGCCGCCTACTCCGCCACCAAGTTCGCCATGAACGCCATCGGCAAGGGCGCGCGCGCCGAACTGCGCCGCGACAACATCCACGTCATGACCGTCTGCCCCGGCTACATCGGCAACGACTTCGCCCGCAACGCGGTCAAGGGCGTGGACCGCAAGCGTATCGGCGATGCTGCCAGCAAAGGTGCCACATCCGAAGACGTTGCCCGCGCATTGTTAAACGGTTACTTGAAGCGGAAAAGGGAAGTGATCGTGCCTTGGTGGTACTGGTTTCCCATCAAGCTCTACCAGGTGTTCCCCGGCTTCCTGGAAAACTTCATGGGCTCGCGCCTCCGCCCCGCCGACCAGGTGATAGCCGAAGCCGAGGCCAAGCGCGCGAAACATTTGTGATTTAGCGATTTGTGATTTAGCGATTTATCATCAGAATCATCGCTTTCACAAAAATGTTCTTGTTATGGCGCTTGAGAAGATCACCTACGCGACTCCAGCCATGAGTGCGAAGCTTATCAGTCTCAATATCAGCTTCATGTGTAAGTCACCAATCACAAATCGCTAAATCACAAATCACTAAATCACAAATGTTCACTCCGGCAGCGTCTCCAGTATCCCCTGCATTTCCGACTCGGCGTGCTGGTTCCCAGTGCGCCGGGCCGCCGCGATCCCTTTGTCGAACCACTTCCGCGCCTCCTCATCGCGCCGCAGGTTGAGGAGCAACTGTCCGCCCATCTGGTAGGCGGGGACATAATTCGGGTCCATCGCGACAATCTTCTCGTACTCCGCCAGCGCCGCGGCCGTGTCGCCGGCGTTGGCGTACTCCATCGCCAGCCCATAGTGTGCGAACAGGTCGTTGGGGTTGTCGGCCAGGATTTCCTTCAGCATCGCGACTCGGTCCATGGCGGGATTATACGGGCTTCCGGCGTCAGGCTTCGGGCTCCAGAGGTATGCGTACTTTGGTTTTCCTGAAACCTGTAACCTGACGCCTGAATCCTTTGCAGTACAATCCTCACCTCATGCCCTGCCCCTATTTCTTCCCAACTGACCGCTGCCCCGAACCGCTTTGGCCTCACCCCGAGCGTCTTCCTCTCGGCGACGGCTTCTCCGGAACCTGCACCGCGCCCGGACATGACGGCTTCTCTCCCGCCGGCGACCTTTTGCACGACTGCAATCTCGGTTACGCGAATTGCGCTCATCTTCCCGCCGACCGCACTTCCGACGCTGTACGCTTCTCGATTCGTCGCGACCCGCAGGGCCTTCTCGCCATCCATTACCTGAGCGAAGCCGCGCACGCCCCGGTCTCGCACGGCGTGCTGATCTTCGATCCGGCCGCGTCCCAATGGCGCGAGCGCCACCAAGACGCCCGCCTCCAGCGCATGGCCGAATGCTGCGTCGAATCGCACAGTAAGGAATAGTGAACGTATGGACTCAACTGAACTGACTCCGCGCCCGGTGCGCGAATCGCAATCGGAGATGATCCAGCTCGTTCTTCCCAACGACGCCAACCCGCTCGGCGCCCTGCTCGGCGGACGCCTCATGCACTGGATCGATCTAGCCGGTGCCCTCGCCGCCCACCGCCACTCGCGCAATTACGTCGTCACCGCTTCCATCGACCACCTCGACTTCCTCACCCCGGTGCACGTCGGCGACCTCGTCATCCTCCGCTCCTCGGTCAATCGCGTCTTCCACACTTCGATGGAGGTCGGCGTCCAGGTGCTGGTCGAGAACTACATCGCCGGCACGCGCTCAAAGGTTAGCTCCGCGTACCTGACCTTCGTCGCCGTCGACCGCCACGGACGCCACCTGCCCGTCCCTCCGGTCATCCCCGAGAGCGACGAAGATAAGCGCCGTTACGAAGACGCTCTCCGCCGCCGCGAGATGCACAAAGGCGAACGCCAACGCAAACAGCAGAACAAGGCGTAAGGCTCAAGGCTGGGTGCCCCACACATCGCGCCGCACTAAGTCTCATGTGATCAGGTTGCTGGGCGCGATGTGTGGGAACGCTGTGACCCCCATCACTGCGCACTCTCTCTGGCGACCGAATAGTCCCCGGGTGTAGTGTGTTGCACGTCTTTCGCGAGGCCCATTCATGGACGCAGCACTCATCATTCACCGGCTGCACTTCGCCTTCACCATCACTTACCACTATCTGTTTCCGCAGCTCACCATGGGCCTTGCCCCGCTCATCGTGCTGATGAAAACGATCGCGCTTCGCACCCACGATGAGCGCTACAACGGCGCCGCCCGCTTCTGGGCCAAGATCTTCGGCATTAACTTCGTGATCGGCGTCGTCACCGGCATCCCGATGGAATTCCAGTTCGGCACCAACTGGTCGCAGTTCTCTCGCCTCACCGGCGGCGTCATCGGCCAGCCGCTGGTGATGGAAGGCGTCTTCGCCTTCTTCCTCGAGTCCGCGTTTCTTGGCCTGTTCCTCTTCGGCGAGAAACGGCTCACCCCGAAGATGCACTGGCTCAGCGGCTTCATGGTCTGCCTCGGCTCCTGGATTTCCGGCTTCTTCATCATCGTGACCAACGCCTGGATGCAGCACCCCGTCGCCTTCAACCGCGCCGCCGACGGCTCCTTCCAGGTGACCAGCTTCTGGGGACTTCTGCTCAATCCCTGGGCCTGGATCGAGTTCGCGCACAACATGAGCGGCGCCATGATTACCGGCTCCTTCTTCATGGCTTCCATCGGCGCCTTCTACCTGCTCAATCGCAGGGACGTCGAGTACGGACGCCTCTTCCTGCGCGTCGGCATCATCCCGGCCCTGATGTTTTCCCTGGTCCAGTTGTTCCCAACCGGCGACCTTCACGGCAAGCTGCTCGCGCGTTACCAGCCCGCCACCACCGCCGCCATGGAAGCTCTGTGGACCACGCAGCCCGGCGCGCCGCTGGTCATCATGGGCCAGCCCAACGTCGAGACGCGCAAGATTGACAATCCGATCGCGGTGAATAAAGTTCTCAGCTTCCTCATCTACGGCACGTTCGCCGCCGAGGTGAAAGGGCTCGACTCGTTCCCGCTTGAGGACTGGCCCACCAACATCGAGCTGCTCTATTACAGCTATCACGTGATGGTCGGCCTCGGGACGTTGTTTATCTCCGTCATGCTGCTCGCCGGTTTTTTGCTCTGGCGCGGCCGTCTCTACCACGCGCGCTGGGCTTTGTGGATCGTCATGCTCAGCCTGCCGTTCCCCTACATCGCCAACACCGCCGGATGGATGACCGCCGAGCTCGGCCGCCAGCCCTGGCTGGTGTACGGCCTGATGCGCACCGCCCACGGCTTCTCCAGCAACGTCTCCGCCGGCAACGCATGGTTTACCTTGCTCGGTTTCATGGGCATGTACACGGTGCTTTCGATCCTGGTCCTCTTCCTCATGTACCGAGTCATCGCCGCCGGACCCGGCACGCCGCCGCTGGAACCACCCAAGGGAACGCCGTGGACTACGCCTGAAGTTGCGCAAGCGGGGAGGGACTAATGGAAACTATATGGTCGCTGTGGTTGCCCCACCCTTCCGCCCGGTGAGCGGGGCCCCCGATACGCGCCGGTTTTGCGCGTGCTGGGGTGCTTGGGCGGAGGGTGGGGAAGTTTCACGTTGAGGGAGCGCACTAATGGAAACAGTATGGTTCTTGCTCGTCGCTTTCATGCTGGTCGCGTACGTCGTTCTCGACGGCTTCGATATCGGCGCCGGCATCGTCTACCCGCTCCTCTCGCGCTCCGACGACGACAAGCGCCTCATCCTGCGCACCATCGGCCCCGTCTGGGACGGCAACGAAGTCTGGCTCCTCGCCGCCGGCGGCACCCTCTACTTCGCCTTCCCGCTGCTCTATGCGTCGGCGTTCAGCGGCTTCTACCTGCCTTTGAATATGGTGCTGTGGCTGCTCATCCTGCGTGCCATCGGCATCGAGTTCCGCACCCACCTCGACGAGCCGGTGTGGAAGGGTTTCTTCGACGGCATCTTCGTCATCGCCAGCGTCCTGCTCGCCATCTTTTTTGGCGCCGCGTTAGGCAACGTCATCCGTGGCGTTCCGCTCGGCCCCAACGGCGTCTTCTTCGAGCCGCTCTGGACCAACTGGCGCGTCGGCCAGGAGAACGGCATCTTGGACTGGTACACCGTCCTCACCGGAGTCGTTGCGCTCTTCGCCCTGATGATGCACGGCAGCCTCTACGTCGGCCTCAAAACTTCCGGCGACCTCAGCGCACGCGCCCGCCAACTGGTCACGCGCGTCTGGCCCTTGATGCTGGTACTCACCATGGTCAGCCTGCCCGCGACCGTCTTCGCCGTCCCCGGCATTCTCGGCAACTATTCCAAGTGGCCCATCGGATACGTGATCCCGCTCGTCGTGATTGCCAGCCTCGTCTGCATTTTCCTGTTTCATCGGCAGGGAAGGGAACGCGACGCCTTCCTCGCCTCCTGCGTGTATCTGGCAGGCATGCTGGGCGGCGCGGCCTTCGCGCTCTATCCCAACGTCCTGCCCGCCAGTTCCGGTCCGGCGTACAACCTCACCATCTACAACGCTGCTTCGGGACCGTACTCGCTCAAGTGGGGCCTGCTCTGGTGGAGTTTTGGCATGCTCATCGCCATCGGTTACTTCGTCTTCATCTACCGCATGTTTAAGGGCAAAGTGAGTTTGGCGGAGGGCGAGGGGCACTACTGATTGGAAATTTTCAAATTTTCAAATTTCAAATTTTCAATTCTTCCTTCGTGCTCCTTCGTGCCCTTTGTGGTGAAATGTTTCCGCCTTGCGCCTGAAAGATAAAACCGCCATCGTCACCGGGGCCGGCTCCGGCATCGGACGCGCCATCGCCATCGCGTTTGTGAGGGAAGGCGCCAACGTCGCGCTCGTCGGACGCCGCCGCGAACCACTCGCCGAAACCGCCAAACTTTGTGTATCAGGGCACGGCTTTAGCCGTGCCGATTCTGCCGGCACAAATAATGCGGCTTTAGCCGCTGAGGTCATCGCCGCCGACCTGTGCCAGCCTGCCGATATTGATCGTATCGTCAAGCAAACCGTGGAACGCTTCGGCGCCCTCGACGTCGTGGTGAACAACGCTGGTGCCCTCGTCGCCGGCACCGCTGACAACCAGAAGGAAGCGGACTGGGACGAGATGTTTGACGTCAACGTCAAAGCCGTCTGGCTGCTCTCGCGCGCCGCTCTGCCATACCTGCGCACGCGCGGGGCGGGTTCCATCATCAACGTCTCTTCGGTTGTGGGATTGGTTGGCGCGCGCAATCGCGTCGCCTACTGCGCATCCAAGGGCGCGGTCACTCTGCTGACGAAAGCGATGGCCATGGACCTCGGCGTCGAGAACATCCGCGTCAACTGCATCTGCCCGGGCATTGTGGAAACGGAACTGGTCGCCGACTTCGTGCGCCGCGCTCCCGATCCCGTCGCCGCCCGCCGCACCCGTGAAGCCCTGCACGCCATTCCGCGCTTTGGCCAGCCGGACGACATCGCCGGATGCGCCGTCTTCCTCGCCAGCGACGAGTCCCGCTGGATGACCGGCGCCGCCATTCCAGTGGACGGTGGGTATATGGCCGGAAAAGCGTAACTCGTATTCCGTATCTCGTATTCCGTATTCCGCAAAGTTGTCTCATATTCCAACCGGAATACGAGATACGAAATACGGAATACGACCCCTGAGCTACGAACTACGAATTGCTTCCAGAACGTTCTCGGTCGTCGTGACCTCCGCGAATTCCCCGTGCAAGCTCGCCAGCGCGCCGCGATAAATTTCCGCCGCGGGAACCACCGACCCGTCGTAGCTCTGCCGATCGAATGCCGCCGTGGCATCCGCCACCACCGCTGTTTTGAATCCCAGGTTCCCGGCCATCCGCGCCGTCGTCGAAACGCAGTGGTCCGTTGTCAGCCCCACGATGACCACGTTCTCCTGCCCCGCGCTGCGCAGTCTCTGCTCCAGGTCCGTTCCGATGAATGCGCTGTTCACGTGCTTGCTGATCACCGGTTCGCCCTCGCGCGGCTGTGCCTCCGGCTTGATCTCGTTTCCCGGATGCCCCGGCCCCAGCACCGACCCCGACTCCACCGAATCGTGCCGCACATGGATGATCGGACGCCCGCTCGCCCGCCATGCCTCCAGCAAGCGCGCAATGTTCTTCTCCGCCTGCGGATTGTTCCGCCGCCCCATCCGCGGGTCGTCGAACCCCTTCTGCACATCGATGACAATGAGCGCTGCATTCTTCGCAATCTTCATCCGCGCACCATACCACCACCGATCACCAGATCGCCACATGACCAGATTTCCAGATCTCCAGATTTCCAGATGAGATCACCAGATCACCCGATCATCAGATCACCAGCTATAATCGAGTGTTACTTCCACCCAAGGATTTCCATTGAGCCACTCGCATTCTCCTCAGCCCCAAGCTCCCCAGCCTCTTCCCGGCGTCGACGCCATCATCGCTGTCGGTTCCGGCAAGGGCGGAGTCGGCAAGACCACGCTTGCCGTCAACCTCGCCCTCGCGCTCGCCAAGATGGGCCACAAGGTCGGCCTCCTCGACGCCGATGTTTACGGCCCCAACGTCCCGCTCATGCTCGGCAGCAGCGTTACCCCGCAACTCTCCGCCGACAGCCGCATTCAACCGGTCGAGCGATTCGGCCTGAAAGTGATGTCCGTCGGCTACATGAATCCCGGCGACAAGCCCCTCATCTGGCGCGGCCCCATGCTCCACCAGATCATGCGCGAGTTCATGCAGCGCGTCGATTGGGGCGCCCTCGACTACCTTGTCGTCGATCTCCCGCCCGGCACCGGCGACGTCGCCATCTCGCTCATCCAGACCGTCCCGCTCACTGGCGCCATCGTTGTCTCCACCCCCTCCGACGTCTCGCTCCAGGACGCCCGCAAAGCGATCGAGATGTTTAAGCAGGTCAAGGTGGACCTGATCGGCTTCGTCGAGAACATGAGCTTCTTCACCTGCCCGCACTGCCATCACGAGATCGACATTTTCTCCAAGGGCGGCGGACAGCGCACTGCCGAGCAGTTCGGTCTCCCTTTCCTTGGACAGATCGAAATCGACCCCGACATCCGCAAGGGCGGAGACACCGGCCATCCGGTCGCGCTCGAAGGGGAAACCGGCGCGCATTCCAAATCGCTCTTCGAATTCGCCCGCCGCGTCCACGACCGGGTCCAGGAGCTCCGCGCCTCCGCGTCCGGCAGTGTCATCGAAATCCAGTAGTTCTCGTGCTTTACGTGTGGACCAGGCTGCCTTCAGCCGGGTCAATTCGCCACTTTCCCACTATCCTTTATCTTCTGGCAGCGATTCGGGCACACTTTGGCACTCCGGACTCAAGAGTGCCAGCTTGACTATCTTGGCTTAGCTTTCTAAAATCAGAAGTGACCACGAACCAAAAGCTAAGTTTTTGCATCTAAAGGGATTAGAACGTCCAGCGTATGGAACAGCAGGGACAGATCGGGCCCCGGGAACACGAGATCCTGACCGCCATCGTGGAAAGCTACATTGCCACGGGCGAGCCGGTAGGTTCGCGGGTGTTGTCGCGCACCAGCAGCGAGGGCCTGAGCTCCGCCTCCATACGCAACGTCATGTCAGACCTGGTGGATTCCGGGTACCTCGAGCAGCCGCACACTTCCGCCGGACGCATTCCCACTCCCGCCGCCTATCAGTATTACGTCAACCAGCTCAGCGGCAAGGCGGAGCTGTCGCCGGCCGACGAAGACATGGTGCGCGAGTCGCTGCAGGGCGTCAGCGACGTACAGGAATTCATGGAGCGTACCTCGCACGTGCTCTCGCTGATTTCACACAACGTCGGCGTCGCGATCACCGGTGGCGGTCCGAAGAACGCGCTCGATCACGTGTATTTCTCGCGTCTCGGCGACCGCAAGATCCTCGCCGTGGTGGTGATGAAGTCGGGCGTGGTGCGCGACCGCGTGCTGCGCATGACGGCCGAGCTCACGCAACAGGACCTGGAATACGCGGCGCGTTATGTCAACGATAATTTTCGCGGCTGGACGCTGGACGATGTGCGCAACGAGATCGAGCGGCGGGTGCAGGCCGAGCGCAGCGAGTACGATCGCCTGATGAACTCCATCGACCAGCTCTGCAAGCAGGGAGCGCTGGCGTCGGAGGCGATTACGCAGGGCGTGTACCTGGAAGGCGCGGCGAACCTGGTGGCCAACGAGGCCGACCGCGATCGATTGCAGCAACTGCTGAAGACCCTGGAAGAAAAGGAGCGCGTCGCCCAGCTGCTGAGCGTCTATCTCGACACCAAGCAGGAAGCGGTGCGCGTCGTGATCGGACTCCCGGAAGCGGCGCCCTACTTGCGCAATTTCGTGCTCATCGGAGCACCGGCCCGTGTGGGGGGCGAAGTGATGGGTTCGCTGGCGGTGCTGGGACCGACACGCATCGATTACCAGCACACGATTAATGCGGTGGCATACATCGCCAAGCTCTTCGACCAGGTTCTAAACGATTCCGACTAGAGATTTGTTCGCAAGGCGGCTGCGGCCCGGGCTGGTCCCGCGCCTGCGTCGCCCGGAAAGAAATCAGTCATGGCAAGGAAAAACGGAAAGGCGGAAGAAACTCCGCAAGCACTCGATATCGAGCACGAACTTCCTCCCGCCGAGGAGGGAGAAATTGCCGCGGAAAACGCGGAGTTGGCGAAGCTCCACCAGGAGCGCGATGCGCTGCTGGACCGCCTGGCGCGCCTGCAGGCCGAATTCGATAACGCCCGCAAGCGCAGCGCCAAGGAGCAGCAGGACTTCAAGGAGTATGCACTCGCCGAGGCGCTCAAGTCGCTCCTGCCCATCGTGGACAGCTTCGATGGCGCGCTGGCGAGCGGACAGACGGGCGCGGATTTCGCCAGCGGCGTGCAGCTCATCAACCGCCAGTTTCACGACGCGCTCACCAGGCTGGGCTTGCAGCCGATTGAAGCCCAGGGACAGGTCTTCGATCCCAAACTGCACCAGGCAGTGCAGATGGTCGAGACCGATGAAGTCGAAGACCACCACGTGATTGACGAATTGCAGCGCGGCTATAAGTTGAAGGACCGCCTTTTGCGGCCGGCGATGGTGCGAGTCGCCACCAATTCCAACCAGAAATAGAAAGCAACCGGGGACACCACTCTGGCAGTGAACAGCAAACGCGATTTTTACGAGGTACTGGGCGTGCAGCGCACGTCCAGCGAGCAGGAAATCAAGGCGGCTTACCGCAAGCTCGCCCTGCAGCACCATCCCGACCGCAACCCCGACGATGCCGACGTTGCCACCGAAAAGTTCAAGGAGATCACCGAGGCCTACACCATCCTGATGGACTCCAACAAGCGCGCCGCCTACGACCGCTTCGGACACGCGGCCGTCGGTGGAGCAGGCGCCGGCGGTTTCGACCCGACCATCTTCCAGGACTTCGGCGATCTGGGCGACATCCTGGGCAGCATCTTCGGCTCGGGCGGCATGGGCGACATGTTTGGCGGTGGCCGCGGCGGGCGCCAGGGCTGGGCACAGCGCGGTGGCGACCTGCGCGCCGACCTCACCCTCGATTTCGAAGAAGCGGTCTTCGGCACCGAAAAAACCATCTCCGTCCGCCGCCACGATACCTGCGAAAAGTGCGGCGGCTCGGGAGCGGCGCCGGGCAAGGGCCCGGTGGCGTGCCGGACCTGCGGCGGCCGCGGACAGGTCCGCTACCAGCAGGGATTTTTTGCCATCGCGCGCACTTGCAGCACCTGCCAGGGACGCGGCAGCGTGATTACCGATCCGTGCCCGTCGTGCAAGGGGGGCGGGCGCCAGTTGCGCGAGTTCAAAAAACAGGTCAATGTTCCCGCGGGTGTCGAGGACGGCACGCGCATCCGTTACGGCACCGAGGGTGAGGCCGGTACGCACAGCGGCCAGCCCGGCGATCTCTATGTCGTGCTCCACGTAAAGGAGCATCCGTTCTTCGAGCGCGAGGGCAATGACCTGCATTGCGCCGTGCCCATCTCGTATTCGCAGGCGGTACTCGGTGCGGACATCGAAATCCCGACGCTCGATGGTACGCACAAGCTGCGCGTCCCCGAAGGCACGCAGAGCGGCTCCGTTCTACGCGTCCGCGGTAAAGGTGTCCCGGTGCTCAACGGGCGCGGCAGGGGCGATCTCTACGTCATGGTCAAAGTGCACACGCCGGCCAAGCTTTCCAAGCGCCAACGCGAGTTGCTGCAGGAGCTGGAGAAGCTGGACGGCGTCGAGAACAAACCCGAGCGGCGCACGCTGCTGAGCAAGGTCAAGGACATCTTTGGATAAGTTCGGCCGCTATTACGCCTGGTTCCTGATGGTCGCGACCGCCCTGCCCGCCGTCGTGCGACTGGCTTCGCCGCGCCAGTTTGCCATCATGACCGGCGAGCGCATCGCTGACGAAAAGAAGCGTAAGCGTCACCGCATGCTCGGCTGGATATCCCTGGCCGGATCGCTTGTCCTCATCCCCGTCTATGTCTTCTATTCGCAGCAGCGCTGGCTGGTGGTGGCGTTCATCATCGGCGTTATCACCGGCATCGAGATGATCGTCAACGTCGACTATCCCGAGCAGGACAGCCTGATGCGCCAGAATCGGATCTTCGGCGCCGCGTATATTCTCTGCGCCGCCTTCACCTACTTTTACGTACTCTATAGGCGATGACCCGCCGCCGCTGGATTGCCGACCGGGTTTCTGGCGACCGCGCATTTCTGTCCGGCAGCAATGCCGAGCACCTCGCCCGCGTCCTGCGCGCCCGCGTCGGACAGGAATTCGAAATCGCCACCGGCGACGCGGTGCGCCTCGGTCGCATTGCCGCCATATCTGACAATGAAGTTGAATTTGAGCTGGGAGAGTCCGTAGCACAGGCGGAGCAGGGAAGCGTTTCGCTGCTGCTCGCCGTCTTCAAGTTCGACCGCATGGAGTGGGCGATTGAGAAGGCCACGGAACTGGGCGTTGCCGCCATCCAGCCCGTCATCGCTCGCCGGACGGAAACGCACCTGGCGTCTGCGGCTGCGAAGCGCGTGGAACGCTGGCGCCGCATCGCCCACGAAGCCGCGCAACAGGCGCGCCGCGACGCCGCACCAGAAATCGCCGACCCGGTGAAGCTGAAAGATGCGCTCGACCACCACGCCGAGATAAAAATCGTGCTGGCCGAATCCGAACAGAAGTCAGCGCTCAAAGATGCTCTCCACGCGCTGACGACTGACGACCGACGACTGACGACTGTTTCTCTCGCCGTCGGCCCCGAAGGCGGCTGGACCGACGACGAACTGCGCGACTTCACCGACGCCGGCTGGACCTCAGCTTCGCTTGGCAAAACCATCCTCCGCGCCGAAACCGCCGCCATCGCTGCGCTGGCGATTACGGTTGCGCTGATCGAGCCATAAGTCGAAATTCAAATGCAAGTGTTGGTGCCACTGCACCTGTAGCAAAATAGGTCCATGACTACCGTGCGCATGGACAAGTGGCTGTGGGCCGCCCGCTTCTTCAAGACGCGATCCCTGGCCGCGCGTGCCTGCGAACTTGGCAGGATCCAATGCAACGGTCAGCCCGTCAAACCGGCGCGCGAGGTCCGCATTGGAGACATGTTGCACGTCACCAATGACGGCGGCGACTTTGAGATAGAAGTCCTGCTGCTCAGCGAGGTGCGCGGCCCGGCGTCGGTTGCGCAAGCGCTCTATCGCGAGACGGAGGCGAGCCGGGAGCTACGCCTGAAAGTGGCAGCGGAACGCAAGGCGATGAAGCAGTTCGAACCGGTACCCACTACGAGACCATCCAAACGCGATCGCCGGAGGATCATCCAGTTTCGGGGAAGGGGATGACCGCTGGGATTGCGGGCCTACGCTGTCGCCCGTTCGTTCTTAACCAAGTGCGGGAAGGGGCGAACCTTTGGTGTTTTTGATTTTCTTGCTTGCCAGAGGTCGTACTGAAGCTGCATCTTCAGCCAGAACTCGGGTGAGGTACCCAAGGCGGCCGAAAGCCGCAACGACATCGAGGCCGATATTCCCGCGCGTCCATTCACGATGCGCGACAGGTGTGGCCTCGTTACGGCGAGCCGCAGCGCCGCCTCAGCAATCGTCATATCACCGAGATAGTCCTTCAGAACTTCTCCGGGATGCGCTGGATTAAGCATCATGATTCGACCGTCTCGCTAATCCTAACCCCGGATTACCGATTACCGATTACTGATTTCCTATGCGCTCCTGTTGATAACTCCCAGTTGCTGGATTCTGGCTTGCGAACCATAATGCCCCTGCGCCGCTTCGGGAGGCGGCGCGGGCCATGGGCTTCGTCCCCAACGACCGGCAGCAGCAGGCCATCGAGCACGTACACGGTCCCATGCTGGTCGTGGCCGGCGCGGGCACCGGCAAGACCACCGTGCTCGCGCAGCGCGCCGCCCACCTCATCGCCAACGGCTACGCCCGTCCCGACGAGATTCTCGCGGTCACCTATACCGAGGCCGCGGCACTCCATCTCAAGAACACCGTAGCCGCGACGTTACGCGAGGCCGGGATTCGCGCCGATGCTTCCGGTCTGCACGCCTCCACCTTCCACGCGTATTGCAACAAGTTGCTGAAGGACGCCGGCCGAGAATTCGGCGTGGTGGACGACAAGGACCTCTGGATCCTGCTGCGCCGCCGCCTCGCCCGGCTTCCGCTCAAACATTACCTGCCGGCGCGCGATCCCGGCGAATTCCTCGATGCGTTGCGCCAGTTCTTCAGCCGCTGCCAGGACGAATTGGTGGACTCCGCGCGCTACCGGAAGTATGTCGAGGAGTTGCGCGCGGGCCAGCATCCGCTACCGCGCGTGGCGCCCGCCAAGCAGGACGCCGCGCTGACCCCGGATGAAAAGCTGGAGCGCTGCGCGGAGATTGCCGATGTCTTCGCCGAAGTCGAAGCCATCCTTTCCGCCGGCAAGCTCGGCACCTACGGCGACATGATTACCGGCGCCGTCCGCCTGTTGCGCGAAGATGCCGGCGCCCGCGCCAATGCGCAGAAGCACGCCCGCTTCATTCTCATCGACGAGTTTCAGGACGCCAACGTGGCGCAAATCGAGTTAGCGTGGTTGCTCGCGGGCGACGAGCGCAACGTCTTTGCCGTCGGCGATCCCGACCAGGGCATCTACCGCTTCCGGGGCGCATCGAGCGCCGCCTTCGAAGAGTTCCTGCATCGCTTCAAGGGCGCCAAGGGCGTGGTGCTGAACGAAAACCAGCGCTCGACCTCGCATATCCTCGGCTGCGCGCACACCATCATCCGGCGCAACCCCGAGGTAGACCGAAGCCTTGCACCCGGCGTGGACTTCCGGCGCGTCCCGCTGATCTCGGCGCGCGAGGAGCGCGCCCGGCAGGCAGGGAAGCCGCTTGTGCCGCAGCCCGTGTCCATCGTTCTCGGCGACAAGAACCAGGAAGCGACCGACATCGCGGAAGAAATCCACTCGCTCGTTAATCGCGGCGGCGCGAGCAGCATTGCGGTGATCTATCGTCTCCACTCGCACGCCGCTGAAGTCGCGTACGAGCTGGCAACGCGCGGCGTGCCGACGGTGGTGAAAGGCATCAACGCGCTGCAAACGCCGGAGGGCCGCGACCTGCTGGCGGCGCTGGGCGCGGTGGCGTCGCTGTCGAATGTCGAAGACATCTTCCGCGTCTCGGCCTTGCCGATGTTCGGGCTGGATGCGGGTGAGGTCGCCCGGCACCTCCATGAAAGTGGCCGCAAGAATTCCTACCCAACTCTGCTGGCGAAAATCGCCGGCGGCGAGCGGGTGATGAAAAGAATCGAGGCGGCGCGTGCCTACGCGGCCTCCGTCGAGTGGCAGGCAGTGCCGGTATCGAAGTACGTCGCCCGCGAATTCGGCTTTGCTTCCGATGCCGGGCCCGCCAGCCGAATTTGCGACTTCATCACCAAGTGGCGCGACAAGGCCATCACCGAGAAGGGCACACTGGAAGAATTTATCGAGTACGTCGATTACTACCAGCAGGCGGGTGGCAAGCTGGACCTCTCGCCCGACAATGGCGAGGACGGCGACGAAGCGCCGGTCCAGTTGATGACCGTGCACTCGGCGAAGGGCTTGGAGTTCGATCACGTCTTCGTTCTGCGCGCGAACACCCGCTCTTTTCCCTCCGGCTACAAGGAAACGATCTTCGAATTTCCGCAAGCGTTGCGCGAGATGCCGGTCGCCGACGACAGCAAGGATCTGCACAACCAGGAGGAGCGCCGCCTCTTCTACGTTGCCTTAACGCGTGCCCAGAACTTCCTCTCGATTTACGCCAAGCCAAGTACCAGCAAGAAGAAAGCGCCGCCTCCGCCACCGGGCCTGCTGCGCGAGCTGATGCTCGACGTCTTTGCCAAGGGCGCATGGGTGCAGCGCAATGCCCGCCCGGCGACGGTATCCCGCATCGCAGCCGCGGTCGCGCCGCAGAGCGGAGTCGCGGTGTGGATGCTGGCCAAACCAACCGCGATCGTGGACGATCCAGTTCTGAGCGCGACCGCCATCGAGGCCTACGACATCTGCCCGCTCAAGTTCAAGCTCTCGCGCGAGTGGGTCCTGCCGGGTCCAGCCTCGGCGGCGCTGCTGTACGGCAACGTCATGCACACCGTATTGCGCGACATCCACCAGGCGGAACAGGCGGGACGCGCCCGCACCGAAGGACAAGTGCTCCAGTTGTTCCAGCAGGAGATGGAGAACGCGCGCTTCGACGATCGCCTCCAGGCGCGTCTCTACCAGGAGCAGGGCGCGCGCCAGTTGACCGAGTACTTCCGCCTGCGCAACCAGCGCGTGCAGCTGCCGGTATTACAGGTGGAGCAGGATTTCAAAGTGAAGATTGCGGGCGTGATGGTCCGCGGGCGCATGGACCGGGTGGACGACAGCGCCGGCCATCGCCGCATCGTCGATTTCAAGACCGGTAAGGCGTACGACCAGGACAAGGCCGACAAGAGTATGCAGCTCGGCATCTACGCGCTCGCCGCCCGCGAAATCTGGGGCGCCGCGCCGCAGGAGCTGGTCATCTACAACCTGGAGGACAACAGCGAAGTTGTTTCCACCCGCGCTGCCGGCGACTTGGCCGAGCTCGAAGAGAAAGTGCAGGAGATCGCGGCCGGTATTCGCGCGTCGCTTGCGGCAGGCGTCTTTGCAGCGGATCCGGGCTTTCATTGCCGCTGGTGCGACTTCCGCAACGTCTGCCCGGCGACCGAGCAGCGCCTCTACTCCATCCCGCACGCGGCCCCTGGCAACTAAGTCAAATAGCTAAGGCGCGCACCTTGCGATGCACGCCGTGAAAAACTTAGGGGACGCTTTGCGCGTCCCCCGGTTGCTTGGGCTCGAAGCTTAGTGCTTCTTGCTTGACTTTTTCTTTGCAGCCTTTTTCTTCGTTGCCATGGATTCTATTCTCCCTTCGATTATTCATCGATTCGCAACAACGTACGTTGCAATTGGTTGATGTATAGAGTCATTCGGAAATGAAGTCAAGCAAAAAAGCGCTTGACGAAGCGCAAGCGTGACGTCTCGATAGCTCGAATTCACTTCACCGGAAGGCTGCGCACCAGGCCGCTGAGCGTATCTTGAATCGCGTGGGCCATCATGCCCGGACGCAAACTGCGCCGCATGTGCGCCAGGACTCCGAACAGCATTCCGTAAACCGTCACCACGAAAGCGAGGCGCGCGCCTTGATACGAATGCGCGACGCCGAACACGATCGCCTGCAGGAGAACGGCGGCGATGTCGCTGCGCGTCCATGCCGCGAATTGTCTTTGCACGTATCCGCGGAACATGACCTCCTCGCAGAAACCAGCGGTAATACTGAGGAAAACCCATATCACGCTTTCCAGCACGCCCAGCGGCTTGAGCACCTCGACGTTCTTTTTCGCCGCTTCCAGGTTCTCGGGGCTTACCAGTCCGGCGGCTGCGGCTGCCAGCACGAGCACCAGCGCCGCGGCGATCCAGAAACCCACGGCGATCGCGACATCGATCAGTCCGTCTTCCGGCGACTTCCATTTTCCGCCGACCAGGTCTTTCAATGTGACGCCGTTCCGGCGCGCGCCCCAGAGGACGAAACCCACCAGCAGCCATTCCCATCCCATGGTGAACAAGTACGTGAACAAATGTCCGTGGCGGGTGAGTTGCGCTCCGTGTTGCTCCGCGCTCACCGCCGCGGCCACGAACACGATCGTCAGGAAAATCGCTGTGTGCCACACCGGCGCTACCGGGCGGCGCGCATTCGGGGCTTCGGGTACGGCGACGGCGTCGGCGGCTGGGGGAGGATTGGTTGACAAGAGTTTATCCTTGGGATGGCCGCGCTTCCGCGGCCCGAAATTTGGATAACGGCGTCAACGCCATCTTATAATGGAGAGTTTTGATTTCAATCAGGAGCACTCTTATGTCTTCTCCGGACGATATCGTAATTATTTCCGGCGTGCGCACGCCGATCGGAAAATTTCAGGGCGCGCTGTCCGATGTCCCCGCGCCCAAGCTGGGCGCGATTGCGGTGAAGGAAGCGGTACGGCGCGCGGGTGTGGACCCGGCGTCGGTGGATGAAGTCATCATGGGCAACGTGGTGAGCGCGGGTCTGGGACAGAACCCCGCGCGTCAAGCCGCACTGGGCGCGGGAATTCCGTCGTCGGTCGGCGCCATGACCATCAACAAAGTCTGCGGTTCGGGACTGAAAGCGGTCGGCCTGGCGGCGCAGGCCATCCTCACCAACAACAGCCAGATCGTCGTCGCCGGCGGCATGGAGTCCATGACCAACGCGCCCTACCTGCTGCTTAACGCACGCAAGGGCTACCGCCTCGGCAACGGCGCGCTCATCGACTCGATGGTCCAGGACGGCCTCTGGGACGTCTACAACGACTATCACATGGGCAACACCGGCGAGAACGTCGCCGACAAATACAAGATCTCGCGCGAGGAGCAGGACGAGTACTCCGTCAACTCGCATCGCAAGGCCGTCGCGGCGATCAAGGAGGGCCGCTTCCAGGACCAGATCATTCCCGTCGAAGTTCCCGGCAAGAAGAAGGGCGAGGTGGTCCTCTTCGAGAAGGACGAAGGCCCGCGCGAGGACACGACCATCGAAGTCCTGCGCAAGCTCAAACCCGCGTTCAAGAAGGACGGCACCGTGACCGCCGGCAACGCACCCGGCGTGAACGACGGCGCGGCGGCCCTGGTCGTCACCAGCGCGCGCATGGCGGAGAAGCTTGGCAAGAAGCCGCTCGCCCGCATCGTCGCCCAGGCCACCAGCGGACTGGATCCCGCGTGGGTCATGATGGCCCCGGTGGACGCCATTCGCCAGCTCTGGAAGAAAACCGGATGGAGCAAGGACGAAGTCGATCTCTACGAGATCAACGAAGCCTTCGCCGTCGCCGCCATCGCCGTCACCCGCGAACTCGGCCTCGACCTCAACAAGGTCAACGTCAACGGCGGCGCCGTCGCTCTCGGACACCCCATCGGCGCAAGCGGCGGCCGCATCCTGGTGACCCTGCTCTACGAGATGATGCGCCGCGACGTGAAGAAGGGCATCGCCGCGCTCTGTCTGGGCGGCGGCAACGCCGTCGGAATGGCGATCGAGAGATAAGGCTAGTCTCGCAGTCTGATTGAGTCGTTGGAGTAATACCCGAGTCTTCGCCGGGATTTCACGCGTCGAATACCTGATGACGTTTCTCCCCAAGGCGGCAATCGCGGTCCTCTGCCTGGCGCTGCTGCCGGCGCACGCGCAGAAGGACGACAAGAAGAAAGACGAGCCGCACCCGAAATTGCCCGTTGAGCAGTGGCTGAGCGGGCCCGAGCGCAGCGACTTCAAGTGGCGCGTCGAACTTGTCCCACCGCGCATGACCTACCAGCAGCGTTTCCTCGTGCAGGTGCGGGCTTATGTGGACGCCGCCCCATTGCAGGCCGCCAGCCATCCCCATGACTTCTACTTCCTGATGAAGGTAGCCGACGAGCGAGGGAACTGGCTGCCCGACGACACTTACAACCACTATCCGCTCCCGCCCGGCCTCGACAAGAGCAGCGAGATCCAGTACTCCACCGGGCTCTACGCCAAACCGGGCAAGTACACCGCCGCGCTCATCCTTTACGACGCCGTGCAGGGGCAGGGAAATCTCTGGCGCAAGCAATTCGAGGTGAAGGCGCCGAAAAAAGATCCTCTTCCCGCGCTGGACCGCGATCTCCCCGCCATCGAGTTCCTCACCGAGGTCCCCAACGACGCCTTGCCGACGCACGAACGGGTTTCCTTTACGCGCGACCGGCGCGGGGTACCCACCTTCACTACCACCCCCGACATCGGCGAAGAAGAGTGGCCGCCCGGACACGGCACGGAGTTTCTCCCGGTGCGCGCCCCTCGTCCGCTGCGCGTGGACTTCGTCCTGAACTTTGCGCCTTGGATCGATCCCTATATGCAGCGGCGGAACTCCACGTCGGCGTACCGTGCCGACTCCGGGCGCATACTCCAGATTGGCGCCGTGCTTTCCCATTTGCAGATTGAGCGCGGCTGCGTGCGCGTGGGCGCGGTCGATCTTTCCAAGCTCACCGTGGTCTTCGACCGGCTCGACGGCCGCGCCGCCAACTGGGACAAGATCACCGAGCAGGTCCGCAAGATCGACCACAACACCGTTAGCGCCGCCGTGCTCGGCAACCGCAAATCCACCGCCGGATTTCTCCGCGACTACCTGACCGACCTGATGGCCGACGCTTCCGGTTGCGGACCGGGCAGCGAAAAAACCGACCGCGTCATCGTCCTGGTCAGCCACGACTTCCAGTTTCCCGCGGGCACGCACGGCGATCGTCTCTGGCCCGACGTACAGTGCTCTTCCTGCCGCTACTATCACCTGCGCATCATCGGCGGCGGGCCCGGTTCGTCGGACGACCTCGAGAAGTTCTTCAAGGCGGCCAACCCGCGCCGTTTCGACGTCAATAGTCCCGAACAATTCCGCAAAGCGCTGGCGGAGATGATCGACGAATTCAGCGGCGGCCGCGCGCGCGCCCGCGAGGCGGCACAGTAGAGCAGCGTGCTAAAAATTACTGATAAGGAAACCTCAACCGGGAGGGGTACCCCCCTCCCCCCTTGGTGGCCGCTCGTTTCGCGTTAACCATCCACGCTGCAGCAGGGCCACCCGACATCCGCGAGGTAGAAAAGAGTGTTACTAACTGTTAAATCACCAATACCTTTATGTCAGGGTAGCCCATCAGCTTGAGGATGAAATAGTTGGCGGCCGCTTCACCGGGATCATCGGAAAAGCAAACCAGCTCCGCATATCTCGGGACCCCGGCTTTACTCAGGATGTTCCAGATATCCTTCGCGGCTTTGGGCGTGCCGTCGGCATTCAGGAGATCGGTGTACGGGACATGAACGACTTTGCCGTCCTGAGCTTTAGCCGGCACATCCTTGCCCGAAGCAATGAATATCCTGGGATAAGGTCCCGGGGTAGTCTTAGGGTCCGCACCCATCACGCCCTTGCGGACATTCGCGGGATACGTCGAAGGAGGTATGGAAAAGTCGTTGGGGCCCTTTTTGGGGCCGACAGCAGTCGCATCCTTCTTCAGGGCGAGACCCGCTTGTGCCCACTTATCCATGGAGTCCATGAAGACGGACATCTTCTTCTGTCCCAGCTTCTCCAGCATCACAAACGCCAGGGCCGAGTCCTTGGTCAACCCCGCGCCTGAGATGAGGACCGCTTCGTCCGACGCATTGACCCCGGCCGGACCCAGAATTGCCGCCAGTTTGTCAGGCGTGTTGATGTTGTTCTTGAACACGTCGGCAGGAATGTTCAGCGCGAACGGAATATGCCCCTGGTTGAATGCCTCGGGGGGCCGCACATCCACGATGCTGGCGTGTGTGATTCCATACATCCTAGGCATCGGACTGGTGGAGAACTGGAGCCACTTTGTGTCTCTCATCAGGAACGGGGCATCGTAGGTCCAGAAAGGGAGTTCCCTGGGATCGAAAAGCCATTCCAGCTCGGAACCCGGAAAAAGTTTTACCTTGGGATAATTCAGTATGAACTTAGCGGCGAAAAACGGCACACTGGCGGCGATTCCGCCCCCGCAGAAGCTGTATACCTGCTGTTCCGGCCGGATGCCCAGGTAGGTCAGCATGCTCTTGATTTCTTCCGGCGATTTGAAGGTCTTGTCGCGATTGAAGAAGTCCCCACTCGGCGCCAAGATGGCATTGGGGGGATGGCCGGCTTTGGGCATGATCAGCAGTTCTCCAAAGTGCCAGGTGGGGTCAAGGGCTTCCACTAAGACATTGTTGACCGGGTCCCCGGATGCGGTAAGGAACTCCGGCAGATCGGACATCACATCCC
>Ga0097691_1000691_pt1 | contig 27811 bp, 21 predicted proteins | sample NGESurdeep072012_8_FD_72858 | JGI IMG/M metagenome (GOLD analysis project Ga0097691, IMG submission 72858) | Arctic peat soil microbial communities from Barrow, Alaska - NGEE Surface sample 210-1 deep-072012 | ecosystem: Environmental > Terrestrial > Soil > Wetlands > Peat ... | reverse complement strand
GGCGACGGTGATGATCGCGGCGGTGCGCACGATCCCGACCAGCGCGACCGCCTGCATCCGGTCCAGCGGAAGCGTCCAGGCGATGGTGGTCTTTGCGTCAGCACTGTCGATGGATTGCGCGTCGCGGCCGAAGGGCTTCTGCGCTCCGACGACGCGCAGCGTCGCTTCGATCTGCTCACGCAGGTGCGGGATCCAGCCTCGCAAGAACTGGGTGAACCCGGCCTGGCGGGCAAGCAGGCCCAACGCGATCGATGTCAGCGGATCCTGCGGTGACCAGCCGGCCGCGAGCCGCTTGGCCACGTTGTGCTCTGGTAGCAGTGGCAGCGGTTCACCACGGCGTTCGTAGTCGGCCAGCAGCCGGGCGATCTCGTTCGTGGGCAGGCGTGAGATGGCGACGTGCTCGCCTGAGCGCACCGACCACCTCTGGTCGGCGTCCCTCACCTGTGCGGACAGCTCGATTGCGTGCGGGCCGAGCACGCTCACCAGGTAGCCTGCGGCGGCCAGCATCGGCTGCAGGACACTGTCATGGACCGGCGCAGTCTTGTTCTGTCCTGTTCCGCAGGGCATCTCGGCGACGGCCGAGGGTGCGGCACCGCCCCACGGTCGCAAGTGCGCGCTGACACGGTCGAGGGTGAACAGCTCCCGGTGGTTGACCAGGTCGACGATGGTCTGGGCAGCGGCCCGCCGGATCGCCGGGCTGAGCTCGCCGACCACGACATCGTTCTCGTCGCGAACGTAACGTCGGTGGGCCAGGTATGCCTCGCAACGCTGCCCGTCGATGTCGGCGAGGCTGGCCAGGCCCTGCCCGGTGAGCCAGTTCAGGAATCGGGTCAGCTCAGCGAGTCGCCCGAAGGCGGTAGCCAGGTGTAGTGGGGTGCGGTACGGGCGGGGCAGCGGCGCGACCGCGCCGTGTCGGGGGGCGAGCATGGCCATGATCTGTTCCTTGGCGACCAACCTCCAGTCAACGTTGATGATGGGCGTGAAGTTGAACCTGCGGTTGACCTTGGCCAGCTGGTTCGGCAGCCCGACCACCTCGGTGAAGTCCCAGAAGTCGTCGTCGAACATCGGCGGCCGTACTCCGCCGGGCAGCGCCAGGGCGGCCTCGCGACAGACGTCGACGCCGGCGAACACCGATCGGTGCGCATCGGTGGCGCCGAACAATGCGGTGGCCGTCATTGGGTGAGCTCCTCGGGGCGCAGCGGAAGTTCGTCGTCGTGGTCGCCGACACCGCGGCTGGCCTGGGCCAGCACCGTCGGGTCGTAACAGGCCAGGACTTGGCTGATCCGTTGGGAGTACGGGCCGAATACGGCCATGAACTGGGCGGCGGGCATCTGGCGCCATTGGCGGGAGAAGAACACCTTGAGCCGCAGCAAGTTGGACGCGTGCCGTGGCGCGAACACCGCCAGCGGGCACAGCAGGCACACCCACGGCCGGGCCGGGCACGGCTTGCCCTTCGGGCCGTGCAACCCGGACAGCTGATCGGCGCATGCCGCAACGAACACATCGCGCTGCCCGCCGACGAGTTCGGCGATGGCCGCGTCCTTCAGTTGCAGCGAGGCGATCAGCTGCGGATAGCCGCCGAGCAAGGCCACTGAGTCCTCCTCAGTCACGACCACCGGCGGGTGGGCCCGCCGCAGCAGATCGTGCTGAGCGTCCTCGACGATGGCCTCGACAGCCCGCTGCTGGGACGGGGTTGTCGCGCTCAGGTAATGATCGCCCTCGACATGCGGGCTGTGGTTTGGGTCGATGGTCGCCCGGCCGCTGCCGGTCCAGGCGCTCCTGTCTCGCATGGCGTGGTGCGTAGTCCGGATCCGAGACCGGTGGATTTTCAACGGGCCACCGTCGTCGCCGGCGACACCGTGGCGTATCACCCAACGTTGGATGGCCACCCGCCCGGCAGCCCCGGTCGTCACCAAGACCCGGGTTCCTCCTGGTCTGCCGATCCCCAGCCAGAGTCGACGGCGCTCGGTTGGGCCGCCGTGGCTGCGTAGTAGCGCCGAGTGGACCAGCCACTGCTGCAGAAGGCGCGCCGCGCGCCGTGGCAGGGTGAGGCTCTCGGCAGCGGTGCGGCCCTTGACGTAGGACAGCAGGATCGTCGCGTCCCCCGCCCAGTCGATGTCATCGGTGAGCAGGTCATCGATGCCGTCGGGGACGATCCCGGAGTAGATGCCGAAAAGCAGCCGGTAGGCGATCACCACGTCCGAGACCGGGAACAGATCCCTGCTCGCATCCAGGAACCCGCTGCGGTTGCGCACCACATGCTCCGAGCAGCCCAGCTGCTGCCCGAAGCCGGCGGCGGCGAACGGACCGACGCGGACCAGCAGCCACCGCAGATTGTCCGCGCTCCACCCGCCCTCGTTCGGGTGCCGTCCGCGTTCGGCCGCGGCCAGTGCCTGCTTGTGCCCGGTGAACGCCTCGTCAGCGATGGTCCGGCAGGCAGCTGTCAGCCGAGCCCACTCGGCCTCGCGGTAGGGCGGGAGCTGACGGTGATTGCGTTGCAGGTTGTAGGCCCGGCCCGCTGCGAGCTCCAGGACCTGCGCGTCGAGCTGGCCGCCGGCCGCGTGGAAACCCTGCAGAAGCCGCCGGGTGCAGGCCTCCCGTGGACCGGTGGCGGCCATCCAGTACTGCGCCAACAAGGGCCGGCGCAGGTCAGGGGCTCGGCCGGTGAAGCCGCGGCCAGCCAGCTTGCGAGCCATGTCCCGGATGGACTGGACGTAATGGTTGACCGACCCAGCCGCGTCCACCGCACCATGGGGGTGGATCAGCTCGACCAGACCGACCAGCAGATCATCGACCAGATCCGGGCAGGGCAGCCCGTCCAGGGCGAACCGTGCCGTGCTGGCGTCGCTGAACACGCACGCGATCCCCACCGGATCGGTAACCATCGTGGCCGGCATCAGAGCGCCACCATGGTGCAGGCATCGTCGTCGCCGCCGAACTCGACGTCGGCCTCATGTTCGGCGGCCCCGTCGGTGAGCAACCCATGCGCGATCCCGGCCTGCTCATAGGCCTCCCGATAGATCCGGGTCGTGTCCAACCGCCGCAGGTACTTCTCGGTAGTAAGCACCGAGGAATGCCCGAGCAGGTTCGCGAAGGACCAGCAGCGGATCGGCCTTGGACAGGTAGAACACCAGCGCCGCATCCGGTCCTTCGTCTGTGCCGGTCGCCTTCACCAGCTGGGCGGCCTGCCGGTAGTGCCCGCTCACCAGGTATTCCAAGGTGCGCATCGAGAACGAGTGTCGAAGCCGGTGCGGATTCACGTGCGGGAACCGTGGCTCGAACCGGGCCCGGATCCGCTCGGAGGTGCGTTCGAACACCGATGCCCAGGCGGTGAACGGGCCACCGCCATTCTTGACCGCGAGCAGACACGACCCGCCGCCAGGGGCGACCAGCCTGCGTCGTTCCAAGGGCGTAAGGGTGTCCCACCGGCGGCGGATCCCGTTGACGCGCCCGCCCCGCTCATCGGGTTCGCTCACCCACAGCGGCTCACCCCACCGGCGCGACGGCAGCCACGACGCACCGCCGGTGGTCGCCAGACGTTCCAGGCTCAGGTAGTGGTGGACCGCCGCGAGGGCGTCGTAGGAGATCCAGGTGGTGCGGAACTTGCGGCCCTTGGTCACCCCAGCCGGCACCGGGAACGGGATCGGGATGGCCGTCGGCGCCGGCGGCAGCGCCGGAATCTCGTAGGACAGCAAATAGCTGAACTCCCGAAGGCGCAGCCCGGTGGCCAGCGCCAGCTCGCCGACCGCGCTGTTGCGTGCCAGTTCCCGACCCCGAAAGCTGCTGTCGGTCGCCCCTTCGGGGTCCAGGCCCCGACGTATGTGACGCCCATTGGCTCCAACCCTGCCCAGATCGAGTACCGCCTGAGCGGGTCACATGGGTGCACGGCCGCGGCCACCGACGAGCAGCTCGACTATCACCTGCATGGCCAGGAGCGGCCTCTTGTGTGGGTCGGGTCGGGTCTTACGGAGGTTGGGATCGAAGCCGGAACGGTGCTGGAGCCGCAGGGTTATGACCAGGCGCGGGCGCTGATGAATGGGCTGGACCCGCGGACCGGTGAGCGGCTCGTGGAGGCCAAACTTGGCATTCCAGATGATGCGAAAGTGAGCGTTGGGCCGCTCGTTCGGGGCGTCCACGCGGCGTGCGAGCAGGCCGGTGCTTCGCCGGCGGAGCTGTTGGGATCAGAGCGGCTGACGGGGATCTTCGAGCGAGCCGAACGCGCCCTGGCCGGCAAGGGCGAGGGCGGGCTGTTGCGGGCAGACGACGCCGGGCAGTTGGCCGATGGCGCCGGCCTGAGTGTGGAGGAGGTGTGGGGTGAGAAGACATACGCGGCGGCCGTAGCGAACCTCACGCAGACGCGGACTGTGACCCTGGCCGACGGGAGCACGGCCGAGGAAGTCGTGCCGCGGCGGGTCACGGTGGGCAACCTGGGCTATGACGTGTCTTTCACGTTGCCGAAGTCGCACAGCCTGCTGCTGGCATTCGCCGGCGAGGGGGACGCGAAGGCGATCGAGGCGACGTTCGCCTCCAATGTCGGTCGCACCTTCGACTGGTTGGAGGCCACCACCGCGTACGGCATGCGCGGCCACCATGGCGACGGCCGCAGCGCCGCCATGGTGGCCGGCAGCGGGTTCCTGGGCTGGGCCATGACCCACCGTGCGGCCCGTCCGGTAGGAGACCGGCTGGTCGGGGATCCGCATTGGCACGTGCACGTGTCCATCGCGAACATGACCAAGGGCCTGGACGGCAGATGGTCCACGGTCGCCGCTGGCGGCCGGGACCTGATGCGTCACGCACCTGCGGTTGACCACGTCCTGAAGGCTTTGGTCAGACACGAACTCAACGCACGTTTCGGGGTCCAGTTCGCGCGGAACCCGAGGTCCAAGGCGTGGGAGGTTGCCGCCATACCGGACGAGACGCTGCGTGAGTTCTCCAAGCGGGGAACGTCCATCGCGGCCATGCTCGCCGAGCTTGGGCTAGATGCCGGCAGCGCCAGCAGCGCGCAGACCCGCCTGGCCAAAGACAGGACTCGTCAGGCCAAGACTGAAGGAACCGGCGCCGCGGACGTCGAGCTTCGGGAACAGTGGCAGGACGAAGCCAGAGCGGCCGGGTTCAACCCGGACGAACTGGCCGCCGACGCGCTGGCCGGGGCGCCGGCAGGGGCAGGCGTCGATGATCGGGCGCACCTGCTGGCCGGGGTAGTTCGGGCCATCACAGATCCGGAGAGCGGCCTGACGGGTCACCGGCGCAGGTTCACCACCGCCGATGCCCTGGCCGCGGTGGCCGATGCCATGGCGGGCGGAGCGGGCACAGTTGAAGAGATCGAGAGCCTCACGCAGGAGGCGTTGACCGCGGCCGGGATCGTGGACCTGGCGCAGACCCCAACCCGCGGCCACGACCCGAAGCACCAGCTCGGCGCGGGGCACATGCAGAACGCGGTGCGGTACACCACAGCCGACGTCGTAGCCGCCGAAAGGGTCATCCTGGCGGCTGCGGCCGCGTCCCGCCCTGGCGACGGCGCCGCACATGTCGACGAGCGAACAGCAGCCCTGGCACAGTCGGTGATCGAGACGAGCCAGGGCTTTGACCTGTCCGTCGAACAGGGCGCGATCATGACCGCGATCGTGACCTCCGACAGGTCCGTGGAGTACCTGATCGGGCCACCCGGCACGGGCAAGACGACCCTGATGCGGGGGTGTCGAGCTGCGTGGGAGGCTGGCGGGCTGCGGGTGGCTGGGGCTGCCACGGCCGCGGTTGCCGCGCAGAACCTGCAAAGTGACAGCGGCATCGAATCGCGCACCGTCGCCTCATGGATCCTGTCGATCCAGGACCGAACCAACACCGGCGGCCTAGCCGAAGTCGACGTGCTGGTGCTCGACGAGGCGAACCTGACCGACGACCGGGACCGGGCTGTTCTGTATGGCGAGGCGACGCGCACAGGGACGAAGATCGTGGAGGTAGGCGACCCCAAGCAGCTGCGCGGGGTCGGGTGCGGGTCCAGTTTCGGATACGTCGCGGCCACGATCGGGGCGCACGAGCTCACCGAGAACCGCAGGCAACGCGACGAGGACGAACGGGCCATCCTGACCGCGGTGCGGGAGGGTCGATACGCCCAGGCGCTGGGGCAGTGGGCTGGCAAGGGATCGGTGGTCATCACCGCCGACGGCGACTCTGCGGCGGTGGCCATGACTGCGGAGTGGATGCGTCAGCGGTTGGGCGCACCGGACGCTTTTGCTGAGATGCGCGGTCTGTTGATGCTGGCAGCCACTAACGAGGGCGTGGAGCGTCTCAACGATGTCGCGCACGCGATCCGCGGCGGCCAGGGTGAACTGGGAAGGTCCCATACGTACGACTTGGCTATGGGCGGGCGGCTGGAGGTTGCGGTCGGGGACTTCGTGATGATCCGGCGCAATGACCGCCAGGAGCGCCGGCATACCGGCGATGACATCTTGAACGGGTACCGGGGCGAGGTCACCGGAATCGACAAACGCGGCAACCTGTCCGTGCGTTGGGAAAGCGAAACCTCCGACGGCCGCCAGCTGCGTACCGCCACCTTGCCCCCTGCCTACGTCGGCGCGGGCGGGGTCCAGCTGGCCTATGCGATGACCACACACAAAGCCGAGGGACAGACTGTGGCGGAGGCGTGGACCCGACCGGACGGCAGTAGCCACCGGGGGACGGTGCTGATCCAGGCAGCGGGAGCCGATCAGCAAAGCTTGTACGTTGCACTGTCCCGACATGTTGGACAGGTCCGCATGTTCGCCGGTCTGGACCAGGTCGAGGACTCTCAAAGCGCATACGAGCGAGGCCCTGCCGCCAGCGATAGCAGGCGGACCGCGCGCGGCGTCGAGGCGATCGCCGAACACATGGGCGCCACCGAGACGAACGAGAACGACCGCCCGGTCCACGAGGACCTGGTCGACGTCGACGCCGCCGCGGCGGCAACCCTCGCACGAGTCCGCGCCAGGACGCCGCGACCAACAACCACCCAAGAAGAGGCCGCCATGCCACCCACGGCGCGGACCGGGGAAGTCCTAGCCGGCCAGCTGCGCGCCGGAGACATCCTGCTGGACCACGACGGAAACGACGAGGTGTTCGTCCGCCACGTAGTCCAGGACGCCAGACAGGGCGTGGAACTCGAGTACCTGCTGCCGGGCAGTGAAGAACCGGTCCGGGTCACCGTCCCGGCCGCCGGCGTGGTGTTGGTGGCTGACCATTTGCGAGCCGACCAGCGGGCGGTTGAGGCGCGCGAGCAGGAATGGATCGCCCAACGACCTGCACCGGCAACTCCCGGCCCGCGCAGCGCGCTCGAGCGGATCCGTGAACGAGTAGCCGCCCGCCAACCGGACCAGGAAGCCACCCGCAAGCTAGATCGGGCCAAGGCTGAGGAAAAACGGGCCACACGACTGCGCCAAGACGAGGAAGAGCGACGGACACAGAACAACCGCGGGCCGTCGATCCGCTGACCGTGGCCCAGGGCGATCACGATGTTGGCCCGTCACCTAAGTCGCGACTAACCCTGGACTGGACTCGGCTGTACTTCGACCGCACCGACAACATTCGACCGGTACTCGCGGGTTACCATCCAGATTGGCGCCTGCTCATCCTCTGGGATGTCGACCTGCACATTCCGTAGAGTCCCCATCTACCCCTGAAAGGGGCACACCGTGACCAGTTTTCTTACTCCGCCAAGCACTCGACCAGAAAGTCGTGGCAGGCGCTTTCGGCGCGGCTACCAGAAGGTTTCCTTCATCTTACTTGGGGTATTTGCGATATTTGTTCTTGTCCTGTACTTGGCGCTCAACAGTGCCGGCTCTACGGACACTCAGCCTGGCGGCTCGGCCAATGCCGGTCAAGCTGCCCCCGGAGCTGTCGCCAACCCCAACCCGGTCACCACACCGGCCCCGGTCCAGACCGCTCCGGCGCCGGTACCTCCCGGTCTCAGCCCCGCCAAGGCCCTCGACTGGCGGCTTGTCCAATGGGACAAGTTCACGAACAACGGCGTTAACGACTAGGTTTACGCGCCGCAACTCAGCCAGACGACCCAAGAGTGGATTTCAATCATCAACGATTGGATCTACTACCTGCCACGTGGCCAGAGTGGTGCAACCACGCAGTACTGGAATCTCCCCTGGGCAGCCGACGGAGTGTTAGCGAACCCAAACGACGCCGAGTTTTACCCAAAACTCGTCAACGGAGTCATCCAGGCCGGCCAGATCGGGCCGCAGCCCGGTAACGCCAGGAGCGACGATCTCCCAGGCGCACAGGTGCGCTTCTTCTACGCCGGACTCGTCACCCCTGGGGCGTGGGAAGGTGTGGAGCGTACGTTCAAGCTCGAGTATCACGTCTCCAGCGATGGCGTCAGCCATGTACTGGTCAGCTCCTGCAAAGGGAATGTGCTCATCTGCTAACCCACCATGGGCCCGACATCTAGCCCCCAACCCAACTCGTAAGTAACGAGCCCGGTCGGCCTATCACGCGATCCGACGCTGGATGAGTTCTGCTTTCTTAGGCGACGCCGACAACGGCTCCGAGGGCTGCGTTGCCTGTCCTGTGTTGCTTGGTCCAAGCGACCGCCGGCTACACCTATCAACCGTGGCTCAAGAGCTCGGCTACACCAGCCGCGGCACCGCATACAACGTGGTGGCAAAGGCCCTCAGGGAGCAGACCGCCGAGGCGGTAACAGACCTTCGTGACCTGGAGAACGCCCGGCTGGACGCCCTTCAGTTGACTCTGTGGGATGCTGCCATGATTGAGGACATCAAGGCCGCTGTTGCCGTCGTGAAGATCGTGAAGGCGCGGGTTCATCTGAACGGGCGGAGCTTGGCCACGATGCCCTTCGTCGGCCATCGACTCCGCGGACACTGGTCGTGCCTCCAGGTGTGACCTGACCGTGCCGCATGCCTTGAGTTGCATGCAGCTAGCTGCACTTTGCAGGCAGTCCGATGAATCCGCCAGAGAAGACTCGTCAGACCCGACCTTCGGCTGCCTTTGCATCATGCCCACGTCTGTCCCCGTGCGCCCGCCACGCGCATACGCCCGCGCCCGGAAACGACCCGGGGGCCGTTTCCGCACCAAGAAACCCGCAGACCGGGCGCCAGCGATCCCCCGAACGAAGATCATATTCTGGCCCCTACCTCAACCGACCTAAAGTCAATGCCATTGGGGCATACCTGGGTAGAGCCCGCGCTCCCGCGGCATGTAGCCCCATCGACGGCGGTCCGCCTCGCCCACGAGACGACCGTCGTACCGCACCTCGCCGCGGTCGGGACTCAACACCCCGAGCATGATCCGCATCAGCGTCGTCTTACCCGCCCCGTTCGGCCCCAGCAGCCCCGTGAGCACCCCCGGCCCAACCTCCAGACTCACCCCGTCAAGCGCCAGCCCGTCACCGAAAGAGTGCGCGACGTTGTCAATCTCGAGCCCCATGGCCCGACCGTAGCGATCACCACGCCGCCACCGGCCAGGGTGTGCTGCGCAAGCCCCGGGTCGCGTCCTCAGGCCTGCCCGGATTGCTCCTCGGGGGTGGCCCGGCGGACGACGATGCACGTCCAGGCGCCGATGTAGATGTGGTCATCCTTGGCCAGCTCGCGACGTTGACCAGGGGTCAGTGCGTCGGTAGGAAGTGCCGCGCTCGCAGCCCCGACGTACGTACCGTTGGCGCTCTGCAGATCCTCGACCCACCAGCGCTGTCCGTCCGTGCTCAGCTGAGCCTGGCGCCTGCTCACGCCGATGTCCGAAGAGCACTCGATCTCGGGATGGATGTTGCGGCTCCGCGAGCTGCGTCCGATCAGCAGGCTCCGGGCTTGCAACGGCACGACCACGGGCAGTCCCGGGGACGGGCACGGCTCGTCACTGGCCTGCTCGGTGTACCAGTCCGGGTCCACCCATACCTCGGCCACCCACTCGACCTTGACCGATGGCGCCACGGGGTCTGGAACCGCTGGTTGCGCCGGGGTCGCGCCCAGATCGAGAGGGTTCGTTGCCGTTGCCTCGCGGGGCATGGTCCCGGTCGTGAAGTCATAGCCACATCCCTCACAGAACAGCGCATCCGCGGTGTTCACGAGCGCGCAGTTCGGGCACGGCGCGCCGGTGCTTGACGTCGTCCGGAGAGCCGGGCTGGGTGCCGATGGGCTGTTCGTATCTGGCGTCTCAGACTCGCCGATCGGCGCACCGCACGTGTCGCAGTAGTCCGATGACGCGGAGGGGTGGCCGTTCGGACAGGTGCTGGTGCTCATCGTCGGGTGCTCATCTGTGTCGCTCTCATTTCTTCACGCGTGTCGTCTTGGTCGACGCGGTATCCAATGCCATCTCGTCTAGTTTGTCGACACTGCGGCGCAGACGCACGGTTCCGGCGTTCGGGTCGTCGATGTCTACGACTTTCTTCAGCTTGGCTGTTGCCTCGTCGTTGCCCGTCTCCGCTGCCAGCTGCACGGCCCGGCCCAGCTTGGCGGTGGCAGTGGCGTCGTCACCCATCGCCTTGGCCGCCAGCCCTTCTTGGATGGCATCGGCCAGCTCGGTCTGTCCGGTGTAGTGCGCTACCTCGGGGTTGATCCGGGTTGTCAGGGTGTCGTCGTTGGACCACATCGCCTTGACCAACCCCTGAGCGACCACCTTCTCACCGACGGCCAGCTGCACCCGTGCGGCGAGTTGCTCCTGGCCGATTCCCTTTGCTGCCAACCGGATCGCCACGTGGTAGTCGCGTGACTCATCACCCCACGACCCGGTCGGGAAAGCTCCGGTCAGCGCGTTGACCACCTGCCGGCGAGGGGTCAGCTCCTCGACCGTCGGGGAGACCTGGCGTACGAACAACACCTGGGCGCCCTGCGGTGTCCAGACCCGCAGCGATGCCGATGCGACCCCCCGACCCATGGACTGGCGCATCAGCGTCTCGAACGTCGCCGCCATCTGTGCGCCGGTCGGGATGATGTCGACCGTGCCCATCAGCGCCTGAGCTATCCGGCGGACCTCGGCCACCTGCCAGGCGGATCCGACACCGCGGCAGTCGCACTGGAACTGGCCCTGCGCCGCTCTGATCGCCGCCGTCAGCTGCTCCGGCGTCTCGTGCTGGTTCTCGCCGTCGGTCAAGAGGATGGCGTGCTTCTGCGCCAGGGACGGAACCGTGGCGAAGACCCGCGCTGCCATGGTCAGCCAGGTACCCATGGCCGTGCCGCCATCCGCACGGAACGACGACACCGCGCGCTTTGCGGCCTCTCGGCTGGTGCTGTCCATCTGGACCATGCCCAGTTCGGCTCGGCCGGCAGGGAACGCCATCCGCGCCTCGTGGGTGCCGGCGATAACGGCGAACCAGGTGCCGTCGATGATCTGGTCAATGGCGGCGGCTGCTGCTTGCTGGGCCATGCGGATGTTGACGTCGCCCATCGAGCCGGAGGTGTCGACGATGACGATCTCGGCGGCATCGCCCTCGCCGACCTGCCCCGCCGCACCCGCGCCGGTACACGTCACCGTGACCACGGCGTGCACGTCCGTGCCACCGTCAGGCAGGAACTCGTTCTGATAGACCTCGGCGCTGAAATCAGCCATCTCGTGGCTTCCTCTCGGGTGGGAACGGAGAACGAAGTGGGAACGGAGCGGGAAGGCGGCTGGAGTACCGGTCAGCCGGGTTGGATCCTGGCCAGGGCTGCGCTGATGTTGTCCTGGCCACCTTGGGCCTTGGCCCAGCTGACGAGTGCCTCCGCCAGTGTCAGCGGTTCGGCGGCTGTGGGTGAGGTGGTGCTGGTCTGGCGAACCAGGTCGGCCAGGTCCTGCGCCTCCGAGCAGTAGTTCCACAGTCCATCTGAACACACCAGCAGCCAGCCCGGCTCGGCGAGTGTCATGGTGGCTGTCGTGGGCTTGTGGTCCGGCGCATCCGCTCCGAGCCACCTCGTGATGGCGTGCGATTGTGGGCCCGACTCGGCCTCCCGGCGGGGGAGGCCGGCAGTAATCTGAACCTGGGCAAACGAGTCATCCAGGGTCAGCGCCGTGGCGGCGCCGACGTCCGGGAGCCAGTAGGCCCGGCTGTCGCCCACTGACCCGACCACGAGTAGGTCCTGCTCCAGCACCGCTGCGACAAACGTGCAGGAAGCCGGACTTGGAGCTCGCGAGACATCAGCGGCTGCAACGTCACTGGCGTGGAGGGCTTTGGCGTTCCGGGTCACTCCAAGCACCGCTTCGCTGGCAGCGTCGGCCGCTGCCCCGAGGCGGGAAACTGTTGCGGCGATCAGTGATAGTCCTGTGCCCAGGCCGCGCGAGTGCGAGGACGCGAGGACGTCCCGTGCCGCCCGCGCCGCCGCCAGGCTGGCCAGGTCGGAGTCGATGGAGTTCGACACCCCGTCGCAGACGACGAGGACCGCATGCGACCCCGGCTCGGCGCCGGCCGCAAGGGCCACAGCGTCCTCGTTGCGGGTATGCCTCAGTCCCCGGTCACAGACCGCGGCAACCCACGCTGCGGGTTGTTCACTGAAGTGATCCCGGTGTTTGGGCGCGCGCGCACCGCACGTGCCGCAATACCCGTCGCCGGCAACCTCACCACCGCACGCCGGGCAGGTGGACGCGGTCCCGGCCAGGTCGGTGTCGATCGGCGGCGTACCAGTGGCCTCCCTGGTCGGAGGCGGCTCGGTTGCTGCCACCGCGGGACTGAGCTCGGCCCCGCAGGCCTCGCAGTACTCCTCCGACTCTTCGGCCCCGACGTGGCAGACCGGACACGTGGTCATCGAATTGTCCAAGTCATCGCATCGTCCAATTTCGGACCGTGTTTGCCTGGTCCACCAGTGCCACCTTGTCCTCGCGGACCTCGGCATACCCGGCCAGCTCGCGGTACCCGGACTCGAGTCCTTGCCTCAGAGACGGCTCCGCCGCCGGCACGCCGGCAATCAGAATTTCCGGCTTTGCGCCCTTGGTGTGGACCTCGTCGAGAGCGACATCCAGCACCCCGACCAGCAGTGTGGCACGGTCCTTGGCGTCGATGGTCAGCGACTCGACGCTGCTCATGGCCTCGGCCAACGCCGGCAGCCCGCGCCCTGAAGCTGCCAGCTGCCCGGCGCGCTCACGACGGGCCTCGGTGAAGGCGCGGCTGGTCGGCGGGACGAGGTCCAGCGCCGAGATTGCTCCGTCGAGGTCTGCCCGGCCCGAGCGGATCCGGGCCAGGCCGAAGGCGCACGGTGCGATGTAGTTGGCGTCGGTGCGGGCGCAGGTCGTGTAGAGCGACTCGGCTACGTCCAGCTCGTTGCTCTCCTCACACGCCAGGGCCAGCGCCAGCTTCGGGGCCAGCTCACCGGGCACCTGTCCGTAGACCGCGTTGAACGCAGACTGTGCGGCGGCGAAATCCCCCCGGGCCAGAGCGGCCAGCCCGGACATCCAGACGGCTCGCCACTCCCACGGGTCGACGGTGAGCATGTCCGTCACGACGGTGTCGACCACGTCGAGCCGGCCACTGTGCAGTGCCGCGTGGGCGGTCGCCAGAAGCACCTCGGGGGACGACTGCGGCGCTGCGGTGAGCGCGTCGAGTCTGGCCGCCGGGTCCTCGATGCTGACCGTGTGCAGCCAGCCGGTCATCGGGTCGTTCTCGTCGATGCGCAGCCCGGGCAGCTCCTGCCAGCCCAGGGTCTGGCCTGCCACGGCGGGCACCTCGAACAGCAGCGACGAGGTCGAGTAGCTCGCTGCTCCGGCACCCGGCCGGTCCGACACGACCTCGCGGAGCACACCCAGCAGCTGAACGCGCAGCTCGTCGGCCGAGGCGAAACGGTCCGCGGGATCCGGCGCACAGGCCTTGGCCAGCAACCGGTAGAGAGAGTCGTGCTGCTGGAACAGCGGAGTGTCGCTGACCGGCGGAAGTGAGGCCAGATACGTCGACTGATAGCCGCGGAACTCCATGGCCAGGACCAGGAGGGTACGCCCGATGGTGAAGATGTCGGAAGCCACCGAGGCGCCGAGCGTGGGGACCTCCGGCGCCTGGTAGCCCACCGTTCCGTAGATCGCGGAGGCCTGGTCATCGAGTCGGCGCACACCGCCGAGGTCGATCAGCCGGACGGCATCGCCGACCTGGATCATGTTGTCCGGCTTGAAGTCGCAGAAGACCAGTCCAAGATCGTGCAGGTACTGGAAGGCCGGCAGGATCTCGACGATGAAAGCGATGGCCTGGTCGACCGGCAGCGGGTCATACCGGCCGCCGGCCGCCTGCATCCGGGACTTGAGAAGAGCCTTCAGCGAGGTGCCACCGACGTACTCCATGACGATGTAGCCGGCGCCCTCATGGGTGACGAAGTTGTAGATCTCGACGATCAGCGGGTGCTCGACCTGGGCCAGAAACTGTCGTTCCGCGATCGCCGCAGCCAGCGCGTCGGCATCACCGGAGTTGAGCAGACCTTTAAGGACCACCCAGCGGTTGGACACGTTGCGGTCGCGCGCCAGATAGATCCAGCCGAGGCCGCCGTGTGCCAGGCATCCGGCGACCTCGTATTGTCCGCCGACGACGTCACCGGGCGCGAGCTTGGGGACGAAGGAAAAGGGGTTGCGGCACTTGGCGCAGAAACCCTCGGTGCGCCCCGGTTGCCCGTCGCGCGAGCGGCCCACCGGCGACCCGCAGGAGGGACACGTGCGCTTCTCCTCCGGAACCACCGGGTTCTTCATGATCGCGGCTGCCGCATCCACCGCGGGGACCGGCGGGATCGTGGTCAGGCCGGCGCCGAGCCGTGCGCCGCGCAGTCGCTTCGAGGAGGTCCCGAGCCTGGTCGTGGTGGAACCGGCGTGAGCGCGTGCGGACCCCAAAGCGGTGGAGGCCAGCCTGTTGGATGCTCGCGACACCGTCGACGCGCTCCCGCCGACCCCCGCCGCTGTCGCGGCGGACATGTCAGGGGCCCCGGCAGATCCCTCTGGAGAGCCGCAGACGTCGCAGTAGCCGTCCAAGATCGTTCCCGTGCATCCGGGTTGAGTACAGGCGATGGTGGTCATATCGTCCCTCTCGTCATGCCGGTGGGCGTTGAGCGTGAGGCGAGATAGGCCTGATGAGCTGCCACCAGTGCACGGGCCCGGGCCATGTCGGCGGGCTCGGCACATAGGGCCTCCTCGGCCCGACGAAAAAGCTCGCCCAGGTCGTCCATGGCGTCGCCGGCACTCTTCCCCGTGGCCACGCCGGTGCCAGCGACTCGGGTTGCCTTGACCGCGTAGGCCTCCAAGCGGCCACGCAGCTCGCTGCGTTCGTCAAGGGCCGTGGCGTATGCCGCGTGAGCCAGGTTCAGGGCACGGCTGACTCTTGCCATCCGTGCGAGGTACGCGCCCACCTCGGCACCGGTCTGAGGCACTGGCCCAAGCGCCGCGACATCAGGGACGGCGAGCTTGGGAGCGGGGTTCACGGTCGCCACACACAAGGCGGCGAGATCGCGGATCGCGGCTCCTCGGGCCTCCAGTTCGGCGCGTAGCTGACGCGCCCGGGCGACGTCGCGGGCAGCCTCGGCCCTGGTGGCCGCACCGACGATGAGATCACGTTCGGTGCGGGCCGCGTCTGCCTCAAGGGGTCCGACAAGACCGCCGACGTCGGCGCCTCGCTTGGCTTTGTCGACCATCTCGACCAGATGCGCGTCGAGCATGGCCAGCTTGTGGGAGAACGCGTCCCGGGTGTTCTGCGGCTCGGCGGTCACCAGGTCGCGCACCCGTTCCAGCTGGGCCCGCAGCTGACGCAGACGACCGGTCACATCGGCGTCAGCCGGGTCCAGGGACAGCCGCGCCCGCAGTGATGCCGCCAGCGCGTCGGACAGCCGCATCGCCTCCGGCAGGGACACCGCCAGCGCACCACTGGAACTGGGGACGTCGGGTCGCTGGGCCAGGCGTGGGTCCAGGGTCGCGTCCAGGCGACCCCAGATCAGGGTGGACAGGCGCTCGAGCTCGGCTTGCCCGACCCGACCGGAGTCCCACGTAGCCATGAGTAGGTCATGCCGATCGGCGACCGCCTTCCACAACGCCATCGACAACATGACGTCGCCCGTCAGACCGGTGACCGAGTCACCGTCGGGGGAGGCCATGGCCGCCTGGTCGAGCTGGTTGAGCTCGTCCCTGCGCTGGTCGCGCCAGGCCCCGAGCGTCTCGAGATAGTGCAAGGCGTCCTCGGGCGTGATCGCAGCGCCGATTCGCCCCGGCGGCGTCGGGGTAATGGCAGTCGCGGCTGATGCGATCACGGTTGTCGTCCGTACACGGCGGCAGGTGGTGCCGGCGCCGGACCCAGGGCGGCCCTCAGCCAGGCGTCGTATGACGTCTTCCACTGCCCGTTCGAGCGCATCTGTGCCAGCACGCCGTTGACGAACCTGACGAACTCCAGATGGTCTTTGGAGATGCCCAGGCCGTAGGGCTCCGAGGTGAACGCCGGAGCCTTGACCACGAAGGCGTACGGGTCCTGGGCGGCCAACCCGGCAAGGATGGTGTCGTCGCCGGTGATCGCGTCGACCTTGCCCTGCTGGAAGAGCACCAGGCAGCCGGTGTGGGTGTCAGAGCCTACGGGGATGAGCCCGGGGAACGTGCGAAGCTTGTCCATGCTGGTGGACCCGTTGGGGGCACATACCCGCTTGCCCTTGAGGTCCGACATGCTCTTGGCCGGCGAGCCCTTGGCGACGAGAACCTTCTGGCCGGCGCGGTAGTACTCCGTGGAGAAGTCGATCTGCTTCCACCTGGCGCAGTTGATCGTCAGCGCGCGGGCGACGATGTCGACACTTCCGTCCGTCAGGGCCGGGATGCGCTGTGCCGTCGTGATGACCCTGTACTCGATCTTGTTGGGGTCGTTGAAGATGGCTTTCGAGACCGCCTTGAGCATGTCGATGTCGAAACCCTCGATCTGGCCGTTGAGCGGGTTCCGTGAGCCCAGCAACAACGTGTCCGCGGAGACCCCGGCGATCAGCCGGCCGCGCTTCTGGATCTTCCCCATGTAACTGTTCGCGGGCATCGGGGCGCCGGGGGCAGGGGTCGCCCCGGTGGGTGCGAAGGATGCCAGGGGGTTGCCGCAGTCGGCCGGCGGTGGCGTGGAGGTGGCAGTCGAGGTGGGTGTGCTTGATGGTTTCGCCGTGGGCACCGGGGTCGTCGTGTAGACCCCGCTGCCCACGCATCCGGTCGTCACGAGAACGGCGAGCGTGGCAATCACGGACCCGAGCGTTGTCTTGCAGTTACCGAATGCCTTGTACGTACTACCGGTTCGGCTCATCGGTACTCCTCCAACCGGAGCGAGACGCCCCACCACGCCGATACGGCTGCGGCGATCCCGACCAGCAGCCCGAGCCAGCCGACCAACAGAAGCCAGGTGCGAGGTGCGTCCAGACTGTCGGTGACGTCGCGGCTGCTCGATGTCAGGGCCGCCCCAGAGTTGGCATCGAAGGCATTGAACGTGACGTTGGCCGATGTGGGATCGCTGCCAATCGCCTGTTTGACCGCGCCGTCCCATTGCCCTCCGTCGTCGGCTGTGCGGATCTTTGCATGGGTGTCGGCGTATTTCGTCCACAGTCCCCCCATCTTCGCGGCATCGCTGCTCAGCCGGGCCGCCGTGGCGCTCTGGTCGATCACGACCCTCGACGAGCTCTTCCAGGTCTTCTCGAACGCCGATCCGGAACCGCGGGCGATCAGCGTGAGGCTCTCGTTCGACTTGGCGTCAAAGGCGGCGATGCGCGCCTTCGCCGTGGCCAGCGTGGCGGCGTACGAGCCATCGCGCACCGTGCCCACCCGCGAGCTCACGCTTGAGAGCACAATGACGCCGACCACTAGAGTGACCAGAATCGCCACCGTGGCCCCGGCCAGGGGAACGTTGACATAGCGGTGGGTGCGCCGAGACAGCCAGACCATCCCACCGATCAGAACCAGCAGGGCGAGCACCCCGCTGGTGATCAGGGCGGCGGACGCCCCTGCAGCGGCGTCGAACTCGGCACGCACACGGGCGTCGTTGGACTTGACCAGGGCGTCCAGGATCGGCAGGGCGTCGCTGCGCAGCCCGGAGCTGGCCACGCGCAGGTACTGCGCTCCCACAGGCAGGGCCTGGCGGTTGGTGGCGCGAGCCTGCTCGATCAGGCCGGCGTAGGTGAGCACGGAGGTGTTGAGAGCGCCTAGCGCTGGTCCGTCGGCGGGCTGGGCTTTGGCTGCCTCGGCGATCAGGCCCGAGGCCTGTGCCATCGATGACGTGTAGTTGGTGCGCTGGTCGGCAGGCTCGAGCCCGCCGACCAGGAACGCGTTGGTGGCATCGGCATCGGCGCGGACCAGATTGGTGTGGATCGCCTGGATCCGGACCAGCTGTGCGGCGTTCGCCCCACCTCGGCTCAGTGCGGTATCGGCGGACCCAAAGGCTGAGTAGGCGCCGATGGCGAAGATCAGGGACACCGCGACGGCCAGCACGGCGAGGATTCGCAGCCGCCCGGGGGTCCCGGACAGGGACCGGCGCAGGGAGGTCCTGACTTCCTCGACCCGCCCCGCGACGGTGGGTACGCTCGCTGCCTGGCTCGCGCTGCCCTGGCTGGCGCCGCTCTGGTTCGGCCCGGTTGTCTGGCCTGGGCTCGTTGTCTGGCTCACGGCGGGTTTCCCTGTTCGTCCTGATCGAGGTCCTGCGGGAGTATCTGACGGAGCTGATCGGTGCTGGGCGCCGCGACGTCGCGCAACCGCCATGCGTGCGCGCCGATCGCGGCCTCGAGCGTGTTGCGGGAGAAGCGACCGTTGCCGAAGGTACTTCCGCGGGCCGTCACGGCCAACAGCTCCCGGAAGTGCGCCAGCGCCTCCGCGGTGAGCTCGTAGTCGGAGCCATCGGCCAGTAGCGTCAGGATCTTGACCAGCTCGTCGTTGGTGTAGTCGTCGAACTCGATGGTTGTCCGAAAGCGGCTCGCCAGACCTGGATTGGCTGCCACGAACGCCTCCATCGGCGCGGGGTACCCGGCGACGATGACCACGAGATCGTCACGCCGGTCTTCCATCTCCTTGACCAGGGTGTCGACGGCCTCGGTGCCGTACTGGTCGCCGGTCAGGCTGTAGGCCTCGTCGATGAAGAGCACGCCCCCGGCAGCCTTGGCGACGACCTCGGCGGTCTTGACCGCGGTCTGGCCGAGATAGCCCGCCACCAGCTCGGAGCGGTCGACCTCGATCAGCTGGCCCTGCGACAGAAGCCCGAGCGAGGCGTAGATCCCGCTGACCAGCCGGGCCACCGTCGTCTTGCCGGTGCCGGGGTTGCCGGTGAACACGAGGTGCCGCGTGATCGTGGGGCTCTTCATCCCCGCGTCCGTCCGCAGACGCTCGACCCTCAGGATCGCGACCTGTCGGTGGATCTCACGCTTGACGCGCTCCAGACCGATCAGGGCGTCGAGCTCGGCGAGCAGCTCTTCGACGCTTCGGCGCTTCGCGGGCTTTGGCGGGGCAGGCTCGGCCGCCTTCTCAAAGGCAGCCCGCGTCAGCTGGGCGTCAGGCTCTGGTTTGTCAGCGATTGTCGCGGCGGTGGATGTTGGAGAAGGAGAAGCAAACGCTGAAAGCGTTCCCGAATGCGCTCCGGCCGCCGTCAACTGAGCGGCTGCAGCCACGGAAGCATTGCCGACGACGCGCATCGTCGGCTCGCCCAGCCGGCATGCCGCCGAGACCACCTGAGCCAGCGCCTCGGCGTACGGCACGCTGAGTGAGGATCCCTGCGCCACCAGAGCGCCCAGGGTCGCGGTGGGAGCCGCCCGCCAGCGCCGACCGCGCGTAGCGGCATCGAAGAAGTCCTGGGTGGTCCCCCCGCCCACGGCAGTGGCCCAGGCAGCGGCAGCCCCGGGGGCCGACTCGGCCACGGCCGCGGCCAGGTTGGAACCCTCGCCCCGGGCGGTCTCAGCCTGCACGCCGGCGGACTCGGCCACCGCGACAAGCGTTTCCAGCGCCTGGTCCAGCGTCATGGTGCGCGCCGTGTTCATGGCGCACCCGTCCCGGTCGGCGGCTGCAGCCGGCCAGGCACGTCCGGCGCAGTCGTCGGGTCGGGTGCAATCGTGACGTTCGGACCTAGCGACAGTGCACCACCGGTCGAGGCGTTGCCGAACTTCTCTGCCAGGAACCGGCCGTGCGCGACCAGAGCGTCCGCGTCGGCCCGGCATACGGCGTCAAAGACCTTGTCCATCGTGGCGGCCAGCAGGTCGAGCTGGTCGATCAGGATCATCAGCGAGGTTTTGCCATGGTCCACCGGGCGGCTGTCGGCAAACTGGCGTGGAAGGCGCAGGTAGCCGCCGATCGCCTCGGGCAGGTAGTCGGTGGCGGTGGCCATGACGTTGTAGGCCTGAAGGCTGCCGGCGCCCAGGTTCGACAATCTCGGGATGGTGTCGCGTACCGTCTGCGAGACCCTGGAGACCCTGGAGGCAACCGGCGCCGGGACGGCACCACGCGCCACCATCGCCTCGACACCCTCGAGGGCCGCCAGCAGGTCGTCGCTGGTGGGAACCCTGGGCAGCTCCGGGCGTTCGGGCTCGCGGCGGCGGCCCGTCATTCGGGCGAAGAGGTCGCTCAGCTCCATGGTGTCGATTCTCACCCAAACCCTTTCAGCGACCGTCAGTGACCTCAGTGACCAGTGCCTGGAGTGCTTCCCAGATCAAGGGCGCCGTGGGTGACCTGTGGATTCTGACGCTCAACCCGGTCGAGGTATTCCCGGGACTTGCCGACCTCGGTCTCCAGTGTGCCGATCGTGGCGGCCATGTTGTCCAGAGCCTCGACCTTGAACGAGTCGATCGCGTCCATGGTCGCGTAGATGTTCTGGAACGCGGCCTGGAGCTGCGGCAGACCGATAGTGGCCGACGCGGCTTGCTGCTGGATGGCCACCGAGTTGTCACGCAGCATCTCCGAAGTGCGCTCGATCATCGAGGACGTCGTCGTGTTCAGGGCAGTGATCTGGTCGAGCACGAGCTTCTGGTTACCCAGCGCCTGAGCCACCATGACGGCCGTGCGCAACGCCGAGATCGTCGTGGTGGATGCACGGTCGACACCCTTCATGAGCTCGATGTTGTTCTTGATGACGATGTCGATGGCCAAGTAGTTCTGGATCGACACGGCCAGCTGGGTCAGCAGGTCCTGGTGTTTCTGGCGGACATAGAACAGCACGTCGTCCCGAAGGGCCTTGGCCTTCTCGGGACTGATGGGCTCGATGTCGGTGATCCCGGCTGCCAGGCGCGCGTCGAGGCGTTCGGCGACATAGACGTACTGGTTGAGCCGGCCCATCGCTTCCCACAGCTGCTGCTTCTCGAGGTTGAGCGCGCCGTTGTCCTTGCCGAGCTCGTCCTGGCCGTCGCGTAGCGCGTGCAAGATCGCGTCGAGGTGGCTCTCGGCGCTCTGGTACTTGTGGAAGTAGTCGGTCAGCTTGTCTCCGAAGGGGATCATTCCCATGAACCTCTTGGGGCCGGTGGCTTCCTTGGGATCGAGATCCTCCACCGTGCGGCGCAGCTCGATCAGGGTTGAACCGACCTTGGAGCCCTCGGACAGCCCTCCTTCCTGCATTGCCTTGACGGGCGACTTCAGTAGTCGGTTGGAGCTCTCGGCCGCCCGGCGGATGTCCTCGTCGCCCATCGACCTGACGTCGGTCGCCTTGGCAGCGAAGTCGGGCGAGCGCGGCTCGGCAGCCATCAGCGACCCGATGTAGCCCTCGACCTTGGCGTCCAGGCCAGGTAGTGCCGAAGCCTCCACGGCGGGTGCCAGCCTGGGCGCTGCGGTGGCGGCCACGGCCTGGGCCGGTGGGGGCGCGGTCAGCGTCAGTACCGACTCGGCCGAAGCCGGCGGCTGTAGCGGCTGGTTGGCTGGCTGACTCGACATGCTCGGCTCCGTCATCGCTGTCCCCTATCTGTGCGAACGCCTCGTCGCAGGCGTTGGCGCGGGCACACGTGCCCGTACCCCTGTTGACGTTTGGCCAATGTACGCGGTTCCCGACCAACGCGGCGAGGCAACCACGTGGAACGATGTATGACCATGCGGATGTTTATCGCGCTGCCGCTGCCAGAAGCGGTCAAGGAGGACCTGTCCACGTTCCTCGAGCCCCGCCAGGAGGCCGCACCAGACCTGCGTTGGGCCCTGCCCGAGCAGTGGCACCTCACCCTTGCTTTCCTTCCCGAGGTGGCTGACCGGCATACGGATGAGCTACTGGAACGCCTTGAGCGCGCTGCGTCGCGACGCAAGCCGTTGGACCTGCGACTGATCGGCGCGGGTGCCTTCCCGCACGCCGGTCATGCGAAAGTCCTGTGGGCGGGTGTCGAGCACGACGGTGAAGAGCTGATGAGACTGGCAGGCGGGGTCCGGGCCGCCGGGAGCAAGAGCGGCATCGAGGTGGGCGGGGGACGGTTTCACCCTCACCTGACTTTGGCCCGGCTGGCGGTCCCTGCGGACGTCACCGCCTGGTTGCGCGTGCTGGACCAGTATTCCGGTCCCTCCTGGCAGTCGCGTGAGGTCCAGCTGATCGCCTCGTACCTCGGACAGGGCCGCCACGGCAGGTCTCGTCATGAAGTTCGCGAGATCTTCTCGCTCGGCCCGCCTAGCATTGGTTAGACCATGGCGGTATTCAAGGCAGCGCCTCACAGCACGCCGCAGGACCCGGCGCCTCAGGCGACCGGCTGGCGCAGCGTCAGAACGTGGCGTTGGCGACTGTGGGTCATCCGAGGCGTCGAGTTGCTCATTCTGGTCTTCGCGGTCAGTCTCGGCGGGGTCAGTGCGACCAGCCTCTTCCCGACCACGGTGCAGACCGACCACTACAGGGCCGACGTGCGACTCTCGGCGCTGCCGACCTTCACCTCGACGATCCACAGCCCGACGTCCTTTGGCGACCTCGACCTTGAGTTCACCGGCCCCTATCTGGCGCCCGGAATCGATGCGACCGTCCAGGTCCGCGAGACGATCACCGCACTGTTCGACGACCGACGTATGTCGATCGGGTCCCTCCAGCCCTCGAGCCGGGAGATCACCGACGCGCTCGGCTCGGGGGTCACCCAGCTCGGGCTGAAATTCGTCGGCGGCGTACTTGTCGTGGGTGTCGGCGCAATCACCCTGATCGCCTATGCACGCCGCCGCCGCCCGACCGCCCGGCAGGCCCTGTCCGTGGGCGTTGCGGCTCTGTTGGCGGTCGGTGGCACCGGCATCGGGATACTGGGGACCTATCGCCCTGACCAGCTCACGAGCTTCAGGACGACGGGACTGCTCGGAACAGTACGAAGCAACGCAGGGTTGCTGGCTGGCGTCGAGGCACGCGCGCAGGAGGCCACGCCATACGTGACGAACCTGCTGGCGCTCTCTGCTGCGTTGCAGGCGAAATTCGTCCCGGCTGACATCACCAAGCCGGCCGCCGCCCGCTTCCTGCTGGTCTCGGATATCCACGGCGCCAACCAGTACCCCCTGATGAAGCGGATCATCGACGACGAGAAGATCACCGCCGTCATCGACTCGGGCGACCTGCTCAACCTGGGCAGTGTCACCGAAGCCGAGGTGTCCGGGATCTTCACCTCGATCAAGAATCTCCGGGTCCCGTACATCTTCGTGCGCGGCAACCATGACGCAAGCAGCCTGGCCGACCAGGCTCTGCTCGACCGGATGGAGAAGATCCCGAATGTCGTGCTGCTCGAGCCGACGCCGCAGACCTACACCGAGCTTGGCGTCAACGGCGTGCTGCTCGCCGGCTTCAACGACCCACGGTTCTTCGGTGACGACAACATGACCATCGCCCAGAAGGAACAGCCCGCGGCGGATGCGTTCAACCAGGCATTTGCCAGCCGGCTTCCTCCGGACATCGTCGTGACGCACGAGCCCGTCGCCGTCAAGATGGTCACGTCCGCGACCCTGCTGATCAATGGGCACCTGCACAAGGACGAGCTCGAGGGCAACCGCATCGGCGTGGGCACCTTCACCGGGGGTGGCACGATGAGCCATTTTCTGCTGGACACCGCAGGTGAGCAGCCCGGTGAGCTCGCCGGCCAGCCTTATGCCTTCGACATAGCCGTGTATGGCCAGAGCTGTGACCTGACCTCGCTGACCCGCTACACCTTCCGCAACCTGATCCAGGGGCGGCCCGTCTATGACGACGTCAGTGTCATCAACGGCAAGACCATCGCCACCCGAGAACCGGGCAAACGCACCTGCGTGGCCGACCTGGGCTTGAGCAGGACGACCGTTAGTGTCGGAGGATGAGCAGCGAAACGGCGGCGGCCCAGAACGTGGGAGCTGCCAGCGAGGGAGCCGAGGCGACGCCGGAGGGTGCTGGACGGCATACCCCCCCGACCTCCCGTTGGGTGGATCTGGGGGTGCCGGTCCACTACGTCGATCACGGTGGACCTCCGGGCGCTCCGTTGCTGGTGATGGTGCACGGCCTGGGCGGGTCGCTGGTCAACTGGGCCGCGCTCGCCCCGCTGCTGACGGACACCTGCCGGGTGCTCGCACTTGACCTGATCGGTTTCGGACACACCCAGGCAGGGACGCACTCCACCTCGGTCACAGCCAACCAGCACATGCTGCAACGGTTTCTGAGCGAGGTGGCCGGCGGTCCCGTGATCCTGGTGGGCAACTCGATGGGTGGGCTGATCACGATTCTGCAGGCGACGCAGCACCCTGAGTCGGTCACTGCGGTTGTCCTCATCGATCCTGCGCTGCCGGTAAAGGTGGGTTCGCAGCCGGATCCACTGGTGGCCGCGAGCTTCGGAATGTATGCCGTGCCCCACCTGGGGCGGGCCATGCTCAAGGCCCGTCGCCGCGTACGTTCGCCCGAGCAGCTGGCGATGGACGTCCTGCGCCTGTGCTGCGTGGACCCCGCGCGGGTGCCGGCCGACGTACTTGAGCAGCACCTGGAGATGGCGCGTGCGCGTAGTGGGTACCCGGACATCGACGAACACTTCCTGGGTGCCGCTCGATCGCTGATGCGAATGCTGGTCCGGCGCAGCTCCTATGCGTCCACCATGCAGTCGATTCGGGTGCCGGTTCTGCTGTTGCATGGCGAGAAGGACAGACTCGTGACAATTGGGGCATCCCGGGCAGCCGCCGTGGCCAACCCGTCGTGGCGCTTCGAGGTGGCCCCGGACGTGGGTCACGTCCCACAGCTCGAGGTGCCGGGGTGGACAGCTGGGCGCATCCTTGAGTGGCTGGCAAACGACGTGCCGGGCGGGCGCCGAACAGATGATCCGACGTGGCGGACGCCGACCGAAGATGTGGAGTGACCCGTGCAACAGCTGAGCGGACTGGATGGTTGGTTTCTCGCGATGGAGACCAGCTCGGTGTACGGGCACGTTGGCAGCGTCTGCGTGGTCGACGCCAAAGTCGCCGAGGGCATCGACTCCCGGCTGACCCTTGAGCACCTCACCAGATTCGTCGAGTCTCGTCTGCCGCTAGTCCCGCTCTTCCGCCGCCGACTGGTCATGGTTCCGCTGGGGCTCGACCATCCGTATTGGATCGACGACCCGGACTTCGACATCGAGTTCCACGTCCGGGAGCTGGCCCTGCCTGCCCCCGGAAGCGACAGGCAGCTGTCCGAGCAGGTGGCCCGCCTCCATGCCCGCCCGCTGGATCGCAGTCGCCCGTTGTGGGAGCTCTACCTCATCACCGGGCTTCTTGGCGGGCGTGCGGCGATCTACTCCAAGATCCATCATTCCGCCATCGACGGTGTCTCCGGGGGCGACCTGCTCACCGCTGTGCTCGACATCTCTGCGGAGGGTCGACCAGTGCCGGACGTCGAGGTCTTCGAGGGTGAGCGGCCCCCTGATCCGACGTGGTTGCTCAGTCGGAGCGCGTTCGCCCTGGCACGTCAGCCAATGCACGCCGTTCGGGTTGTCGCCGACCTGGCGCGATCGATTCCGGGGCTAGCCACCGCCATTGGGCCCTCGCTCGCACAACGCCTGCCCGGCAGGGACAACGAAGATCTGCTGTCCACAACCGGACTGCACGCCCCGGGTACCCCGTTCAATGCGCCCCTGTCTGCACACCGGAGGTGGGCCTTCACCGACCTGCCGCTGGCCGAGGTCAAGAGTCTGCGGGCCGGCAGCGAGCTGACCGTCAACGACGTCGTCATGGCGTTGTGTGCCGGTGCGCTGCGTCGCTGGCTGGAGCTGCACCAGGCCCTGCCCACCGCCCCGCTGGTCGCGGCAGTCCCGGTCTCAGTGCGCACCACCGACCAGAAGGGCACCCTCGGCAACAAGGTGTCTATGATGCTGGCCCCCCTGCCGACGAACCTGTCCGACCCGGGCGAGCGACTGGAAGCCATGCACCAGGCCATGCGCGCGGCCAAAGACCAGCACGGCGCGATTCCGGCCAGCCTGCTCGCCGACGTCACCCAGTTCGCGATGCCGGCCTTGGCCAACCAGGCGTGGCGGCTGTCCGCCAAACTGAGGTTGTTGGAGCGGGTGAATCCGTTCAACCTCATCATCTCCAACATTCCCGGGCCGAAAGTACCTCTCTATTTCGCCGGCGCCAAGGTGTTGGCCTACTACCCGGTGTCGGCTTTGGTCGACGGGCAGGGGCTGAACATCACGGTGATGAGCTATCGCGGCAGCCTCTACTTCGGGCTGATCGCGTGCCGCGAGCTGGTGCCGGACCTCGACGTGATGGCAGGTTTCCTGCGCGAGGAGCTCGACGACCTCACGGCCGCGGCAGGCAGGCAGGCATCAGGGACCCGCCCTGGCGGCCGGATGATCCCCACATGAACCCCCGGCGCGAGCCCGCGACCGACACAGTCAGCTGGGGTTTGCAGGTTATGGCAGCCTGGGCGCTGCGCTTCCTCATCGTGGTGGCAGCGCTGGCGGTGCTGCTCGGGCTGCTCAACGCGGTGAGCCTGGTCACCATCACGGTGATTGTCGCGATCATGCTGTGCGCGCTTCTGCAGCCGCTGGTCGGTCTGCTCATGCGCTACCGCGTGCCAAGGACCCTGGCGGCGATCTTGGTGTTCGTGCTCGGCATGACGACACTGGTTGCGGCGGCCTGGTTCGTTGTTCAGCAGGTCTCGGCGAACTCCACGGCGCTGGGCAACCAGTTGTTGGACGCCGTGGCGACGATCCGCGAGTGGCTGGTCAAGGGTCCCCCGCGGATGTCCGAGCGCCAGGTCAGCCAACTGGTCGACGACCTGACGAACACCATCAGCCAGAACCGTGCCGGGCTGGCTCAAGGTGCTTTTGCGACGGCCAACAGCGCGCTCCTGGTCGTCAGCGGGGCGGTTTTCTGCCTCTTCGCGACCTTGTTCCTGCTGCCCGACGACGGCGGCATCTTCCGGTGGGTCGTGCAGCTCTTCCCGCATGAGAGCCGGGCGAAGGTGGCCCACGCCGGTACCGTGGCCTGGCGGACCCTGATCGCGTACATGCGCAGCACCGTCCTGCTGGCTCTGATCAACTCCTTCACCATGGTCGTGATCATGCTCTTTGCCGGTATGCCGCTGGTGGTTCCCCTGGGGGTGTTGCTGTTCCTGGGCTCGCTGATCCCGCTGCTCGGCATGCTCGTGGCCGGGGTCGTGGTCGTCCTGGTCGCGTTGGTGACCAAGAGTGCGGTGATGGCGCTGGTCATGGCGATCGCGCTGGTTCTCACAGTGCAGCTCGAGGGCAACCTGCTCAATCCCCTGATCATGGGCAAGGCTGTGAATATCCACCCTCTGGGCATCCTGATGGCGGTCACCGCCGGCACGATCCTGGGCGGGATCTTCGGTGCGTTCATCGCGGTTCCGCTGGCCGCCATCGTGAACAACGTGGTCAATGACATTCACGGTTTCTCGCCGGGGGAGCCCGCGGCGGTTCCACAAACCTAACGGGGCTTCGCCCCAGCCCGACGAGCCGTGTCGTGGTCACCTGGGGTGTGGGGGGCTCCGGCCGGCGGGACTAGTCCCGTGACTGGCGTGCCGGTCCGGGTATAT
>Ga0097691_1000690_pt1 | contig 27843 bp, 26 predicted proteins | sample NGESurdeep072012_8_FD_72858 | JGI IMG/M metagenome (GOLD analysis project Ga0097691, IMG submission 72858) | Arctic peat soil microbial communities from Barrow, Alaska - NGEE Surface sample 210-1 deep-072012 | ecosystem: Environmental > Terrestrial > Soil > Wetlands > Peat ... | reverse complement strand
GCTCTCCATGACACTCAAGGGTCGGGTCTGCACCCGGCCGCGTGACATCCCTTATGGGGCAAGGGTTGATGGATGTCGAGAACCCTTGATGATCACCACCGCGCCGTGTCCGCGCTGCCTCTTCACCATCCCGTGCGATGCACCGTGAACTACGACTTTGCGCGGCCCTGGAAGGTCTCCCACCTCCATTCGAGTTGTCATCACCTTCCGGCGCAAATGGGGGGATCCGGGCTGAGGTGCTAAGGACCCTCGCGAGCTTCATTGAGCAGTTGACCGCGATTACCCGCAAGCTTGCCGCCCCGCCGGTACTCGTTCGCCACGAGGTCGAGCAGCTCCTCGACCGACGTCTCGGACGTCTTCTTGTTCAGTGTTATCTCGCCATGCTGCAGGAGGTTCACCCGATCGCAGACGTCAAGCACCTGCGCATAGTTGTGAGCGATCAGAATCATCGAAACCTCACCTCGCTCACGCAGCATGGAGATCAGATCGAGGATGATCCCACCCTCCTTGGCCCCCATGGCGGCGAGCGGCTCATCCAGTAAGAGAATGCGCGCACGTGAGTACACCGATCGAGCGACCGCGATCGCCTGACGCTGGCCTCCGGACAGACTGGCGACCTCATCGTTGACAGACCCGATCTGAATGCCAATATCGTCCAGATAGCGACGCGAATTCTCTTGCATCACCGACCTGCGCAGGAACGGCCCGAATCGAGGCTCCTTGTTCAAGTACAGATTTAGGTAGACCGGCAACGTGTCGATCAACGCTAGATCCTGAAAGACCGTCTCGATCCCGTGTGCGCGGGCTTCGGCAACGCTGGAGAGCGTCACCAGCTTCCCATCCAGAAAGATCTGACCACGCGTGGGTTGCTGGAACCCCGTGAGAATCTTGATCAGCGTGGACTTCCCGGCAGCGTTGTCCCCGATGAGGCCGAGGACCTCCCCTTTATCGACCTCCAGACTGACGTCCCGCAAAGCGCTGACCGCTCCGAACGACTTGCTGATATTGCGGGCTTCGATCACCGGCGCCTGACTCGCCGACCCAGCGGTTGGTTCGTCAACACCCACATTGACGGTCATGTCATCCCACCTTCGCTCGCGCACGGAATCGCGTGAAATAGATGTTCGCCGTCATCGCCAGCAGGATTGCGAAGCCCTCGACGACCACGAATGTGGTGGCGCTGATGCCCTGAATGTTAAAGCCGTCCTGCAGCACTGCAAGCAACAGGGCGCCCAGAGCCGCACCGACCACGGTGCCGGAGCCGCCAAGCAACGCAGTTCCGCCAATGACGGCGGCCGCAACCGCGGTGAACATCAGGTTGTTGCCACCAGCGTTGGGATCGAACGACTTCGCAATATTGGTCCCGTCGAGAATCCCAGCCAATCCGGAAAGGACCGCAGTGAGCACGAAGGCACGGATCTTAATTCGACGCACCTTAATGCCGGCCTCTGACGCTCCAATCATGTTAGCGCCCGTCGCAATGGTGTGGGCACCCCACCGGGTCTGGGTGAGAACCACCTGCATGACGAGGACGATTACCACCGTCCAAGTCAGCTCCGCCCATTGCCAGACGCCGAAGATCTTCGGGACGATCCCGTCTTGCGGAGCCGGCAGCGGTGTGCTGCCGGCAAGGGTCAGGCTAAGGCCATGCAACAGATACAGGGTTCCCAGCGTTGTGATGAACGATGGCAACATCAAGTACTGCGTGACCAGACCATTGAAGAGCCCGATCACCGCCGCGATGGCCAGTCCGATGATCAACGCCAGCCACAACTGTATTCCGTCGTTGTTGAGGGTAACCATGACCACCGGGACGAGGGCGAACGTCATTCCGGCCGAGAGGTCGATCTCTCCGCAAACGAGGAGAAATACTTCGCCCGCCGCGATCAGTGCGGCCGCGCTGAAGAAGTTTGAAATGTTCTGGATGTTGGACACCGTTAAGAACTCCGGATTTGCGACCCAGAAATAGATGATCAGCACGATGTCGACCACCAGTACCGACAACTCGCGAACCCGCAGGACTCGATTGATGACTAGCTTAAGACCACTCGTCTTCAGCGGCTGCGGGGGAGACGGATCCTGTGAAGTCGGCGCAGACGACTGAACTGTCATCTGCTTATTCCATCCGTCATGTGCACCACTCCCCGTGGGGTGAGTTCGATAGCTGTCAAAACGCGCTGGCCTTGGTGGCAAGCTCGCTACGGTCACACGGTCGGGATGTAGGTCACACGGTCGGGATGTACATCTGTTTCGGCGAGCTGCCCTCATAGCGGTTGGTCGATTTCAGGTACGGCGCCACATTGGCCTTCGTCACGAACTTCAAGCCCGTGTTCGTCTCCGGTGGTGAAACCAAGGACCCGGAGAGCTTCTGGAGGTACAGGTACAGGGTCGGCAGGAACCCCTGCATATAGGCCGACTGGTCGATGGTGAAGTCGAGAACACCTGCCTGAATCGCCATCAATGTCGGTGTCAGTAGGTCGTAACCGCCGCCGTGGTAACCACTGCTGGCGAGCTTGTACTTCGTCATGACGGCAGCAACACCGGCGGTGCTCCCTGCGTCAACGGCGTACAGACCCTTGACGCCCTTGTTGCCGGTGTAGAAGGCGTCAATGGCAGACTGCTCGGCGCTTTGATCCGCGCCGGTCGCGACCTGCTTGACGGTGATGTTCTTGCCGCTAGCCTTGATCGCCGAAGCGGCTCCGTCCGCGCGCGGCTGAATATTGAGCGATCCCGGCGTAGCGATGAAAATCACGACACTGCTACCGGATGGGAGGGCCGCGGCTATCTTCTTCCCCATCTCCTGCCCGGAGGCGAACAGGTCCTGGCCGATGTACGCCAGGCGGGCGTTCGTTGGTACGTCAGCATTGTAAGAGACGACCGGAATCCCCGCCGCCAGCGCCCTGCTCACCGGTTCGTTAAACGCCTGCTGATCGACCAGCGACACCGCAATACCGTCGACTTTACCCGTTATCGCAGTATTCATCGCGGTCACCATTTGGGAAACGTTCGATGTCTCGGAGCCGGTCCACTGTGGGGTCGGCAAACCCAGCAGTGCTGCAGCGTCCGCCATCGCATACTGGGTCGGCTGGAAGAATGTGTTCGTTGTCACATGATTGACGAACACGAATTTGAACTTGGGAGTACTCGGATAATTCCCCGGGCCGCCACCACTACTGGCTCCAGTCTTAGCCTGGGAGGTACAGGCTGCCAGCACGGCTGCTGCCGCCGTGAGTCCGGCGCCCTGCAAAACCCCCCGACGCGCTAACTGGCTTGCTACCGATTGAGGATTTAGGTCTCGAGCAACCATTTCGACATCTCCGTTTACTGGTAGATCACGAAATACATCTGGACCGTTCCATCCGATCTTCTTGTGCTTGTCGCTCACTTGGAAAGTACGTGTCCCGACACAACACCTTGTCACATAGCAGAGCAAGCCGACCTTTATTCAGCACACTAGGACGCAAACTTTGACGTGTCAAGGACGCGAGTTGACTCACCAAAGATGCCCGCGTAGCAGGGATCGTTGCCTCATGTAGAAACGCCCGCCTACGGCGTGGCGGCGGTGTTTCCTGTTGGGATCGCCCAGCCTCGGACATGGGACTGACGATGAGCCAGCGCAAGGCGGTTACGAAGGCCACGGCGACGCGGTGCTGGTCGTCGTCGCGAGCGGCTAAGGCGAGGGTTCTGGATGAGTTGTGTGAGCTGACGGGGTGGCACCGTGACCACGCCCGCAAGGCGTTGCGGGAGGCGCGCGGACCGCGCAACCAACGCGTCAGCGGTATGACCACAGGTCATCACAGGCTCGCGAGTTCACGCTGGCGGGCCTGTGACGTGTCCGGGGGAGGTGTGTGCTCTGACCAATTCCGTGACCACCGACGCCTCGGGTGCCTCTCAGCGTCTCAGCGTCTCAGCGTCTCAGTTTGATGAGATGGACCGGGACATTTGAGTGTGCTTGGGACCGGCCGGCTACCGCGAGATGGCGCTCGCCGGGGCGGTTTCCGGGCATTCGCAGGTGCGCGTCACAAGCCAGTGGAGGTCGTTCTGCAGTTCTGGTCGTACAACTGAACAGGTGCCCGAGTCCGCCGGGTCAGCCGCGGGGGTTAGCGGCAGACTCGTGCGACGTGCGGATCCGCGCGTTGCCTCCTGCTGCATTTCTGTCTTCCTGCATGGTCGGTTTCGCTGTCGTTCAGGTGCGCGCAAAGGACACGAGGGTGTACACGGGTTCGCCGCGCTGGCCGACCCCCACGAACGAAGTCTCGCCTGCCGTGATGAGCCCGTGTCCGGGGCCAGCCTCGTGACGACGTCACGGGCATCGCTTGGGTTGTCCCTGACCTCGCCGTGCGCCGAGGCCTTGTCCACAGTGGTGACTAGGTGCCCACCGGGCCGCAGGACCCGTGCGGCCTCGGCGATCATGGGCTCGGGGTTCGGCACCAGGTGCAGAACCCAGACCATTGTGACGGTGTCGAGGCAGGCATCGGCCACCGCGAGCCGGGCCGCGTCCATACAGACCGCGGTTCCGGGCAGGCGGACCTGCCCGTGGCGGAGCATCTCGATGATCCGGTCGCTGACCGCCACCCGGTGACCACGCGCCGCCAGGCGGCTGCTGACGATGCCGGTTCCGCCGGTTCGGCCCGTTCCTGCCCACCTCTGGTGGCGTCGCAGCGGGCGGCCTCGACCGAGTAGTCCAACGACATCGCCGCTACCTCATTCCTGCTGGGGGTCGATCGGGGCGAGGCTGCTGACCGCCGTGACGGTGCCGTGCACGTCATGGACCTCGACGTTGGCGTTCACGCCATCCGCTCCGGCGAGCACGGTGAAAGTCTGTGGGCCGATCATCGGTGAGATGAGCCGGTAGGCGAACAGTTTGCCGACCAGGCCGTCGCCGTGGCGGCGAATGAGCTCGCCCATCATCAGGGCCTGCAGCGGGCCGTGCACGACGAGGTCGCTGTAGCCCTCCTTGCGGACCCAGTTGTGGTCGTAGTGGATGCGGTGAGCGTTGTAGGTCAGGGCAGAGAAGCGAAACAGCAGCGCCTCGTCGGCAGTGAGCGTCAAGGCGGGCTCGCGGGGCGCCGGTTGGGGTGTGTCCTGGAGCGTGCCCGCCTGAATGGCGAGGCTGGACCCCGGAGTGCGGTAGACGATGTCGTTCTCGTCGACGATCAGGACCCGGCCGTCCTGGGCGTACTCGTTGCGGACCGTGACGAACGAGAGCGGCCCCGTGCTGCCCTGCTTCTCTTTAGTGCCGGCGACCCATGTGGTTCGGGTGGCGGGCCGGCCGAAGACCAGCGGCGCGCGGGTGCTGACCCGGCCCCCAGCGAACATCCGCTTGCGGCCCGGACCGGGTGGGGCGGGGATGCCGAAGGTGGGGTGCCCGTCAGGGCCGAGGTCGGCGTGGGGACGCTTTTCCAACAGGTGGATCCAGTGCCACAGCGTGGGCAGCTCATCGGTGGGGATGTCGGTGCCGAGCAGGTTCGCCAGGGCCTCCGAGGGCTCTGGGGTGATGAGCTCTGTCCTGACCACCCTCTGGTCGTTCTCACTCACGCTGTCTCCTTTGCTCGGGCGAGGATGCTTCGTGCCTTGAGGATGACGGGTGCGTCGACCATGTGACCGTCGACGCGCGACGCGCCGCCGGCGGTGGACAGCCCAATGATGCGGCGTGCCCAGGCGATCTTCTCCTGGCTGGGGGTGAAGGCCGCGTTGACGGCCTCGACCTGATTGGGGTGGATGCAGAGCTTGCCCGCGACGCCGAGACCGCGAGCCCGTGCGGCGTCCGCAGCGGACACCGTCGGATCGTCCAGGGCGGTGATGACCCCGTCCACCGGACCCGGCAGCCCCGCGGCCTTGGAGGCGACCACCAGCAACGAGCGGGCCATCAACATCGCCTCGTTCTCGATCGAGGAGTCGATGTCAGCGGCGAAGTCGAGGTGACCGAACGCCAGACGGCTCACTCCGGGTGTGGAGGCGAGCTCGACAGCGCGCACGACGCCAAGTGCAGTCTCGATCAGCGCCACGATCTCAACGTCGCGGCCCAGTCGCTGATGCGGGGTGGCCAGCGCGGCCGGGTCGTCGGCCATCGGAACGACCACCGCGGCCAACCCAGGCAGACCAGCCAGGGCGCTCACATCCTGGTGGTAGTGAACGCTGTTGGTGCCATTTACGCGGACCGCGGACCGGCCGTCCGCGCAGAGCCACTGCGTCACGCAGCCGCGCGCGGTCGTCTTGCTATCCTCGGGTACGGCGTCCTCGAGGTCGACGATGACCAGGTCTGCGGCGGTCGCGGCGGCCTTGGCGAAACGCTCCGGCCGGTTGCCCGGCACGAACAGCAGCGTTCGCGCCGCCGCGGCCGGGCCGGGGGCAAGCGGTGCGTTCCGTGCTGTCATGTCAGGGCGCCACCGAGCCGCGCTTGACGAGCTGGCGGGCGATGACGTTGCGCTGGATCTCGTTGGTGCCCTCGCCGACGATCATCAACGGCGCGTCGCGGAAGTAGCGCTCGACGTCGAACTCGGTGGAGTAGCCGTAGCCGCCGTGGATGCGCACCGCGTCCAACGCGATCTGCATGGCGGCCTCGGAGGCGAACAGCTTCGCCATACCGGCTTCCATGTCGGCGCGCTTTCCGGCGTCGAACTTCCGCGCGGCGAACAGGGTCAGCTGACGGGCGGCGGTGAGCTTGGTGACCATCTCGGCCAGGTAGTTGCCGATCGACTGGTGCTTCCAGATCGGAACCCCGAAACTCTCCCGCTCCTGGGAATACCGCAGGGAATCTTCGAGTGCTGCGCGCCCGACTCCGAGGGCGCGACCTGCCACCTGCAGCCGGCCGACCTCGAGGCCGCGCATCATCTGGGCGAAGCCGGTGCCCTCGGACTCGCCGAGCAGACACGACACGGGCACGCGCATCTGCTCGAAGGCGATCTCGCAACTCTCCACGCCCTTGTAGCCCAGTTTGGGCAGGTCGCGCGAGAGGGTGAACCCAGGGCCCTTCTCCACCAACAGGATCGAGACACCCTTGTGCCTGGGACGGGCCGTCGGGTCGGTCTTGCAGAGCAAGGCGATCAGGCCAGACCTGCGGGCGTTGGAGATCCAGGTCTTGGAGCCGTTGATGACGTACTCGCCGCCGTCCCTCAGGGCGGTGGTGCGGATCGCCTGCAGGTCGGAGCCACCGCCGGGCTCCGTCAGCGCCATGGTGGCTCGTAGCTCGCCGGTGGCCATCCGGGGCAGGTACGTGTCCTTCTGCTCCTGCGTGCCGTAGTCCTGGATGAGCTTGGCGACCACGGTGTGACCGCCCATCGCCCCAGCCAGGCTCATCCAGCCGCGGGAGAGCTCCTCGGTGACAAGCACGTAGCAAGGTGTACTCACCTTGGCCTGGCCCCACGGCTCCGGGATGGCCAGCCCGAAGATGCCGAGCTCCTTCATTGTCTCGATGAGCTTCTCGGGGTAGGTGTTGGTGTGATCCAGTTCCTGGACGACGGGTTTCACATCCCGGTCCACGAATTCCCGCACGAGCTTGACGATCTCGCGTTCCTCGTCGGACAGGCCTTCCATGGTGAATCTCCTCGCTGCGCGTGCCGTCGTGCGCGTTGTCGTCGGTTCGGTATCGCGGATGGTCGGGTGGGCGGGTGCGCTCACCCAGCGGCACGGGTCAGGTAAGTGCGCAACAGGCCTGCCGCGGATGCCCAGGTGATGTCGCCGACCTGTACCGGTATGCCGGTCAAGCAGTCCTCGATCTTCAGGCGCAGGTCCTCGCCGGTGGGCGGGTTCTGCGGGGAACCGGGCGGGTACGCTAAGGCGCCCCGGCGGACCCCGCCGGCGGTGTGCACCTCTACCTCTACCTCGCCGTGGAGCAATTGGTCTCCACCTTCGGTCAGGTCGACCTCGACGAGCTCGACCAGCCGGGTGGCCTCCGGCCGGCCCACCTGCTCGTCGCTGAAGGTGTCGAAGCGAATGTGCTCCTCGAGCAGCGCGGCGACGACGGCGTACTCCAGGCTGAACTTGGCCTCCAGACCAGTCCGCGGCCGGGAGTGGATCAGCGGTTTGACGCTGACCCTCGGCGTGCGCACCACGATCCGCTGGATCGACGACACGTCAATGCCCTGCGCGCGAAGGGCAGCCGCGGCGCCGATGGGTCGCTGCAGGGCGTAGCAGCAGGGGTAGAGCTTGATGGCCAGGCCGTCGGGGATGCTGGCCGTGCCCGACAGGTCCACCTGCTCGGCGGACCCGCCGAGCAGCCCGATCCAGTCGTCCACGGCATACAGGTCCACGCTCGCGCCGGCCGCTGCCAGCCGGGCAGCCCGCACGCCCGCATGCGCGGCGAAGCCGACCTGCAACGACTTGGCGTCGGTGCCGAAACTGCGCTGTACTCCTCCGGCCGCCGGGACCGCGAGCGCCATGGCTCGCCCGACCCCGTCGGCATCGAGACCCAGGGCAACCGCGGCCCCCGCCGCAGCGCCGATGGCACCGGCCGTGGTGGTTGCGTGCCACCCGGCGGCGTAGTGCGGCCAGCCCAGCAAGGTACCCACGCGGGCCATCACGGCGGCGCCGGCGAGATAGCTGCGTGCCCCTGCGCCCAGAGACAGCGCCACGGGGACGCACACCGTGCTGATGTGCGTGGTGGAGGGCATGTGCAGGTCGTCGAAGTCGATGATGTGGCACGCCACCGCCCACTGCGCCTCCTCGCTGAGGACCGCGGCGATGCTGAGGATCGGCTCCGCGCGGGCAGCGAGCCCTACGGCGACGGTATCCAGGAGAGCGCGGTCGGCCAGCACAAGGTCCTCGGCGGCCGGCTCCATGCTGACCGCCCACTGGGCAAGGCCGTTCGTGATGCTGGGCCGGTCGTGCGTCTCGAGGCTCATCAGTCTTTCCCTGTTCTGCTCAGGCCGAGCTCGGCCATGATCTGTTCGGTGTGCTGGCCGGGCGCGGGGATCGGCCCCATCACTGGTTCGTCGCCGTCGAGCGTGGCTGGCGGGACGAGCGCCTTGATCGGCCCCACCGGTGAGTCGACCTCCCGCCAACGGTTACGGGCCGCCAACTGCTCGTGCTCGACCAGCCCGGTGAGGTCGCGCAGCCGCGCGTTGGCGATGCCGGCCGCTTCGAGGCGGTCGATGGCCTCGTCGGCGCTGACGGTGCTGAAGGCTCTAGCGAGCTCGGCGGCCAGGTCCTCGCGGTTGGTCACTCGCAGGCTGTTGGTGTCGAACCGCTCGTCGGTGGCCAGCTCCGGGGTGCCGAGCACCAAGTCGCAGAAGATCGCCCACTCGCGCTCGTTCTGGATGCCGAGGAAGACCTGTTCGCCCCCGGCACACAGGAACGGTCCGTAGGGGGCGATCGCCGCATGCGATGCGCCGCTACGAACCGGGGGCTTGCCGCCATACCAGGAGTAGTACATCGGGAAGCCCATCCACTCCCCAAGGGCCTCCAGCATGGAGATCTCCACGGTCGCACCCTCGCCGGTGCGGCCCTTGCGCAGCAGGGCCGTCAACACCCCGGTATAGGCGTACATGCCAGCAGCGATGTCTGCCACCGAGATGCCCACCTTGGCCGGCTCGTCGGCCGAACCGGTGATCGAAACCAGGCCCGCCTCGCACTGCACAAGCAGGTCGTAAGCCTTCTTCGTCGTGTACGGCCCGCCCGTGCCGTATCCCGAGATCGAGACGTGGATCAGGCCAGGGTGCTTTGCACGCAGGTCCGCCGCGCTCAGACCGAGGCGCTCGGCCGCACCGGGGGCGAGGTTCTGCACGAAGACATCCGCTGTGGCGACCAGCGCCTGCATCACCTGCTGGCCGGCATCGGTCTTCAGATCGAGGGCGATCGACTCCTTGGACCGGTTGAGCCAGACGAAGTGCGAGGACATCCCCTTGACCGTCTCGTCGTAGTCGCGGGCGAAGTCGCCCGGGCCGGGGCGCTCCACCTTGATGACCCGGGCGCCGAGATCCGCGAGCTGACGAGTGGCAAACGGAGCTGCCACGGCCTGCTCGATCGAGACGACGGTTAGGCCTTCGAGCGGACGCATGTGATTACTCCTCGAGCAGAACGGGTGATGGATCTGGTGCAAGGCTGCGCCCGAGCCGTGATCGGTGTGAGTAGTGCTGGGGCAGGAAGTCGCTGACGGCGTGCTCGAGGATCTCGCCCTGGCGGTCGAGGTAGGTGCGTTCGATGTGCAGGATTGGTACGCCGGCGGCGCACCCGAGGTGCGCGGCGAGGTCTTCGTCGGCGGCCGTGGCGGTAACCACTTGCTCGGCTTCGGCGATGTCATTGCCGTGGCTCTCGATCAGCCCGATGACGGTGGCTGTAGTGATCATGCCGGGATCGGTCAGCTCGCGGCATCCGGCGAGGGACTGCGCGATTCTGGGCGGTAGGTAAACGCGCGTGAGGCAAAAGGCCTCTCCGTGGTGCCGCCGCAGGAACGTCAGCGAGTGGACCTGCGGCTCGTCTAGCCGCAGCGTCGTGGCCGCACCCCGATCGATTGCCGCGGACAGTGGGTCGACAAGCTCGAAGTCGGTGTCGACCTGCAGGTTCAAAAGGTCGTCGACGGTGCCGAAGGGTCGGCGGTACCGCGTCTCACGCGGAGTCACGAACGTTCCGCGGCCCTGTACCCGGTAGACCAGCCCCTCGGCGACCAGCTCTTGGAAAGCCCGGCGAACAGTCTGCCGGCTGAGGTGATGCTCCTCGGCCAGGGTCAGCTCGGTGGGAAGCGGCCGCACCTCGTCGAACTCATCTTGGAAAATCTGCTCGCGCAGCAACTGGGTGAGCAAGCGGTAACTGCTCTCGCCTCGCCGGGGAGCCCTGAGCGGCATGGCGCACCCTTCTTGCGGTGGAAGATTTGTACGGCCATTTATAGTATGGCCGTACAAATCAGTCAAGACTCGAGTCCGATCTCGCAGGTCTCCACACCCTTGTAGCTTTGTCTGGTCTGGTCGGGTCGCGCGAGAGCGTGAACCCAGGGCCCTTCTCCACCAACAGGATCCAGACACCCTTGTGCGCGCGCCGCCACCACGTCAGAGCTTCACTTCAGCCGACGCCGAGGTAGCTCTCCTGGACCCGCGGGTCGGCCAGCAGGTCGGAGGCCTTACCGGACAGGACGATGTGCCCGGTGTCCAGGACGTAGGCGCGTTCGGCGACCGTCAGTGCGGTGTCGACGTCCTGCTCGACCAGCAGGATCGAGGTGCCGGACGAGGCGATGTCCGGAAGGCGCGCGATGATCTCGTCGACCACAACCGGGGCAAGGCCGAGAGAGAGCTCGTCGATCATCATGATGTGGGGCTCGCTCATCAGCCCGCGGGCGATCGCGCACATCTGCTGCTCGCCACCGGACATGGTGCCCGCGATCTGGTTGAGCCGCTCGCCGATCCGGGGGAAGAGTTCGACAACACGGTCGATGTTGGCATTGCGGGTGCGCCAGCCACCCAGGCGCAGGTTGTCCCGCACGGTCAGCCCCGAGAACAGGCGCCGCCCCTCCGGGACGTGCGAGATGCCGAGGCTGACGATCTGCTCGATCGAGCGCCCCTGCACTGTTTCACCGCGGAATTCTACCGTGCCCGAGCGGACCTCTGCCATGCCGGTCAGGGCGCGCAACAGGGTCGTCTTGCCGGCGCCGTTGGGGCCGATCAGCGCGACGATCTCGTTGTCCCCGACGCGAAGGTCGACGTCCCAGAGCACCTGGACGCGCCCATAGCCGGCGCTGAGCCGCGTGGCCTCGAGCATCAGGAATCTCCTTCACGGCGTTTGACGTAGCGATGGCCGAGGTAGGCCTCGATCACGCGGGGGTCGGACAGGACCTCACGGGGGTCGCCGGAGGTCAGGACCTTCCCCTGGTGCAGCACGAGGACCTGGTCGCTCACGGCCAAGATCGCCTTCATGACGTGCTCCACCACGATGATCGTGATGCCGCGCGCCTTGAGTGTGCGGATGAGCTCCAGGCTCGGCTCGATTTCGGTGTGCCGCAGTCCCGCCATCACCTCATCGAGCAGGAGCAGCCGGGGCCGAAGCGCGAGCGCCTTGGCGAACTCCAGCCGACGGGCGTCGGCGACGGACAGCTCACCTGGTGGGCGGTCGCCCAGGCCGGCCAAGCCGACCTCCTCGAGGACTTCGTCGGCGGCCCTGAGTGCCTTCGACATGACGTTGGTCCCGTTCGATCCGTAGAGGATGCCGACGGCGACGTTCTCGCGAACGGACATGCCGCGGAACGGCTTGACGATCTGGAAGGTGCGAGCCACCCCGGCTTGGGCGATGACCCAGGCACGAGCGCCGGTCAGGTCCTTGCCGTCGATCAGGACCCGACCCTCAGTGGGCTTGATGTGCCCGCTCACGAGGTTGATGAAGGTGCTCTTGCCGGCACCGTTCGGGCCGATGACCCCGAGCACCTGCCCCTGCGGGACGCTGAACGAGACGTCAGATACCGCCTGCAGACCGCCGAAGCGTCGACCTAATCCCCGCGTCTCCAGGACGGGCACCGCACTCACAGCCGGTACTTCCGGACGTTGGCCAGCAACGAGTACTCCTTTGTACGACGTGCCTCGCGCACGTAGTTCACCGCACCCTGAGGAAGCAGGATGACGGCGACGATGATGATCGCGCCAAGGATGAACGTGTGCAGGTTGGTGAAGTTCTGGCGCAGGAACTCCGAAAGGAACTGCAGCGCCACGGCACCGAGCAGCGGTCCAAGGACGGTGCCGCTTCCACCGATGACGACCATGATGATCATCAGCACGGTGATGTCCACGTCGAACAGCCGCTCCGGGAAGATGGTCACCTGCTGGAACGCGTAGCTCGCGCCGACCAGCCCGGTGATGAACCCCGACAGGGCGAATGCCAACACCTTGGTACGGGTGGTGTTGATGCCCAACGCCGCCGCAGCGTCCTCGTCCTGGTTGATCGCCCGCAAGGCGTAGCCGAACTTGTTGCGGGCTACCAGTCCGGCGATGAGCACCGACAGGGCGGCCAGTCCGAGGAAGAGCAGGTAGAACCCGTCGTTGCCCAGGTATGCGGTCGTGGCGTTGTTGCCGACAGTCGGCACGGTGATGCCCGCGCCCCCACCGGTCAGGTCCGTCATGTTGGTCACGACCTCACGCATGCCCTCGGCCACGCCCAGGGTGGCGATGGCGAAGTAGTGCCCCTTGAGCCGAAGCAGCGGGATGCCGATGAGGGTGGCGAACAGCGCCGCGATGACCCCGCTGAGCAGCAGCGACACCCAGAAGCTGAAGTGCCAGTGACTCATGGCGACCGCCGTGAAGTAGCCGCCCACCCCGAAGAAGACCACTTGGCCGAAGGAGGCATAGCCAGCGAAGCCGCCGATGAGGTTCCACGCCTCGGCCAGCGCCACGAACATGAAGATCGTCGCGACGGTCCGCTCCTGGCCGGAGTAGAGCTGGCCCTGCAGCCCCAGTGCGGCCAGCAGCGCCACCAGCCCCAGGGCCCACGGACGCAAGCGCCTCGCCTGGTCGCGGCGCACCGTTGAGGTGACGCCCTTTTGGGGCACCTGTGTGCGCGTCGGCATCAGACCTCCAGCCGTGCGGCGTAGTAGGGCCGGCCGACCAGCCCGGTGGGCCGGAAGATGAGCACGACGATGAGGACGAGGAAGGCCAGGGCGTTGACCCAGGTGCCCGGCAGGTACTGCCCACCCCAGGCTTGGACGAGGCCGATGACCAGGCCGCCGACGAGGGCTCCATACATGTTGCCCAGGCCGCCGAGGACCGCCACGACGAACGACATAAGGGTGAAGCTGGCGGCTGCCGAGGGGTTGAACGTCCCGACAGTCCCGATCATGGCCCCCGCCATGCCGGCTAGTGCGGCGGCGATCCCGAAGGTGAGGGCGTAGACGTGACGCGCCTGGATGCCCATCAGGCGGGCCGCCCCCCGGTCCATGCCAGTCGCTAGGATCGACATCCCGGTCCGGGTGCGGTTGACTACTGCGACCAGCAGGACCGTGATTGCTACTGCCAGCGCGAAAGCGAGCAGCCGGCCCAGCGGTACCCGGACGCTGCCGAACGCCAGGCTGTCACTGGAATAGGAGGTCCCGATGCTGCGGTAGTCGGCGGAGAATACGAGGTTCATGCCCTGGACGATCATCAGCTCGAGGCCGAACGTCAGTAGCAGCGTAATGAAGATCGGTCCGTTGATCACCAGGTTGATCAGGAAGCGCTGCAGCACGTATCCGAAGACGAACAGCACCGCTGCCGAGACGAACATGCCGAGGAACGGGTCCAGCCCGAACCATTGGTGCATCTCCCAGCCGACGTAGGCGCCGAGGATGACGAACCCGCCGTGGGCCAAGTTGACGACATTCATCACACCCCAGACCAGGGAGAACCCCACGGCGACGAGCGCCAGGAGCCCTCCCTGGAGGAGACCATAGACGGTCGCCTGAAGGAATCCACTCACTACTTGGTACCGGGCCAGACCATCTTGGCCTCGGCGGACTCCGTCGGCCACACAGTCACGACCTTGCCGTTCTGGATCTGGATGACCGACATCGGCTTGTAGATGTTCTGTCCAGTGGAGTCGAACTTGATCTTGCCGAAGAACGACTCGGTGTCCAGACCGCGGAGGGCGGCACGGACCGCGTCCGGCTGGGAGGAGCCCGCCTTCTCGGCTGCCAGGACGAGGGCCAGGCAGGCGCCGCTGGCCTCGGCGTTGTGGTAGTCCGGCGCGTGGGCGAACTTGGCCTGGATGTCCTTGGTGTAGTCCTTGGCGCTACCGAAGTACTTGTCCGTGCCCTTCGTGGCGTCGGTCCACTGGCTGGAGCCGAGGACGTTCTCGGCCGCGGTCCCCAGGGTCTTGGCGAAGTCCGGCGTCGGCGGTGCCACGGTCTCGCCGAAACCGGCCGGCGTCACCGCGAGCTCCTTGGCCTGCTTGATGATGGCCACGCCCTCCACGAGGTGGACCGAGCCGATGATGACGTCAGGGTGCTCGCCCTTGACCTTGGTCAGTGCAGAACTGACGTCTGAGGTGCCGTTAGGGAAGTACTGCGGGCCCAGGACGGTGAAGCCCTGGTCCTGGGCGGTCTTCATGCCGCCCTCGGTGACGGTCTTGGAGAAACCGTCGTCGGCGGAGAGGAACACGACGCTCTTGGGCTTGGGCGTGGCGAGTTCGGCGATGGCCTTGACGATCGAAGAGGAGTACTCCGTGGCCGGTGACAAGACGGCGAAGGTGCTCTTGTAGCCCTTGCTGAAGATCTTGTTGTCGGCGCCGGCGGAGTCAACCATGACCTGGCCGTTGCGCTCGATGACCGCAGCCTGGGCCTCGGTGTTGGCCGAACCGTAGGAGCTGAGGATCAGCTTGATGCCCTTGTCGTTGAACTGGTCGACCAGCTGGGCCGCGACGTCGGGCTTGGACGTGTCGTCCTGGTACTGGATGTCGAGCTTGGTCTTCTTGCCGCCGATGTCGACGCCGCCCTTGGCATTGACTTTCTCCTGGCAGAGTTGGTAGCCCTCCTTGGTGAGCTGGCCTTCACGGGCCAGTTGGCCTGTCAGCGAGAGGGACGCGCCGATCGCCAACGTCCCGGAGCTCACGGCACTCGTGCTCTTCGCCTCGCCCTTGGAGCCGCATCCGGCCACCACCAGACTGCTTGCGGTGATGACCGCAGCCGCTGCCAATGTTCTCGACCTCACGATGTTCGCCTCTCTTGTAGCGCAGTTGTGTTTGCCGACTGTCTATAGGGAAGGGCGTCACAAATCAAGGATTCTGGATATTGGATCCGAAATCTGGGACATTCCGAGGCCGAACGGTCAGGTTGGCTCCGCGAACGGCGCGTGGTCCCGAGCGGCTGGCAGCGAGAGGGCAACCAGCAGGCCCACCGCCAGCAGGACCAGCACGGTGCCGACCTCACCGGGCCACCCGAACACCGCAAAGAACAGCCCCCCGACAAAGCCGGCCACGCTCGAGCCGATGTGGTAGCCGAACAGGTACAGCGCGGACGACTGGGCCCGCTGTTGGGTGGCCCAGAAGCCTACCCAGCCGCTGGTTACCGAGTGCGCGCCGAAGAACCCGAACACCATCGCTGCGGCGCCGGCCAGCACTTGGGGCAGCAGATCGGAGAGGGTGAGCAGCCCACCGGCCGCCATGATCGCCATTGCGAGCAGCAGCACGCCGCGTCGGCTGCGCCGGTCCGCCAGCCGCCCCATCCAGTTGGCGCTGACCGTGCCGAAGAGGTAGAGCAGGAAGACCAGTGCCACCAGCGTGGCCGACAGGTTGAACGGCGCGCCGACGAGGCGGTACTGCAGGTAGTTGAAGAACGAGACCAGGCTGCCCATGAGGACGAACCCACAGAGGGCGAAACGGATGATGACCGGGTCGCGCAACGGTCCGCGCAGCCTCGCCATCCGCTCACGCATGCTGCCGGGCGTGGCGACGAAGTTGCGGGAGGACGGCAACCGCAGGGCCACCCACAAGCCGCCGATGAGGCACACCCCGCCCACCGCGGCCATGGCGACACGCCAGCTCCAGGTGCTGGCCAGCAGACCGCCTGCGAGCCGGCCAGTCATCCCGCCCAGACCGGTACCGCTGATGTAGAGACCCATGGCGGTGCCCAGCCCGGAGGGATGGAACTCCTCCGCGACGTAAGCCATCGCCACCGCCGGCAGACCGGCCAGCACCAGCCCGGTGAGACCCCGCAGCACGAGCAGCACTCCGAAACTGGGGGCGGCCGATGCTGCGAGGGTGAGGGCGGCGGCGGACAATACCGCCCCCACGAGCAGCAGTCTGCGGCCCTGCCCCTCGGACCACGAGGCCGCGACGAGGACAGCCACGGCGAGCGGCAGCGTGGTCAGGGACAAAGTGAGGCTTGCCGCGGCGGGCGAGACGGAGAAGTCGCGGCTGAGGTCTGGCAGGATCCCCTGGGCGACATACAGCATGGAGAACCCCATGAACCCGGCCACGAACAGCACCCCGCTCGCCCGGCGGTAGCCCGGCGTTCCGCTGCGCAGGCGTGTGCGCTCTCCGGTGGGTGGTAGGTCCATGCAGGTCTCCTCGTCGCGGATGCCGTGGAGCACGTCCTTGCGATGCCGGTCGCTCCCTGAGGGGCGAAATTGGATCCAGTATCCGCTAGGGTGCGAGCGTGAGCCTATCGGGACCACTGAACGGCGTCGTTGTCGCGGACTTCAGCCGCGTGCTGGCCGGTCCGTATGCCACGATGCTGCTCGGCGACCTCGGGGCGACGGTGATCAAGGTCGAGTCCCCGAGCGGGGACGACAGCCGGCACTGGGGGCCGCCATGGACCCCGGAGGGGGAGAGCACCTACTTCCTGTCGGTGAACCGGAACAAGCGCAGCATCGCCCTCTACCTGCGCAGTCCCGAGGGAAGGCGCCGCGGCCTGGCGCTGGCCCGCCGCGCCGACGTGATGATCGAGAACTTCCGCGGTGCCAGCATGGCGCGCCGCGGCTTCGACTACGACTCGGTCCGGCGCCTCAACCCCGACCTCGTCTACTGCTCGATCACCGGGTTCGGCACCGACGGCGGCGCGGAACTGCCTGGCTACGATCTGGTGGTGCAGGCAGTCTCGGGGCTGATGAGCCTCACCGGACCGGACGCCGCCGCCCCGTTCAAGAACGCCATCGCTACGGCCGACGTCCTCACGGGCCTGCACGCGGCAGTCGGCATCCTCGCCGCGCTGCACCACCGGGAGCGCACCGGCGAGGGACAGCGGGTAGAGTTCAACCTCATGTCCTCGATGCTCTCGGGGCTGGTGAACTTCGGCGGCGCCTACGCCCTCACCGGAGATGTGGCGCATGGAATAGGTATCCAGCACCCGAGCATCTGCCCGTACGAGCCGTTCCCCACCGCCGACCGGCTGCTGGTCATCGCTGCAGGCAACAACCGGCAGTTCCAGGCGCTGTGCGACTGCCTCGGCCTTACCCACCTGGGGGACTCCCCGCGGTTCGCGACCAACGCTGCCAGGGTTGCCCACCGAGAGCAGCTGACCGCTGCGCTCGCGAAGGTGCTGCGCACCCGTGGCGCCGACGAGTGGTTCGCGACGCTGACCGGCGCGGGGATCCCCTGTGGGCCGATCAACGACGTCGACGGGTCGGCCCAGGTCACCAACCCGTTGCGGCTGTCGGCAACCGGGGTTAGCTATCGCCACAGCCCTCCGGCGCTGGGGGGAGACGAGAAGGAGATCCTCGCCTGGCTAGACGGTGTCGAGGGTGCCGGGGTGGTCGGATGAGTGCGGTGTTCCAGCGGCCGCCGACAGCCCAGGAGGCGATCCTCGTGGAGCTGAGGCGATTCATCGTTACCGGGGCGTTGCGCCCCGGCCAGAAGATTGTCCAGGATTCCTTGGCCGCCCAGCTCGGCGTCAGCCGGGTCCCGTTGCGCGAGGCGCTGAAGATCCTCGAGGGCGAGGGCCAGGTCACCTACACGGCCCGTCGCGGCTATTTCGTCACCGAACTGTCCCTCTCGGACCTGGTGGAGGTCTACCGGATCCGCGAGCTCCTCGAGGCGGAGGCAGTCACCGTCGCCGTGCCTCAGATGACCGCCGAGGACATCGACCGGCTCGAGGAGGCGGAGCGCGATGTGCAGGCCGCGGCCGGCATCGCGGACGTGATCGCCATGACGTCGGCGAACCGGCGTTTCCACTTCGCCCTCATCGGCGCGTGCGCTCTTCCCCGGCTGGTGTGGCTGATCCGCCTGCTGTGGGATGCGACCGAGGTGTACCGCTGCGTCTACTACAACGAAGAGCACAATCGCGAAGTGGTCGAGGCCGAGCACCGGGCGTTGGTCGCCGCGGTCAGGGCCGGCGACGCCGCAACCGCAGTGCAGGTGCTCACCCAGCACCGCGAGCACGCCATTGCCGCCCTGCGCCCGGTTATGGAACTGGCTGGGGACGGCAGGCGCGCGGCGCTCAGCTGAAGGCGCTCAACCTGGTCAGGGCCTGGCCGATGACGAGTGTGTGCATCTCGGAGGTTCCCTCGTAGGTCAGCACTGACTCCAGGTTGCTGGGATGCCGCAACACTGAGTACTCCAGCGTGATGCCATATGCGCTTACCGTCCCGATACCGAATTCGCCTCGCCGCTGGCCAAGCACCCGTACGACCTGCGCCACGCAGCCGTTTCGACTTGGCTGAATGCCGGGGTCCCGCCGACCCAGGTCGCCGAGTGGGCCGGGCACAGCGTGAATGTCCTCCTCAGGGTCTACGCCAAGTGCGTCTATGGCCAAGACGAGGTCGCGAACGCGCGCATCGAGGCGGCGTTGGCGCTGACCGCGGCTGTCGAAGAGCCGGACGTGGCCGTAACTTCCCGGCGTATTCCCGGCGAACAGCCGTAGACAGCCGGTGTGACCCGATCACAGCCGGACCACACGAAAGGGCCTACAACCGGCGTTTCCGCAGGTCAGGGGCCCTTTCAGCACGTGGTGGCAGGTGAAGGATTCGAACGTTCGAAGCTTTCGCGATGGATTTACAGTCCCAAGGCTGCAAGCCTGTGACCAGCGACAATGCCTGACCCGCAACAACTTCCGTGCGTATTCCCCACAGACAGCCGACGTCAACCGTGGCCAACCGACACTGCCCGGACCCGTAGACGTTTCCCCCGTGGTCGCGAATGAGAGCAGGATCTGCCTCAAACCTTGGGTGCCCGCCCACCGCCGCACCGGCTCCCTGAACCTGGATCCCGGTCTCGCTGACCATCGCACCGATCTGCGACCCGGACGGCAAGGTCGTCGGCACATCCGCGATTGCCCGCGACATGACCGAGGCGAGGAAGGCAGCCCAGAGCGCCCGGAGCCTGACCGCGGCGGAAGACCTGGTCCGTACCGTGATGGCATCCGCTTCGATCGGTATCGCCCTGGCCGACCTGGACGGCTCCTTCCGGGTCGTCAACCGCTCGTTGCGCGACCTTGTCGGGTACGACGAAGCGTGGTTCTTGGCACACCGGGTTCGTGACATGGTCCACCCTGACGACGTCGAAGAAGTTCGCCGGAGGCGCGACCGAGTCCTCGCCGGATCGAGCGACACCATGAAGCTGCGTCTGGTGCGGGCCGACGGCGCCACGGTCTGGGTGCGCTGGGTGTCGGTGCTGATCCGCGATGGGGACGGTCAGCCGAACCTGCTCATGGTCCAGCTGGGGGACATCACCACCGAGCACGAGGCTCAGGAGGCTCTCATCTACCAGGCTTTCCACGACCCGCTGACCGGATTGCATAACCGGGCCTGGATCCTCGACATCCTGAAGGTCGATCTGCGAGCCGCCAAGCGTCTGGGCCATTCGGTGGGGGCACTGTGCGTCGACCTGGACAACTTCAAGGTCGTGAACGAATCCCTTGGTCACGCAGCCGGCGACAAGGTGCTGGCCACCGGGGCGGACCGGATCGTGGCGGGCCTGCGTCCGGGGGATCGCGTCGGACGCTTCGGTGGGGACGAGTTCGTCATCGTTGTCCAGGACGTCCAGGACGTCCTGGAGGTCGAACGCTGCGCCGAATGGGTGTCCGCCTCGATCGCCACCGGCCTGCAGGTGCGAGGCCACCGGATCGTGCCGACCGCCTCCATCGGTATCGCCGTGTCGACCTCGACCTCGACAGCTGACAGCCTGCTGCGCGACACAGACTCCGCGCTGTCCCGCGCCAAGGCCGCCGGTCGGGCGAGCAGGCACTTCTTCGACGACGCGATGCACGCCCAGGCCGTGGCCCGCCTCACCGTTGAGGAGCAGCTGCGTAACGCGATCACCCGGAGCGAGTTCGTGGTGCACTACCAGCCGATCGTCGCCCTGTCCGACGCCCACGTGGTGGGACACGAGGCACTCGTGCGCTGGATGCACCCCACCCGAGGCCTGCTCAGCCTCGGGGAGTTCCTCGACGTCGCCGAGGACACCGGGCTCATCACCACCATCGGCGCCCAGGTCCTGGACCGGGTCTGCGCCCTGCTCGCCGAACATCCGGACGTGCCCGGTCCGATCAGCGTCAACGTCTCGGCTGTCCAGCTGGCTGCGCCCGACTGGCTCGACGGCGTCAGGGACACTCTCACGGCCCACCGGGTCGACCCCGCCCGGATCGTGATCGAGGTCACCGAGACCGCCGCCCTGAGCCTGGTGGACTCCGCCCGAGTCGCGCTGGAGTCCCTGCGTGGGCTCGGCGTCGGCATCCACCTCGACGACTTCGGCACCGGGTACTCCTCCATCTCGGTGCTTCGGGACCTGCCCGTGACCGGGGTCAAGCTCGACCTGCGATTCGTGCACGACCTCACCACCGGCGAGAGCCAGGCCAACGCCCTCGCCCAGGGCCTGAGCGGGCTGGTCAACGGTATGCACCTGACCGGCATCGCGGAGGGGATCGAAACCGAAATGCAGGCCGACATCCTGCACGCCCAGGGATGGGAATGCGGACAGGGCTACTACTTCGGCAGACCGGCCGCCCTACCTGTCACCCAGTGATTCACCGACGGCAAGTTCATCGCCCGGGCGCAAGCTAGTCGCCCGGGGTAAGCGAAACAGGACCGACTACCTGCCCTTCTACAGAAGCCGAAGCCTTGTCTGCTTCCGCGCTGTCCGTCTCGAAGTGACGACGTAGGGTCCACAAGACCCGGGTCTGCAGTGGTCGACGCCCACTACGCGGCAGCGCGCTCGGGCAGACCCGATCCAGGGATCGACCGGAATTGCCGCGATGGGCGTGCGTCCTTGTTCGGCTCGCCATCCCCATGTGACGATCGTCGGCGCGAGAGCTGACGGCCACGGCGGCGTCCGCTGGTCGTTCCTCCTGTGGACCGGGCTTCGGCGGCGCCGTTCTAGTCAGTCGATCTCATAAGTGTGGAAGGTCCCTGGCCCTGCGAGTCCGTCCGGAGCTTGCAGGTATCCAGTGTCGACGACCTGGTGACCAAGACGCTGCAGTACGGGGTTCATGCCGACGTTGCGGGTGCGAATCTAGGACCGAACACCTAGCCAGCGGCTGTCCGCGGGTGTAGAACGGTTGAACACCCGGTGAAAACGAGGGCTGCCATGTCTGCGACCGCGCACATCAGCGAGAACGAGGCCCGGGCGGTCGCCGAGGAGGGGCGGGAATCCGGCTGGTCGAAGCCCTCCTTCGCCAAGGAGCTGTTCCTCGGCGAGTTCCGGTTCGACCTGATCCATCCGCATCGCCGCCCAGGCGTCGACGATGCGGAGCGGGGCACCGCGTTCCTGGACCAGCTGCGCGACTATTGCGCCACCCTGGACGGCGCCGTCATCGAGCGCGAGGCGCGCATACCCGATACCGACATCAAGGGCTGGGCCGACCTCGACTGTTCCGGCATCAAGATCCCTCGCGAGTATGGCGGGTTGGGCCTGTCCCAGGTCACTTGCAACCGCGCGCTGATGCTGCTCGGATCAGTTTATCCCAGCGTCGGGGCGCTGGGATCGGCACAGTGTTCCCGGTCTTGCTCACCGTCTCACCGATCCGCGACGCTGAGGGCGCGGGCGTCGGCGCATCCGTGATACATCGCGACATGACCGAACAGGAGCATGCAGCTCAGTACGCCCGGAGCTTGATCGAGGCAGCCCTGGACCCGCTGATGACGATCAGCCCCGAAGGCAAGATCACCGACGTCAACGAGGCCACGGTCAAGGTCACCGGCGTCCCCCGTGACGAGCTCATCGGGACCGCCGTCTCCCTCTACCACACCGAACCTGAGAAGACCGACGAGATCTACCAGCAGGTGGTCGCGCAGGGATCACTCACCGACTACCCGCTGACCCTGCGCCACCGGGACGGGACACTGACCGACGTTCTGTGCAACTTTTCGGTCTACCGCGACACAGGCGAAAACGTCCTCGGCGTGTGCGCCGCCGCCCGCGACGTGACCAAACAGAAGGAGGCGTTCGAGGCCGCCCAGCGCATGGCGGCGATAGTCGAGTATTCAGACGATGCCATCATCGGCAGGACGATCGACGGCGTCATTACGAGCTGGAACCCGGCCGCGGAGAGGATGTTCGGCTACTCCACTCAGGAGATCGTCGGCAAGCCCATCGACCTCCTCAGTCCCGAGGATCGAGGCGGCGATGCCATCTCCATCCTGGCCAAGATCAGCGCGGGCCGGCCTGTCAAGAACTTTGAGACCCTCCGCGTCCGGAAGAACGGATCGGCGTTCACGGTCTCGCTCACCATCTCGCCGATCCGCGACGAGAAGGGCGCGGTCGTCAGCGCCTCCGTGATCTGCCGCGACGTGACCGAGCTGAAGCATGCAGCCCTGTATGCCCGGAGCTTGATCGAGGCAGCCCTGGACCCGCTGGTGACGATCAGCCCCGAAGGCAGGATCACCGACGTCAACGAGGCCACGGTCAAGGTCACCGGCGTCCCCCGCAACAAGCTCATCGGGACCGACTTCTCCGGCTACTTCACCGACCCCGACGAGGCCCACGAGGGCTACCAGCAAGTTTTCGCGCAGGGGTCGGTCACCGACTACCCGCTCACCCTGCGCCACCGGGACGGCACCCTGACCGACGTTCTGTACAACGCCTCGGTCTACCGCGACGCACGCGGAAACGTCCTCGGCGTTTTCGCCGCCGCCCGCGAGATCACCAAACAGAAGGAGGCGTTCGAGGCCGCCCAACGCATGGCGGCGATCGTCGAGTATTCGGACGATGCCATTGTCGGCAGTACGCTCGAGGGCATCATCACGAGCTGGAACCCGGCCGCTGAAAGGATGTACGGCTACTCCAGCCAGAAGATCGTCGGCAGGTCCATTGACCTGCTCAGCCCCAAGGACCGCACCGGCGAGATCAAAGCCATCCTGGCCAAGATCAAGGCGGGCCGACCTGGCGACAACTTCGAGACCATCTGCACCCGAAAAGACAGAACGACGTTCCCGGTCAAGCTCAACATCGCACCGATCCGTGACGCGGGTGGCGCGGTCGTCGGCGCATCCGCGATCGCCCGCGACGTCACAGAGCAGAAGTAGGCGTAACGCCACGCTGTTAGGAAGTGGTCCGGCGCCACAACTGAGGCCGTGGCTCGTGCATGTCTTGTTCACATACATCCGGATCTACCGCCGGTCGGGCGCGATCGCTCCCTGCTCAGGCCGTCCCACAAAGGGAACCTTGGGTTCTACGAAAACGCCGTAGGTCAGCATCGATGTCCATGCAGGAAGTCCCGTAGCACCCGCCCGGTGACGATTCCCGCTCGCGCACGTCATACGGCACTCCTGCCTACGAGCCTCGAGGGCGCATCTGCCAGGACCGCCCAACCACGGGTATGGGCGGTCAGTCGAACGAGTCTCCGCTCGGATCCGACCAAGACGACCGCTGCCTATCACGATGGTCCAAAAGTCCACCACCATTGCATACCCCACCCCCGGCATCTGCACAGATCAGCGTGCGGACGAGTCCGGCCAGCAGGGTCTTGTGAACCCGAACTTCCGTGCATATTCCGTGCGGACCTCGACCCAGCCCGTCGGCTGTACGCGTTTGTGCAGGTCACAGACCTGCAGACCAGGCCGTCATGACCGACCCATCCACGGGATTTTAGATACCCCCACCGGGTACATGAAGAGGCCCCCACCCTGCGTTTCCGCAGGTCAGGGGCCTAACAAGCACGTGGTGGCAGGTGAAGGATTCGAACCTTCGAAGCTTTCGCTATGGATCTACAGTCCCAAGGCTCCGCGCCCATGACCAGCGGAAACACCTGACCCGCAACAACTTCCGTGCGTATTCCCCACAAACCGCCGACGTCATCAGCCGAGATCAACCGGACACTTCCGGGCGCGTGCCCGCTCCCCGGTGGTCGCGATTGAGGGCAGCGTCTGCCAGTTGAGCCCTGCGCGCCCGCCCACCAATGACCTGTTAATTACGAGGGAGTTACACACCCGCATCGCACTCGGCTGGCCAGCATTTGCCGCGTCAACCAAGGCAACTCAGCCGGGTCAGAATGGCCAGATCGAGGTCGTGTATGCCCAAAATACGCCCACGCCAGAACCCGCTCGTCTCCTCAACGGGGCTGATCAAGGGCGGGTGCCGCCAAGCCGGCAATGGTCGATGAGCACATAACCGTTGAGCGGGCTTTCCGGTCGATCAGGCGTGCGTCTTGTCGATGAACCGCTGCCGGGCTGCTTGCCGGGAGACTCCCAGGGCGACCGCGATCTGGTTCCATGACCTGTCGTGTGCCCGGGCGACCTCGACGGCCTCACGAAGCCGTGCCTCGTCTGCGCGCACCGCCTCGGAGACGGCTGCGATCGCTCGCAGGTCATCGGTGTGGTCGACCTCGGCGGTTGCTGGGTCGAGCTCGTCGGCCAACTGATCGAACCGGCGCGCGGCCCGCTCGATCTCGTCGTCTGTGTGTCGCATCGTGATCACCTCCTCATCCGAGGAACCTGTAGAACTTCGGTCGTAGCGGCATGGCGTGTATGACGACCGGGTCGTCCCCGTCGATGTCGAGGATGCCGATCTCCAGTAGTGCTCCGTCGGAGGCTGGTCCGATGAGCATCGTCAGGTCTTCATCGATGACGACCCTGCGCATTGCGGTGCGGACGGCGTGCCAGATGTCCGCGTCGACAAGGCCATGCTTCCGCGCTGGCCCACCGATCCGCACTTAGACAAGATATCTTGTCTAGACTCAAGCGTCAAGGATGAGTTGTCTAAGTTGGCACAAGGTTCCAGGGGACCCGGTGCGCAAGGAAACCACGTCAACGCGGCCTCGACGTACCCAGCTTTATCTGGAGCGCGCGGTACACCCGGTGGGTCTGGCAGGTCACGCCGTGGCGATCTGCGTCAGCCAGCTCGGGCGCGAGGTCGCGCGCCGGCGCGAAGTTGGCAAGGTCGACGTGAACCCGAGGTCCGTGAGGCCCTTGGGCAGCACGTGGATAACGCAACGTGAGGTCAGGTCGTCTGCCAGTCGCAGCTCGAACTTGCTCTGCGCGAGGTCCGGGCTGCTTTGCGGGGCACCAGTTCGGCCCATTTGTCTTGTTGGCTCGCTCCGAGGAACGTGAGCAGCTCGGCCGTGTCCAGACGAAGTCGCCCGGCTTGCTGGAACAGCAGCTCTCCGGTGACGTCGGTGTCATCGCCGGGCCCGAACCTGACCACGACATCAAGATGCCGCGGTTTACCGCCCTGGTCGATCAAGCTGCCAAAAACGATCAGCAGAGCAGATCGGGACAGGGGCAGGCCAAACTGTTTTATCCCCTGAGCTGTTGGCTTCGTCCCTGGCCCTTCAACGCCGTCGCGACGACCCGAACTCCAGCGATGAAGGATCCCGGGTTAGGGTTCCACCAATCAATCCACACGGGAGCCCTGTTGCAGGGGCTGAGAGGGAGCTGAAGCAGCTCTGACCGTTGAACCTGTCGGGATAATGCCCGGCGCAGGGAGTGCATCCCGATGTCTCACATCGCCCGCAGCCAGTTCCACAAATCGCGTTCCGATACCGCAGGCGAACCGCCCAATGCGATCCGGCCCGGCGTGCGCCGGGCCGTTCGTGGCGGGATCTTCGGCAACTACGTCGACCAGTTCGACATCTTCCTGCCCGTCATCGCCCTCGCACCGGCGGCCGCGCATCTCTTCGGCCCGGAGAACCTGGTCAGCAACGCCGGGCTGATCTTTGTCGCGACCCTTCTTGGGCGGCCGCTCGGGGCTGCGGTCTTCGGGCCAATCTCGGACCGGATCGGAAGGACGGTGACAACGAAAGTTGCGCTTGCCGGCATCGCGTTGACGATGCTGCTCATCGCTCTGGTTCCGAGCCACGCCGTACTGGGCACAGGGACGCTCTCGATAATCCTTGTCCTGCGTCTCCTCGGCGGGATCTTCCTGGGTGGCGAATATACTTCTGCGATCCCGCTCGCCATGGAATGGTCCGATCCTCAGCGACGCGGCCTCGCCAGCGGCCTCATCATGTGGATGTCACCGTGGGCAAACGCAACCATCGCGGGCATCGTGTTTGTGCTGCTCAGCGTGCTCGATACTGAGACGTATAGCGCATGGGGCTGGCGCATCCCGTTCCTGCTCGGGTCGCTCATGGCGTTCGGCATGCTGATCTACTACCGCTCATACATTGCCGACTCGCCTGTATGGAAGCAACCTGCCCAACGAACGAGCCCGCTCAAGGAAATCTTCATCGGCGAGCAGCATGGCGCATTGGTGCAAGTGTTCGTCCTCATGAGCGGCCTGTGGTTGTTCACGGATATGGCAATTCCAGTGCTGACCGGCCAGCTGAAGGTCGACACTCACCTCGGCGCCCAGACCATCTCATTCGTCATGATGTGCGCGACAGCCGTTTCAGCGTTCGCCATGGTCGGCTGCGGGCACCTCTCGACCTTGATCGGAAGGCGCACCTTCTTTGTCGGTTTCGGGTTGATCGCCGCGGTGCTCGCACCGATCACTTATCTTGCGATCTTCTCCGCCGAAGGAACCACGAATTTGATGCTGATCGTGGTGGCCCTGCAAGTTGTGACAGTCTCCGGATACGGCCCCGTCGGTGCGTATCTTGCCGAGCGCTTCCCCACCGCGGTTCGCTCCAGCGGATACGGGATGAGTTATAGCCTCTCGATCGTGCTCCCGGCGCTCTACCCGTACTACCTTCCCCCGCTGCAGAACATGCTTGGGGAGCACGGCGCGATCGCCATACTCCTCATCCTTGCTGGCCTGCTGGTGCTGACCGGTGGATTGACCGGCCCTGAGACCAGCAAGATTCGACAGCTGCAATAACGACCCTGGGGCATGACCCTGGCCCCACCACCCCTTCACGCCAGAACCCGGAGGACCTCATGACCGACGCCAACTCCGCCCGAACCAAGGTCTACACGCATGGCGAGCGCCCCGACGTGCGCGTGCCATTCACGCAGGTGCACCTGAACGACTCCCCCGGCCCGACGGGCCCCCAGCCCAACGCACCGTTGCGCCTGTACGACACCTCCGGCCCGGGCAGCGTTTCAGAGCAGGGCTTGCCGGCGCTGCGTGCGGCCTGGGGGCAGGGTCGGCGCG